>WBZT01002737.1_pt1 | contig 12017 bp, 8 predicted proteins | sample 5204241 | NCBI WGS metagenome assembly WBZT01 (sample SAMN12344358, study PRJNA552823) | activated sludge metagenome | biome: Activated sludge suspended growth; feature: Nitrification reactor; material: Wastewater; isolation source: activated sludge from nitrification reactor of wastewater treatment...
CGACCTCATTGGCAAGTCGCGCGTCGAGAGCAACATCCCGCTCAAGGCTGGCGATTCCATGCGCTCCAAGATCAAGCAGGTGGCCTCCGGCCGTTTCGGCGTGACTGCTGAATACTTGGCCAATGCGGATCAAATTCAAATAAAAATGGCGCAAGGCGCCAAGCCAGGTGAAGGTGGCCAGTTGCCGGGCGGCAAGGTGTCCGAATATATCGCCAAGTTGCGTTTCTCGGTGCCGGGCGTGGGCTTGATTTCGCCGCCGCCGCACCATGACATCTACTCGATTGAAGACCTGGCGCAGCTCATTCATGACCTGAAGAATGCCAATCCGCGCGCTTCCATTTCGGTCAAGCTGGTGTCGGAAACCGGCGTAGGTACCGTGGCCGCAGGCGTGGCCAAGGCCAAGTCCGACCACATCGTGATCGCCGGTTTCGACGGTGGCACCGGCGCTTCGCCGATCTCCTCCATCAAGCATGCCGGCAGCCCGTGGGAAATCGGCCTGGCTGAAACCCAACAAACGCTGGTATTGAATCAACTGCGCGGCCGCGTGGCAGTGCAGGTGGACGGCCAGATGAAGACCGGCCGCGACGTGCTGATCGGCGCGCTGCTGGGCGCCGACGAGTTTGGCTTTGCCACTGCCCCGCTGGTGGTGGAAGGCTGCATCATGATGCGCAAGTGCCACCTCAATACCTGTCCGGTGGGCGTGGCTACGCAAGATCCGACGCTGCGCAAGAAATTTACCGGCCAGCCGGAGCATGTGGTCAATTATTTCTTCTTCGTGGCCGAGGAAGTGCGCGAATACATGGCGCAAATGGGCATCCGCAAGTTTCAGGACCTGATTGGCCGTGCCGATCTGCTGGACATGAAGGCGGGTATCGATCACTGGAAGGCTTCCGGCCTAGATTTCAGCAGGATTTTCTACCAGCCCAAGGTAGCCGTGGACGTGGCACGCAGCCATTGCGAAGAGCAGGATCACGGCCTGGCCAAGGCGCTGGATAACAAGCTGGTTGAACAAGCCAGGCCTGCGCTGGAAAAAGGCGAGAAAGTGGTCATCGAAACACCGATCACCAACATCAACCGCACCTGCGGCACCATGCTTTCCAACGCCGTGGCGACCCGTTACGGCCTGGCTGGCCTGCCGGATGACAGCATCACTGTCAAACTGTCCGGTACCGCCGGGCAGAGTTTTGCCGCCTTTCTGGCGCACGGCATTACCTTTGAGCTTACCGGTGAAGGTAACGATTACGTGGGCAAAGGCCTGTGCGGCGGGCGTATTGTTATCAAGCCGCCGCAGACATTCCGCGGCCAGCCGCATGACAATATCATCGTTGGCAATACCGTGATGTACGGCGCCACCAGTGGTGAAAGCTACTTCCGTGGTGTGGCGGGTGAGCGCTTCTGCGTCAGAAACTCCGGCGCCTCGGCCGTGGTTGAGGGCGTGGGCAACCATGGTTGCGAATACATGACAGGCGGTACCGTGGTGGTACTGGGCCAGACCGGCCTTAACTTCGCGGCAGGCATGTCGGGTGGTATCGCTTATGTGTATGACGAAGACGGCCTGTTCGGCAAGCGCTGCAACCTCAGCATGGTGGCGCTGGAAAAGGTCGAAAGCGCCGAGAAATCCCTCAATGCTGCCGGTCAGCATCAGGGGCAGGCCGATGAAGTCACGCTGAAGGGCCTGATCGAGAAGCATGCTGCCTACACCGGCAGTACACGCGCCCAAGCCATTCTGTCGGACTGGAATAATGCCCGCGGCAAGTTCGTCAAAGTCATGCCACATGAATACAAGCGCGTGCTGGATGCCCGCGCTGCTGCTGCACAAAAGGAAGCTGCGTAATGGGTAAGCCAACTGGATTTTTGGAATTTGAACGCCTGGAAGAAGGCTACCTGCCGGTTCCCGACCGTGTTAAAAACTACAAGGAATTCGTCCTGCACCTGTCGGACGAAGAAGCCAAGATGCAAGGCGCGCGCTGCATGGATTGCGGCATTCCGTTCTGCACCACGGGCTGTCCTATCAACAATATCATCCCGGACTGGAACGACCTAGTGTACCGCCAGGACTGGCAGGGTGCAATCGAAGTGCTGCATTCCACCAATAACTTCCCCGAGTTCACCGGCCGCATCTGCCCGGCGCCTTGCGAAGCGGCGTGTACGCTGAATATCAACGACGACGCGGTAGGCATCAAGTCCATCGAGCACGCCATCATAGACAAGGCTTGGGAAAATGGCTGGGTCAAGCCGCAAGTTCCGGCGCACAAGACCGGCAAGAAAGTTGCCGTGGTGGGATCCGGCCCTGCTGGTATGGCGGCCGCGCAACAGCTGGCACGCGCCGGACACAGCGTGGTATTGCTGGAAAAGAACGACCGCATCGGCGGCTTGCTGCGTTATGGCATCCCCGACTTCAAGTTTGAAAAATCGCACATTGACCGCCGCATGGAACAAATGCGTGCCGAAGGCGTGGAATTCCGCGTTAACCAGAACGTGGGTGAAAACGTCAAAGCCGAAGACCTGCTCAAGGAATTCGATGCCGTGGTACTGGCCGGTGGTGCAGAACAGCCGCGTGATCTGGACATCCCTGGCCGCGATCTCAAGGGCATCCATTTCGCCATGGAATTCCTCACCCAGCAGAACAAGGTGGTAGCCGGTGACAACGTCGCGGATCAGATCAAGGCCACCGGTAAGCATGTAGTGGTGATTGGTGGCGGCGATACCGGTTCCGACTGCGTGGGCACTTCCAACCGCCACGGCGCTGCTTCCGTCAGCCAGTTCGAAATCATGCCGCAGCCGCCTGAGCAGGAAAACCGTGCGCTGACCTGGCCCAACTGGCCGATCAAGCTGCGCACCTCCAGCTCGCACGAAGAAGGCTGCGAGCGCGACTGGTCGGTGGTGACCAAGCGCTTTGAGGGTGAAAACGGCGAAGTGAAAAAGCTGATCGCCGCCCGTGTGGAATGGAAAGACGGCAAGATGCAGGAAGTACCGGGCTCGGAATTCGAAATGCCAGCCGAACGTGTATTCCTGGCCATGGGTTTTGTCAGCCCAATACAGAAAATGCTGGATGCTTTCGGTGTGGAAAAGGATGCGCGTGGCAACGCCAAGGCCACCACCGACGGCGAAGGCTGCTACGCCACCAGCAAGGCCAAGGTGTTTGCCGCCGGTGACGTGCGCCGCGGCCAGTCCCTGGTCGTCTGGGCCATCCGAGAAGGCCGCCAGTGCGCCCGCGAGGTGGATGCTTTCCTGATGGGCAAGTCTGACCTGCCTCGCTAACTCACCCAGACAAGGCGGAACCCCAATTGTCGCATCTGAAGAACGACACCTTCCTGCGCGCACTTTTGCGTGAAAAGACTGAATACACCCCGGTGTGGATGATGCGGCAAGCCGGGCGTTACCTGCCGGAATACAACCAGACCCGCAAGCGCGCGGGCAGCTTCCTTGGCCTGTGCAAGAACCCGGACTTTGCCACGGAAGTGACATTGCAGCCGCTGGCACGCTTCCCGCTGGATGCCGCCATCCTGTTTTCCGACATCCTCACCGTGCCTGATGCCATGGGTCTGGGCCTGTATTTCGCCGAAGGTGAAGGCCCCAAGTTCGAGCGCCCGCTGCGCGAAGAATGGGAAATCCGCGACCTGGCGGTGACCGACCCGGCGGGCAACCTGAGCTATGTGATTGATGCCGTCAGCCAGATACGCAAGGCGCTGGATGGCAGCGTGCCACTGATCGGCTTCTCCGGTAGCCCGTGGACGCTGGCCACCTACATGATCGAAGGCCAGGGCGGTACCGACTTCCTCACCATCAAAAAAATGATGTATGCGCGTCCCGACCTACTGCACCACGTGCTGGATGTCACCGCGCAATCCGTCATCCTCTACCTCAACGCCCAGATCGAAGCCGGGGCGCAAGCCGTGATGATTTTCGACTCCTGGGGTGGTGCGCTGTCACATGCCGCCTACCGTGAGTTTTCGCTGCAATACATGCAAAAGATTGTTGCTGGACTCACCAAGGAACGCGAAGGTCGCCGCGTGCCCAACATCATCTTCACCAAGGGCGGCGCTTTATGGCTGGAAGCACAAGCTGAAAGCGGTGCGGATGCGCTGGGGCTGGACTGGACCGTGGATATTGGTGAAGCGCGGCAACGTGTAGGCGACAAGGTCGCGCTGCAAGGCAACCTCGACCCTGCCATCCTGCTTTCCACACCGGAAGCCATCGAGAAGGAAGTTGGCAATATTCTCGCCAGTTACGGCAAGGGCAGTGGCCATGTGTTCAACCTGGGGCATGGCATCACACAGTTCACGCCACCTGAGAACGCGGGTGCGATGATTGAGGCGGTGCATCGCCTCAGCCGTCAGTATCACAGTTAAATACATCTACTCTCGTGAAGTGCTGGCAGCCTTTCGTGCTTCTGGCAGCGGTTGGCAAATCCGCTGAATGAAGCTTTGAAAGAGTGGTTGAAAGACCACACACCGGCTGACTAGGTTTGCATGCGGCGCATTAGGCCTGCGGCTAATCCGTTCTACGGGCTATTATTCCGGAATACAGGAATCAGGAGCTTTTTCAAGCTCCCCATGCTTTAAGTGAAAAGTTTCTGCTTCACGACACGCTTTCTCATTATTCCAAGTCCAAACTTGCCTATAAGTTTCCTTGTATTTTTTTCCACCCCAAAACCAAATTGACTCATGGCCGTGCGTGGCGACGCCACCCGATTCTTTGATTTGTCGGTATCCATTAGATTTCTTATCCAAGATTTCGAAACCGCTAGTACCTTCCGTAGACCAAATTCGATTGGCGGTATTGCCCTGTATTTGAAAAAGCCACATTGGACAATAATAAGTACCACATAGACACCAAGACTTGGGTTTTACAACCAGAGCCTTAGAGTGTGTGCTGATATTGACCAGTTTTGCTTCAAGTGCGTCACTTAGTTTCCTTTCCTGGCAGCCTTGGGTGACTAAATTGATTTCCTTACTTAGATAGGAAATTACAGGTAATGGAATTTCATCCGGATCTTCAATTGGAGATTCTGATCCAAATTCATCAGATGCAATAGCAATTGAAGAAATAAGTAGCAGAAGGGGCATTAAATGTTTTATAGAGCTACACGCCATAATTTGCCCGATAGGCCTCAATCGCCGCCTTAGATTGTCCCAGTTCCGGCGCGCCTTGCAGATAGCTGATCAAATCCGCCAACCCGGCGATACTAACCACCGGAATGCCATAGTCTTGCTGTACTTCCTGCACGGCGGATAAGGCACCCTGCCCGCGTTCCTGCCTGTCCAGCGCGATGGCTACGGCGCATGGGGTAGCGTTGGCAGCGCGGATCAGTTCTACCGATTCCCTGACCGAGGTGCCTGCCGAAATCACGTCATCCACAATCAGTACCTTGCCTGCCAGTGGCGCGCCGACGATGGTGCCACCTTCGCCGTGGTCTTTGGCTTCCTTGCGGTTGTAGGCGTAAGGCACGTTGCGGCCCTGGCGCGCTAGGGCAATGGCGATGCTGGCGGCCAGGGTAATGCCTTTGTACGCTGGGCCGAACAGCATATCGAATTGGACACCGGATTTGAGGATGGCTTGTGCGTAGAACTCGCCCAGCTTGAGCAGGCTGTCGCCGTCATTGAACAGCCCGGCGTTGAAAAAGTAGGGGGAGAGGCGACCGGCCTTGGTCTTGAATTCGCCGAAGCGCAAAACCTGTTTTTGGATGGCGAATTGGATAAACTGCTGGGTGAAATCGGACATGCGATAAGCTCCATTTAACCCCTCACCCTAGCCCTCTCCCACACGGGGAGAGGGGACTAAAGTAAAGGAAATTGAATTGCTCAGAATTATATCGTTAAACCTCAACGGCATCCGTTCAGCGGCAAACAAGGGGCTTTACCATTGGCTGCAAAAACAGGATGCAGACATTCTGTGCATGCAGGAGCTCAAGGCGCAGGCACCCGACATGACGCGCGAGATGCTGCAACCGGAGGGTTATTTCGGCTATTTTCATTACGCCGAAAAGAAGGGTTACAGCGGGGTGGGCATTTATTCCCGCAAGCAGCCGGATGTTGTGATCGAGGGGCTGGGCATGGCCGATATTGATGCCGAAGGGCGTTATATCGAGGCGCAGTTCGGCAACCTTTCCGTGGTGTCGCTTTACTTGCCTTCCGGTTCCAGCGGAGAAGAGCGGCAAACGGTGAAGTTCAGCGTGATGGAGCGTTTTTATCCGCGCCTGGCAGAGCTGAAGTCCAGCGGGCGCGAGGTGGTGATCTGTGGCGACTGGAACATCGCGCACAAGGAAGCCGATCTCAAGAACTGGAAGGGCAACAAGAAGAATTCCGGTTTTTTGCCGGAAGAGCGCGCCTGGATGACGAAGATTTTTGACGAACAAGGCTGGGTGGATGTGTACCGCCGTTTGCATCCCGATACCACCGACGAGTGTTATACGTGGTGGAGCAACCGCGGCCAGGCCTGGGCCAAGAATGTGGGTTGGCGCATTGACTACCAGATTGCCACGCCAGGCATCGCCGCCAAGGCGGTTTCCACCAGCGTTTACAAGGCCGAGCGCTTCAGCGACCACGCGCCGCTGACGGTGGATTACGACACTCCTTGAATTTTTGAGGTAGATCAAAAAGCGCGCTGGAAAATCTCCCTAAACTGCCAGTCTGCCACCCTCTATCCGGGTGGTTGGGGGAGATCAAATGACACAACAAACCGCACAGCGCAACGCGCAACCAAGCCAGCAAGAGTTACATCCACTATTCCATGCACTGAACCTGGGCCAGTTGCCGCAGACTGAAACCACGGCCAAAGCCCTGCTCAAGAATTATCCCAACGCCTTTATCCTGCACAACGTGCTGGGTGTGGCGCAGGAGGGCCAAGGCAAGTATTCCGATGCGGCGAACACTTACCGCCGAGCGCTGGAAATAGACCCCAATATCGCTGAAATTCATTTCAACCTGGGCGTAGTGCTGGGTCACCTGGGTTTTGATGCCGAAGCACAGCAGTGCTACCACCAAGCGCTCTCCCTCAAGCCCAACCTGGCGCCCGCCTGGTTCAATCTGGGGGTGGCCGCACAGGCCCACGGACGCTGGCAGGAGGCCGTGGAAAGCTACCGCAAGGCGATTGCGCTGGAACCCGGTTTTTACGAGGCTTACGGCAACTTGGGCGTGGTGCTACAAAAGCAGGGGCATCTGGAAGAGGCCATTGCCAGTTATCAAAAGGCACTGGCCATCCATCCCCATCCGCTGGGCTATTTCAACCTGGGCACCGCGCTACGCGACGAGGGTAAACACGAGGAGGCTTCACAGTGCTACCTCAAGGCGCTGGAGATGAACCCGAATTACGCCGACGCCCACAACAACTTGGGTGAAATCTTCCGCGACCAGGGCAATATGAACGACGCCATCCTGTGCTACCAGAATGCGCTGGAGATCAACGCAGACCACCCCAATGCCAATTACAACATGGGCGAATATCACAGTCTGGCCAAGGAATACGCCGAAGCGATCCCTTACTTTGAGCGTTCAAAATTCCTGGATTACCAGGAACGAACCATGGAGTGCCTGTACAAGATCGAACGCTACGACGAGTTCCGCAAGAAGCTGAAGGAGATGGTGGCATCAGGCCGCAAGTCCATGATGCTGGCGACCCTTTCCACGCACCATGCCGCCAACTTTGGCGTGCCGGACGAATACAATTTCTGCCCCGAGCCCATGCGCTTTGCCTGGCATACCCACATTCCCGAGTTGACCGAGCCGGGCAGCACGCTGTTGCAGGAAATCCTGGAAACCATAGACCGCACACCGATTGCCGCACGCAAGCAAAGCCGTTTGTATGCAGGCAAGCAATCCGCGGGCAACCTGCTGAAACGGCCGGAACCGGCGTTCCAGAAGCTGGCCGCGCTGGTGAAGCAGAAAATCGCCGAGTACCGCGACCAGTATGCTGAGGAAGACTGCGAGCTGATCAAATCCTTCCCCAAGGAGATTGATTTCAGCAGTTCCTGGTACTTGAAGATGAAAAAGGGCGGTAACCTCGGTTCGCATATCCACGAAGAAGGCTGGATCAGTGGTTGTGTGTACCTCAAGCTACCTACCGTGCGAAAAGACCCGACCGAAGCGGCTTTTGAATACGGTACCCATGGCGATAACTACCCGCGCCAGCACGACAATTTCCCGACCCAGGTGGTGATACAAAAAGTGGGCGACATCGTGCTGTTCCCCTCTTCGCTTTTCCACCACACTATCCCTTTCAATTCGGACGAAGATCGGGTGTGTGTGGCGTTTGACCTGAAGCCGACGGTTTAGGCTCTGGCGTTCAAAACAGCCCGGTCTTGGCCGGGCTGTTTTGTTTTGGGCGGCGCTTATAGGTGGACGTTGTGCTGCTTTGGCGTTACATTCTGCAATCGTTTGCGGACCAAGCCCATTTCCAGAAAGAATTTCATGAGCCAACAGCGTTATCAGGGCAATCGGCAGCCCAGCCCGACTTTGATTCAATCCGTGGTCGAGATGTTACAGACCGGCCAGCTTGAGCAGGCTGAAGCGACAGCCAACATGTTGCTTAATAGCTACCCGGACGCTTTTATTTTGTACAACATCCTTGGCGTTGCCCAGGAAGGCCTCAAGAAATTCGAGGATGCCGCAACAACTTATCAAAAAGCCCTGCGCTTGGACCCCTCCATCGCCGAAGTGCATTTTAATCTGGGCTCCATTTACGGCCATATGGGGCGCACCGAGGATGCCATTGCCTGTTACCGTAAGGCGCTCTCGCTCAAACCTAACCTGGATGCCGCCTGGTTCAACCTGGGATTTGCCCTGCAGGAACAAGGCCAGTACACGGAAGCCGCCGATTGTTACCGCAAGGCGATAGCCATACAACCCGGATTTTTTGAGGCTTATGGCAACCTCGGTGTTGTCCTGCAAAAACAGGGCAAGCTGGAAGATGCTGTCGAAAACTACCTCAAAGCGCTGCAAATCAACCCTGATCCACTGGGACATTTCAATCTGGGCACAGCCCTGCGCGATCAGGGCAAGCACGAGGAAGCCGCACAAAGCTACCTCAGGGCGCTGGAGATGAACCCCAACTACGCAGATGCGCATAACAACCTGGGCGAAATCTTCCGCGACCAAGGCAATATGGACGCGGCAATCAAGTCCTACCAGACTGCGCTAACCATCAACCCGGATCACCCGGGCGCCAATTACAACATGGCGGAATTTCTCTACCTGGCAAAGAAATACAGCGAGGCCCGGCCTTATTTCGAGCGCTCCAAATTCCTGGATTACGAGGAACGTGCGCTGGATTGCATCTACCGTGACAAAAATTACGAGGAATTCAAACAAAAATTGGATGCACTGGTTGCCACCGGTAAAAAATCCACCTTGCTATCCATGTTATCCACCCATTACGCGATCAATTTTGGCGTGGAAAACGTCTACAACTTCTGTCGAGCTCCCATGGATTTTGCCTGGCATACCAGCATCCCGGAACTAGCGGAGCCGAACAGTCCCTTGCTGGCCGAGTTGTTGGAAGACATCACCCACACCGCGTTGGCGGAGCGTAAGCAGGGGCGGTTGTATTACGGCATCCAGTCGGCCGGCAACTTGCTGAAGCGACCGGAGCCATCCTTCCAGAAACTGGCGGAACTGGTGAAGGGCAAAATCCGCGAATACCAGGCGCGGTATGCCGGTTCGGATTGCGAACTTATCAAGTCCTTTCCCAAGGAAATCGAATTCAGCAGTTCCTGGTACCTGAAAATGAACAAGGGCGGGCATTTGACCTCGCATATCCATGAAGAAGGCTGGATCAGCGGCTGTGTCTATCTCAAGCTGCCCACCTTGCGTAAAGACCCGACCGAAGCCGCTTTCATGTATGGCACCGATGGTGACGACTACCCACGCCAGCACGACAATTTCCCCTCGCATATCGTGGTGCAGCAGGTGGGCGACATTGTGCTGTTCCCGTCTTCGTTGTTCCACCGCACCATTCCCTTCAATTCCGACGAAGAACGGGTGTGCGTGGCGTTTGACCTCAAGCCTATGGCGTAGCGCAAAACGGCAAGGCAAGGGCTTGCAGTACTTCACCGCCTGGCCCCTGCACAAAAGCCACCAACCGGGCATTTGCCAGCTTCCATTGCGGGTTGGGGGTCACGCTGGTTTCCCAATCCAGCATATTGGCGGGAATATTGACCGGCCCTTGCCAGACCCTGGTCACATAATCGTGGCGCAGTAATTCGCCATGGTTTTCACCCGCTTTGACCTCGGTGGACAGCGCGTTCTCCGTGAGGGCGAGATACAAGGCTGATTTTTCCGGTGCGCTGGCCTGCACGTGCACTTTCCAGCGCAAGCCATCCTGGCTGGCGGCAAGCTGGATATTGGCCTGCGCTTTGCCGCGATTCACAGTGGCGATATCCTGTGCAAACCGGGATTCGTTATACCAGCTACGGTAATCGCGACCATTTAAGGTGAGTTGTGGCGTGTAAACCAGCGTGGAGCGTGCCAGCGCCGCCTGGGTTTGTTGGCGGGCGGTAAATGTCGGGCTGGCAAACCGGTCCTTCCAGCCGATGTAATCCCAGTAATCCACATGCAGGGCCAAGGGAATGACCTTGTCGGGGCCCCACCCGCGTTTTTCCAGTCCGCTTACCCATTTGTCGGCAGGCGGGCAACTGCTGCACCCCTCGGAGGAATACAGTTCAAGCAGGGCGACCCGCTGGGAACCGCTTTGTGCAGAGCATTCGGCGGCGATGACTGCGGGGGAAAACAGGTCCAGGAGGGCCAGCAGCCATCCTGCTGTGTGATAGGGTTTCATGACTAAGCTCCATTCGAGAATGAAGCTTAGTCGTTTTGATTTGGGGTGGCTTACAGACAACCCTTAAAGCAGGACTTGGGCGCCCAGCTCCACCACTCTGTTGGGCGGTAACTGGAAATAACTGGCAGCACTGCCAGCGTTGCGGAACATGGCAACAAACAGTTTTTCCCGCCATAAAGGTATTTCGGAGCCGACTTGGGGAATCAGCGTCTCGCGCCCCAGGAAAAACGATGTACTCATCATGTCGAATGACAGGCCAGATGAGGTGTAATGCTGGAGCGCCTGGGGCAGGTCGGGTTTTTCCATGAATCCATAACTGACACGCGCCTTGTAGAAGCGATCCCCGGCAGGCGTTATGGTCAAGCGCTGCCCTTCTGGTACGGTGGGCTCGTCGGTGGAGATCACGGTGAGCAGCACAATATTCTCGTGTAGCGCCTTGTAATGCTTGAGGCTGTGTAATAAGGCATGGGGTACCGCATCCAAATTTTGCGTCAGGAATACAGCGGTTCCAGGTATGGTCTGGATACTGGCGCTGGAAGTCCTGCTGATGAAGCTTTCGAGCGGGATAGCCTCTGAATGCAAGCGTTCCTGTAGCAAGCGGCGGCCGCGTTTCCAGGTGCTCATGAGTAGCAGCACAAATCCACCGAAGACCAGCGGGAACCACCCACCATCGAGGACCTTGACGATATTGGCACTGAAAAAAGCAAGGTCAACCGCAAGGAATGCACCCAGTACCAGGGCACTTGTCAGCCAATGCCAGTGCCACAGGTTGCGCACCACGATAAAGGCCAAAACGGTCGTGATGATCATGGTAGCGGATACTGCGATGCCATAGGCCGAAGCCAGACGACCGGATGAGCCGAAACCCAGTACCAACCCCGCCACGGCGAGGAACAGCAGCCAATTGACGCCCGGCAGGTAGACCTGCCCTTGTGCTGCGCCCGAGGTATGGCGCACTTCCATGCGCGGGCTGTAACCGAGTTGCATGGCCTGCTGGGTGATGGAATACACACCCGAAATCACGGCTTGAGAGGCAATCACTGTTGCCGCCGTGGCCAAAGCCACCATGGGGTAGAGCGCCCAGTCCGGGGCCAGCAGGTAAAACGGGTTGCGAATGGCGTCCGGGTTGCTGAGTAGCAGTGCTCCCTGGCCAAAATAATTGAGTGTGAGCGCTGGTAATACCAGCCCGAACCAGGCGAGTTGTACCGGCTTGCGACCGAAATGGCCCATATCGGCATACAGCG
>WBZT01002738.1_pt1 | contig 12013 bp, 8 predicted proteins | sample 5204241 | NCBI WGS metagenome assembly WBZT01 (sample SAMN12344358, study PRJNA552823) | activated sludge metagenome | biome: Activated sludge suspended growth; feature: Nitrification reactor; material: Wastewater; isolation source: activated sludge from nitrification reactor of wastewater treatment...
ACTCGGGCAGTGGCTGCGAGATTGACCAGGTGTTCGGGCAGAGCTGGGCGTTTCAAGTCGGACTGCCGCGTGTGTTGCCCGAACGCGAGACGCTTTCAGCGTTGCGTTCGTTGTGGCGTTATAATTTCACGCCGGACGCCGGAGCCTATCGCCAGCACTACAAAGCCGGTCGCTGGTATGCGATGGCGGACGAAGCGGGATTGCTGATGTGCTCGTTTCCGCGTGGCGATTGGGATTACGCCCAGGCGAAAGGCAAAGGGCCAGATTGGGCGGCGGGTTACTTCAACGAGTGCATGAACGGTTTCGAGTATCAGGTGGCCGGCCACATGATTTGGGAAGGGATGTTGCAGGAGGGACTCGCGATCACGCGCGCGCTGCACGATCGCTACCATGGCTCGCGGCGGAATCCGTGGAACGAGGTCGAGTGCGGCGATCACTACGCGCGCAGCATGGCCAGTTACGGCGTCTATCTCGCGGCGTGCGGCTTCGAGCATCATGGACCGAAGGGCCACATCGGTTTCGCCCCGCGTCTGACACCGGAGAATTTCAAGTGCGCATTCACGAGCGCTGAAGGATGGGGGAGCTATGCTCAACAGCAAAAGCCGGCAACGCTGCACGTGCAACTGGAATTGGGTTGGGGCAAGCTGCGGTTGAATTCCCTCTCGCTCGCACTGGCCAACGACGCGACCGCGCGTTCCGTCAGCGTAAGGCTGGCTGGCCGCGAGCAGCGCGCACGGTTTTCACAAAGTGGCAATCGGGTCCGGATCGAGCTGGACCAGACGCTGGAACTTGCCCTGAAGCAACGGTTGGAAATAAGCCTTGCCCAAGTCTCATAAGGCCGGTGGGAAGTCGCGGTTCGGGCTGATTCTCGCCTTTGCAAGTGGGCCGGTTCCGTGTTCAATCCCGGCCCAGCGAATCCGTATGAAATCCAAAACCAACAACCAGGACCGGTTTGTAATCATCATGGCTGGCGGACGTGGCGAGCGTTTCTGGCCGGTCAGCCGCGAGGCGACCCCGAAGCAACTCATCAAGCTGCTCGGCGACCGTTCATTTTTGCAGCAGGCCGTGGATCGCATCGCGCCGCTCGTGCCGATGAAGAACATTTTCATCATCACGAATGAAGCGCAGGCGGCCGAGGTGCGAAAACAGTTGCCGAAACTGCCGAAGGAAAACGTCGTTGCCGAGCCGGTTGGACGCGATACCTGCGCGGCAGTCACGCTGGGTGCGGCGTTGGTGGGAGCGCGCTCAACGACTGGCGTCATGGCGGTGCTGCCGGCGGATCACGTGATTCCTGAGGAGAAGAAATTTCAGCAAGTGCTCGGGGACGCGTTCGACATGGCGAGCCGTGGGCAGGCGATTGTGACCATTGGCATCAAGCCGACCGAGCCGGCGACGGGGTATGGCTACATTCACGTCGGTCCGGAATTGCCGACGCCGCCGGGCGCGAAGAAGGCGAAGACGGCTTTCTTCAAAGCGGAAAAGTTCGTGGAGAAACCGAATTACGACACGGCGCTCACGTATTTGCAGAGCGGGCAGTACCGCTGGAACGCGGGGATGTTCATCTGGAGTTTTGTGACGGTGACGGAAGGATTGCAGAAGCATCAGCCCGAGATGTACGCCGCCTGCCAGCGGTGGTTCAAAGTGGCCACCAACGGACCGAAGCTGGCCAAGGTGCTCGCGAAGGAATATCCGGAGATCAAAAAGGTCTCCATTGATTACGCGCTGATGGAACACGCGCAAAACGTGATTTGCGCCGACGGATCGTTTGAATGGGATGACCTCGGCGCGTGGAATGCGCTGGCGCGGCATCTCAAGGCTGACCCCGAGGGCAATTGCGCCGTGGCGGATTTCATCCACGTGGACGCGGCGCGGAACATCATCTACGACGCGCGCAGCAAGGATCGGCGCACGCCGATCGCGGTGGTTGGCTTGCGCGACTCGATTCTGGTCCAGACGCACGATGCCGTATTGCTCGCGCACAAGAGCCAGGCGCAAAAGGTGAAGGAACTTGTCAAGAAGATGGCGGAGGATGTGAAGTTGAAGAAATTGGTCTGAGGCAAGGCGGCAATCATGTATCGCAGTCTCAATGCCGACCTGATCGTTCAGACCTGTCGCGCCAATAATGAGCGCATTGGCGAGCGGTTTGCGGGTTCGGGTTTGAGCAAGGTCGCGGCGGAGTTGCTGGCGGTGAGCGAACACGCGGCGGAGCTTTCCTCGTGGCTGGCCAAGCCGCACCTTCCGCTGCGCGCGCTGGCGGGTGTCGGCATTGCCGCGGTGTTGATCGTTGTGGTGGGTGCATTCATGAGCGTGAAACTCCAGTTCACCATCAGCAGCGTGACGGATTTTCTGCAAAGCTCGGAGGCGGCGATCAACGAAGTGGTCTTCATTGGCATTGCTGTATTTTTCTTTCTAACCTTGGAGACGCGGCTCAAGCGGCGGCGCGCGTTACGGGCGATCCACGAGTTGCGCTCCATCGCGCACATCATTGACATGCATCAGCTCACCAAGGACCCGGAGCGCATTACCGGCGCGCCCGCCGCGGACACGGCCGCCGCCAAGCGCCCGCAAAGTCCTGCCGAGCTGATCCGCTATCTGGATTATTGCAGCGACTTGCTGGCGCTGATCAGCAAACTCGCCGCGCTGTACGTCCAAAACTTTGACGATCCTGTCACACTTTCAGCCGTCAACGAGGTCGAGAACCTCACGAATGGTCTGTCCCGCAAAATCTGGCAGAAGATCATGATCTTCGATCGCATTCTGGCGCCGGGTACTGCCGCCTCGGCGCGCTGAAAAATATTTCCGCTATTTGCGCGCCATCACTTGCGCGGTGGGTGCGCGTGGATAACCTTCGCCGCATGTTCAGCCATTGTTTCGCAGTATGGGTTGCCGTGGTTGCCGCTGTGGCCAGAGTCAATGCGGCGGAGGAACTGAAACCGGCCGGCGCCGCGACGAGCGGTTTCGCCGAAGCCGAAACCGCGATCAAAGGTTTCGACATTCCAAAAGGATTCAAATGTGAACTGGTCGCCGCCGATCCGCTGCTCGCCAATCCCGTCTGCTTCAGCATCGATCAGCAGGGCCGGTTCTACGTGACAGAGACATATCGCTTCGAGGCGGGCGTGCCGGACATTCGCGGGCGGATGCACTGGCTGGACACGGAACTGGCTTCGAAATCCGTCGCGGAGCGCATCGCTTACACGCGCCGGCTCGAACCCAACAACGAAGCTTGGTGGACCAACCACGCGGATCGCGTGCGGCTCCTGTGGGACAAGGACGGCGACGGGCGCTGCGATGTCGCGTCGGTTTTTGCCGGTGGCTTCAACGGGCCGGCCGAAGGCGTCGCGGCCGGGGTGCTGCCGCATCATGGTGACGTCTATTTCGCGAACATTCCCAACCTCTGGCTGCTGCGCGACACGAACAACGATCAGCGCGCCGACACCCGGAAAATCCTCAGCACAGGTTACGGCGTGCGCTACGGGTTTCTCGGCCACGACCTGCACGGTTTGATCATCGGGCCGGACGGGCGGTTGTATTTTTCCATCGGCGACCGGGGCGCGCACATTGCATTGCCGAACGGGAAGGTGCTGGACAATTCCGAATGCGGCGCGGTTTATCGCTGTGAACTCGACGGCGCGAACCTGGAACTCTTCCACATCGGTTTGCGCAATCCGCAGGAGCTGGCCTTTGACGACCAGGGAAATCTCTGGACGGTGGACAACAATTCCGACGCCGGTGATCCCGCGCGGGTCGTTTATGTCGCGGAAGGCGGTGACAGCGGTTGGCGCGTTGGCTGGCAGTTCCTGGAACAACCCCGCCCGCGCGGGGCGTGGATCAGCGAGCGCTTGTGTTACGAGGAATTTCCGGGCCGCGCCGCGTACGCATTGCCACCCGTATCCTCGAAAGTCAGCAATGGCCCGAGCGGACTGGCCTGCGATCCGGGAGTCGGTTTGCCGCCGGAATGGCGCAGGCGGTTCTTCCTGGCCAACTTCAGCGGGAATCCGAACAGCGGCGTTTATGCCTTCAAGGTGCGCCCGAAAGGCGCGGGCTTCGAACTGGAACGCAATGACCGCTTTTGGTGGAACTTTCTGCCAACGGACGTGGACTTCGGCTACGACGGCTGCCTATACGCCACCGACTGGATCAACGGCTGGCCCGGTACGGGCAAGGGACGTTTGTACCGGCTTTATGAACCCACGGAGCGCAATCAACCCGCGGTGGCCGGTTTGAAACAACTCATCGCTGGCGGATTCGACAGTCTCTCCACCGCGGTATTGGGGAAGCTGCTGGCACATCAAGACCGGCGGGTGCGACAGGAAGCGCAGTTCGCGCTGGTGGCGCGTCAGGCCATCGCCGAGCTGTATGTGACGGCGCTGCGCGGGGCAACGTTGCCGGCCAGACTGCACGCCATCTGGGGACTTGGTCAACTCGACCGTCGGGGTGTGCGCACGGACTTCAAGGAATTACTGGCGGATTCGCAGGCCGAAGTTCGGGCGCAAACCGCTAAAGTGCTCGGCGACGCCAAGGATGATCGTTACCCGAGCCAGTTGGCCAGGCTGCTGGCGGATCCCGACGCGCGCGTGCGTTATTTCGTCGCGCTGGCGCTCGGCAAGTTGGGCGACCGCAGGAGTGTCGCGCCGGTGCTCGTGATGCTGCGACAGAGCGGCAACGATCCGTGGTTGCGCCATGCGGGCGTGATGGCTTTGGAGGGTTGTGCGGACGAAGCCACGCTTGCGGGGCTCGCCAAGGATGGCTCGGTGAACGTACGGCTCGCAGCGGTGATTGCGTTGCGCCATCGCGGGTCGCCGAAATTGGAATTATTCCTGGCTGATCAGGAAGCGGTCGTGGTCGCCGAGGCAGCCCGCGCCATCAATGATCTGCCCGTCGTCGAAGCGTTGCCTGGGGTGGCGGCGCTTGCGGAAAATCTGGGACGCATCGCCGCATTTAGCGCCGGCACGCCAGAGCAGCCGGGCCCACGCGATGCGATTTTGCGTCGGATTGTGAACGCCAACTGGCGGTTGGGCGCGCTCAACTCGGAGCTGCGGCTGGCGGCGATCATCGCCGACCCGCGTTTGCCGGAAGCGGTGCGCTTGGAGGCGGTGACTGCGTTCAACGATTGGGCGAGTCCCAATGGCAAGGATCGTGTCACGGGTTTGTGGCGGCCTTTGTTGCCCCGGAGCGGCCCCGAAGCCACGCGCTATTTGTCCGTGCTCGATGGTGTGCTGACTGGTTCCACGCCGGCCGGACTGAAGGCCGGTTTGTTGGCCACCGCCGCCCGCCACAAGTGGGTCGGCCTCGCCGCCGCCGCCTTCGCCTTGTTGCAAGATGAGAAACAGCCGGTCAAATGCCGGGTCGCCGCCCTGCATTTCCTGGGTGACGTGGAGGCAAAACAAATGACCAATGCCGTGAATCTGGCCGGCGCGTCCAAGTTGCCGGAATTGCGGATCGCGGCGTTGCGGTATGTGGCCAAGTCAATGAAGGGGGACGAACTGACGGCCCTGCTCGCCCGGTTGCTCGATACCGGCACGCTGGGGGAGCGACAGAATGGTTACCGGTTGCTCGGCGAGTTGCCGGGGCCGGCCGCGGACCAACTGCTCGCGCAGCGCCTGGACGATTTGCTCGCCGGCCAAATTCCCGGCGAGGTGCAGTTGGACCTCAAGGAGGCGGCCAGCCGGCACAGCGCGCCGATCGTGAAGGAAAAACTGGCAGCCTGTCAGGAACAGTTGCACGACCTCCCGGGCGCCGCGCAATACCCGGACTGCCTTGTGGGCGGGGACGCGGAGAATGGGCAAAGGATTTTTCGCGAACACGTCCAGGCTGCCTGCATCCGCTGTCACAAAATCAACGGTGAAGGTGGCGAAGCCGCGCCCGACCTGACCCAGATCGGTTTTCGGGGCAGCCGAACCTACATCCTGGAGTCCATCACGTTCCCCAATGCGAAGCTCGCCGCGGGATTTGAAACCGTGCAAGTGGTGCTGAACAACGGCACCTCCGCGGCCGGCGTCGTGAAACGGGAGACCGATCAGGAACTGGACTTGTTCTCGCTCGAAGACGGGCTGGTGACGATCAAGAAAGGCGACATCAAGTCACGGACCATCACGCTCTCCGGCATGCCGGACAACCTGCGGCAGATCCTCAACCGCCGCGAGATTCGGGACCTCGTCGAATACTTGTCCGGCCTGCGGTGAACGCGGTCAGCGCAGTTCCGCTTTCAACTGGACCTTGAACGCCGCGAGCAGCTTTTCGTGCGTGGCGTTCACCTCGGCATCCGTCAGCGTCTTGTCCGCCGCGCGATAGGTGAACGCGTAGGCCAGGCTTTTCTGACCCGCAGGCACGTTCTTGCCGCGGAAGACGTCGAACAGTTCCACGCTTTCCAAATTGGCGAGCTTCGCCTGCTTCACGGTTTGCAGCACCGCTTCGTGCGTCGTGGCTTCGGCCACCAGCATCGCAATATCGCGCCGGCTCGAAGGAAACTGCGGCAGCGGCTTGAACGCCTTGCCGGCATTGCGGCGGGCGAGGAGCAGATCCAGATTGAACTCCGCGAGCCAGACGCCATCGCGCAAATCATTTTTCTTGGCGAGGGTCGGCAGCAATTGACCCAGTTCGCCGAGCGGCAGTTTGCCACCCAGCGTGACGCCGGCCGATTCCAGAAACAGCGCGGTGCTCTCCGCGCGTTTGCCGAACTGCACGCCGCGCAGGCCAAATTGCTCAAGCAGTTCTTCCACGAGCCCCTTCAGATCGGCGGCGTCGAATTTCGCCTCGCGTTCCTCGCCGCTCCAGAAGGGCAGGGCGCGCTGGCCGGTGAGTGCGAGGGCGACGCGGCGTTCTTCCTTCGCCGGACCGTTTCCCTGAACGAAGACACGGCCAATCTCGAACAGCGCCACGTCCGGGTTCTTGCGGCTGACGTTATGCCGGAGAATCGCGAGCAATCCGGGCAGCAGGCTGGGGCGCAATACATCCATGTCCGCGCTGAGTGGATTGGCCAGCGCCACGATCTCCTCCGCTTTCGGCCCGCGGAGATCGGCTCTCGAGATCAACGTCTGCCCCTGCGCCTCGTGCAGGCCCAGTCCCGTCAGGATGCGGCGGACTTCGCCGATCTGATCGTAGGTGGCGTCAAACGAGTTCGCGCCGAGCGCGCCGCGCGGCGGCGTGCTGGGAATTTTGTCCACGCCGTACAGCCGTCCAATTTCCTCAATCAGGTCCGCTTCGCGTTTCAAATCCACCCGCCAACTCGGCACGCGGAATTTCAGCGGCGGCAGGGTGGCATCGCCCGGTCCATCCACCGGCACGGGAACGCGCGCTGCGGATTTGATGCCGAGGCTGTTCAACATCACCTCGGCCTGTTCGCGCGGAATCTCGATGCCCAGCAGCGATTTGATTTTTTCCGGGCGCAAGGTGAGCAGTTTTGGTTCGGCTGGTTTCGGATATGCGTCCACCACGCCCGCCGCCAACTGGCCGCCCGCGGTGGCCAGGATTAGTTGTGCCGCGCGCTGACTGGCCCAGTCGCAAATGCCCACATCTGCGCCGCGCTCGAAGCGGTAACTCGATTCGCTGCGCAGGCCGAGTTGCTTGCTCGTGCGACGGATGTTCGTGGGCGCAAAGTGGGCGCTCTCGATCAACACGTCCACGGTTCGCTCGTTGATCTCGGTGTTCGCGCCGCCCATGACGCCGGCGAGCGCAATGCCTTTCTGTTCGTCGGCGATGAGGAGCATTTCGCTCGTCAGTGTGCGCTTCTGCCCGTCGAGCGTGGTGAACAACTCACCGTCCGAGGCGCGGCGGATTACCACGGTAGGGACGCGTTCCACCGCGTCCCCATCAGCTCGAGAAGTAGTTTGGGACGCAGTGGAACGCGTCCCTACCAAATGAAGATCAAACGCGTGCAACGGCTGCCCGCATTCGAGCATCACGTAATTCGTCACGTCCACGACATTGCTGATGCTGCGGATGCCGACTTTTTCCAGAGTGTTCTTCAGCCAGTCCGGGCTGGGACCGATCTTGACGCCCGTTACGACGCGGGCGGTGTAGCGGGGGCAACGCTCCGGGTCCTCGATGCGGACTTTGACTAGTTCGGTGACGTGTTGCGTGGTGCGTGACGCGTCAAGCAGGCAGGCATGTTCAACGCGTTTCCAGTCACGGCCGCGATTTCTCGAGCGATGCCGAGGACGCTGTTCAAGTCGGGCCGGTTGGGCGTGACTTCGAGATCGTAAACCACATCGCCGCCGGTGCGCCCGAGATATTCAGCGAATGGCTGGCCCACCTTCGCGTCCTCCCGCAGGAGGAGCAGGCCGTCAACCGGTTCGGGCAAACCGAGTTCCTGCGGCGAGCACATCATCCCGTGAGACTCGACGCCGCGAATCTTCCCAACCTTGATGGTGAACGGTTCTTTCTCACCAGGTTTGAGGGGCAGCGATGCGCCGGGCAGGATGAGCGGCACCTTGTCGCCGGCTTTGAAGTTCTGCGCGCCACAGACAATCTGCCGTTCGCCGGCGCCGTCGTTCACGCGACAAAGGGAAAGCTTGTCGGCGTTGGGATGCTTGTCGCGGGTGATGACTTGGGCCACCACGATGCCATCAAACTCGCCGGAAATCTTCTGCACGCCCTCGACTTCGAGGCCGAGCATGGTCAGCCGTTCGGTCAATTCTTCGGGCGACCAGTTGAACTCCACGTATTGCTTGAGCCAGGTAAGGGTGACTTTCATTTGGTAATTCTCTTTCTTGTCCGCGCTCTGCTGACGCGATACGCAACAGGCGTTTCGTGTAGGGCCAGTCCGATCGGTTCTGCCGTCGGCGCGTGTGTACATTCAAAGTCCGAAGTGGAGAAGAGGTTCTGGTTCTCGTCCAGCATTCGACGAGCCGCCAGGCGGCAATATTCCGGGTCAATCTCGATGCCGAGGCTGTTGCGGTTCCATTGCATGGCAGCGAGCATGGTTGTGCCGCTCCCGGAGAAAGGATCCAGCACCGTATCCCCATAAAAGGAAAACATGCGCACCAATCGCGCCGCGAGCTGGAGTGGAAACGGAGCGGGATGCTCCCGGGTCGAGGCGCCGGTAAGAGTCCATATTTGGCGGAACCATTCGTTGAATTCGTCTTTTGGGATCATGCTTAGGCGGCGCTGTTCCTCAGTCGGTTGCCGATAACCGCCAGGCTTCCTTTGCATCAGGATGAACTCAATGTCGTTCTTAACGATGGCGTTTGGCTCGTACGGTTTGCCCAGAAACTTGCTGCTCGTGTTCGCTTCGAACACGGCGTTGGAAATCTTGTGCCAGATGATTGGATTGAGATTGTCGAAGCCCAGCTTGCGACAGATGACGCAAATATCGGCGTGGAGCGGGACAACGACATGCCGGCCATGCTCCTTGCGTGAGAGGCAGACGTCCCCGACCACGCACACCAGGCGTCCGCCCGGTACCAGCACGCGATAGCTCTCGGCCCAGACGCGGCGCAAGTCCTCGAGAAATTTCTCGTAGTCCTCGATATGTCCCATCTGTCCGGGACTGTCGTTGTAGCGTTTCAGCTTCCAATAAGGCGGCGAAGTAGCGACCAGATGCACCGACTCGTCCGCGATATAGGGAAAGCTTCGCGCATCGCCTTGGTAAAGGCGGTGAATCGTCGGTGTGTCATTGGTTGCGGGGCGTTTCATGGGTTCAATCGCCATACGCGGCTACGTGCGCGGCCAGCGATTTCGCGAACTGGAGAAAAGTCAGATCCTCGGCGGCCTCGGTAAACGCTCCACGGGAGCCGGACTTCGGTTCGGAAAGGAGAAAGGCCGAAGCGCTGTAATGCCGCTCGCGAACGAGCTTTCGGCAGAACAACTCGTAGCGCTTGGCATAACTGGCCTCCACGAATTCGGGCAAGACCCTGAAATGCGGCTCTTTCACCTTTACCGGGCGTCGCGACGCTGCGCAGTCTTCCAGCAGGAATACGTAACCAAGCCACGGGCGGATTGTCTTGTTGAACGCGCCTTCGCGATAGGCCGTCCACAAGTCCAGCGCGCTGCCCATCGCTTCTTCGGTGCGATTGTTGAAGTTGTTGCCAAACGACGGCCCGACTTGCGATTTGGCCTCAAGCGCCAGGATCAACTGGGAGTCACGCACGACGAGCAAATCCCATTCTTTGGTCGGGCGAAAGTAGCCGGGCAGTTCAAGGGCGGAGTTGTGGAAGATGTGCCGATTCTGAATTCCCGCCTCAACGATCAAATCATGCAGCAGAGCAATGAACCCGTCCATCTGCGCTCCTCCCGTGACCGGGCTTCCTGCCCCTTGGTCGCGCTGGCCAGCCGAGCCTTGCCGCACGGACTGGCGTCGGCGCGTGAACCAATAGCTTGCGACGGCTTTGGCGATGCGTTGGTCGAGTTGGGAGACGCGATCCTTCATCACGCGGGCGACCAGTTGAACTCCACGTATTGCTTGAGCCAGTTGAGCGTAACCTTCATTTCGCGGGAAGCTTGCCGTGACGACGGTGGTTACACAAGACACCTGTTTGCGCCGGATGTGCGGCACTGATGAAACGCCCTGGCAGTTGCGGCGCACCGCCCCGTCAGGTTTCACCAGGCGTTCCAGTAGCCGCCATCAGGTGACGCCCAGTAGTTGCTCATCCGGCTGATGCTTTTCCAGTTCACCGAACCGTCCAGCAACAGGCTGTTGCCGCCCTGCGCGCCGGCTTGTTTAGAGGTGGTCGCGGTCGGCATCGAGAGGAAGACATTGCCGCCCTGTTGCGCCGCGCCGCCACGGCAGTGCGGCGCGATGACCCAGCGATCGCCTGTGGCCCAGGCGTTCAGGTCGCAGGCCAGCGTCAAGCCGGGATTGTCAGTGAACTTCAGCGGAGAAATCCAGCGCGGCAACGGTTCCCCGGACCACCCCGCCGCAGGTTTCTTGTGCCCGCCGTTGTAACTGTAGCCAATCACGTGGCCATAGGGCGGGAGGAAGTACTGGAATGTGCTGGCCAGACTCGGGCAGGTGCTCATGTTCGTGGCGCTGTATTGTTTGATGGCGTTGAACGTATTCGTGCTGATCCAGATCGTGTGGGTGTAGCCGTCGTCGCGATTGCCCTGGGGAAGCCGGTCGCCGTTGTCGCCGCCGTAGAGGGCCAGGGCGAGGCCCAACTGGCGCAGGCTGTTCTGGCAACTGGTGCGGCGGGCCTTCTCCTTCGCGTTTGCGAGCGCGGGCAGCAGCATGGCCGCGAGGATGGCGATGATCGCGATCACGACGAGCAACTCGATGAGGGTGAAGGCGCGGCGGGAAAAGTCACGAAGGGGAAACGCCGGGTTCATGTCGCGAGTGTGGCCCTGAATCGCGGCGGCGTCAATTTTTGATGACCGACGGATCGTGTTTGGAATCAATCCACCTTCAACGCTTCAACAGTTTCACTTCGAACTTTCCGGCGTGGCCGAGGGCGTCGGGAAATTCCTTCAGCAACCGTGCTTTCGCTGCCATATCACCCCGCAGATAGGCGTCCCAGAACAATGTCGAGCTTTCGCAGATCAATTCGTGGAAGCGGGCGTCGTGTTCGCCGCCGCCCATCCGCCGCGGTCGGCCGGAGAAAATCATGTGGTCGCCGTCCGTGAACGTGATCAGGAACTGGTCCGAGCTCCGGCAATGATCGAACGGCAGGCGGCGTTCTTCCGGCTTGGTGTCGCCAATCGGGCTTGCGTCGCGCGTGCCGGTCATGTGCAGACACGGTATGCTGATCCGGGCGTAAACCTCGTCCAGCCGCAGCTTGTTGGCCGGCGCCGGCGCGCTCATCGGGATCGCCGCTTTCACGCGCGAATCCGCCAGTGTGGTTTCGCGGCTCAGTCCCGGCTGAAACGTCTGGCCCGCCGCCGCCAGCGTGGTGTAAGCGCCGAACGAATGTCCCGCCACGCCTACGCGCTCCAGATCCAGCCGTCGCTGCCAGGCCGCATTCTCCTGCTTCAATCGTTCGAGTTCATCCAACGCCAAGCGCACGTCGAGTGGACGATTGATCGCGTTGCGCGGGTTGGCGGCGGCTTTGCGCATGGCCGCCATTCGGTCATGACCGAATGG
>WBZT01002740.1_pt1 | contig 12008 bp, 10 predicted proteins | sample 5204241 | NCBI WGS metagenome assembly WBZT01 (sample SAMN12344358, study PRJNA552823) | activated sludge metagenome | biome: Activated sludge suspended growth; feature: Nitrification reactor; material: Wastewater; isolation source: activated sludge from nitrification reactor of wastewater...
CGAAGAAGTAGTACAGATCATAAACAAATTTTATGGAGGCGACGGATCAACCGGATTGCGACCAACTTTTGAACTCTAAGAATTTAGATACAAAAGAAATTACAGCTTTTGGAATTTTTTTGAAGAAATTCTACCTTCTTCATCGCTAATCTGAAGTAAATACATTCCAGATTTCAAACTAAGAGTTCTAATTTCCTTAGTGGTCTGGTTTGGATCGAAATTAGTCTCTTCAAAATAAAAATTAGCTCCTTGATCATTCAATATATTAATAAATCCATGAAAGCCTTGAAAAACATTTGTATTTAAAACAATATTTTCTTTAACAGGATTTGGAATTATTTCAAAGGATAACTTTTTAGAAAGATCTTCAGTGGCAAGAGGTACAGATGCAATGATTGAACCTACATCCTCGAATACCCCTACATTACTGCTGTTTTTATTAAAAAAATATGGGGTTGTGAAATAAGAATCATTGTTAAATCTATAATTGAGACTAACATTTCGAACTTGTGAAACATTGTCCTTGGCAATGCCTTCGTATTTATAATAAACATCTAATTTTTTGTTGGCTTGGCCGGCAAGACTAATCTTATGGGTTTCATAGCACACAACATTGTTTACATCGGTATTCATAATATATAAGTCATTTCCTTTTGACTCAACTTTTACGGTCCCTACCATTTTGCCTGTTGGATTGCCAAGGTTTAAAGCGGTTGTAGATTCTGCAAAACTGCAGGTTGTACACATACTACAGGTTTGGGTCGTTCCATTGCTTCCAGAACAACCGTTTGCAATAACCTTATCTTTGAAATTGTCATTAGTTTTAACGCTCTCGGCATTTCCAAGTACATAGAATGGAGCAGTTTGAGAACCGCCTCTAACGCCAATTTTTAAAAAATCAAGCTTAATCGCGGCGTTTCCAATTTTGGATAAGTCAGCAACAGCTTCAGTTTTGCCACAAAAAAGAAATTGAATGGTTTGTGCCGAAAGTTCATTATAAATGAATAAACACAATAGGAGAGTAATCTGTCTATACATAACATATTATTAGTTAAGCAAATATAGACATATTACATATAATTCAAAGGTATTGAGAGATTATTTTTAAGATTTAATCTTTTATTAAAAAGATCTTAAGGACTTTTCAAGAATTCCTACGCACGTTTCAAGCTGTTCTTTTTGAATGGTAAGCGGAGGGGCGAGTCTGATAATATGACCGTGCGTTGGTTTTGCCAAAAGTCCATTCTCTGCCATTTTGAGGCATAGGTTCCAGGCAATTTCTGAATCAGAATCCAGTTCTATCGCATTTAATAAACCTTTCCCTCTAATTTCCTGAATAATCTGATATTTATCTTGAAGATTTTGAAGCATTTTTCTAAAGTAGTCTCCTTGAATCTGAGCATTATGGGCAAGATTCTCATCTTTTACTACATTTAAAGCTTCCATAGCAACGCGACACGCAAGTGGGTTTCCACCAAAAGTTGAACCATGTTCTCCAGGCTTTATGCATAGCATTATGTCGTCATCTGCAAGAACGGCTGATACGGGTAGTATTCCGCCTGAAAGTGCTTTGCCAAGGATTAAAATATCTGGTCGTACGCCAACATGATCGCAGGCCAGCATTTTCCCGGTTCTTGCGATTCCGGTTTGTACTTCGTCGGCTATAAACAGAATATTTTCAGACTTACATAGTTCATAGGTTTCCTTCAAATAAATATCGTCAGGAACGATAACACCTGCCTCTCCTTGAATGGGTTCAAGTAAAAAACCTGCAACATTTTTATTTTGAATTACTTTTTTAAAGGACTCTAGATCATTATAGGGGATTTTAATTATCCCCGGTAAAAGTGGGCCATATTCTTTATAACTTGAAGGATCTGTTGAAGCAGAAATAGCAGCCATTGTTCTTCCGTGAAAATTACCTTCGACAACGATAAGAATTGCTTCTTGATCAGGAATTCCTTTCTTCTGGTATGCCCATTTTCTGCAGAGTTTAATCGCTGTTTCTACTGCCTCTACACCCGTATTCATTGGTAAAATCTTTTCATATCCAAAGTAATCCGACATGAATTTTTCATACAAGCCCAGAACATTATTATGAAAAGCACGCGAAGTTAAGGTGAGTTTTGAAGCCTGTTTTATCAAAGCCTCAATAATTCTTGGATGCGAATGTCCTTGATTAACGGCGGAATAAGCAGATAAAAAATCAAAATATTTCTTACCCTCAGTATCGTATAAAAATATTCCCTGTCCTCTTTCCAGAACGACGGGCAATGGATGATAATTATGGGCACCATAGTGTTCTTCAAGTTGTATGTAGTCTATTTGTCGCATATTATCCAATGTAATCATAGTTTATGATTTAATTTTTGCAAAGTTAAGCAATTCAAGGTGAATGTTTTGTACTTGTGAAATCAATGAATGTTGCAGATCATTGACAATTATGTAATCGGCTGCTTCAATGAATTCCTTATCAGGTCTTTGTTTAGAAATTCTTAAAGTTGTTTCTTCAAAACTTAAATTGTCTCTGGTCATTACCCTTTTAATCCTTAATGCTAAAGGAGAAAAAACAACGACGATCTGATCAACTTTCTGATAGGGAAGTGTGTCCAAAAGCAGAGCAGACTCTTTAACAACATAATCTGAATTCTGTACCTTTGCCCAATGATCATAATCCTTATATACCATAGGATGTACTATCTGATTCAATTTCTGCAGAAGTGTATTGTTGTTAAAGACTTTTTCGCTGATAAAGCTGCGATTTATATTTGACCCTGAATAGCTTTCCTTTCCAATTAACTCTATTATTTTAGAACGAACTTCATGATTCTCATTCATTATTTTTTTAGCAGCTAAATCTGAATTATACACGGGTATATTCAATAACTCAAATATTTGTGTAATAGTACTTTTGCCACTTCCTATTCCTCCGGTTAGTCCAACGTGAAGCATGTGTTCTTTTTTAGAAGTTGTATCTGGCAATTTGAAATTTCAATGTTTTTCAAATCGTTTATTTCTTCATTTAAATCAATTTTTCTTTTTAACTCTGAAAAAAACTGATGTTCCAGTTTCAATGGTAAAAATAATTCTATGGAAGATTGAAGGTCAATCACCACATTGCGATAAGAAATTTCAAGAGATTTTGCAATTTGAAGTATTTTGTAAATGTTATACTGATCCGTTTCAATCAGGTATAACTGTGTTATTGGGACAATGACTTGTTTTGAATGATTCAAGCAATCCGTCGAAGCAATTTTGTAAGCTTTTCCTAAACCTGATGCACCTAATAGTATCCCTCCAAAATATCTGATTACAACAACCATGCTGTTGTACAGATCAAATTTGATCAATTGGCCGAGAATCGGTTTACCTGCAGTTCCACTGGGTTCTCCATCATCTTCCATTTTTTGAATCTCTGGATCTATTCCAATTCGGAATGCATAACAGATATGCCTTGATTTAAGATGCTCCGATTGTAAATCTTGTATTATTTTTTTAACCTCTTCAATACTTTGAACTGAATAGGAGCGGGAAATAAATTTACTTCCTTTTTCTACATAAATACCTTCTCCTATGCCATCAATTGTTTTAAATTCAAAACGCATAATGCCAAAGATATAATTATTTTGACTATTCAAGTACTGGCCTTAAAGTAGAAAATCGAAAGCCCTCCTGTAGTTGTGCAAATAAACAGAATTACAATCCTTGTTAGTTTATGGCTAATACCTGTGTTATGGCACGTAGCAGGTAAAAATGTTAAATAAAATTAACAAATATTTGATGAATTTCACTTATTTTTAACCTGTTCATGGTGTACGTTTATTTCTTTTCAAGATGGTATAGTTATACCTTTGTCATGATTAAATTTTTTCTAAACTCTAGTAACAGTTGCATATGACGATTTTAATGCTTTTTCTTTATTTAGCAATAACTGCGACTTTGTTAACCGTTTTTATGTATTACTTTTCAGGATCTGTAAAGTCAGCATATACCAGTTTTTTACAAAATTTCTGTGGATCATTATTTGTATTTTCTGGTTTTGTAAAAGCAGTTGATCCAATGGGCACAGCCATCAAAATGCAAGAGTATTTTGAAGAATTTGAAACTACTGCCAAAGGGAGTTTTTTACATTTTATTGCCGACCTATTTCCTATCCTAGCTAAATATTCGATGGGATTTTCTGTTGGAATGATTGTTCTCGAAATTGTCATCGGTATTTTATTGATTATCGGGCATCTTCCAAGATGGACATCCTTTTTGTTTTTTTTAATTATGGTATTTTTTACCATATTGACTGGTTTTACTTTTTTAACGGCCTATGTACCGAAAGAAGCTAATTTTTTCGAATTCTCCAAATGGACTGTTTTTAGTGAATCAAATATGAGTGTAACCAATTGTGGTTGTTTTGGAGATTTCTTAAAGCTAACGCCGGAAACATCCTTTAAAAAGGATATTTTCTTAATGTTGCCTTCCGTATTGTTTTTGTTAATTAGGAGAAAGTTTCATACTCTTTTTAGCATTTCACTTAGAAATGCTATCACGTTATTCTCTATTGTTGGGCTAAGCTTATTTTGCCTGGCTAACTATAAGTGGAATGAACCCGTATTTGATTTTAGGCCTTTTAAAATCGGAACGGATGTCAAGGTTCAAAAGGAAGCGGAATCTAAAGCTATGGCTGATGTAAAGATCGAAAAATGGAAACTTAAAAACAAGTCTACCGGTGAAGTGAAGATTCTTTTAGACGAGGAGTATTTTAAGAATATAAAATCATATCCAAAGGCAGAATGGGAAGTACTTGAACAAATTAAAAGTTCGCCGGCTATTCCAATTACTAAAATTTCAGATTTCGCATTGTTTGATCTGAATGGAAGCGAATATACAGACGATATTTTACAGGAACCACATTCCAGAATAATGGTAAATATGCCAAAACTTTCTTATTCTTCCAAGACAATAACCACGATGGTGAAAGATACCTTGTGGAAGTGGGATACCTTAGTTAACCCTAAAACCAAGGAAGCAACGTATTCTAGGAATATTCTTGAAGTGAAAGATAAATCAGTAAAGACTAACGTCTTTACCTGGGATGAGCACTATAAGAACATTCTTAGCTCCAAAATCATTCCTTTTATCGATTCATTGAGGCAAGATAGTGTAAAGGCCTTTTTCGTGGCAGGAGGAGCCAGTGAGGAAGCCTTGAAGTCCCTATTTTCCCAAATCTATGTAACTGAACCCATTTATACTGCGGATGATGTATTGTTAAAAACCATCATGCGGTCAAATCCAGGCATTGTCTTATGGCGTAATGGCAAAATTATTATGAAGTGGCATTACCAACGCATTCCTGATCTAAATGAAATGAGAAGAGATTTTTTGGATTGGAAGGCAGCTCCCATACATTAAATTAATTTTAATATTTTACCTTAAATGTAGTCGAATAGTCGTTTATTTGCATCACAATTCAAAATACTAAAGGGTATTCATGCTTAGCCGCCGAAATGTTCGCATCAAAGTGATGCAACAACTTTACAGTCTCTGCCAGGATAAAGAACTGACTTATAAGGATATAAAATTAGCCTATAACAAGTCAGTGAATGATGCCTTTTCATTATATCTGCTCAATCTGTATTGTATTGCAAAGGTTTGTTCTTTTGCTGTAGAAGATGGAATTATACGCCAAAAGAAACATCTTAAGACAGATGAAGACCTTAAATTTACTGATAAGCTCTATACCAATCCTCTGATTAAATCCCTTAATACCAATGTAAGTCTTCAAAAAAGATTTAAGGAAGATAAAACAGGTGAAAATATCGATGATGATATTTTTAGAAAAATTTATAAAGAATTTACTAAAGAGGAAAAATATTCCCAATTTATTCTAAATGATGCCAATAGTAAAGAGGAAATTGTTGAACTATTGCTTGAATTATATAGAGTTTGCCGTAGAAATGAACTCTTTAATGAAATTATGGATGATCATTATGCGGAATGGACAGATGATAAATCTTTAGTCATTGGGGCAATTAAAAAAACACTCAAAATCCTGCCAGAATCCGGGGATTTTATCTCTGAACATACCCCAGATGAAGAAACAGTAAAGGATTTTGGAGAAACACTTCTGGAAAAAACGCATACGGAGGATGCTTACCTCGAGGACTTAATTAAACCCGTTTTGGTTAATTGGGAATCCGATAGAGTGGCAATAATTGATCTCATTCTAATTAAAATGGCAATTACTGAAATGATCAATATAAAATCTATTCCTGCTAAAGTTACGCTAAATGAGTATGTAGAGTTGGCTAAAATGTACAGCACCGATAAATCTCAGGAATTCATTAATGGCGTTCTCGATAAAATTTTGAAAGAATTAATGGAGAGTAACAAAATAATTAAAGAAGGTAGAGGTTTAATTGAAGACTAATTCATAGTTCCTAATTTTGTTTATCAATGCATGCATGTGTCATCATACTGGACTTCGGTTCACAAGTAACTCAACTTATAGCCAGACGCGTAAGAGAGTTAAATATTTATTGTGAGATACACCCCTTTAATCATTTTGATAAGTTAGATCTGAAAAGAGCTTCCGCTGTTATTCTCTCCGGAAGCCCGGCTTCAGTTCGAGAAGCCAATCATCCTTCCGTTAATCTTCATGACCTAATTGACCATATTCCAGTACTAGGAATATGTTATGGTGCTCAATTAACAGCTCATTTTTTTGGAGGTGAAGTAAAAGCATCAGGGAATAGAGAATTTGGATATGCTCAACTCAATCAACTCGTAGAAGACAAAATTTGGAAAGGTGTTGAAAACGGAGCACAGATTTGGATGTCACACAGTGACAGCATTGTTAAATTACCAGAAGGTTACATTAGACTTGCTTCTACTGAAGATATTCAATATGCGGCGTTTAAATCAGATGGTTCTAAAATTCCGGCTTATTTTTTTCAGTTTCATCCGGAAGTGGTTCATTCAAAGTGTGGAGCACAATTGATCAGCAATTTTTTACTGGATATCTGTGGCATAACACCCGACTGGACCCCAGGTTCTTATATTCAGGAAACTGTTTTAAATCTACAGGCTCAGATCGGAGAAGACGAGGTATTACTCGCCTTATCCGGTGGTGTTGATTCATCGGTTGCAGCACTCTTGTTGCATAAAGCTATTGGGAAAAAATTACATTGTTTTTTTATTGATAACGGACTTCTAAGAAAAAATGAATTCAGTGAAGTATTACATACCTATCAGGATCTTGGACTTCAGATCAATGGAATTAATGCCAGCCAATTATTTTATAAATCTCTTGAAGGTTTGACTGACCCAGAACTAAAAAGGAAGGCAATTGGTAAATCCTTTATCGATGTTTTCGAAAAGGAATCCCAAAGATATCCAAATATAAAATGGTTGGCACAAGGCACTATATACCCAGATGTTATTGAGTCAGCTTCAGTATATGGACCAGCTTCTGTTATCAAATCCCATCATAATGTTGGAGGACTTCCTGAAAAACTTAAATTAAAAATCATAGAACCTTTAAGATCACTGTTCAAGGATGAAGTCAGAAAAGTTGGGGCTGCTTTGCAACTACCAGAGAATATTTTATACCGTCATCCTTTTCCAGGACCTGGACTTGCGATTAGAATTATCGGTGAAGTAAGTCCTGAAAAAGTATTATTGCTTCAGGAAGCTGATAAAATTTTTATTGATAATTTGCATCAATATGGACTTTATACTAAAATTTGGCAAGCAGGAGCAATTCTCTTGCCTGTTCGTTCCGTTGGTGTAATGGGTGATGAAAGAACTTATGAAAATGTTGTTGCGCTGAGAGCCGTAAGTTCGATAGATGGAATGACTGCAGATTGGAGTCAAATTCCTCACGAAGTACTCGCAAGTATTTCGAATCAAATCATTAATAAAGTGAAAGGAATCAATAGAGTAGTTTATGATATTAGTAGCAAGCCACCAGCCACGATTGAGTGGGAATAGCATTAATCTTGGTTTATCGATATTATTATTTATGTCCCTTGGATGTGCCGCTAAAAAGCCATTGGTTCATTCTGCACCCACTAAAGAAATTCCAAGTACTAAAAACACCAAACTGCCAATGAAGATAGATACTGTTGTTTGGAAAAAAACGGAACCAGAAAACAGTAACCATTCCAAAGAAAAAGAGGTAATCAATATAATTACAGAGCGTTCCGATAACAAACCTTCAAATCTACCTTCTGTCAAAAAATTTCAAAAAGAAGAAGATATATTTCGAATCATTTGTCTTATACCCTTCAAAGCAAATGCTGTAGATTCATCTGCCTCTAAAATTAATTCCTCCAGTCTTAGGTTTATTCAATATTATGCCGGAATGACGATGGCTTTTGAAGAAATGAACAATAATGGAAAAAAAATATTGGTCGATGTTTATGATGTTGAATCTGTAGCAGAAGTTTCAAGTATATTGACCAAGTATAATAATCGGCCTCCTCATTTAATCATTGGGCCTCAAAAAGTCGATGCGCTAAAAGCTGCTGTGGATTGGTCAAAAGAGCATCAGACTACATTAATTAGTCCTTGGGTGAGTAGTTCCGGAATAACAGAAAATAATCCATTTTATGTCCAGACGAAAGCTGGATTGAATGCACATTACTTCAAGATTAACGAACATGTTAGAAATCATTATCCCGTTTCAAACATAGTTTTGATTTCAAAATCTATAGAAGAGTCGAAATCAAAATTTTTCAATGAAAGCCCTAATTCTAAAGATTCTATCAGTGAAAAAATTCTAAAAGAAGCTGACTTATCCACAGGAATTGATCCGATAATTACACCTTTGCTCAAAAATACAGGTCCAACCGTATTTATTTTACCTTACGCTAGTTCCAAAGATGAAAATTACGTTTACCATTTTTTAAGAAGAGTATTTTCTGAAAAAGGTTCTAAAGATGTCATTGTATATGGTCTCTACAAATGGCTGGAAATGAAAAGCGAAATATTGGATTACATGAACATCTATGATATCCGACTTAGCGTTAGTAATTATTTTGATCAGGATAATAATACAATTAAATCTTTTAAGAAAAAATATTACGATCGTTATAGAGAATTTCCTACAATGGATGTTTTAGAAGGTTATGATATTGCAAAATATGCAATTCAATCTTTATCTCAATACGGACCTGATTTTCAATGGTCTAAAGAATCCGGAGTTTCGGGTTTGTTAGAGACAAATTTTGATATTCAGCCAGCTTTCAAATCTAAATCGAGAGAATCATCAAGGGACGTAGATTATTACGAAAACTCATTTCTCAAAATAATAGAAATCAAAAATAATAAATACAAAATAGTAGATTAAGTAATCTTTCGATTATTCCAATTTGTCTAATGCAAGGCGGATTCTTCTAACAGCCTCAATAATTTTATCTTCGTTCAAAGAGTAAGATATTCGAAGACAATCAGGTGCTCCAAACGCTTCTCCGGAAACCAATGCTACATGAGCTTCATGAAGTAAATACAAAGCAAGGTCTTCAGCAGTTTGAATAAGGGTATTTCCAAATCTTTTTCCAAAACTATTTCTGACATTTGGTAAAAGATAAAATGCGCCTTGAGGTTTATTAAATGACCATTGTTCTATGGAATGCATGGCATCTATCAATACATCTCTTCGATTCTGGAAAGCTTTGCACATCGCGTAGGTGCTGCTTAGATCTGATTGCAAGGCATAAGCACCAGCAAATTGAGTGAAGGAAGCTGCTCCGGAAGTATATTGACCTTGAATTTTAATGCAAGCATTGGTAACTTCTTTTGGAGCACCCATATAGCCCAAGCGCCAGCCAGTCATCGAAAATCCTTTTGAAAATCCATTGATCGTCGCAGTTCTTTCTTGCATGCCTGGTAATGATCCAATACTGAAATGATTCTGTTCGAATATTATGAATTCATATATTTCATCAGCTACAACCAAAACTTGAGGGAAATCAGACAAAATAGAAGCTATCATTTCGAAATCATCTTGGTTGAAGACAGTTCCTGTAGGATTGCAAGGGCTACTGAAAACCAACATTCTCGTTTTGGAATTGATGCTCTTTTGAATATCAGAAGCCTTTGGTTTATAATTATCTTCAACCCTTGAGGGAACAACTACAGGTTTTCCGCCCGCTAATTTAATAATTTCAATATAAGAGACCCAATAGGGTGCAAAAATAACCACTTCATCCTCTTCATTACTTAATAAAGCATTGCAAAGATTAGCAAAGCTTTGTTTAGCGCCATTAGATACTATAATTTCATCTGGTGAATACTTAAGCCGATTATCTCTTGCAAACTTATGGCTTATTGCTTCACGTAATGCCAAAGTCCCTGCAACAGGTGTGTATTTTGTATTACCCTTATCAATAGCCTCTTTGGCCTTTTCCTTTATATGTTGGGGGGTGTCGAAATCTGGTTCTCCAAGACTAAGATTAATGATATCAAATGACTGTGCGGTTAATTCTCTGGCTTTTTGAGCCATTCTGAGGGTCGCAGATTCATTTAGGTGTTCTACGCGATAAGAAAGCTTGAACCTGCTCATAATTATTGAATCGTGCTGCAAAGATCAATAAAAAAAAGGAAGTATCACGCCTTGTGATACTTCCTTTCTTAAAATTTACGAAATAATTCTTAATGATTTACAATTAGCTTGCTCGTGCGGACAGAATGGTCAACGTTTAGTTTTACCAAATAACTTCCATTTTCGAACCCAAGCGTATTTATTGGTAAGCTTATAGACCCAATTTGAGAACCATAATTTTTAGTGGTAATAATTCTTCCCGTCAAATCCAAAATTTCAATAGAAACCTCAGTTGATTTTGGCAGATCGAGGGTTAAATATGTTATTACGTCACTTGGATTAGGGCTGACTTTTGGAGCCTTAAATACAGTAGTTGGATTGCTTGTACTGGAGTATAATCCATTCTTTACGGCTTCGTCAACAGTTGTGATGGAGGCGTTAACTACTTCTCCACTAGGACCATACAACAAACCAATAAGTTCAATATTTTCAACTTTAAAGGTATCCGCAAGGGTTAAGGAGTAAGTAATATAATAATTTGATCCTTTTTTAATGGTAGATGGTAAATAGCCTTCAAGACCAACCGCATCATCAAAAATGGCTCTCGCAACGTGATTATAAGTCATTCTGTTTGCCGGTACAGGGTTGGGAAGCTTTTCGAAACCACCCATCCAGCCTCTTGCATTAGCTGCATAAGCATTTACTTGTCTGTAACCTGTGCCTGGAAATTTTACATTATTCTCAATAACTACAAGATTAAATCTGTAATCACCACTAAGGTCTTCCAAAAAGTCACCTTTTACTGAAACCTCCAACTCTCTTGTAGATGAATTATATTTAGCTCCATTGGTTAAAATTACCGGTGTCGGTATAACAATATGGTCGTAAAAATCACTTTCAACCGTCAATGGATCAGTTAGTTGATTTCTATCATTGATGATAGAAGGATATCCAGAAAATCCTGGAAACGTAGCAATCCATTTATCATAGGCTGGAACGGTCATCGGGTCGGCATTATGTACGGCAACACCCGCCCAATGTTTAGGATATGTTTTAGCCATGGAATCCATATATACTGCACCCCTTGGGCAAAATTGACACCAGGTTCCTGTAGCCTCTTCTGTAAACATAACCTTATTAGGAGCCGCTTCAATTCCAACAATATTTAAATCCTTATCATTATTTGTTGCATCATCATCTGGATTGCCATTTACATTCAAAATGCTGCAGCTTACCGTTGAAGTTCCCTTTTTATAGGTTATTGGTCCAATTGCAATTTCATTAAGCGCTAAAGAAGCCACATTGATTGGGGAAGCAGAAACATTGAAAGGTGTTCCATTATCTACTTTACAGGTAAGGGCAACTGAGGTAATAGCTGTTTTGCCAAGATTTCGAATTTGAACGGGCCTACCGATGCTTCGCCAGCTAGAAATCTATTTTTTACATTTAGATTGAGTACTCCGGCATCAAT
>WBZT01002742.1_pt1 | contig 12006 bp, 8 predicted proteins | sample 5204241 | NCBI WGS metagenome assembly WBZT01 (sample SAMN12344358, study PRJNA552823) | activated sludge metagenome | biome: Activated sludge suspended growth; feature: Nitrification reactor; material: Wastewater; isolation source: activated sludge from nitrification reactor of wastewater treatment...
AGGTTGGGATTCTGCTGGCGTACTTTCAACTGCATCCGGCGGCCGTGACCAACCTCGCCGCCGCAACCCGCCACGAACTCGGTTTGATGGCGAAAATCTCCAGCAACGAAATGGCGGCGAAGTTTTCCCGGGAAATGGGACTGTGGGAAATTCAGGCGGTCCTGAATAGCCAGGGTTTTTACGATACGAATCACGGGGGCGGTCTCTGGGTTGGGAAACATTATGGCGCGGGCGACGAACGCATCGGTGATCCAATCGGTGACAACTCGCACGCCGCCACCGTGCGTCAACTGCTGCGTTATTTTCTCCTGCTGGAACAGGGAAAACTGATTTCGCCCGCGGCCTCGCGGGCCATGCGCGGTATTTTCGCGTCGCCGGAGATTCCACACGACGCCATCAAGTTTGTGAAGGGCCTGGCCGGGCGCGACGTGCAGATCATCCGCAAGTGGGGCACGTGGCAGGATTGGAGACACGATTGCGCGGTGGTGACCGGGGGCGGCCGGCATTACATCCTGGTCGCCTTGACGCACCACCCACGAGGCGATGACTACCTCGTGGACCTCGCGCGGGAAGTGGACGATTTGATGAGGCCGCCGCGCTAACCGCGGTGCGCCGGGGCGGATCGTCGCCTCACAAGTCCACCACGCGGCCGGTTTTCACCGATTGCTCTTCCGCTTCGCAAATCTCCACCGCGCTCAAGCCGTCCTGCGCGGTGACCACGCCCGGCGCTTGCCCGCTCTGGATCGAAGTGATCAAGTGGCGGAGTTCCTCGACGTAGCCGTCCCCGCCTTCGGGCTTCACCACGCGCGTCGGCTGGCCTTCCTCGTCCACGCGCAAGGCCTCGGCGCCGCGCGCACTGTCGAAATCCACCGTCGCCCGCTCGAACATCACGGTGAACGACATGTTGAAACCGGCGGTGAGCAGCCAACTGCCTTCCGCATAAACCGTCGCGCCGCTGGCGACCTTGTATTGCGTGACGACATGGTCAATTGCGCCGCTGAACCGGCTGAGGCCCGTCGAGAAAACACTCTGCGGCCGGCCAAACAGGAATTGCACGAAGTCCGTGTCATGAATGTGCAGGTCCAGCAAGGCGCCGCCCGAGTCGCCGCCTTTGAAATACGAATCGCGGCTCCAGCCCGGCGGCGCGGAGACGCGGCGGAAGCGGGCGGTGAGAATTTTTCCGTACGTATTCTGCTCCGCGAGTTGCTTCAGCCCGGCCCAGCCCGGCCAGAATCTCATGCACATGGCCGGCATGAAAAATCCTTTCGCAGACTTCGCTGCGTTCACAATCTCGCGGGCGATGGCCGACGTGCGCGCCAGCGGTTTCTCGCAGAGCACATGCTTGCCGGACTGTAATGCCGCAATGGCCTGGGGCGCGTGCAACGGAGTGGGCACGCAAAGATCAATCAGGTCCACCGCGTCGTCCTGGAGCAGGTCTTCGAGTTGCTTGTAAGCGCGCAGGTCCCGGCCCAGATCGAGCGCGTCGGAACTGCTGATGTTGCCGCTGACGCCGGCCAGCACGCCGTTCACCGGTTGCCGGAACGCATCGCAGACGGCCACCAGGCGGGCGCCCGGGAGTTGTTGGTAGGATTTGATGTGGGTGATGCCCATGAAACCGAGGCCGACGACGGCGACGTTCACGGGTTGGGCATGAGGATTGGTCATTTCTTTGTGGGAGCGCCGATCTCCGGATCGGCATCGTTGATGCGGTTGTTGAATCGCGCCGATGCGGCGATCGGCGCTCCGAAATTATAGCCTTTCCACCAGCTCGCGCGCAGCGCGGATGTCCGTCACCCGTTGGAGTCCGGCCTCGCGTTCAATGCAGAGGTCAGCGGTGAATCCGATTTCCGAGAGCGTCGCGAAAAAGGCGCGCCAGTCCACCTCGCCCGTGCCGGCGACGACTTCCTCCCCCCAGGTGCCGGGGATTTTGGTGCGGCGGGCGTCCTTGATGTGGACCTGCCGAATCCACGGTCCCAGCGTGCGCAAGGCTTCGATGGGATTGCCCTTGTCGTAAAGAATCATGTTCGCGGGATCGAAGTTCACGCCCACGTTCGGCTTGTTCAACTCACGGAGAAACGCGGACAACGCCGCGGCGGTTTCCTGGCCGGTTTCCAATCCCAGGGCCATCCCGCGGGTTTGGAAAATGTCCGCGGTCTGGGCCAACCGTTGCTTGAGGCGGACGAAATTCGGGTCGCCTGTCTCATGCGGCAGGAAGCCGGCGTGGAACGTGACGAGCTTGAGCCCGAGCCGTTGCGCAAGCTGGGCGGTGGCCTGGATGTTTTTCCAATTCTGTGGCCACGTGCCATCCGGCGCGATGCCACCGGTGACGCGGATGGTGTCAAGTGTCGTGTAGTCCTCGCCCACGCAGCCAAACATGCCGGAGACGATGCTGATTCCAGCCTGCTGGAGCAATTCGGGAGTCCGGCCCCACCCGGCGGGGTCTTCCCGCAATGGATCGAGCGCGAGCTGCACGCGGCGCACGCCGATTGGCTCGAGTTTGGAAATCAAATCCTGCGGGCTGGCCGGCTGGAGCGACCAACTGCAAACGGCGAGACGCTGACCGGGTGAACTGGCATTCATTGGCGACAAGGAAACAGGTTTGGACGCGAAGCTCAATGCCCGTTTTCTCAACTAGAAATCCCGGCGCCGAATTTCAAACCGCCGACAGGTGGCGCCATTGGAGCGACTGCGGCCCGATGCCAGTCTGGAATCGGGCTCGCGATGACCGAACGGAGGCTGATGTCACCGGTACTTTCCTTGCGGTGGACAACGACGCCGGGTTCATTCAACCTTGGCTACCGATATGATCATCTGTAATGACGCGCAGAATGCGGTCGGCAAATCGCCCGGGCATGATCTGCAGCCCCGCAACTCCCGCAAGCGCGACTGGGCGCAGGCTTGCCGCTGGAATTCAGCTTTGGCGATTTTGGCCGGCCTGGCGCTGGCAGCGCGCGGCGCCGAGCCGCCCTACCTTCACGCGCCTTCCGTGGATACCTACGCGCGCCATGATCCGGCCGGGTTGACCATTCTTTCAACCGGGCGCTACCTGAAACCCGTGGGCCGGCATGTGCCGGTGGCGTCCGCGCCCTACGGACTGGCAATGAGTGCGGACGGCCAGGTGTTGTTTGTGGCCAGCGACGGCACCGGCCAGCTCATCACGGATTGGCGCGGAGAGAAGCCAACGGTCTCGCCCATCGTTCCGCCGGCGCACCAAACCCGGCCCGGGCGCAAGGCGAAACCCACCAACGCGGGTGGCGCGGATTTTTCTCCGGATGGGAAGACGCTTTATTGGAGCAGTGGCGAGACGGGGGCAATTTACGTTTTCGACGTGGCCAGCCGCGAAAAGGTTGCGGAAGTGTCGTTGAACACGGAATCGGGCGGACGCAATTACGAGGACAGCTACGCCGTGGATGTGAAAGTGAGCCGCGATGGCAAATATCTTTACGCGGCGGACGTGGCCAACTTTCGCCTCGTGGTGGTGGATGCGGCGAAGCGGGAAGTGATCGGCTCGGTGCGGGTCGGCCGCTATCCCTACGCGCTGGCGGTCGTGGACGACAAGGTCTATGCCGCCAATATCGGGTTGTTCGAATACAGCGCCATCGGGGCGCCGAGTGACGACCGCTTTGACCGGCGCGGACTGACGTTTCCGCCCTACGGCTATCCCAGCAAGGAAGCGCGCGACGGCGTCGAGTTCGAGGGACGGAAAATTCCCGGCCTCGGCGAACCGAACGTGCCCGAGTCGTTTTCCGTCTGGGGCGTGGACGTCTCCAGCCCGGCCACACCGAAAGTCATCAGCCGATTGAAGACAGGGCTGCTGGTCGGCGCCGCCTCGGACAACGGCAAGACCGTGGGCGGCAGCGCGCCGAATTTTCTGGCAGCCCGCGGCGATGATCTGTTCGTGTCCAACGGCAACAACGACATGATCGAGCGCGTCGCGTTGGGAAAAAATAAAATCGTGGCGAATCAACGCCTCGTCCCGTCGCCGCTCGTCGAACGTGTGCGGGGCGTGAATCCCTCGGGCATGGCGGTGTCGCCGGATGGCCGCCGGCTATATGTCGCTGAACTGGGCATCAACGCCATTGCCGTGCTCGACGCGAAATCCCTGGCCGTGCTCGGCCATATTCCGACGGCCTGGTATCCGTATCGCGTCGTGCTGTCGCCGGATGGCCGGCAACTGGCGTGCATCTGCTTCCGCGGATTCGGCAACGGTCCCAACGCGGGGCGGGAAGTGCCCCAGAGCGAGTTTCTCGGGATGCGCGGTGTGTTGAGCATTCTCGACGTGCCTTCCGATGGCGAACTCGAAAAATTGAGCGCAGACGTGCTGGCCTACAATGGCATCGTGGATCGCAGCGCCGAGCGGGAAAAAATGTCTTCGTCGGTCATCCCAACCGTGCCGGGCAAGATCTCGAAGGAGATCAAATACGTCGTCTTCATCACCAAGGAAAATCATACCTACGACACGATTTTTGATCGTATTCCCGGCGCGAAGCACGACCCGAGTTTGTTGCGCTGGGGCTTGCACCAGACTCTCCGGCAGGACGGCCAGCCCACGCTGGAGGATGTCGGCGTGATGGTGAACCACAACGCCCTCGCCCGGCAGTTCACGGTCAGTGACAACTTTTACATGGAGCCCGAGGGCTCGGGCGTCGGGCACCGCTGGTTGGTGGGCGTGCAACCGAACAACCTGATGCAGATGACCTATTCGGTTGGCTGGTCGTTCAAGAAGAACAGCACCGCGCCCGGCCGGCGTTATTCGATGGGTTCAAACGGTTCGCTGATCCCGGAGGATTACCCGGAAGCCGGCTCGATGTGGGAGCACCTGGCGCGTGGCGGCGTTCGCTTTCGCAATTACGGCGAGGGGTTCGAGTTCCCCGGCGTCGGCGAGGACCCGGACGAGCATCCGACGGGCGCGCGCGAAGTGGTGAACATTCCGATGCCGCAGGCGCTCTACGAAAACACCTGCCGCGAATTTCCGATCTTCAACACGAACATTCCGGACCAATATCGCGCGCATTGGTTCATGAAGGATGTGGAGCAGCTTTTTCTCCGAACGCGCAAACCGTTCCCGCAATTCGTCAACATCGCCATCTGCAACGACCACGGCGCCGGCCTCAAGCCGGATCGCGGTTATCCGTATCAAGCCTCGTGGATGGCGGACAACGATCTCGCCTTGGGCCGGATTGTCGAGTTCCTGAGCCACACGCGCTACTGGAAGAACATGGCGATTTTCGTGACGCAGGACGACGCCGGCGGTGAGCCCGATCACGTGGACGCGCAGCGGAGCGTGCTGCTGGTCATCAGCCCGTGGGCCAAGCGCGGCAACGTCTCGCATCGGCACACGACGATCGTGAGCATGCACCGCACGCTCTATCAGATTTTCGGCCTGCCGCCACTCAACATGTTTGACGCGCTGGCGAATGACTTTTCCGACTGCTTCACGACCACGCCGGATTTTCGGCCCTACAACTGCGTGCCGGTGGACCGGCGCATTTTCGATCCGGAAAAGGCGATTGATCCCAAAGATCCGGATTACGGCAAAGCTCGAAAGCTACCGTCCGCTGCCATGGACGATCCGGATGAGATGGATGACGTTTTGCGCCGCGCGGAGAAAGAAGTGAAACCGCGGTGAACCAATTTCCCCGATTTTCGAATCGTGTCTTGAGGCCAAGAGCCGGAAGCAAACCGGAGCGCGGGCAGCTTTGTCCGCGAGTTTCAAGGATCGGGAGCTTGCGGTAAGGACTGGTCGCGTTCCGAGCGGCAAGCGGTCTTTCCAAACCACTCGGCCAAGTTGAATTAACCAATGCCTTCAGGCCCGCAGTCGAACTTCAAAACTGATCTTCCTTCTCCTTGAACAGCACGTTGAACGTCGTGAGCGAGCCGTAGCTGCGGGTGAGGTAGCCTTGCATCTCGACCTTCTCGGCTTCGGAAAGCTTTTCGTGCGCGTTGAGCTTCTGCTCCAGCACGCGCAGGTTGTTGCGGACCATCACGATTTTGTGGAAGAACACTTCCAGTTCGATTTCCTTGGTTTGCAGCGTGGGGTCGGCGGGATGCAACACCATTTTGCCCTTGTGCCAGCGCACGCCCAGTTTACCGGTGAAATCCGCGGGCTTCTCCAGCCCCAGCTTGGCGGAAACGGCTTCGAGCGTTTGCTGGATGAATTGCGCGAGCGGCACGTTGAGCCCGCTCAGGACGGCCTGCGGTTCGGCGGGTTCCAGTCCAGCCGCGAGCGGTTCAACCGTCCGCTTGCCATCCGTGAACAGAATTTCCGCCGTGACTTCAGAAATGGTTTTGACCGTGCCCAGGCCATATTGCGGATGGCGGACACTCATACCGACATGGAGCGCTTCAATTTTCATGACTGAATTCTAACCGGGCGTCCCCGCACCGCGAATAATTTCTTCCCGCCGGCTTGCCGCCCGGCGCAACTACGCCTTCGCCAGTTCGCCCGCGCTCCTTTGAAGCTTACGGATGGCTTCGGCGATCTGATCCATATCGCCGCGCGGGCCGAGCAGCATGTTCTGTGTGAACCACACGGCCTGCTCGCAAACCTTGTCGTTCTGCGGACAGTTCAACGTTTGCGCGAGCCAGTCCTGCATCCGCTGCTCGCCATAGACTTTCAGGAAGTGTTTGTCTTTGGCGAGCGAAGTCACGTAGGTGTCCTGGTTCATCCTGCCGTAGCCGCTCGAAGCGCCCACGCCTTCCTTGCCGAGCGCGGCGAGGAACTTCGCGCGGCTTAATCCGGCAAATTTTTCGGCGTCATAGCGGAACATGTAAAGATGATAGGCGCTGCGCGTCGTACCTTCGTGGAGCTTCGCCGGTTGAATGCCGGGAATCGCGCCGAGCAACTGCGTGAGATACTTCGCGTTCTCCGTGCGGCGGTTGGTCTGCTCGCGGACCCGCGCCATTTGTGCCACGAGCAGGCTACCCTGGAACTCGGAGAGCCGCAGGTTCGAGCCGCGGGTGCCGGCGTAGGTGAAGTTGTAGCCGGTCACCGCGCGGCCCCGGCCCTGGTTGTGGAAGTTGTAGCAGGTTTCGGCAAACTGATCGTCGTTGGTCAACACTGCGCCGCCTTCGCCGGAACACAGGTTCTTGCTCGCTTGAAAACTGAAACAGCCCGCGAGGCCCAACGTCCCGACTTTCTTTCCGCGCCATTCGGCAAGGTGCGCCTGGCAGGCGTCCTCGATGACCGGGAGTTTGTGCTTCTGCCCAACCTCCAGAATCTTGTCGAGATTTGCCGGCGAGCCACCGATGTGAACGGGCAGCAGCGCCTTCGTCTGCGGCGTGACTGCGGCCTCGATCTTGTTCGCATCAATCTGAAAGCTCTCCACGTCCGTGTCCACGAAGACGGGCAGCGCGTAGTTCAACACGATGACGTTGTAAGTCGCGACGAAGGTGTACGGCGTGGTAATGACCTCGTCGCCCGGCCCCAGATCGAGCGCGCCCATGACGGTCGTCAGTGCCGCCGTGCCGCTGGCGGTTGCCAGCGCGTGCCTGGCCCCGGTGAGCTTCTCGTATTCGTCTTCAAATCTGGCCACGCTCTTGCCCGAACCGCGGAACCAGTGCCCGCTGTGCAAAGTGTCGAGCAGCGCCTTTTCCTCGGTTTGATCCAGCACCGGCCAGCCGGGAAAATTGCCCGTGAACGCTTTGCTCCCGCCGAGCGCGGCCGGTTTGGCGATGGCCTCTGCGCCGCGCGTGATTTGCGGCAGACCGAATGCCAGGCTTGCGCCCGCGGCCGAGGTGGTGCCGAGAAATTGCCGCCGATTCATGCTGGTCTTCATGGTGTGGCCTGTGGTTGAGAACTGGGTTCCGGCCGTTCAGTGGCCTGCGTCTGTGGTAAATCACATCCGCCTCGCGCCGCAAGCAGAATGTCCACAGCAAGCGCTCCCAAATGACGAAGCTGGAATGACGAGGCCCGCTTGCTGAATGGCCGGACGGGCGTTGACGGTTCGGACTCCCTTCGCCACGCGGATTTCACCATTCGTCAGCGACCGGTTGGCATTTTGCTTTGACAACCTCCGCGAAACTCGGTGGCATGACGCGCAACGCAAAGCCAGATTCCGTTCATCGTTCATGAAAAAGTTCAACGTTGGTATCGTCGGTTACGGTTGGGCCGCCACCGCGCACATTCCCGCCATCAACGCCAGTTCGCTCGCGCAGGTCACCGCCATCTGCTCGTCGCGCCCGCTCGACGGCGCCGCCCTCAGCGCGCAATACGGCAGCGACCTCACGGTCTATAACAGCCTCGACGCGATGCTGGCCAATCCGGACATCCACGTCGTTTCGATTTGCAGCTATCCGAGCCAGCATGTGTCGCAGGCGGTGCAGGCGGCGAAGGCCGGCAAACATTTGATCCTGGAAAAGCCGCTGGGCCTTACCCTGAAGGACCTGCGGACGTTGCAAAAGGCGGTGCAGCAGGCCCGCGTGAAGACCTGCGTGTGCTTCGAATTGCGTTTCTCCAGCCAGTTCGTCGCCACCAAGGCGGTGCTCGACGCCGGCGTTCTGGGTGAAATTCACTACGGCGAAGTGGATTACTATCACGGCATCGGCCCGTGGTACGGGCAGTTCCGCTGGAACGTGAAGCGTGAGAACGGCGGCAGCGCACTGCTCTCGGCCGGTTGCCACGCGCTCGACGCGCTCCTGCTCTGCATGGGCGGCGCGGTGGAAAGCGTTTCCAGCTACGCCACGCACTCGCGGAACAAAGTGCTGGCCGCCTACGAGTATCCCAGCACCAGTGTGAGCATTCTGAAATTCAAGGACGGGCGCGTGGGCAAGGTCACGGCGTGCATTGACTGCCTCCAGCCCTATTACTTCCACACGCACCTCGTCGGCAGCGAGGGCACGCTGCTCGACAACAAGTTTCACTCGAACAAACTCGGCACGGACAAACACAAGTGGAGCGAGTTGTCGCTCAAGCTCGCGGACTCCGGCGATGTTTCCGACCATCCTTACGCCACGCAGTTCGAGGCGTTCTTCAACGCCCTCGCCGCCGGTCGGGAGATGTCGCTGACGAATCTGGACGCGGCCGCGAAGACGCACGAAGTCATTTTTGCCGCGGACAAATCCGCGGCGACGGGCAAACCGGTAAGAATACTCTGAGTGGAATGAAGAACGCAGGAAGTTTGTTGCTGCGCTCGCCCTCACCCCGGCCCTCTCCCCCGGGGAGAGGGAGAACCGTTCGCCGCCAGTGGCGACGACTTGAGGCTGAACTGGTCGATTGCGCATCGGAGAATCAGAAGACGCACCCAGGCCGTTCCCTCTCCCCGGGGGAGAGGGGCAGGGTGAGGGCGGGCTTCCACTTACTCACTCAATTTCACACATCACGCATCACGTTTCACGAGACACCAGAGCCTCCGCGTGTCGGCTGTTTTATTGCCACTGGAGAACAATCCTAGAATGCCCACCCCCATCGCCATCGCCATCGGCGCGCATCCCGATGACATCGAATTTTACATGGCTGGCACGTTGCTGATGCTGCAACGCGCCGGCTGGGAAATCCATTACCTCAACGTCGCCAACGGTTGCTGCGGCAGCCAGCGACATGGCCCGCGCGAACTCGCCCGCATCCGGCTGGGCGAGGCGAAGCGCGCCGCTAAAGTGCTCGGCGCGCATTTCCATCCGCCGCTGGCCAACGATATGGAGATCGTGTACGACCTCGACCTCTTGCGCCGCGTTGCCGCAATCATCCGCGAGGTCAAGCCGGCCATCGTGCTCACGCATCCGCCGGTGGATTACATGGAGGACCACACCAACACCTGCCGCATCGTGGTCACGGCGGCGTTCGCGCACGCGATGCCGAATTTCAAATCCATCCCGCCGCGTCCCACGGCGGATTACGACCTGACCATCTATCACTGCATCCCGCACACCATGCTGGATCCCTTGCGACGGCCGGTAACACCGGAGTTCTTCATCAACACCACCGCCGTGCAGGAGCGGAAGCGCACCGCGCTCTTGGAACACCAGAGCCAGCACGCGTGGCTGGTGGCGAGCCAAGGCATGGGGTCCTTCGTGGCCAAGGCGGACGGCGACGCGCGCCTGCTTGGGCGGCTCTCGAAGAAGTTCAAATTCGCCGAAGGCTGGTGCCGGCACCTGCACTACGGTTTCAGTGGGCAGGAAGTTGACCCGCTGCGTGAGGTGTTGGGGAAGGATTATTTCACGAACCACGCGTACGAGCGCGGTTTCGCCACGACCTGAATTTATGATCGGTGGTATTGAGACGTGGCGTTGAGTGTTGGCGATGGTGCTGCCCGCGATGCCCCTCGCTGTGGCTGCTCCGCTGTTGTTCGGCCAAGCGGTGCTCTGGTGGCTTCTCGGACGACGATTCCATCGGCAACCGTCGCAGCTGGGCGAAGGCTCGAAGATCGAATCAAGGCGCTGACACCACGCGCCATTCTCCAACATTCATTCAAGCCATTGTGCGTTGCTTCGCGCGCCAGGCTTCGCGACAATGTGTTCGAACTCGGCGCCGCCAACTCATGAACGAACCCGCCAAACTCACCCGCGCGCAGTGGATGGTGTTGATCGCCGCTTTTCTCGGCTGGCTGTTTGACGGCTTTGAACTCGGGCTGTTTCCCGTGGTGGCGCGGCCCGCGTTGCTCGATTTGCTGGGCTCGGGCGGCGACGTGGCGGTGGGACCCTGGAACGCAAAGATCACCGCCTGCTTCCTGCTCGGCGCGGCGGCGGGCGGCGTGGTGTTCGGCTGGCTCGGAGATCGCATCGGCCGTGTGCGGGCGCTGACGTTGAGCATTCTCACCTATTCGCTGTTCACGGGCTTCAGCTATTTCGCAACGCAACCGTGGCATCTGGGCGTGCTGCGGTTCGTGGGCGCGCTGGGCATGGGCGGCGAATGGTCATTGGGCGTGGCGCTGGTGATGGAGTGCTGGCCGGAGAAATGGCGGCCGGCGCTCGCGGGCGCGATCGGCGCGGCGGCGAACGTGGGCTTTCTGTTGTGCGGCGCCGTGGCGCGGATTCAGCCGGTGACGAAGGAATCCTGGCGCTGGATGTTCCTGGTCGGCGCGGTGCCGGCGTTGCTGGTGTTCTTCATCATGCGGTTCGTGCCCGAGTCGGAGAAGTGGAAGCACGCGACGCAAAATCAGGTCAGCCATCCAGTGCGCGAGATTTTCCGGCCGGGTTTGCTGAAGCACACGTTGCTGGCCATCGCGCTGGCGTCGGTGGCGTTGATCGGGACGTGGGGTTCGGTGCAATGGCTGCCGCTGTGGGCCGACCAGTTGACCCACGGCGCCAACCCGAACGCGAAGGCCGACACGCAGATGGTTCAGGGCCTCGGCGCGATCATGGGCTGTTTCATCGCGCCGTGGATCGCGTCGCGCACCGGGCGGCGGGGCGCGTATTTCCTGCTGTGCCTGGGATCGCTGCTGATTTGCGGTTGGATGTTCCGGCAGATGACGGCCTTTGGGGCGGCATTCCTGTGGGCCTCCTTCTTGGTGAGTACGTTGACGGCGTCCTTCTACGGTTTCTTTCCGCTGTACTTCCCGGAGTTGTTCCCGACGCGGGTGCGGGCGACGGGGCAGGGCTTGAGCTACAACGTCGGCCGCATCTTCGCGGCGAGCGGCGCGCTCGTGCAAGGGCAACTCGTGGCGTCCTTTGAAGGCAGCTACGCGCGCGCCGGTGCGGTGGTGACGCTGATCTATGTGCTCGGCATGGCGGTCATCTGGCTCGCGCCGGAGACGAAGGGCCGTTCGCTGCCGGAGTGAACTGGCTGGCCGAAGTCCCCGGCGGGCTTGGAAAGTCCGGATCCAACTGACAAACTTTGCGAAACGAGAATGAAGGCGGTCTGCCAAATGGAAACCGGTTCGTTGGTGGTGCGTCCTTTGACGCTTGACGATACCGGACGCATGCTCGAACTCAGTCAGGAGGATTGTGCGCGGGCGTGGCTGCCGAGTCAGGTGTACCGCGACGAAGCGCAGGCCGCCGCAGCGATCAATTACCTGATCGAACAGTTTGACTTGCACGCCAGCCCGAAGACGAATGCGTTCGTGTTTGGGG
>WBZT01002051.1_pt1 | contig 12002 bp, 10 predicted proteins | sample 5204241 | NCBI WGS metagenome assembly WBZT01 (sample SAMN12344358, study PRJNA552823) | activated sludge metagenome | biome: Activated sludge suspended growth; feature: Nitrification reactor; material: Wastewater; isolation source: activated sludge from nitrification reactor of wastewater...
TCCAGGCCGCGATCTTCTGGCCCAACAAGAGCTGGCAGGGGGCCAACACGAGCGTGAGAGCGGTCGCGAAGGTCAGCCCCCCCCGCAATGGCGCTCATGATCGCCGCAAAGACCAGCGGCTCCAGGAGCAAAATGAACCAGCGCTTGAGCGGCGCACCGCCGGCGCTTCCCGCGTTTTCGCAGATAGGGTTCATGGTCATACGCAGACGCCGGTAGAAACCGAGTCATGTCGCTGGCTCAGCGCCGAGCCACGCCCAGGCTTCCGCCTCGAGCTCGGGTGGAAAGGTCTGGATATCGATAGCGGGCAACTCCGGGCGCACGGACGCAATGAGGTTGCCGAGCCAGTCGGGCGCGCCGACGATCGCGTAACGATTCACTTTCCGCGTGGCGGCGAGCTTCATCCAGAGCTGGGCGGTCTGCATGAAGACCGCTGGATGCATGCCAGCGTGATACATCATCCGGTAGAGCAACCCCACCTTCTCGTGGTGCTGAAGACGCATCTCGAACTCCCTGATGACGTGGGACATCGCTTCCGAAGACAGCACGCCGCCGATCTCGAGCGCCAAGATGTTGTCCGCAGCGGTCGTAATGAACCGGAACGCGGACGCTTCGCTTTTTGGCGCCGCCGGCAATGCTGCCGCCCACCGCAACGCCTCATCGCGCCGATCGGGCACGAACACCTTCATCTGGAAGGACCCAAGCAGCGCGCCTATCAAAGTGACCATGGCGTGCGGCCATTCCTTGTCCGAGACCAAGGCGAGGCGGGTGAACCGTCCGATGTCACTCAGAAACTCAAGATCGGTCCTGGTCCCCTCGATGATGGCATCGGCGCTCATGTCCGAAAGGCCGGTAAAGTCCACGCAGACACCCAGGCGGCCATGCAGTGCTAGCATGTCTTTCAGCAGGTCCTTGTAGCGGGTGATGTCCTCGCCGGTGACCTTGCCACTGAGCCGGAAGGCAAGCACCTGGCCCGCGGCGGAGAGTCGTTCGAACATGACGGTTTCCTTTCTATCAGGTGACATTCGGTGGCGCGATCGTTGCCTCGGAATGCTCGGTCCTTCCTGGCGGCACTATTCGGCTGTCACGGGATGAGCGTCGCCTTCGGCGGTGGGCTTTCGAAGCCGCGCCTCCCGCCGCCGCTCCCTCCAGGCCGAGACGTTCTCGCCCAACATGAGCAGGCAGGGAGTCAACACGAGTGTGAGAACAGTCGCGAAGGTCAGCCCCCCGGCAATGGCGCTGGACAGCTGCGTCCACCATTGTGAGGAAGGCGCACCGACCGCGATGTCCTGGCCGATCAGGTCGATATTGACGGCGAAGACCATCGGCAGCAGCCCAAGCACGGTCGTAATCGAGGTGAGCAGTACCGGGCGCATGCGCTGAGCCGCCGTGCGCAGGATCGCCTCCATCGGGGCGAGCCCACGGGCTTTGAGATCGTTGAAGGTGTCGATCAGGATGATGTTGTTGTTGACCACGATACCGGCCAGCGCAATGACCCCGATGCCGCCCATCACGATGCCGAAGGGCTGGTTGGTGACCAGCAGTCCGAGCAGCACCCCCGCCGTCGAGAAGACGATGGCGCTCAAGACCAGTCCCGCCTGATAGAAGCTATTGAACTGGGTCACCAGGATCACGAGCATCAGAAAGATCGCAGTGATGAAGGCGTTCACCAGGAAGGTCATCGCCTCGCGCTGATCCTCGTCCTGGCCCTTGAAGGTCACGGCAACGGCGGGATCGAGCCCGGCCTGCGGCAGCGCCGCCTTGATCTTGCGCACCTGCTCGTCCACCAACAGGCCTTCGCTCACATCCGCCTGCACCGTCATCACCCGACGCCCGCCCGTGCGGTTGAGTATCCCTGTCTTCTGGGCGGGCTCGAAGCCGATGAAGTTGCTGATCGGGATCTGACCGCGGGCGGTCGGAACACGGAGCTGATTGAGTCGTTCCAGATTGCGCTCGTCGAACGGAAACCGCAGCCGGATGTCGAGCTCTTCATCGGCATCGTCCGGGCGGTATTCCGCGAGCTTGATGCCCGTGGTGACGAGTTTAATGGTGTCGCCCAAAAGGGCGATGTCGGCGCCGTAGCGCGCCGCCTTCTCCCGATCGACACTCACCCGCCACTCGATGCTCGGCAGCGGTCGGCTGTCCTCCACGTCGACGAAGCCGCCGATCTCGCTCAGTAGGTCACGCACCCGCGCCACGCCGGGGGCGAGCTGCGCCGGGTCGCGGGCGCTGATCTCGATCTGGACCGGTTTGCCCGCGGAGGGCCCCGATTCTTGCTCGCGAATCTGAATCCGAAGGCCGGGGATATCCGCGATGCGTACGCGCAGCTCGGGGATGATCTCGGCCGCCGGGCGCCGCTCCCGCCAAGGGATGAACTCCAGCTGGATGATGCCGATGACATCCTCTGGCACATTGCTCTTTGCCTGGCCGGCGCTCCCGAGGGTGCGGGCATAGACCGTCTTCAACTCGGGCAGCCCGAGTAGCCGCTGCTCTACCTTGCGTACCAACGCGTCGCGTTCCTGGACGGAGAGGTCGCCACGCGCCTGCACCTGGACCTGAGCGAAATCGGGCTCCACGCTGGGAAAGAACTCGACGCCACGCCCAAAGCCGATATAGGCCGCATAGGCGCCGAACAGACACAGCAGCGCGACACCGAAGGTCTTGGCCGGGTGGCGGAGCAGTCGTCCCAGTCCCCGCAGATAGACGCCAGCCGGACCGCCGATGTGCGACAGATCGCCGCTTTCGGCCGCTTGCACGGCTTCGAGCTGGGCGGGTTCAGTCCCCTGGTGCCCGCCGAATAGGCCGCCGAGGACCGGGATGAAGACCAGCGCCATGGCCAGCGATGCCGTCAGGGTGACCAAGACGGTGATCGGTAGGTACTTCATGAACTCGCCGACCACCCCCGGCCAGAAGATCAGCGGCACGAACACCGCTAGGGTGGTCGCTGTCGAGGCGATGATCGGCCAGGACATGCGCACAGCCGCCTGGGCATAGGCGGCCTTGGGTTCGATACCTTCCGCCATCTTGCGGTTCGCCAATTCGATGGTGACGATGGCCCCGTCCACCAGCATGCCGACCACCAGGATCAGGCTGAACAGCACGACGATGTTGAGCGTCATCCCCATCCCGTCGAGGACCAGAATGCCGGCCAGAAAGGACCCCGGTATGGCGAGGCCGACCAGGATCGAGGCGCGCATGCCCAGCGCGGCGACGATGACGATCATCACCAGCACGATCGCGGTCAACACGTTGTTCTGCAGGTCGCCGAGCATGACGCTGATGCGCTCGGATTTATCCTGCAAATAGCTGACGGCGATGCCCTGGGGCCAGGCCGCGCGTTCGTTCTCGACGATCGCGCGCGCGGCGGCGATGGTTTCGATGATGTTTGCCCCGCTGCGCTTGGAGATTTCCAGCACCACGGCCGGTTGACCGCCGACGCGCGCGAAGCTGTCCGGGCTTTTGAAGGTACGCCGTACGCTCGCGACATCCTTGACGGTGACCACGGTGTTGCCCGCGACCTTGACCGGAAGATTGAGCACGTCGTCGATCTCCTCGATGACCCCTGGCACCTTGAGCACCATGCGGCCCGCATCGGTATCGAGTGCCCCGGCGGCCACCAGGCGGTTGTTGCGCTGGATCAGACCGAAGAGGTCCGTGAAGGAAATCGCATAGGTCTCCAAGACCGATGGGTCGGCAATGACTTCCATCACCTCTTCGCGGTTGCCGCCGATATCGACGTCGAGTACGCCTGGCAGCGCCTCGATCTTGTCCTTCACATCGCGCGCGATGCCCACCAGGGTGCGCTCTGGCACAGCGCCGGAGAGCACGACCGTCAGCACCGGGAACAGCGCGACATTGACCTCGGCGACGCGTGGCTCGTCGGTGTCCGGCGGCAGCTCGGCCTTGGCGATGTCGACCTTCTCGCGCACGTCCTGGAGGGCCTGCTCGGCATCGAAGCCCGCATCGAACTCCAGGGTCACCGTGGCGTAGCCTTCGGCAGCGACCGAGCGCATCTCCTTGATCCCCTCGATGGACTGGAGCTCCTTCTCCATTGGGCGGACCAGCAGCCGCTCGGCATCGCTCGGCGAAATGCCTTCATGGGTGAGGGAGACATACATGATCGGGATCGCGACGTCGGGCTCGGACTCTTTGGGCATGCCTAGATAGGCGCTGCCGCCCATCGCCAGGATCATGAAGAAGGCCAGGGCAACGGTACGTCCACGGCTGAAGGCGGCCTCGATGATCGCCTTCACTGGGGCGCCTCGGTCAGGTCCTGGGCAACATGGGACAGCAGGGCGCCAGCCCCAGAGGCGTCTGGGGCAACGCGGCTTTCGTCAGCCGAGGACACGCGCACCGGCTCACCGTCGCGCACGAATCCCTGGCCCACGGTGATGATCCGCGCCTCGTCGGGAAGGCCGTCGACCCATAGGCCCGCCGACTCGGATAGGACGACGCTGACCGGATAAAAGGCCACGGTATCGTTTTCGGCGACCGTCTTGACGCCGAGCACGCCTGCGTCGCTGAGCGTCAGCATGGCCGGCGAGACGAAATGCGCCAGCACGGCCCCGGTGGGAAGGCGTGCCTCGACGCTGGTGCCGGAGAAGATCCGGCTTTCGGGGTTGGCGACCTCCAGCTCGACGCGGAAGGTGCGCGTGGACTCCTCGGCGCGCGGGGCGATATAGCGGACCAGCCCCTCGCCCGTCTGTCCGGTGGCAAAGGTGACGGCGGCCAGATCGCCCAGGGCGATCTTGCCGATGTCCTGCTGGGCGATCTGCACCGAGACGACCAGCGGATCGTTGTCCACGATGGTGGCGATCTCGCCATCCACCGCCACGTAGTCGCCCAACTCGACCCGGCGCGCCTCCAGGATGCCGCCGAAGGGCGCGCGGATCGTCGTGTTGGCGATCTCCAGCCGGATCTCCTCGAGCTCCGCCCGCGCCGATTGGAGGGCCGAGTAGGTCTCGTCGCTCAACCGCTGTGACTGGTAGCCCTTTTCGCCCAGGCGCTCTGCACCCTCTTGGGCGTGCTCTTGCTCGCGTACCAGGGCCTCTGCCTTCGTCAGTCGTGCCTGCCGGTCGTTCATTTTGATCCGGACCACCACGTCACCAGCCTTCACTGGCCGACCTTTCTCGGCGACGACCTCAGCAATCCGCCCGGCGGTCTCGGCGCGCACCGTCACCACGCGGTTCGGCTCGCTCTGACCCTGAGCGACGATGTAGCGGTCAACGCGCCGGGCCTTTTGGGTGTGCACCGCGACGGTCATGGGGTCCGCAGTGTCTACCGCGGACTGGGCGTCGCTCGCCGCTTCATGCCCCGAATCCGCGGCGAAGTGGCCAGCCACCATCCAGACAGTTACGGCCAAGGCCAGCCCGGATGCGATGAGATAGGACTTGTTCAATGGTCACGCTCGGGGTCTTTGGTTCTTGGGCCGACGATCGCCTCGGTGCGCTCGATCAAGCCCTTGTAGAAGGCGTCAAGGTCAGCGAGCCGCGTCTGGGTATCGGCCCACCCGTCCGGCAGCTTGCGCTGGGTGTCGGCAACGGCCTCGCGGGCCTTACGCAGGCGCCCCAGCGATCCTTTGAGCAGCTCGACATAGGGATCGGAGCGAATCTGGAAGTAGTCCTGCCGGTCACCCGGCCGAGCCACCCGCTCGATGACCCCGAGATTCTCCAGTAGACGGCTGTTGGTGCTGATGCTGCCGCGGCTGACTTGTAGACGTTGGGCAAGCTCGGCAAAGCTGAAGGGCCCGCCGTGGATCACGAGCAACCCCATGATCCGACCGGCGATGCGCGGCAGCCCATCGGCCTGCGCGATCAGGCCGATGCGCTCGACGAACTGCTCGATGACCTGTTCTTCGTGCTCTTTCATACCCACAGTTTAGAATGTTTAATGTGTTCAGCAATTAGTGAACATACTGATCGCAGTCCCGATTGTCAACGGGCCCTGTGACGGGCACGCCGTGGTTTGTAGCTTAGTTTTTTAAGACCAATGCCACGTCTGGTTGACTCCCAGGGGCCGAAGCAGTTCGCAAGCAACCTCTAACCCAACCCACCGTCAGCGTCAAAAACAGCGTGAATCAGCCGCTACCGGGGGCACAGGAGGTCTTTAGTTGGCGAAGACCTCAAGTCTCCCCCCTCAACGTGAGGGTCCGCTTGCTGCCGCAGAGTCGCCAGACAGACGGGGAGGGAGAGTGTCAGCTCTGGGTCGCTATGTGGAGATCCACATAGCGACCCCTATGTGGACTTCTTAACTATGTGTAGTTAGGGAGCCGCCGTCGTTGCAGGTCAGCGCAGTTGCTGGGCCGCCGCGAAGCGAGCGGGGTGGGAACTAAACATATTTTTTTGGTTTTCTGAAGAGCGTCAGTCACTTCAGGAGACCTCGATGAACTCTGCACGCCGACTTGCCGACCAACCGATCAACCAGCTACGTCGAAGCCCGTTGGCATCCTACGTGGATGCCTTCGAGCGCTACCTCGGCGAGCGCGACTACGCATCTGAAACCACTGCGACCTACCTCGGTTGCCTGGCCCACGTTGGGCGCTGGATGGACCAATGCCGACTCCAAGCCGAGCGCCTCGACGAGGACAAGACCACGGCGTTTCTCGACGATCATCTGCCGCGGTGCGATTGCGCTGCGCCGGTGGCTCGAACGCGTACCGACCTGCGCGCCGCGCTCGGACATCTCCTGGTTGTGCTGCGCGCCAACGCGGTGATACCCGAGCGGATGCCGGGAACGCTGACGGTGGATGAGGAACTGCGTCGTTTCGACGAACAGATGGATCATGTGCAGGGACTCGCCCCAAAGACGCGCACCCAGTATCTACGCACGGTTCGTCGTCTGCTCCTTGAGCAATTCGGCGAACGGGCGGTTGACCCCTCGGCCATCACGCCCGACGGCGTCCGCCGGTTCGTGGCCCGCCAGAGCGAGCTCTACAGCACCCCGAGCAGCGCCGCCACGGTGATTTCGGCATTGCGCGGTTACTTCCGTTTCCGCGGGACCCGTGGCGATCGGGTGCATGCGCTGATCGGGGTACTGCCCTATCCGGCCAACTGGCAGTTGGCTTCGCTGCCGAAGGCCCTGAGCGACGCCGAAGTCCAGCGCCTGGTGGATTCGCTCGGCTGGGAGGGTGCGTCGGCACGCCGCGCCGATGCCATGGTGCGCTGTGCCCTGGATCTGGGCTTGCGCGGCGGGGAGATTGCCACCCTCGCCCTGGACGATATCGACTGGCGCGCTGGCACGATCACCTTGCGCAGGACCAAAAGTCGCCGTGAAGACACCCTGCCGTTGCCGGAGTCGACCGGCCGTGCCATCGTCGAATACCTCATGCGCGAACGCCCGCCAAGCGCCAGCCGGGCAGTCTTCGTCCGCCGCATTGCGCCTTGCGACCATCCGCTCGGTCCCGACTGCGTGCGTAAGGCCATCCGCCAAGCTTATGCCCGTGCCGGTTTGCCCTATACCCGCGCGCACCTGCTGCGCCACACCATGGCCAGTCGCTTGTTGGCGAGTGGCAGCTCGCTGAAGGAGGTGGCCGATGTGCTGCGCCACCGTTCGCTCAATACGACGCTGATCTACGCCAAACTCGACAGCCGCAATCTGACCGCGGTCGCTTTGCCATGGCCAGGGGGTGCGGTATGAATACCGCTGTCACCATGCAATCGTACGCCAGGCAATTCCTGGACGAACGCCGCGGGCTCGGTTTTGCCTCACGGTCGATGGGGTATGCCCTCGCAAGTTTTGCCCGCTATATCGATGGCCTTGGAACGGACGGGCCGCTCACCGTCGAGGCCATGGCTACCTGGGCGCGCCGCCCCAAGAACGGCAGTGAGATGCCGATTACTTGGGCGCGGCGACTGAAGGTGCTGCGTCCCTTTGCCCGGTGGATGCAGCAGTTCGAGCCAGGTACCGAGGTGCCGGATGACACCGTCTTCGGCAGCGTCGATCAGCGCTTGACGCCCCACATCTACACCGAGCAGGAGATTGCCGACCTGCTGGTTGCCGCGCGTCGTCTGTGCCCGCTGCTGCGCGGGGTCACCTACCAGACCCTGTTCGGCTTGCTGGCGGCAACCGGTCTGCGGGTTTCCGAGGCGCTGCACCTGTTCGACGTGGATGTCGACCTGAAGTCCAGCCTGCTGACGGTGCGGCGGACCAAGTTCGCCAAGTCCCGCCAGGTGCCGGTGCATCCGAGCACGCTGGACGCGCTGAGACAGTACCGTCTGCGACGCGACCCCTGGGTCGCGAGTACCGACGAGACGCCGTTCTTTGTCGGCACGCGCGGTCGGCGTCAGGGGTGCGCGCTGAGCCTGCGCCAAGTGGATCGGGTCTTCCGCAGCCTACACAACCAATTGGGGTGGGTGAACCGCGGCGCCCATGCCGCGGTGCGCATGCATGACCTGCGGCACACCTTCGTCGTGCGCCGCATGCTGCTCTGGCAGGCACAGGGGGTCGACATCGATCAGCAGATGTTGGCCCTGTCCACCTACGTCGGCCATGCGATGGTGACCAACACCTACTGGTACACGACGGCCGTGCCCGAACTCATGGCGTTGGCCGCCGAGCGGTTCGCGCCGCTGCTGCCAAGCACGGAGGTTGGCCATGTCTGAAGCCAAAGCGGCAGGCACGCCTTCGTTTCCGGCGCTGGTCCAGCAGTTCTTCACCGACTATCTGCTCGCCCAGCGTGCCATGAGCCCCAACACCGTCGCGTCCTACCGGGATGCGATGCTGCTGTTCCTGGACTTCGCGCACAAACGCCTGGGCAAGACGCCGACGCAACTGCGTCTGGCGGATATCGAGCCGGACTTGATCTTGGCGTTCCTCGACGACCTGGAACGGCAGCGCAACAACTCGGTGCGTAGCCGCAATCTACGCCTGACCGCCCTGCGCGCGTTCCTGAAGTTCGCCGGACGGCGCGATGTCGCCTCGCTGCTGGCCATCGAGAGGGCGCTCGGGGTGCCGATGAAACGCTTCGAGCGTCCCATGTTGGGGTTTCTGTCACGCGAGGAGATGCTCGCGGTGATCGGTCAGCCGGGCAGTACCTGGACCTCACAACGCGACCATCTGCTGTTGACCATGCTCTACAACACCGGCGCGCGCGTCTCGGAGATCATCGCCGTGCGGGTCGCCGATGTCGTACTGGACGTTTCGGCTTGTGTGCATCTGCACGGCAAAGGCCGAAAGCAGCGTGCCGTCCCGTTATGGAAGTCCACGGTTCAGGAAGTCCGCGCTTGGCTGCGGTGCAATCCTGCGCTCTCCACCGACGCGCCGCTGTTGCCCAACCGGGACGGACATGCAATGACACGTTCCAACGTCAATCATCGACTCGATGTCGCCGTCGCCCATGCCGCCGAGGCGTATCCCGCCCTCGCCAAACGGCGCGTCTCGCCGCACACCATTCGGCATACGACAGCCATGCACATGCTGCAATCCGGCGTCGCCTTCAGCGTAATCGCACTTTGGCTGGGCCACGAGAGCGCCACCACGACACATCGATATGTGGAAGCCGACCTGACGATGAAGGAGAAGGCACTCGCGCGGCTGGACGAGCCCGACGTGACGATCCCGCGCTATCGACCGCCCGACGCGCTGAGAGCGTTCCTTGAGGCCCTATAACTATGTGAAGAAACCGCTGGCCCCAACGCACGGGAGGGCTGGGGCCGGCACGACCACTCAACATAGTTCGCAACTATACATAGGGGTCGACAAGGGCCAGTTCGACCTCCCGCGCACCCGGGCAAGCGTTGGAGGCCGTCCCGTCGCCCCGGAGTGTCCCGTCCCTAACAGGCACCAGGGGAGATCGGGGGGTCCTAGTATTGGCAAGGCATTCCGACCACCTAGCCCGGGACCTGCGGAAACCCGGTGCACCGGGCACCGCTCACTGTGCACCCCGGCGACTTCCCCATCGGTGGTGGCATTGTTCAGCCAAGCAGGCTCCCGGCTTCCAAAGCATCGGTTGAGACGCCGATCATGGCGGGATCGCCCGTGCCGACGGACGCTGTACAGCAAGGAAGTACCGGCCGTGGGCGACAGACCACGGGCAACGCGCCCGGACACGGTTGTTCCGCGTATGGGTAGGTTCAGACGGTCCCGCACCCATCCCGTCCGGCGTGCGAGACATCTGTGTCGACCGAGGCCTTGCCTTGAGCCATGACCTATCATCAGAATCGGCGACATACGACGTACCGACATGGACGCGGTGCTCGCTGGGCTCTCGGCCGCTAATTTTTCTTCGCCAACGGACTCAACATGACCGTCCGCATCGTCAGACTGGGTAATCCTCGCCTGGAGGGGGAAGGCCTTCGTATCGGGATCGTCCGACGCCCGCCGCGTGGCGTTCCCAAGGCCGAGTACGCGAGCCGGAACATCTACGACGTCTGGTTTCCCAATCTTGCGCCGAGCGAGACCCTGCTGAAGGCGAACCCACCCGTGGACGAGCAGTCTTGGAGGACCTTCAGGAGACGTTTCCTCACGGAGATGAAGGCGCCAGAGGCTCGTCGAGCGCTGGACTTGCTGGCCGCTTTATCGCATCAGACCAACTTCGCCGTGGGCTGCTACTGCGAAGACGAAACGCGGTGCCATCGCTCGATACTTCGTGAATTGCTCGACCAGCGTGGGGCCGACTTGGCTTGAGTCTGGTGGGCCGTGAGCTGACGTACAGCTTGAGCTGCGGGCTGGCAGCCGGCACTGAGCCCAATCCCGCGTCGGGTGTTTCGCGGCCAACGCTGGACGTCCATCCGCGGTTCCTTTATTGAGCATCTCAACTCCGTTCTGGAATGGCTGTCGCGGATGGAACAACAATGACCCGAATCCGCGTCCCTGAGGTTGTGACCCGGTCGGGATTTACTGCGACAGGTTCCGGGGGCAAGATCGGACAGCACGGCGTGAACTGGGGGAATAGGATGGAGACGCTCTCGCGTTATCAAGGCGCGCTCTTTGGGCTTGCCGTTGGCGATGCCCTGGGGACGACGCTCGAGTTCAAGCCGCCCGGCACCTTCGAGCCAATCAGCGACATCGTGGGCGGCGGCCCCTTCGGTCTGGAGCCGGGACAGTGGACCGACGACACCTCCATGGCCCTGTGCCTCGCCGAGAGCCTGGTCGTGCGTCAGGGATTTGACGCCACCGATCAAATGCGGCGGTATGTCCGCTGGTATCGGGAGGGCTACTGGAGCAGCACCGGCACCCTGTTCGACATCGGGTCCACCGTCAGCGCCGCGCTTCGGCGATTCGAGAGCGATGGCAACGCCTTCGCCGGCGAGACCCATGCCCACGCCCGCGGCAACGGCTCCCTGATGCGGCTGGTGCCCATTCCCCTGGCCTTCGCCAACGATCCGACCGAGGCGATGCGGCTCGCGGGGGAGATGTCCAGGACGACCCATGCCGCTCCCGAGCCGGTGGACGCCTGCCGCTACTACGCGGGGCTGATCCTGGGCGCCCTGCACGGTGAGCGCAAGGAACGGCTCCTCGCTCCCCGCTACAGCCCAGTGTCTGGTGTTTGGGAGAGCGAAGCCCTCTGTCCACGGATCGACGCCATCGCCGCCGGCTCGTTCAAGGTCAGGCAACCCCCGGAGGTATGCGGGACCGGGTATGTGGTCGATGCACTCGAGGCTGCGCTCTGGGCGTTCTGGAACACCGACGCGTTTGAGGCGGGTGCACTGGCAGCGGTCAACCTGGGCGATGATGCGGACACCACCGGGGCCATCTACGGCCAGCTCGCTGGGGCCTACTACGGTCTGGCTGGCATTCCCGAGCGCTGGCGCAGCACGATTGCCCTCCAGGACCGAATCCTGCGGCTCTCCGACGCCCTGTGGTCACTCGCGTCCTCTGCACCGGGGTAAGCCGATGAACCCGAGAACCAGCCAGAGTCATCCCCTCAGCATCGCGGCCCTCGACACGCCGGGTGGCGGTCGCATCGGCATGACTTTCTGCCCGGGCAAGATTGATCCCTTTGCCATGTCGGGTCCCTGGGCGCGGGATCTGGACGCAGACCTTGGGGCCATCCAAGCCTGGGGCGC
>WBZT01001971.1_pt1 | contig 11999 bp, 13 predicted proteins | sample 5204241 | NCBI WGS metagenome assembly WBZT01 (sample SAMN12344358, study PRJNA552823) | activated sludge metagenome | biome: Activated sludge suspended growth; feature: Nitrification reactor; material: Wastewater; isolation source: activated sludge from nitrification reactor of wastewater...
ATTCTAAGTTGATAATAATCTTCTAAACTTGAAATTCTTTGTAATTCAATCTTCCCTAATCCTCCACCTCTTTTCTCCATGTTTGTCAGAATATCTTTAGCCTGATCACGCATGTACTGCTCTATTTCCGGTAAAAACTTCCTGAAATCAGATTCGTTTCCGCTCCAATAAAAATGAATCTGTCCAATTTTTGTAGTACCCAATATTTTGGCATGTATACCACCTCTGTCCATCCAATATTTTGCAGCTGACGAAGCCGCAGCAACGACACTGCTCTCCTCTGTAACCATTGGAATACAGTAAGTTCTTCCATTGACCAAGAGATTCGGAGCAACAGAAAAAGGCATTGGAAAATTGGTAATTGTATTTTCTGAAAATCCATCCAGGACTTCCTGTTGATCTTCATTGCGATGCCAATAACTCATCAATTCATGCATCACGTTTTCAGGATCTTTAAAAAAATTTTCAACGATCCATCTGATCTTACCTCTTTTGTTGAGCTTAGAAAATCCTTCTATCGTCTTGGAGCTCTGCATACTTTTCATTTCTACAATGGACTTTTAATTTTGAGAAATGCCCGCGAAAGCAATAATCCCTGCATCTGTAGTTTAAAAAATTCATCAAGCGCTTCATATGAAATCATTGCGTGCTCTAACCAGGCAGATGCCATTCCATATATAGATTCTGAATTGCTCTTATTCAGAAAATAATAACCATCTAAAAAATTTTTTATCCCACCGGATATAATAAACTGTCTGCATCGCATGTCCTTCTCCTCAGATAGGATATGATTGGTAAAATCTATCATTTCATGGGCCGTATGTCCAACCCGTGTAAGGGGTTCAAAGGCATTGCGCAAGGATTCCCTGTCCCTCAACAATTCCAGCAATGCAAAATTGGTTCCGCCATAAGCTCCAAATTCAACGGCTAGCAAATCGAGCTGCATAAGTGCCAATAAACCATCATAGGATATTCCCTGTCCAACTTCTTTGACAATCATTGGACATGTAATCAGATCTCTTACTTTCTTGATGGTTTCGATAGGTGATTTTCCTATTCGGTCACCTTCAGGCTGCATCCATTCCTGGAGCGGGTTCAAATGTATAATCAGGCCGTCAGCTTCGCAAATGCTGATAATATCGTGTATTCTAACTGCCTTTCCTTCTTCCAGCCATGCCTCACATTGAGCCAATCCGAGGTTTGCAAAAAGTGGTTGATCTGCCATGTATTTTTTAACCTGAAAATCCGGAATACAGGATGGATCTTCTACAATCTTTCGACAAGATCCTAAGCCCATTCCCAATTGATGTGTACCACAGAGCCGAGCAAGTCTTTCATTGATGTTCCTGGCCTTTTCGGCACCGCCCGTCATACTGGAAATCCAGACCGGATAATTCAGGTTCCATGGCCCAAACCTTATTTTCCATTTCTCATTTGAATCAGGATGTACACCGTGAACCGGATCGTAACAAAATCGCTGATCCAAAGTTTCTAATGGAGTCGATGCCAATGATGCTAATTTGATGTGGTCTTCCTTCTTGCCAATCATACAATTTTAAGTCTATTTTAAAGACTTCTATCAAACAATATTATACAGTTTGGGTTTTGTAAAAATACAAATTGAATGGACATTCGGAATAAAAAGTACATATATGATTTTATATTAATATGTTTTATGAATTATAATACTAATTTTACAACTTTATAATTTATCTTTTTGCCAATCCTTACAGTCTATAGAAGATGCTTGTTTTGGAACAGTTTTGTTCTGATGATCTGTATGTTTTTTACAGGAGAAAGTTCGTTCGCTCAGAAAGATAGTCTTAAAGATAAAATTCATGTAATTCATGCTGAATTTTTACAGTTTGAACGAATTGGAAACGCGGAAAATCAATATCTGAAACAAGATGTAGTCATACGACACAAGAATACTTTCCTATTCTGTGATTCAGCAGCCATACTTGGATTGTATGTCAAAGCTATTGGCCATGTCAGAATCGTTGAAGGTGATAGTTTGCAAATTTATGGCGACACCTTAAACTATGATGGTTCCAGGCTCAATGCAGAGTTAATTGATAATGTAATCTTAAATCATCATGGCAAGCAACTGTTTACTAAAAAAATATTTTATGATTTGAAAAAAAGGTTGGCAAGTTATTCGACGGATGGATTGCTGATTCATAATGGTACTCAAATGAAAAGCAAAAGAGGTTATTATTTTGCAAAAACCGAACAGGCATTTTTTAAAGACAGTGTGAACATTCTTCTTGACAATGGAATGAACGTTCAATCTGATACCATTCAGTTTGATTCAAAAAATAACAAGGTCATCTTTTTAGCACCGACAAACATCCTCCAAAATGATCTTAAAATATTCTGTGATCAGGGATATTATGATATTCAAAATAGTACTGCTTATTTTGACAACCACCCAACGTATAAAAGAAAAAATGAATTCGCAGAAGCCAAAATAATCATTAATGATGAAAAACAAAAGTTAACCAAACTGTATACCAATGCAGTAATCAAAGACAGTATCAGCGAAGCAAGAGGCGATACAATAATTATCAACAACTTAGACAATACAGTAAAAATATTCGGCAATGGTTTTTATAAGGACAAGGATAGAAATATTCATGGTCAAAAGATTGAATACAATAGATCAGATAAATCACTTCAGGTGGTTGGACGTACTGAATTAACGGAAGGAAGTCAGATCATAACTGCTTTGAAAATTGAATATATCGGACATTCCGATATTGGCTATGCCTATGGGGACGTTGTCGTTAGGGATACTCAATCCGGTTGGGAAATTCATTGTGATACCTTTAGCTATAATAAAAAAAATAAAAAATTCACTCCATATGGATCTAAAAAATATATCGCTACTCCCTTAGATAATGATACGCTTTATCTTACTGCTGAAGAAATTTTTTCTGAACAGCATTTTGAAGATAAAGACAGCTTTCAGATATTAATTGCCCAACATGATGTTAGAATCTGGGGTAAAAAAATTCAAGGCTTATGTGATTCTTTATTTTTCAATGGAAAGGACTCAAGCTTTTCAATGTATAGACAACCCATCTTGTGGTCCGATACCACTCAATTCAGCGCCGATACCATCCTGTTACATCTTAAAAACAACAGCTTGGATAAAATTGATTTGCTTCAAAATGCATTTATACTTACAGAGAGTCAGACTCAATTATACAATCAAATCAAAGGAAGAACCATATATGCTTATTTTGAATCAAAAAAATTAAATCATTGCGATGTATTCGGTAATGCCGAAACGATTTATTTTGTTCAGGAAGAAACCAAAGAATATATTGGTGTAAATTATATCCAATGCAGTAAAATCAAAATTGATTTTTTGCCGGATGAAAAAATTGATCGTATACATTTTTATAATAAACCAACGGGGAATCTTCTTCCAGTTAGTCAAGGCAGAGATAAAAGATTAGATGGCTTTCATTCGCGCTGGGAAGAAAAACCTAAAGACTTTATGGATCTATTTAATTGACGAGATGGAAAAAATATTGACTCTATTTTTTTGCATTATAGTTCAAACAGGGAATACTCAATCGTTTGAAACGGGAATAAAGTATTATGAAAATAAAAAATACAATGAGGCTATTGAAGCCTGGAAAACGGACTTAAATCATAATCCATCTTCTGCTACAATTTGTTTCAATATCGGTAATGCCTATTTTGAATCAAAGAATTACCCGGAAGCAATTTTTTATTTTCGAAAAGCCTTTAAGCTCAATCCACAGTTGCATGTAGCTGAAGATAATCTAAAACTAGCTCAATCTATTTCAAAAATCGATGATCTGGAACTACCTGGACAAAATTTTCAAAAGTTTATCATTGGTATTGCCAATGCTATTTCCATCAGATGGCTTTTAATCATTTACCTGATACTAAGTACGCTTGGAATATGGATTTGGAAAATATCGAAAATCTTCCGAAAGCCAACTTTAGGAATGGTCTTGTTTTGTCTTGGGATGCTGATGCTTGTTCCTGCTGCCATTCAGCAATATCTGATCCAAAGTGATAAGGAAGCTATCGTTATGTCGGAAAGTCCACTTTATATTTCACCCGATATCAATAGCGAACACAAAACAAGCTGTAAAGCCGGAGAAGAACTATCTATAACAGATTATCTGGGCGATTGGGTTAAAGTACAAACCCATAGTTTTGAATCCGGATGGATTCAACAAGATAGAATTAGAAATTTGCTGGAGAAATAATGAATTATTCTTCTGTAGTTGGCTTTTTCTTGGCCACTTTCTTAACTGCTGCCATGGTTGTGGCCTCTGGAGCGACCGGACTTACGACGTGAACAAATCTCCTGTCATTAACCGTTTTAGTGAATTTCACGGTACCATCCGTCAATGCAAAGAGCGTCCAGTCCTTTCCAATACCAACATTCTTGCCTGCGTGGAATTTTGAACCTTTTTGACGAACTAAAATATTACCGGCAATGGCTTCCTGTCCACCATAAAGTTTTATACCTAATCGTTTACTATTACTGTCACGACCGTTACTAGTACTACCTTCCCCTTTTTTATGTGCCATTTTATTATAGTTTGAACTTATGCATTAATTGAATCTATACTTATTCTGGTAAAAGATTGGCGATGGCCGTTCTTTTTTTCCAAACCTTTTCTTCTTTTTTTCTTATAAACGATCACTTTATCTCCTTTTTGATGACTTATGATCGTTGCATCCACACTGGCTCCCTGAATGGAAGGACTTCCAATTTGGATGGTGCCGTTATCAACTAAAAGGACATTGTCAAATTTCACTTTGTCTCCGGCATTGGCCTCAATATGATGAACATATAACTTCTGACCGGCGCTTACCTTAAACTGCTGACCTTGAATATTGACAATCGCTAACATGATTTTTTCTATTTGGGCTGCAAAATTACAATAAAGCTTAAGAAACAGAAAGACTTTGTCCAATAAAAATTTCATTTTAGCTTCTATTCGATGCCGATGAAATAGCAGAAAAATAAATACAAATTATTTATATGTGTATAATATTGTTTAATAATAACATATACTATATTAAATAATTATATATCTACAAGATGTCTTTCAGGTTAAATTCTATTTTAAGCTTTTCATTGGCTCTTTTGAGCTTCAGGCTTATCTTTTTATGGCCTTTTTGACTCAATTTACGTTGAATGGAGTTGAGCGAAAGCCAACTGGCAGGAATTCCGTTGATTTTCAGAATCTGGTCACCGGTCTTTAATCCGGCGACTTCAGCGGTACTTCCGGGTATGAGATAGGCTACCACAAATTTATTCAGATTTTCACCTCCTGCAATCAGTGAAATTCCACTTCGGTCGTAGTTGAATTCTACATCTCGCTTAAGTTTCTTCCAATACAGTTTGGATTGATTATAATCGAATATTATGGAATACTTATCGAGAATTTGATTTCCAACCAGGCCTTGTTTATACTGAGATTCCTTTAAGGCATAGTCGGTATGGATTTCCAGATAATTTGTCATTAAATTCAGAAAATCGGTGTTGCAGAATATTAGTTTTTCAGATTTGGCAATATACCCATTTAGCAGCCCGCCAATTCCGGTTCCAAGTTTTCCGGGAACAAGTGTAGATGGAATATCCAGCGTCGATTGTGCACTTTTGTAAATAAGTAAAGTTAATCCTGCACCGGTATCTAACAACAGGGTAAGTGGATTGATGTTTGAATTTGAATTCACCATCAATTCCGTTTTGACAAACGGTTTATTTTTATAAATCAGTAAATCACAGATTTGATAATGTGTCAGTTTCTTACTGGATGGAAGTTTATCATAGAGCATTATTTGTCGGTGTTTGTAGTCAATTTCAAAAATGTAATTTGAAAAAACAGCCGCACTAAGAATTCCATCTATTTGTTCGCCGATTATTTCATTCAGTGAATTATTCGGTTCCATTAGTACCAGAAATTGCATATTCCAGGTCTTGTTTTCACCAAAATGAACCGATAAACTGGAGGTTAACAGTGCTGGGATTTCTTGGGTTAAATCTGAACCTAAGATTTTGACTTCTCTCAAATAGGAATCCTGAATGATATCAGTGTATTTTCGATTAAAAAACAAATTATGCTCAGCCCCGGTATCAAATATCATTTTTACCGGTAAAATATTTTCCAGTTTCAATTCCAGAACAATAAAAGATTGCACATACCTGAATGGAATCTTATGGGTAGAGCCTTTAAGTTCTAAGGTAATTAATTGCGCTACAAAGACAAAAAGAAGACTTGAATTCCATTTCATTCTATTCATCTTCTTAACGATTGTCATCTTCAAATTTTACAACAATCAGGAAGTTATCATTCGGCTGAAAATATATCGAACTATGAGTATTCCGCCAATAAGCATTATCAGTACATAGTACACCGGCAGATAACTGAAAGCATAGATCTGAGTTCTGTCTAATATCCACATCAGACATAAGATCGAAGCAATAATTACAATTAATCCACTGAGCTTGTCAAATCCCGGAATAGCTTCAAAGCTCACATACCGCCGAATTATAAACAGTGTTAATATCATAGTCAGAATAGGCAAAATCTGAATGTATACCTCTGCATCCATAATGCTTCTTCGCTCCCAAAAGAAAAAATAAATGTTCAAGGTCACAGCAAAAATTCCCGGAATACAAGCGGCATAAATGAGTATAGAATAAATATATTTCCAGGGTTCCAGATAACAATTGGGCTCGCTGATCCAGGAGATAAGTAAAGCAAAAGCTGGAACACCCAGGTAGAAATACAAGCTGTATGTTGGATGATTGTGAATTAAGTTAAAAAATTCCTGTACGGTCATAATTCTAATTTTAAGATTCCAAAAGTAATCGCATTGGTTCTTCCAAATACTCCTTTACCTTAACTAAAAATGTAACTGAAGTGCTTCCATCAATTATACGGTGATCATAAGATAATGCAAGATACATCATTGGACGTATTTCTACCTTACCGTTGATGGCCACGGGCCGGTCTTTGATGGCATGCATTCCTAAGATGGCAGACTGTGGTTCATTGATGATTGGAGTGCTCATCAGGGATCCGAAAACACCTCCGTTGGTAATGGTAAAAGTACCGCCACTCATCTCTTGCAAACTCAATTTGCCAGCTCTGGCCTTCTCAGCCAATTCTTTAATCTTCAACTCGATTTCATGCAATTTTAACTGATGTACATTTCTTATCGGTGGTACTACCAATCCATTCGTTGTTGATATGGCCACAGAAATATCAACATATTGATGATAAATAATTTCATCCTCATCAATGAAAGCATTTACATCCGGCATTTTCATTAAAACAAGCGCGCATGCTTTGGAAAATAAGGACATAAATCCCAATTTTACGCCATATCTCGTTTGAAATTCATCATTATACTGTTTCCGAAGCTCATTGATACCGGTCATATCAAGCTCATTGAAGGTTGTCAACATGGCTGTTTCATTTTTTGCCGAAACAAGTCTTCTCGAAATCGTCCTTCGCATCCTGGACATCTTCACCCGTTGATCACCCCGCTCTTCCGACAAGAGTAACTTCTCTTTTACAGGTTCTTCCACCTCCATTCTTTCAGCTTTAACCGGCCTGACTTCCGGAATTACAGTCTCTTTTACTTTTTTGTCTGATGGCTCAATGGTCATTGTTGTCTTCATTGCAGGCTCAACCTTTGAGTTGGAGGAATCAGAAATCGGTTCAATGTGTGCAACTACAGCGCCAACGCTTAGATCTTCCTTTTCTTTAGCCATTAACTTAATCACACCTGCAATTTCAGCAGGTAGTTCAAAAGTAGCTTTGTCAGATTCAAACTCACACAAGATCTGATCTAGTTTTACTGTTTGACCATCCTCTACCAACCATTTGGATAGGGTTACTTCACTAACGGATTCACCAATCGATGGAACCTTGATCTCTACAGTAGCCATTCATTTATATTTGTCTCAAAATTACATCAATGGATTCAATAGTTAATTTTTATTTAGGCAAACCTAATTTTAATATTAGGTTTATCTAATTTTATACTCCATATATTAATGTCCAGAATTTATCCTTCTAAAATACTCTTAATCGGCGAGTACAGCGTACTGCACCATGGAGATGCCTTATGCATACCCTATCCGCTGTATTATGCATCCTGGAAAAAAGCAAAACTTCCAGATGAAAGACTTTTAAAGTTGGCAGAATATATTTCCAGACAAGAAGAATTGGTCGAAATCATAGCACTCGACAAACTGTTTCAGGCTCTTACAGACGGTTGGTACTTAGACTCGAATCTACCTCCCGGATCAGGCGTCGGGAGTAGCGGTACCGTATGCGCTGCTATTTTGGAACGATTTCAGACCCTAACTTTAAAAGACATCGTTCGCATCAAAAAATTGTTAGCCCTCATGGAATCCTTTTATCATGGACAAAGTTCCGGAATCGATCCATTGGTTTCATATCTCAATGCACCCATTGTTGTACATCAGGACCAAATAATTAAGCTTGACCGTGAAATATTACTGAAAACCAAAAGCTTTACCATCGAATTGGTTGATTCAGGAATACCCAGAAATTCAAAATCTCAAATTCAGCATTTTCAAAAACAGATGGAATCCGAAGTAAACAGATCTTTCTTTGAAAATGAGTTGATGCCCTTCAACACGTTAGCCATTGACGCTATTTGCAAAGGAGACGATGCAGAAACCATATTAGCCTGGAAAAAAATTAGCCGTCAATCGCTTGCTTTTTTTACGCCAATGATTCCTGAATCCGTACAAAAGATTTGGAAATCAGAATTGCAAAATGAAACTTCCTATTTCAAGCTTTGCGGCGCCGGCGGCGGAGGCTTTTTTCTCAGACTCATTCCGAATTTGAGGGCTTAAATAAGGCATGCCATGGCATGAACTTTAGCCTTTACTCATCGGCTTTTTGCCCCTTGATGTATTTATCATACACATAGATTGGGATTTTGCTGTCTTTAAAATGCTCCATAATTAATGGCTCAACATCGTCCCAGTCTAAACCACCTACACCTGTGGCAATTCTAGGTATGGCAAGACTTGTCAATTGATGTTCTTCCACCGCATGGGCTAAATGCCTTAGACAATGTCTTACATTGGAAAGACTAGCCCTGCCAGGATGGCCTGAATTAGATTGCGCTTCCTCTTGTGTTAAAAGATTAAAAATTTTTGTATTATTGACACCCTGCCATAACCATATTTCTCCTGTTTTAGGATGGTACGTCTGACAATAATGTCTAAAATCCTTGTAAAGTGAAGGATGGTCTTGTCTAATACTGGCTGCCAACCCTGAATCGAAATGATCCATAGGTGCTACACCATGTGCAATGGCATCTGCCCCACTCTGTAAAATGTCACCTTGAACTTTCTTAATCATATAATCTACTTTTATTACAAAGTTACTATAAGAAGTAATATTATAAGATATTTTTATCTTTTTTTAATGATTTAATAACTTATTTTCCTTAGTTAGGTTTCTTTCAGTCTATTACCTTGGATTGTTTTTACAGTCCTCACAGCTAACTATATTATAAAAAGGTTTCACAAAGCACTTTCTAACATAATAAGCTTCGATAAAGCAAAAAATATAGATTCATCAAACTTTTATAATCTTACACTACAATTAACCACGTTCTATGGAATTAAAGGTACTTTCTTCAAGATGGAAAAATATCAAATCCATCTGGCATAACGAAAATCACGATGATGTTGGTGTTGAAAAAATATTACGCTTAATTCTTGCAAGCAGCAATTTGTTATTTCCAGGGGTGTATTTGAAACAACTTTATAGTAATTACAGTGTGCGAAACCAGGAAATGTTTACGGATACATTTGTTTTATTCAAACTTGCCTTCCCAATACTCGTCATATATAACGGTTGGTATCATAATCCCTGTGTTATTTATCTTGTCTTATGGTTGATGTTCGAGACACTGAACTATGTGCCGACATTAATATTTGCTTCGGATTTATTTCATCCACCGAGATCCTACAGGAGATCCATGCTCTTGTTGCTCATTAATTATGTTGAAATTGTTTTTGATTTTGGAGCAATTTATGCGACCATTCAAGGGCTAAACAAGTCCTTCACCCATTGGTTTGATCCAATTTATTTTAGTTTTAGCACGTCTGCCTCTCTTGGAATGGGAGATTATCATCCGGTTGAATTTATCAGTAAGTTAACGGTCAGTTTTCAGTCCATGATATTTATCATTTATGTTGTACTTTTTATAAATGTTTTTTCCAACAAGGTTGAACATAAAGGCTATTTCAGCAGAGGAAAGTCCTCCTAATGGAATTTAGTATTTTGAATTAGGTACTGAATTTTACCTAAGCAATATTTCAAAATTACTTTTGACTCATTTATAAGCATCGCAAAGTGCGGATTTTTCTGATTTTTTCCATTGAATAAGCTTTTAGATTGTGAATTTAATATAATCCGAGAATTGTCACTAAGCATCAGCTTAATGACAACAGCCCTTGAATATCAAGGGCGTCCGAGGAAATTCCGCAGTAGAAAATCTTACTTTTTTACATAACAAGTTGTGTAAAAAAGTATTGAAATTCAATAGTGATTGTCATTAGGAATAATTCAGGCTTTGTACATTGAATTCGCTTCTCCTAATGACAATTTTGGGTTAATTTCTTACTTATCTCTATGTCCAATTTTATGAGGAGGTCCAATACCATGAAACAATTTACTTCATCGAAAAATCTATAGCATAATCATGTTCCACCAATCGTTCAAGCATTTCTGAAGTCTGACTTACAGAAAATTTATCACTGGTATAAAAATACAGCGATACAATTTAGTACTACTGCAAATTTTGAGATCAAAAAGCGTATCCGATCGCTAAAGTAAAGTTAGGAACTACACCACTAATGGTTTCGCCCTCCAAATCATCAGAGCTTGTCAGTATGGTCAGATACTTAGGACCCATCCCTAAATCTAATGCAAATCCACTATTCCAGATCCATTGATATCCAACCGTTCCTCCAATACCAAAAGTCGTTGCAGATCCATCATTAAATTCACTATAGGAAGTTTTATTGATAGAAATTCCCGGGCCAATATAAAATCCTTCCGGAGAGGGTTTCCTTTTGTGTGTAATGAAATATTTAAAATCAGCATCGAACCCTAAGGAACTAACTTCTAGTCCAAACAGTTTGGAAAAAAAACTGCCCTTAACTTGAAAGGAAGTAGATGAACTTAAAGCTCTTTCATAGGTCAAATTGTAAATACCAAATGCGAAACCCAATGGATTCATCTTCAATACATTTTTTTGAGCAGAAATGCTGTTTCCTGTAAAAACCACTACACAGAAAATAAAAATTAATTTTTTCATTGACTTATTTTTATTTGAATTTTTAAAAATTGTATCCAATAGTAAATGTAGGATATGGGATGGTCCCGGAAAAATCACCAAAAAAGGCATAGTGTGGTCCGATACCTAAATCCATTGTGAATCCACTCTCCCAAATCCATTGATATCCAACATTCATACCAGATAATAAGAGCGATTCATCATCAAAACCAGCTAAAAATATAGCATCAGCTCCAACATACAATCCCTCCGGTATCTGTTTTTTGCGATTTGTAATATAATAGCGATAGGAACCACTAAGCAAAAAGCCATTCAGATCATTAATAATGGCAAGACCAGCTCCTATAGATAATGAACTCTTGGTATTCATTGCTTTTTCCCATTCAGCATTAAAAATTCCACTGGCGAAAGCAATTGGATTTCCTTTAATTACATTCTTTTGAGCATAATTTAGCGGTAAAGTAAGCGTCAAAAGAACTATTATATAAATAAATTTCATAAAGTCAAGGTGTAATATTAATTCAAAACTAACAATAATCTTAAAAATTCAAAAAACATTTGTAATGTATGCTATTCGCTATATAAGTTCTCTATATCCATACCATCAAATGGTATATTTTAATAATTTATCTTCTATC
>WBZT01002743.1_pt1 | contig 11996 bp, 10 predicted proteins | sample 5204241 | NCBI WGS metagenome assembly WBZT01 (sample SAMN12344358, study PRJNA552823) | activated sludge metagenome | biome: Activated sludge suspended growth; feature: Nitrification reactor; material: Wastewater; isolation source: activated sludge from nitrification reactor of wastewater...
TTGGTATCCGCAATGATAATCCCCTTAGTCAGGGCGTATTCGGCGGCCGCCTTGTAAAGCGCAATCGCCGTGTCGCGCACTTTTTCAGCCAACTCCTGGCCGACCAGGGCCACGGTTTGCGCAAACGTAATGTTCTCGTCGTGCGTACCGATTTCCGCCTTGGTAGAGGGCGTGAAAATAGGCTCTGGCAACTTGCTGGCCTCCTGCAAACCAGCTGGCAGCGCAATCCCGCACACCGTACCCTGCTGTTTGTACTCCTTCCAACCCGAACCCACCAGATAGCCACGTACCACTGCCTCAATCGGCAAGGGTTTCAGCTTTTTCACCACAATCGCACGGTCACCTAGCTGCGCATGCTCCGTCACATCATGCACCACCGACTCCGGCGGGATACCGGTCAAATGATTGGGAATGATGTTGGACAGTTTTTCAAACCAGAAATTGGCTATCTGCGTCAGTACGGCCCCCTTGTTGGGGATAGGTGTCGGCAAAATAACATCAAAAGCAGACAGGCGGTCAGTGGTAATAATCAGCATCTTGTCCGCGTCAATATCGTAAATATCGCGCACCTTGCCCTGGTTAATCAGCGGCAGGCTCTTGATGCTGGATTGCAGTAAAGGTTGTGTCATGAAAAGTGTATTTGTGTGACTTGCAGAGGTGTAATTATCCCTTGTCTGGAGCCCCATGAAAAGCAATAAGCTACACGCATACGTCACACCGCTCCTGATCGGTTATAATCCGCGCCCTTTAGCCAATACCTTCGAAACCACCATGCCCACCATCCCCGCCTGTCCTCAATGCACCCTTGAAAACACCTACCCGGATGGCGCGAACTACGTTTGCGCTGACTGCGGGTTTGAGTGGCCGATGACCGAAACTACCGAAACTGATGTCGACACAGTCTTGGTAGTGAAAGATGCCAACGGCACAGCATTGCAGGATGGCGACTCCGTAGTCCTGATCAAGGACTTAAAGGTCAAAGGCTCCTCCATCACGCTAAAGCAAGGCACCAAAGTAAAAAGCATTCGCCTGGTGGGCGGCGACCACGGTGTGGATTGCAAGATGGACGCAGGCAACTTTATGCTGAAAGCTGAGTTTCTGAAGAAGGTCTAACGCTATCCCGTTGGCCTTGAGCAAAACTACAAACCGGGGGCTTCTTCCATCGTGCCGCCACAGGCGCTGAAACAGGCCTTGTAATCACTCTCACACTGGTAGTAGCTGGGGTAGGTACAGTTTGGTGGCTTCTTGCACGAATTACCACCTGCCTCTTTACAGCGCTTGTAGGCATCCATAGCGTAACCGTGTTGCTTGTCGCATTCATGGTGCTGCGTGTCCATCAGACCTTTGCACTGCTGTTGCGCATTGAAACACTGCGAGGTACAGACTCTCCCCTCGGGGCTCAGCGGTTGGTGATACACCGTATGTGTGAACACCTCGGCGCAACCTGAGCTCAGCCCTGCCAAGAACAGAAAAATCCACCGATTTTTCATACTAGCCTCCCCTGAAATTCATCTGGTCTATTCTACTTGGTCAGCGCCATGAACAAAGAAGGCAGCTTTTCCGGCAGGCGCGCAACGTTGTCAATCACGGTGTAATTGCGGCCAAAAATATCGCTGACGTAGTCATCCGCTTTGGGATCAAGATTAATGCAGTAGGTATAGATCCCCTGCTGATCCAGTTCCTGTACCGCCTTGTGGGCGTCCTCAATCAGTAACCGGGCATCTTTCACATCAATATCCGCCGGTTCACCATCCGTAAGAATCAGCATCAGCTTCTTGTCCGCCTGCCGATGCTGCAGGGTATGCGCGGCGTGGCGCATGGCAGCCCCCATGCGAGTGGAATAACCTGCCTCCATCGCCGCTAGACGGCTTTTTACTGCATCATCCCAGCGCTCACTGTAACCCTTGATGTGCAGGTAGCGCACTTCATGGCGCGTGTTGGAGTGAAAGCCTGCAATAGCAAAACTGTCACCGAGCTGTTCTACTGCCCAGGCCAGCAGGGAAACCGCTTCCTGGCTGAGTTGCAGCAACGTCTGCTCGGTGCCGGCCACTTTCTCATTCAACGACTCCGATAAATCCAGCAACAACATCACCGCGATGTCGCGCCCATCATTCTTGTGGCTCATGTTGATGCGCGGATCGGGCGCAGCACCACCCTTGTAATCAATCAGCGAGCGCAGAGCAACATCCAGGTCCAGCTCACTCCCTTCCTCCTGATAACGGATACGCACCTTTTGCTGCGGTTTGAGCAGGTCGAGCAGACGTTTCAACCTTTTAGCCAAGGCTGCGTGCTTTTCCAGCAAACGGTCGATATCGGCCGCTTTGCCAGGCGGATGTAGCGCCTCATACAGGCTGACCCAATCCGGGCGGAAGCCCTGCGTGTTGTAATCCCATTCGTGATAATGACGTGGTGGCAGGGCCTGGATATCACCAGCTGAATCCGACTGCCGCTGCTCCTCAAACTGCTCTTCGTCATCGCTGTTTTCGTAATACCGCCACAGGTGCCGATTGTCGTCGCGGTAGTCAATTTCCGTATCGAGAAAATGCACTTTAGGCAGCTGGTCACTCTGCCGGCGTGTTCTGGCGACAAACAAGGCAGCCAGATCAGCGATTTCCTGCGTGCTGGATTCCCCCCGCGCCATCGTCTCGTGAAAGCGCTGCACAAATTCGATAATGTGCGGATTCTGGTAACCATGGTGTTCATCCAGAATCGCCCGCGACATCATCGCCAGCCGGTGACGCACCGCCGAAACCTGGTCAGGATCACAAGCATACTCAGCAGGCTTGGGGTGCAGCGCCAGGAAAATATGCCGCAGGCCAGGATATTCGCGCATCGCAAGAGTTTCCACGCGACTGTCTTCAAAAAATTCCACTGCCATACGCTGGAACGGGCTGTAGTTGTCAGCAAAAATCGGCGTGCTCCAGCGCCGATGTGCTGCTACGTGCGCCAACACGGCACGGTAGCGATCCATGCCGGAAACTCCCCGCGCGTCGTTGTAAACATCAGGCAGGCGAATGCCGAGCTTGTCGTAATACGGCACCGGCTTGCGTAGCTCATCAAACCCAGTTGAATAAGGCACCAGGTAATCGCTGTCCTGCCATAGTCCGCGCAGGTACAGATCCAGCTTACGCTCGTTATCCATCAACAAAGTGCCATGCCGCTCGCGTTGCAGCATGGCCTTGCTGTCTGCCGATTGCAAGCTGAAATAATCGCGCTGACGATCTGGGTGATCCTTGTAGTTACGAATCCCGTATTCCACCCAGTTTTTGAGACCGGCAACAGAGACCTGGCTGACCAGATAGGGCGCCTTGGCAAAGAACTCCGGCAATCCCGGGCTGGGAAATGTGGTGTGATGACCGTGGATAGAGCCCGTGGTGCGCTGCATGAAATCTATAACCAGACCCAGGTAATCCTGCATCTGTTCCTGCGTCTTCAATCGGCGCGCAACAGCGGGCAAGGCTTGCAGAAACGGGATAATAGCCTTGCCGTTGGGAGACTTGAACATAGCCCGGACGCAGTCCATGACAGGCGACAACGCGGACTCTCCCAGCGTCTTGGCGATGACCGGCCACTCTTCAAGAAAAATGAGGATAGGTTCAGCACCCCGCCCCATTCGCCCTAAAAAACTGGCACTCTCCAGATAGGCATTGATCCCTTCTTCTGAAAGCACCTTGAAAGCATCCGACATGCATTCGTCAAACACGTCCATGACCCGAGGAAAGCGGTTATCCAGCCGCTTCCAGTAGTCGGGCAGCGCGCCCTGGTAAGTTGCGGTTGCAACAGCCATGGCTCAATCAGGCAAAAACCGCATCCACTGCATGATCCAGCGTCTCGCGGATGTCCGCATCATCGGTGATAGGCCGCACCAGTGCCATTCGACAGGCATCACGCGGTGCAATGCCACCCTTGATGAGGGTGGCGGCGTACACCAGCAAGCGGGTCGAAATACCTTCGTCCAGCCCATGCCCCTTGAGGTTACGCGCGGTGTGGCCAATCTTGACCAGCTTGCCCGCCATTCCAATATCCAGCCCAGCCTCTTTGGCCAGGATACTGGTTTCAAGTTCTGCGGAAGGGTAATCAAAATCGAAAGCCACAAAGCGCTGCTTGGTGGACTGCTTCAAATCCTTCATCAGGCTCTGATAACCAGGGTTGTAGGAAATCACCAACTGAAAATCCGGATGCGCAGCTACCAGCTCCCCCTTCTTGTCCAATGGCAAGGTACGCCGATGGTCGGTGAGCGGGTGGATAACCACCGTCGTGTCCTGGCGCGCCTCTACAATTTCATCCAGGTAACAGATCGCCCCGTAGCGCGCCGCCTGCGTCAGCGGCCCGTCCAGCCAGCGTGTGCCGTTAGCATCCAGCAGGTAACGCCCCACCAGGTCAGAAGCTGTCATGTCCTCGTTGCAGGCCACGGTAATAAGTGGCTTATTGAGCTTCCACGCCATATGCTCGACAAAACGTGATTTGCCGCAACCGGTCGGGCCTTTGAGCATCACCGGCAGGCGTGCTGCATAAGCTGCCTCGTACAACGCCACCTCGTTGCCTGTGGCCTGGTAGAAAGGCTCGTCCTTGATGAGGTACTGGTTCACGTCAAAATGATTGCTCATGTTTCACCCTCAATTCCGACTAATTTACTCTGGAATGATCTGAAAAAAAGCCCCTGCGGGAGATAGATCGCAGGGGCTTAGCGGTTACAGCGTTGCCACAACCCTTAGTTAATCGTGCTGCATTATTTATGCACGCCCAGCTTTTCGCGCCAACCCGGATACAACTTGTCAGCGTCACCCGGGAAGGACTCGAACGCACGTGCAAACTCCTTGTGCTCCTTGGCGTATTCGATCGGGTCTGCGCCGGCCTTCCAGCACTCGTAAGATTGGCGCAGGGAAATCGCACCGGCCGCCGGGCTGTCGATGTGGCCATAGGAGCCACCACCCGCAGTGTTGATCACGTTGCCGTGGCCCAGATTCTGGAAGAATCCCGGAAGGCGCAAGGCGTTCATACCGCCGGAAATAATGGGGGTGGTGGGCTTCATGCCGTACCACTTCTGGTAGTACACCGGCCCCTGGCACTCGTCACGCTCGATCATGTAGGCGATGATGCGGTCGTCGCCCTCACCTTCCATCTTGCCGTAGCCCATGGTGCCGACGTGGATGCCGGAAGCACCTTGCAGGCGGCTCATCTTGGCCAGAACGAAAGCGGTATAGCCGCGCTTGGCAGAAGGCGAAGTCACTGCACCGTGACCGGCACGGTGGTAGTGCAGGTACTGATTGGGGTACTGACGACGCGCGGTGGTCACCATGCCAGGGCCACCGACATAACCGTCGACCAGGAAGGCGACCTTGTCGGCATCCGGGCCAAAGGTTTCCAGAATATAGTCGGCACGGGCGCACATTTCGTAGTGGTCGTCGGCAGTGATGTTGGCAGAGAACAGTTTGGCCTGGCCGGTTTCGTCCTGCGCACGCTTCATGGAGTCATACACCAGCGGTAGCACCTTCTTCATCGGGCAGAAAGTCTGATTACCTTGCGGTTCGTCGTTCTTGATGAAGTCCCCGCCCAGCCAGAACTGGTAGGCCGCCTTGGCGAAGGGCTCGGGACGCAGGCCCAATTTCGGCTTGATGATGGTGCCGGCGATGTAGCCGCCATCCTTGATAGGACGGCCGAGGATGCGCCACATATCACTGATGTCCTTGGAGGGACCGTCGAACAGTTGCAGCGCGCGTTCCGGCACGTAAAAGTCGATCATCTTGGCGTGCTCGATGTCGCCCATGCCCTGGTTGTTACCAATCGCCAGCGTAAGGAAAGATACCAGCATCATGCGGCCATCTGTGATGTTGCGGTCGAACAGTTCCAGCGGATAAGCAATGCGCATATCCTCGGTAGCTTCGTCAATGTAGTACACCAGCGCGTCCACGCCCTTGGTGAAGTCGTCAGTGGTAGAAACCTCGACGTTGGTGCCGGTGGAAGACTCAGCGGCGAAGTGGCCGGCTGCTTCGAGATAGCCATAGCCAGACTTAGGTTTCATCTTGTAGGCAACCAGAATGTGCTTGCCGCCCTTGATTAAGTCCTCTTCCTTAAGACTTAGGTCTGAATAACGTGCCGACTGATCCATGATGCTATCTCCTCGAAAATATTAAGTTTTAAATGTGTGGGTTTATTGCTTTTGTTTGATAAGACTATACATGCGCCAATCCATAATAAAAATTAAAAGTTATTTATGGTAATGATAAGATTAACCTTATGATTAATTTCACCCTGCGCCAGATCCGCATCTTCGAATGTGTGGCCCGACATTTGTCCTATTCTCGCGCCGCAGAATCACTATATCTGACCCAACCCGCAGTTTCAATGCAGGTGCGACAACTGGAAGACAGCCTTGGCCTGGCCCTGTTCGAGCAGTTGGGGAAAAAAATTTACCTAACTCCGGCCGGTGAGGAACTCCTGAATTACTGTCGCAATATCCTGCAACAAGTCAGCAATGCAGAAGCCATGGTTGAGGATCTCAAAGGAATGGGGGGCAAACTTAGCATTGATGTCGCCAGCACAGCAGGCTATTTCACCCCACAACTGCTGGCCGAGTTCTGCAAACGTCACCCCAAAGCCAGGATAAGTCTCAACGTGACCAACAGAGAAACTCTCCTGCAAAGACTGGCAAACAATGAAATGGACATGGCCATCATGGGCCGCCCACCGGAAGGGCTTGACCTGGATGCCGAACCATTCATGGAAAACCGGCTGGTGATTATCGCCCCCGTAAATCATCCTTTGGCTGGAGAGAGAAAAATCCCGATGTCGCGACTGGCGGAAGAAACTTTCCTGGTTCGTGAACAGGGGTCAGGCACACGAATAGCCATGGAACGGTATTTTGCAGATAACAGCATCAGGCTTATCACGGGGACGGAAATGAACACCAATGAGGCTATCAAGCAGGCTGTGCAAGCTGGGATGGGGCTCGGGATTCTATCTCTGCATACCGTCCAGTTGGAGTTTGCTTTGAACCGCCTCACCGTGCTGGATGTCGAAAACTTTCCCATCCTGCGTAACTGGTATGTCATTCACCGCCGTGGTAAGCGCCTTAGCGTTATTGCACAAGCCTTCAAGGAGTTTTTGTTGGATAACGCCAATGCTGTATTAGCTAACACCTCGAATTAATCGTCTTGACAGTTATCCCCTCCTAAATTACAGTTCGAGGGCTAAAACTTAATAAAATTTTTTAACCACCCACTTTTCTTTTTTGGAGGATTTATCGTGGCACTGACTCAAATGGCTCTGGACTCCCTGGATTTCGACGCAACCGTTGCGCTGGCTGAAAAGGTCGCTCCGCACGTGGACATTCTCGAAATCGGCACCCCTTGCATCAAGCACAACGGTATCAAACTGCTGGAAACCCTGCGTGCCAAGTTCCCCAACAACAAGATCCTGGTTGACCTGAAGACCATGGACGCCGGTTACTACGAAGCTGAGCCTTTCTTCAAGGCTGGCGCTGACATCACCACCGTTCTGGGTTGCGCCGACATCGGCACCATCAAGGGCGTGGTTGACGTTGCCAACAAGTACGGCAAGAAGGCACAAATCGACATGATCAACGTTGCTGACAAGGCTGCTCGCGCCAAGGAAGTAGCTAAGATCGGCGCCCACATCATCGGCGTGCACACTGGCCTGGACCAACAAGCTGCTGGTCAAACCCCGTTTGCTGACCTGGCCCTGATCAACGGTCTGGGCTTGGGCGTTGAAATCTCCGTGGCTGGTGGCGTGAAGGCTGCTACCACCAAGCAAGTTAAGGATGCTGGCGCAACCATCATCGTGGCTGGCGCTGCCATCTACGGTGCTGCTGATCCTGCTGCTGCTGCTGCTGAGATCACCGGTATCGCTCACGGTTAATCTGGAAGTTCAGTAGCTAGATATACCGAGTCCCGGTCCAGAAATGGATCGGGATTTTCTTTATGAAGAGGCATAACATTCTGAAAGGTAGAGACATGCATCAAGAACTCATCCTCAACAAGATTTCCAGCGTTCTTCAGGACACTGATGAAGCTCTGGTTAACAAACTCAGCTCCGCGGTAGACAAAGCCAAGCGCATTTTCATCACTGGCGCAGGCCGTTCCGGGCTGGTTTCCCGTTTCTTCGCCATGCGCCTGATGCACTGCCGTTATACCGTTTACATGGTGGGCGAAATTGTGACCCCCAGCATCCAGGCGGGTGACCTGTTCATTGTGGTGTCTGGTTCTGGCGGCACAGAAACACTGCTGCCGCTGGTCAGAAAAGCCAAGTCTGTAGGTGCAGAAGTTGCTGTGATCTCCATGAAGGCCAAATCCCCAATGGCTGAGCTGGCTGACCATGTTGTCCAGATCGGCGGTGAGAACGAATATAGCTTTGTCACCGTGCAGGGCATGCCGATGGGCACCGTATTCGAACTTTCCACACTGATTTTCCTGGAAGCTGTAGTGTCCAAGATTGTTCACGACAAGGGCCTGACCGAAGAACAGATGCGCGCAATTCACGCGAATCTGGAATAAGTTCTCTCCCGAATAACAAAAAAGGCGGCCTGAGCCGCCTTTTTTGTTGCCTTAAATTGTCACTTCACTATCGAGGCCAGCTCGCCTTTCTTGTACTTCTCGGCAATCACATCGCAGGAAACCGGCTTGATTTTTTCTGCCTGCCCCGCACTTCCAAATGCTTCAAACCGCGCCTTGCAAATGCCATGCATTGCCTTGGTCGCCGCCGCCAGATAGCGCCGTGGATCGAATTCCTTGCGGTTTTCGCCCATGTATTGGCGGATGGCGCCAGTAGAGGCCATACGCAGGTCGGTATCAATATTCACCTTACGCACGCCGTACTTAATGCCTTCGACGATTTCTTCCACTGGCACACCGTAAGTCTCGCCCATTTCGCCGCCGTAGGTATTGATAATCTTCAGCCATTCCTGCGGCACGGAGGATGATCCGTGCATCACTAGGTGCGTATTCGGGATGAGCGCATGGATCTCCTTGATGCGGCTGATTGCCAACACATCGCCAGTAGGCGGGCGGGTAAATTTATATGCACCATGCGAAGTACCAATGGCTATCGCCAGCGCATCCACACCGGTTTTCTTCACGAAGTCGGCAGCCTCTTCAGGGTCTGTCAACAGACTGGAATGATCTAGCACACCCTCTGCGCCGTGACCGTCCTCTTCCCCAGCCTTGCCGGTTTCCAGTGAGCCCAGGCAGCCCAATTCCCCTTCCACGGAAACGCCAATGGCATGGGCAATTTCAACTACCTTGCGGGTGACTTCCACGTTGTATTCATAACTGGAGGGCGTTTTGCCATCCTCACGCAGGGAGCCGTCCATCATCACGCTGGAAAATCCAGAGCGGATGGCCTGGATGCAAATGGCAGGAGATGCACCATGATCCTGATGCATGACCACCGGGATATGCGGATAGGACTCGATCGCCGCCAGCACCAGATGGCGCAAAAAAGCCTCACCTGCATACTTGCGTGCACCCGCAGAACCTTGCAGGATCACCGGGCTACCCACTTCATCCGCAGCCTCCATAATGGCGCGAACTTGCTCCATATTGTTCACATTAAATGCGGGCAAACCGTAACCGAACTCTGCCGCATGATCGAGTAACTGTCTCAACGATACCAATGCCATAGCTTTTCTCCTTTAATCGCCGACTTTAACGACTTTCATTGTATTGGTTCCGCCCGGAACCCCGATCGGGTCACCAATGGTCAACAGCACAAGGTCTCCATCATCCACTGCCCCACGGCGGCGCAGCTCTTCTTCGGCTGCCTTTAACACCACCTCTCTATCCAGGCTTTCTTCCTCAAATGGGAAAGGGTAAACACCCCGGTACAGTGTCAGCTTGCGCCGTGTTTCCTTTTCCGGGGTCAAGGCATAAATGGGGGGAATGGTATTGGCACGCGACATCAGCTTAACCGTTGAACCGGACTGGGTCAGGGAAGCGATGGCCTTCACCTTCAGTCGCCCCGCAGTGTAGATGGTTGCCATGGCGATAGCCTCGTCCACATGCTCAATGACTTCTCGCTCTTTATGTCTGAGCAACTGATTATCAAAGGTTTTTTCAGCCTCCATACAAACACGATGTACAGCGGCCACCGACTCTACCGGGTAGGCCCCCGCGGCTGATTCAGCAGATAACATAACGGCATCCGTACCATCCAGCACGGCATTCGCCACATCGGAAACTTCTGCACGGGTCGGGATGGGGTTGGTAATCATGGACTCCATCATCTGCGTGGCGGTAATCACCAGTTTGTTTCTCAGTCGTGCTTCGCGGATCATGCGCTTCTGCAAGCCGGGGACTGCGGCATCCCCCACCTCCACACCGAGGTCACCTCGCGCCACCATGATGGCATCCGAAGCCTCGATAATTTCATCCAGAGCAACCACAGCCTCAGCACGCTCTATTTTGGCAACAATACTGGCGTAGCCTCCGGCCTTGCGAATCAGGCGCCTCGCCAGTTCAACATCCGCTGCACTGCGCGGGAAGGAAATGGCCAGGTAGTCCGCCTCCATGGCAGCCGCAGTCTTGATGTCATCCCTATCCTTGTCGGTCAGTGCCGCAGCAGAAAGCCCGCCGCCCTGGCGGTTAATGCCCTTGTTGTTGGACAACACGCCATTCTGGTTGACGGTACAGATGATTTCGGAGCCGCGCACATCGTCCACCGTCATTACCATGCGCCCATCATCCAGCAGCAGCACGGCACCTGGCTCCACGTCATCCGGCAGTTGCTTGTAATCCAGGCCGACACGCTCCTGATTGCCCAACTTGCAATCGGCATCCAGAATGAATTTGTCACCTACCGAAAGGCTGATCTTGCCGTTCTCAAATTTTCCGATACGAATCTTGGGGCCTTGCAGGTCACACAACACACCTATAGGCCGCCGTAAGCCCGCCGCAATATCCCTGACCAGATCAGCACGATTGATGTGGTCTTGCGCCGTACCGTGCGAAAAGTTAAGCCTGACCAAATCCACCCCGGCAGCGATCATGCGCTCCAGCACTTCACGGCTTGAGGATGCAGGGCCCAGCGTGGCCACAATCTTGGTCTTGCGTCGAATTTTTTGTGCAGTCATATCAATAAAAAAGCGCGGATGGAAGGTTCACATTCTACCTTCCATTGCCGCGCCCCAGATTAATCCAGCTTAAAAAGATCAGGAATTGGCGCGTTGCTCCAGGATTTCCACTGCAGGCAACTTTTTACCTTCCAGGAATTCCAGGAAAGCGCCACCACCCGTAGAAATATAGGAAATACGCTCACTGAGACCATACTTGGCGATGGCCGCCAGGGTATCGCCGCCACCCGCGATAGAGAAAGCGGGACTGTCGGCGATGGCCTGGCCCAAAGCCTTGGTGCCTTCGCCGAACTGGTCAAACTCAAACACGCCAACCGGGCCGTTCCAGACAATGGTGCCGGCCTTTTTAAGATATTCGGCGTACAGCTTGGCGGTTTGCGGGCCTATGTCAAAAATCATTTCATCGTCGGCCACCTGATCAACCTTCTTAAGCACGGCAGGTTCATTGACATCAAAATTCTTACCCACAACAACATCCACCGGGACGGGAATTTCTCGGCCTTCCGCCTTGGCGGCAGCCATCAGACGCTTGGCTTCATTAACCAAGTCAGCCTCATAAAGGGACTTGCCAACGTTATATCCAGCCGCTTTGATGAAAGTATTGGCGATACCGCCACCCACAATCAATTGATCGACCCTTTGGGACAATGATTCCAGAACGGTCAGCTTGGTGGAAACCTTGCTACCGCCCACAATAGCCACCAGCGGGCGTACTGGACTTTCAAGCGCCTTACCCAGAGCATCCAGTTCCGCCACCAGCAAAGGGCCTGCACAGGCCACCGGAGCAAATTTGGCGACACCGTGGGTAGATGCTTGTGCGCGGTGTGCGGTACCAAACGCATCCATCACGTAAATATCGCAAATCTGCGACATTTCCCAAGACAGGCGGTCTTCGTTGTTATTCTCGCCA
>WBZT01002396.1_pt1 | contig 11989 bp, 4 predicted proteins | sample 5204241 | NCBI WGS metagenome assembly WBZT01 (sample SAMN12344358, study PRJNA552823) | activated sludge metagenome | biome: Activated sludge suspended growth; feature: Nitrification reactor; material: Wastewater; isolation source: activated sludge from nitrification reactor of wastewater treatment...
CGCTTCGTTCGTTCACGCCCAGCAATACTCGATTGACTGGCACACCATTGACGGCGGCGGCGGCACGAGCACAGGGGGCGTCTATGTCGTCACTGGCACCATCGGCCAGCCGGACGCGGGCGTGCCGCTGACGGGCGGCAACTACGCGCTGACGGGCGGCTTCTGGAGTCTGCTCTCCGTGGTGCAGACTGCGGGCGCGCCGACGCTCACCATTTCACTGACCACCAGCAACACGGCGCTGGTTTCGTGGCCGTCGCCTTCGACGGGTTTCAATCTGCAAGTAAACACCAATGGCCTCGGCACAGTGAACTGGAGTAACGCGCCGGCGGCGACTGACAACGGCACGGTCAAATATCTCATCGTCAATCCGCCTACAGGCAATCGCTTCTACCGCCTCAACCGGCCCTAGCGCCCCGCGATTGCGTCAACCTCTTGGATGTACGATTGCCTTCCGCGGGCATGTAGAGCATCGGTCCGCGAGAGAGACAGTTTTGTCGCGCTTTGGATGCCGCCCCAGGCTGACTCAGCTTTCTCGCCACCGGGATTACCGCTTGCCATTCGGGCCGGAGTTAATAGCTTGCGCACCTCCATCGTGGCCGGTTCACCAAGAGCGAGCTGGCGTGTCTGATGGTGCCGCGTGGCACAAAAAACAGAAGCTTAGCGCGGAGATTATCTCATTACATGAAAACCTCGCCGTCATTCGGTTTGCAATTGCTGGGCTTGATCACCGTCCTCGCGCCTTGCGTTGGCGCGCGGGAAAATCCCCTGACACCGCTGAGCACACCTGACACCATGGCGCCGCTGTTCGCGCCCCGCGTCGGACCGGTCACGCTGCCGGAAGGAATGCGCGCACCCTTCGCCAACGAAGTGGGTACGCCGCGGTTGGCCCAGCGCACACCGAGCGGGCCCTTGCCGGGGCTGACGTTTGACACCAGTTTCGCCTGCTCGAAATGGTTTCCCCAAGGGCCGGGTTTGAGCACGAATGGCGACTTGAACATCTCGGCCCAGGCGCATCCCACCTCGGGTGGTGTTTCGGCAATCGCGCCGCATCCCACTAACCCCAATACGCTCTACATCGGCACGGTCAATGGCGGTGTGTGGCGCAGCTACAACGCGACGTCGAACAACGTCCTCTGGGTGCCGCTCACGGACGCGCAGCCATCGCTCTCCATCGGTGGACTGGCGCTCGATCCCACGGACGCCTCGGCCCAGACGCTCGTCGCGGGCATCGGTCGCCGCAGCAGTTTCGGCGGGTTGGGCGGCGCGCAGGTGGGTCTGTTGCGCACGACGGACGGTGGCGCGACCTGGACGCAGCTTGGTGCGACGGCGCTGGCCGGACGCAGCGTTTACAATCTGCACGCCCGCGGCGGCACGATCCTGCTCGCGGTGCCGTCCACCGACAACGGGACATTACCCGGCCTGTACCGTACGACCGATGGCGGCGCGAACTTTACGAACATGTCGGGCTTCGCGGGCAGCGGCTTGCCGGCGGGCGCGGTCACGCACCTGGCGGCTGATCCCGGGAACCTCACGCGGTTCTATGTTCACGTCGCGGGCAACGGTGTGTATCGCACGGACAACTCCGGCGCTACGTGGCTCAACATTTCCTCCGGCATGGCTGCGGCCACCGTCAATCAACTCGCCTTGGCGGTCCATAATAGCAGCGGCACGAACGCCGTCTATGCCGCCGAACTCACCGGCACTTCGCGCGTCTATCGCTCCGCCAATCTGGGCACGAACTGGACGCAGATGGACTCGGTGCAGGCAAACACCAGCACGACTTTCAACAGCTTTGTCGCCGATCCCCTCAATCCAAACCTCGTCTATCTGGCGGGCCTCTTCGTCCGCGCCAATTTCCCCTACAGCGGACGCGTGGTCCGTGGCGATGCGGGACAGGCCACCGGCAGCCAATGGGCTTCCATCGCCAGCACCAATGGCACGGGCAACGGAACGGCGCCGCACACGGACTCGCGCACCATGGCTTTCAACGCCGCCAACGCGCTGATCGAGGGCGACGACGGCGGCATTTACGAACTGCCTGTGGCGAGCACCGGCCACAACGGCCTCACTTCCCAGTGGCGTTCGCTCAATGGCAACCTGGCCGATTGCGAGATGCACTCGATGGCCTACGACCGCGTGGCGAAAATTTTCATCGGCGGCGGCCAGGATGTTGGCTTTCAAGAACAGGTCAGCCCGGGCCTGGCGCTTTGGAACAAGACCAGCAACGGGGATGGCGGCGACGCGGCGGTGGACGTGGTCAGCGTTCCCGGACAGTCCATCCGTTACGGCAGCTCGCAGAATCTCGGCGGCTTTTACCGCGCAACGTACAATGCTGCGAACGTCCGGCAGAGCATTGCCTTTCCCGCGCTCACTCCGTTGGGCGGCGCTCCCGCGATCAGCGGCCAGTTCGTCACGCCCATCGCCTTGAACGCCGCGAATCCCGCGCGCCTGATTATCGGCGGCGCCAACGGCGTGTATGAATCCACCAACCAGGGCAACTCCGTCGTGCGCCTCAGCACCAGCATCGCGAACTCGCCCGCGAAGATGGCCTATGGTGGCCGCAACGGGGCGGTGACCAACGCGGACGTTATTTTCCTGGGTTCGGGCACGGCGGTGCTGGCGCGCACGAACACCGGCGGCGCCCTCCAGGGCACGCCAACGGCTTTCCCCGGCAGCACCGTCCGCAGCCTAGTCCTGAATCCAGCGGATTGGCGCAACGTGTTTGTCGTCGGCACCACGCAGGTGTACTCCACCGCCAACGCGGGAGCGACGTGGACCGACCTCACCGGCAATCTCGTGGGCGCCGGCACGTTCCGCTCGGTGGAATACCTCACCCTCCCCGGCGGCGATGCGATCGTGGTGGGCACCGATCTCGGCGCGCACATCATGCGCACCGCATCGCCCGGCGTTTGGAAAACTCTCGGCATGAACCTGCCGAATGCGCCGGTGTTCGACACGCACTACGATCCCGTGGGCAACGTCCTTGCCGTTTCCACGTTTGGACGCGGCGCCTGGCTCTACAATTTCAACCCCGACGCCGCCATTACCAACGTCATCACCACGCTCGCGGACAGCGGGCCCGGTTCCTTGCGCCAGGCGCTGCTCGACGCGGACGCCGACGCGTGCCCGACCTACATCACCTTCGCTGTCACTGGGACGATTCAAGTGCTCGCGGACTTGCCCTACATCACCACGACGGCGCCGCTCACGATTCTCGGTCCGGGCACGAACGCGTTGACGATCAGCGGCGGCTCCGCGCACCGCATGCTCGTCTTTGGCGGCAACACCACCAACCGCGTCGCGGGCCTCACGCTCGCGAACGGCTTCTCGGTCAACCACGGCGCGGCCCTCGCCACCAGCGGGCGCACGACGCTTGAGAACTGCCTGCTCGTGAGCAACGCGGTCGTGAACAGTTTCGGCGGCGCGGTCTGCGTGTTTCCCGGTGGCGTGTTGCTCGCTACGAATTGCGTGTTCGCGAACAACACGATCTACGGCGGCCAGGGCGACAGCATCGGCGCGGGCAACGGCGGTCCCGGCGGCGGCGGCGCGGGTTTGGGCGGCGCGATTTTCCACGACGGCACCACGCTCGCATTGAGCGGCTGCGCCTTCGTGAACAACACCGCGCGCGGCGGCAACGGCGGCAACGGCGACCATAATGGTTTTGGCAGCGACGTCGGCGGCAACGGCGGCTTTCCGAATCGCGGAACGGGCGGCGCGGTCGGGCAGCCCGGCGGTGCGGGCGGCTTCGGCGGCGGCGGTGGCGGCGGGGCCGGATCGCTCAGCGCTGGTTTCGCTGGCGGCGGAGGTGGTTTTGGCGGCGGCGGCGGCGCGGGTGGCGCGCGCGGGGCCGGGGGCAACGGCGGCGCGGCGGGCGCGGGTGGACTCTACGGTGGCGCGGCGGGCGGTTCGTTCTCCTCGCACTCCGGCGGCGGCGGCGGGGGCGCGGGCTTGGGCGGCGCGATCTTCACTCGCACGGGTGCGGTGACGATGGTGAGTTGTTCGTTCACGGGCAACCTCGCCACGAATGGCGTCGGCGGCATCGGCTCCTTCGGCGGCGGTAATGGCGCGAACGGCCAGGGCAGCGGCGGCGCGATCTTCAACTTCGGCGCCACGCTCACGGTCGGCGCCGGCAATACCTTCTCCGGCAATATCGCTTCGTCCGGCGACGCCAACGTGGATGGCTCGACGCTGGTCACGACGCTGGCCGACGCCGGCCCCGGCTCATTGCGCCTGGCTATTGGCAACGCTGCCGCCCGACCGGGCGCGGACACGGTGACATTCGACGCCAGCTTGAGCGGCGGCACGATTTTTCTAACCAGCGGGCAACTGGACCTCGCGGACCCGAGCGGCGCGCTCACCATCACGGCGACGAATCTGTCGCAGGGGGTGAGTCTGGATGGCGGTAACGCGCAACGATTGATCTTCGTTCAACCGGGCACGACGGTTACTTTGGACTCACTCACTTTCACGAATGGTCACGCGGACTTCGGCGGCGGTTTGTACAATCGCGGGGTCACCGTGGTGCGCCGCTGCTCGTTCATTGGCAATCACTCCGATTTCCACGGCGGCGCCATTCGCAATGAGACGGGCTCCGGCAACCTGACGCTCGAGCATTGCACGCTGACCCGGAATTCCGCGGGCAACAACGGGGGCGCGGTGCAAAACGATGGCGGACCCACGCTGGTGGCCCGCCATTGCACGATTGTCTCGAACGCCGCCGCCGTTTCCGGTGGCGGCCTGCGACTGTTCAACGGGCCGGTCACGCTGGCGCATTGCTTGATCGCCTACAACACGGACACGGGCGCTGGTCCGGATGTGAACACCGTGAGTTCGCCGCTGACGGCCAGCTTCAACCTGCTCCGGAATGGCACCGGCAGCACGCTCGCGGATGGCATGAATGGCAACCGCGCGGGCGGCGACGCCAGTCCGCTCGATCCTCGCCTCGGTCTCCTGCAAAACAACGGCGGCGCCACGCTTACGTATTTGCTGCTGCCGGGCAGCCCGGCGCGCGACGCGGGCGATCCCGGCTTCGACGGCGCCGGCCTCACGGATCAACGCGGGGCGGCGCGCGTCGTCAATGGCCGGGTGGACATCGGCGCGGTCGAGGCGGTGACCGGGTTGTTGGTGTATTACCCATTCGATAATTTCAATCCGGCGGACGCGCTGGGTTCATCATCGCTCACGTACCAAGGGGACGGCGGGGTGTGGTGGAATACCGACCACCGCGGTCAGGGCAGTTCGGCTATCGCGTTGAATGACTTCGTTGCGGGCACGCCGTACGGCACGAACAACTATTACCGGATCAACACGCCCAGCGATCCGACGAATTCCGCGCGCGGCCTTGGCTTGCAAGGCGACTTCACCGTGAGTGCGTGGATCTGGCCACGGATCATCGGCGGTTGGAAGGTTCTATTGGGCGCAGTTGGGCCGGGCAGCTCGGGGTCGGTGGTATTTGGTCTTTTGGACAACCACGCCTACATGGCGTTCTGGGGCAACGATGTTTCGGGCACCCGGACCATCCCCGCCGGCCAGTACACTCATCTGGCCTTCACCTACCGCGCGCACGGAGGCGAGATGGCGATCTACGTCAACGGCCTTCTGGACAATGCCGACTTTGGTCGCACTAACACCGTCCGCAACGGTGACCTGTTGCTGGGCTTCAGCGAAGCGCTGGCCAACTCCTACTTCCAAGGTTTCGTGGACGAGTTCGCGGTGTTCAACGAGGCACTTTCGGCGAATCAGATCGCGGCGTTGGCGAACAACTCCATTTATCCCACCAACGCGCTGCCGGCGCCCGCGCTCGCGGCTTTTGCCACTACGAACGCCGCCAAATGGAACGTGCGCGAAATCTTCAATCACCCCGTGAGTCCGTGGGGCCGCGCGTCCGCCGAATCCGCCGCCACCGCGCCGCAACTCGGCAGTAGTTCCAACTACACCAGCCTTGTCATCAACCGGTACGATCCAGAAACCAATCCCGGTCTGGGCTGGGGCTTCTTCGGCTCGGACGCGCCGTGGGCGGTGAACAACCAGACACCGCAGGGGCTGATCAATGGTGACGATGATGCGCTGACGCTTGCCGCGCGCGCCACCATCATCATCCCGACCGAGGACGACTACACGTTTGGCTTCAACAGTGATGACGGCGCGCGCCTGCGCGTGATCGGCGCCGTGTTCAAAAGCTCCAGCTTCGTCGGTGACGTGGGTCTCCCGAATCCGGCAATTCCCGCGCACCGTGGCGACCTGCTTAATTTTCCGCGTCCCACCGGCGCGTCCGGCACGCTGGGCGTCACGCATCTCAAGCCGGGCAACTACGACGTGGAGTTTCTGACGTGGGAAGTCGGCGGCGGCAGTTTTGCGGAGGTCTTCGCCGCGCGCGGCGCCAAGACCACCGTGGACGGTACGTTCGCGCTGCTCTCGCCCGGGTTGTTTGCGCCGCGCCCCACGTTGACGCTCCAGCGGCCCTCAGCAACGGAAATCCAAGTGACCTGGTCGCCCGCCACCGGCATTCTGCTGGCGGCCCCTGCGGTGTCCGGCCCTTGGACCGAAATCGGCGTGACGAACGGGCAAACTCTCACGATCGCACCCGGCCAGCAGTTTTTCCGCGTGACGCAATAGTCCGCCAAAATGTCATGGCGACCCAAAAAGAGACGGTTGAGTTCATCTTGAACAAACTACGCGACCGCGACCGCTTTTCCGCGCGGGCGATGTTTGGCGAGTACGCATTGTACGCGGATGGGAAAGTGGTGGCTTTGGTATGCGACAATTTGCTCTACGTCAAAATCCTCCCCGCCAGTCGGGAATTGGAAGGACGCTGCGAGAAAGGTGAACCGTATCCGGGTGCGCGGCCACATTTCATCGTGGAAGAAGGCCAGCTTTCAAGCATCGAGAACCTGGCTTCAATTCTGGGCGCCATTGCGGTTGCGCTTCCGGTGCGCGGTCTCAAACGGAAGCGAGTCAAACGAAGGTCGAGCAGAGTGACCGGAAGTCCGCCGTCCGAACCGCCCTCGGGTGCAAGTCCACCATTGGCCAGCCGGACGCTGGGCCGGTGATAGGCGGCGGCAATTTCTCGCTGAGCGGCGGTTTCTGGAGTTTGCTCTCCATCGTGCAAACCGTCGGCGCGCCGACCAACACCGCTTTGGTTTCGTGGCCCTCATCCTCGACTGGTTTCAATCTTCAGGTTAACACCAACGGTTCCGGCACGGTGCATTGGAGCAACGCCCCGGCGGCTACCGGCCAACGTGGAGCCGGTTGACGACCCGCCCAACGATCATTCTGTTTACGGTCGCCGAAAACCGTTACGGCTATTGCGGACTTGCCTTCATCGCCAGTCGCGTGGTTTCATTCGTCCACCCCAAAGCTGTATTTGTCGAACCGCCGACCTATTTGTGTTCATGAAAATCCATCCCGCCTCCTCGAAACCCAGCCTGCTTCTGCTCCTGCTCGCGCTCGCGGCGGGGCCGCTTGCGTTGTGCTCTGCCCACGGCGCATCCTTCACCTACCAGGGCCGACTGAATTCTGATGCCGGGCCGGCGTCCGGCAATTACGATTTCTCGTTCACGCTTTACGACGCGCCCGCCGGCGGGGCGGCCCTCGGCATGTTCTTTCTGGCACCGGCGGTGGCGGTGTCGAATGGCTTGTTCACGGTTCTCGTCAACACGAACGGTGAATTCGGCCCCACCGCGTTCACCGGCGCGCCGCGCTGGCTGGAGATCGGCGTGCGCAGCAACGGTCTCCTCGCGAACTTCACCACCCTCAGCCCACGGCAGTCGCTGGACGTGACGCCCTTCGCCGCGTTCGCTTTCAATGCCGGTACCGCGAACGTGGCCAGCCTCGCGAACTCCGTCGCGCCCGGCGCCGTCGGGGCCGCGCAGATCGCCTCCAACGCGATCACCGCCAGCCAACTCGCGCCCGGCGCCGCGGCGGCGAACCTGGCGGGCAGCGGCCTCGCGGGTTTGCCATCGAGCGGCATCGTGCTGAGTGATCGCGAAGTTAATCGCGCTTTGGAAGACGCGGGTTTCAACTCGCTCGGGGTTTCCTTCGGTGGCCCGGGTGAATTGTGGACTGCGCTCCCGCCGGGGCCGCCGGCCACCGGCACGCTGGTGCCGGCGCGCGCACGGCATCGGGCCGTCTGGTCCGGCACCGAAGTGCTGATCATCGGCGGCGATCCCGAGAATCGCGGGCTGCGGTACAACCCGGCCGCCAACACCTGGAGTTTGATCAATCCCAGCAACGCACCCGCCATCGGTTCGGAAGTTCACGCCTTCTGGACCGGCACGCAATTGATCGTTTGGGATGCCTATCATCGCGTTGGAGGCCGCTACACGCCCGGCACGGACACCTGGACGGCGATGAGCGACACGAACGCGCCGTCCGCACGCGCGGGTTCTTCGGCGGCGTTTGCCAACGGCTATCTGGTCGTCTGGGGCGGCACGGAAGCGGAGGACGAATGGTCTTATCTCAACACCGGCGGTCGCTACAATCCGACGAACAACACCTGGATCGCCACCTCGCTGGCCAACGTGCCGCAGCGCCGGGCGGGTGCCACTGCAACCGCGATCGGCACGGACATCATTATTTTCGGCGGCACGACGACGAATCTCCAAACCGGGACCAATGTGGTTTACGGGCCTTACTCCGATTTTGGCCGACAGGACCTCGCGAACGGAGCGCGCTACAATCCGTTCGCCAACACCTGGACAGCCATCGCCGACGCGCCGTCGGGTCGCCAGCGTCACACCGCGAGTTGGTCGGGCACGTACGTTTTGGTATGGGGCGGGACGGCTTGGCACTACAATGCACCCCTGTTCGGTGGCGACGGCGAGTTCTACGAGGCGCCCGTCGCGTCGGGCCTGCGATACAATCCAGCGACCGACACCTGGAGCGCCATGTCCACCAACGGTCAGCCGGTGGTCGCCACGGGACATTCCTCCGCCTGGAGCAGCACCGGCAGCTTGATGATCTGGGGCGGCGACACCTGGCCATCGTATTGTTACATCAGTAGTTGTGGCTTTGCGCACACCTACACCAATGGCGGCGCGCGCTATTCGCCGGGCACCGACACCTGGAGTCCGATGGCCGCCACCGTGGCGGAGGCGCGCTTTGATCACGCGGCGGTCTGGACGGGATCACAGATGATTCTCTGGGGCGGCGAAAAAGAATTCGGCACCACGCTGGCCGACGGCATGCGCTACAACCTCGCCGCGAACACCTGGAGCACGATGGCCGCCCCGCCCGCGACGGGCGAACCCGGTGAGCGCACCGCACCCTCGGCGGTGTGGGCGGGCGACACGTTGATCGTTTGGGGCGGCGAGAATCAAGGCGTGGCGCTGCGCACGGGCGGGATTTATCGGTCCGGCGTGGGCTGGACGAACACGCCCGTGGAAGGAGCGCCCTCCGCGCGCAAGTTGCACAGCGCCGTCTGGACGGGCAACGAGATGATTGTCTGGGGCGGCGTCGCGGGCATCGGCAGCGTGCCGGTGAATACGGGCGCCCGGTTCAATGTCTCTTCCAATCGCTGGTTCCCCGTCACTTTGAACGGCGCCCCGCGCGCCCGCGCGCAACACACCGCCGTGTGGACCGGCACGGAGATGATCGTCTTTGGCGGTTACGATTACACCAACGTCTTCTATCCAACCTGGCTCGGCACCGGCGGACGCTACAATCCGGCGACCGACACCTGGACGCCGATTGGCACCAACGTCTTCGCGGCGGCGGCCGGCCACACGGCGGTATGGACCGGCACGAACATGATTGTCTGGGGCGGCTACACGCACAACGGCGGTTTGTTTCCCCCCATCAATTATCGGAACACGGGCTTCAGTTACGATCCCGCCGCCAACACCTGGAGTTTCTTCCTTCCAAGTTCCGGCCTGAGTGGCCGGCGCTTTCACACCGCCGTCTGGTCGGGTGACGAAATGCTGATCTGGGGCGGTTACGGCACGACCGGCGCGACGAACACTGGCGCCGCGTACAGTCCCGCCCTGAACTCCTGGCGGCCCATTTCCAGCACCAACGCGCCAGGCAATCGCCATGCCCATACCGCCGTTTGGGCGGAGCCGCCGGGCCAGATGATCGTCTGGGGCGGAGACACCGGCAGCTTGAGCCTCAGCGATGGCGGCAGCTATGATCCATTCGCGAACAAATGGACGCCCATTACGAACTCCCCGCCGCCCACCGCACGCTACCAGCACGTCGCTGTCTGGTCCGGCGCGGAGATGCTGATCTTCGATGGTGAGCAACACAGCGGCACGGAACTCAACACCGGCGCCTCCTTCCGCCCGCGGAAAATCTTCTGGCTCTACCAGAAGCCGTAAAACGTCCGCGTCGCGGACGCCGTTACCAATCAGCCAGCGGTACAATGCGGGAGGGCGTCGCGTTCTCGGTCGCCGGAGTCAGCGGCGTGAACAATACAGCCAGCCGCAAATCCTTCGCGCCCTCGAGGTGGATCGCCAGTTTGCGGTAACGGTCGTTGTTCGCCTGCTTGGGCGGATGCGGTGAGTCCGGCAGCGGTTCGGCTTTCATCACTGCGAAGCGGGCCGCTGTCGGCAACACGATCTGCGCGGTCAGTTTTTTACCACCGCGTTGCAACGTTGCGATTGTGCCGCTTTGATCGAGTTCCACTTTCGCCTCGGTGTGCATGAACCACCAGACGTCCACCGGTTGGTCAGTCAGCAATTCGTCTTGAATCAGCACGCGGTTGCGATCCAACAGCGCGACGCCACGCTCTGCCCGGCGCGCGTCGGGTGCGACGGCGGCCCGCAAGTCGCCAATGGCAAACGCGCGGTCCGGTTTCGATTCAAAACGCAGGATTTTCGTGGCGGCGGGTTTTTGATCCGCGCTTTTGCCTGGATTCACGACCAGCGTGTTGTGGCCCTCGGCGCGCAAACGGTAGTAATCCCAGCGCTGGTTGCCGAAGTAACCGGGCAGGTTGTAGTCGTCATGGCCGAAGTCCGTCGCCCAGCGCTCGCCCAGCGCGTCGAGTACGAAGTTGCCGACGTCGAGATGGCCGTGGTTCGCGTTGTTCTTGCCGGCCTTGAAGCCGACGAACGTGGCGTTCGCGTCGCTCCAATTCCCGCGCAGCGTCACGGCTTCCGAGTCGCGGAAGTATTTGTCCAACGGTGTGCCGGCCTTTGCCGGGTCGGTTTGCTGCGGCGTGAACCACAGCAGGTCGAGCGGATGCGGGTGTTCGTTGCGCGCCTCGAACCAGGCGAAGACCGGTTGTTGAAAGCGTCGCGCCAGCCAGAATAGTTGCGCGCCGCGGATGCGTCCGCTGCCGCTGTCGGCATAGTTGAACGTCTCGCCCGTCGGGCTGGTGACATAGAGCGGATACCAGCCGGTCTGTTCCACGCCGGGAAAAGTCGAGAGTCGGAAGTCCGTGCCGAGCGCGCTTTGCAGCGCCGCGAGGAAGACGAAGTTGTAGGTGGTCGCGTAACCCCAGTACCCCGGCCCCTCGATGCAGGCGCCGTCCGGCGCGAACTCCGCCATCGCGATCTGAATGGAGTTGAGTCCTGCATTCAGAATGCGCCCGGCCAGTTCAGGCTCGACATCCGCCAGCGCGAGCGCACCCATGCCCAAGCCGCCATTGCAGACTTGATTCCAATTGTGCCGCGCGCTCGCCCACCAGTTGTTCTTTTCATAGACCTTCAGACCGGGCGTGAAGCCGTGCTTGACGATTGCCGCGCGCAGCGTTTCGCGCTGCGTTTCCGTCCAGGCCTCGTAAAGCCAGTCGTAGCCGATGGCGAAAGCGTGCGTCATTTCGGCGGTGTCGAGAAAGTGGCTGGGATTCCAATCCTTGAATTGCGCCGCGGTTTCCAGTTCGCGCCAGGCCCGGTCGGCCCAGCGGCGGTCGCCGTCCAGTTGCCAGAGCAGGCCGAGTGTTTGCACCCGGCCGAGCACGCGGCGGCTCGTAGCGAGCAAACGTTTGCCGTCCGGGATGACGTACTGCGACGGCGCCTCCGCCAGCAGGCCGGCGGCTTCCTCGCGGAGTTGC
>WBZT01002746.1_pt1 | contig 11986 bp, 11 predicted proteins | sample 5204241 | NCBI WGS metagenome assembly WBZT01 (sample SAMN12344358, study PRJNA552823) | activated sludge metagenome | biome: Activated sludge suspended growth; feature: Nitrification reactor; material: Wastewater; isolation source: activated sludge from nitrification reactor of wastewater...
TGCCTTCGCGGGTGTTGGTCGTGCGGCCCATGACACCGAGGGTTTCCCCGCGCTTCACCAGTTGTCCGGGTTTCAAATCAGCATGTATTTCGCGCAGATGCGCGTAGAGCGAAAAAATCTCCAGACCCTCAATCGTGTGACGAAGCAGAATGTAGTTGCCGTAGTTCGACAGCGACGGTTTGCGGCTGAAGTAGGCGACGGTGCCATCAGCCGTGGCCAGAACGGGATCGGTGGCTTCACCTTTTTTGTCGCGTTGCAGGCAGCGGATGTCGAGTCCTTCGTGAATCTGCCAGCCTTCGCTGCGGACACAGCCGAACGTGCCGCTCAGCCAGGGTTTGCCGACGGTGCCAACGAAGAACCGGTCCTCGCCGCCCCGCTCGAAGAGCGCGTGATTGGCGGTTGGAAGTTGAAAGGGCTGGGCGAAAGCTTGAACCGAAGCCAATCCGATGGCGCAGCGTAGCCCCAACGATGGGAGCGGGCGAAGGAAAACAGCCCCCGTCATGGTTTCTTGGATCCCGATTTGGGTTTGCTCTGGTTGCCGATCTCGCGGGCGAGATTGTTCAGGCCGCGCACAATCAAGTCGGCTTCCTCGCGCGAGGCGTCCGGAGTGAAGGCGAGGATGCCATCCGCAATGCGGCGGTTGAGCAGCGGCGCGGCGAGCCAGCGTTTCTCCAGTTTCTTTTGCACACCAAATTGCGCGGCGATGGCGAAGCGACGTCCAGGATACGCGGCGGTGTATTGCTCCAGCAGGTGGGTGCCCATGGGATTGAACTGGATGACCATGGTGCAGCCCGCGAACGAGTCCACGAGCCGGGCCTCGGCCACATGCGTTTCGTTCAGGAGCGCCGAGGTTAGAATGTTGATCGCGACGGGATTGCCGCGAGGGACGGAGATCAATTCGCGGAAACCTTCGGCTTCACGGTTGGACTCGACGTTGATTGTGAGCCGGGCGAGCGGCCGATCCTTGGTGGACGTGGTGGTGGTCGCGCATCCGCCGAGCGCGAAGGCCAGCAGCAGCAAATAGGAGTTGAATCGCAACGGGCGAATTACCATAGTGAACACACAAAATCGAAACACCGAATCGAAGTAAAGAACTGATATGGGCAAACAATACAACAAGACGATCAAGAAGCAGCGGCGCCTGGCTTATCTAAAACGGAAGAAAGCGGTCATCAAGGCCAAGCAGACCACCGCAAAGGCCGCCTGATGGCGCCGCCGATTGCAAGCCGTCCCGTGGGACGGCTTGTTTTTTAGCCGCGTCAACATTGTACAGTAGTTCCTGCTGAATCGTCACGATGTACAACAACCAGAAGGTCGTGGTGGTAATGCCGGCCTACAACGCCGCCAAGACGCTGCGCCAAACGTATGACGAAGTTCGCGCGCAAGGGGTGGCTGACCTGATCATCCTGGTGGATGACCGTAGCCGCGACGACACGGTAGCCATCGCGCAGTCGTTGGCAGGCATGCAGGTTCATGTGCATGAAAAGAATCTCGGATACGGGGGGAACCAGAAGACTTGTTATCGCTTGGCACTGGAGGCCGGAGCCGACATCGTGGTGATGATTCACCCCGATTATCAATACACCCCCAAACTGCTGACGGCGATGGTGTCCATGATCGCCAACGGGCTGCACCCTTGTGTGCTGGGCAGCCGGATTCTGGGCGGCTATGCGCTGCGCGGTGGAATGCCCGCGTGGAAGTACGTGGCCAACCGGTTTCTTACGTTCGCCGAGAATGTCCTGCTAAGTGCGAAACTTTCCGAGTACCACACCGGTTACCGGGCGTTCTCACGGGCAATCCTGGAAACTCTGGATTTGAGCTCCAACTCCAATGATTTCGTGTTCGACAATCAGATGCTGGCCCAGATCTGGTGGCACGGATTCTCCATCGGAGAAGTGAGCTGCCCGACGAAGTATTTCCCGGAAGCTTCCTCCATCAACCTTCGGCGCAGCATCAAATATGGTTTTGGCTGTCTGGCCACCGGTTCGAGCTTCCGGCTGGCACGCTGGGGATTGGGCAGTTCGAAACTATTTCCGCAAATAAAAACGGCCTCCACCGGAGGCCGTTGAAATCAAGCTGGGGTGGTAAGCGGATGCGTGTTACTTCACCCGGTTGAGCGCCAAGGCGAGCCGGCTCTTCTTGCGGTTGGCGGCGGCGCGATGAACGACTCCAGATTTCACGGCCTTGTCGAGGGCCGAGGTAACCCCCAATAACGCTTTGCCGGCGTCCGCTTTCTTGTCGGGCGCCAGCAACAAGCGGAAATCCTTCTCTTGTTTGCGCAAGCGGGAAATGATGCTGCGATTATGATTGTGCTTGCGCTCGCTGTTGCGCATCCGGCGTTCGGCTGACTTCGTATTCGGCATAGATCGGTTCGTTAAATTAAATTCAAATCAAGGGGCGGAACGGTATCCAAAAACACACCAATGTCAACGGCGTGTTGACGGTGAATTCCTGGGCTCGGGAAAACTCCTCTGAAAAATAGTGGCCGGCCCGTGGCACCTGCTTTGCTTGGTAAAGGCCGCTGTTCCGCTGCTTTCCGTATGTCGTTTGACTCGTCATTGCGCATATTGCACCTCGAAGACGATGGGGATTACCGCCAACTGGTGCGGGAACTCATCGCTGGCGAGGGATGGCAGGCCGAGGTGATCGGTGTCAGCAACCGCCAGGAGTTCGAACAGGCGTTGTTGGGGCCGCGGTTCGACGTGATCCTGGGTGATTTTTCGCTGCCGGATTATACCGGGTTGCGTGCCTTGGAGTTCGCGCGTCACCATGCGCCAGACGTGCCGTTCCTGCTCGTTTCCGGGACGATCGGTGAATCTGCGGCGGTCGAAAGCCTGCGTGCTGGGGCGACCGACTACATCCTGAAGCAATGGCCGGAAAAACTCCTGCCGGCGATTCGGCGGGCGGTGGACGAAGCACGGGAAAAGGACCGCCGTCGGCAGGCGGAGGCGGAACTCGCTCGCAAGGAACATTACTTTCAGGCGCTCACTGGCAACTCGCTGGACATTGTCTCATTGCTGGATTGCTCTGGCCGGTTTCTATACACCAATCAGGCAGTGCAGCGAACGCTCGGACTCTCGCCCGAGGCATTGAACGGAACGCTTTTTCAGGAGCGCGTCCATCCTGAGGATCTGCCCCGTGTGCGCCAAGCGTTCAAGTTCGGCCTCGCCAACGCGGATCAGACGCTGGTTTTGGAATTTCGGTTCCGTCACCACGACGGAAGTTGGGTGCCGCTGGAGGTCGTGGGGCAGAATCGGCTGCGCGATCCTCATATCGAGGCGGTCGTCCTGAATCTGCGGGACGCTTCGGAACGGAAGCGCCTCCAACGCCGTCATCACGCCCTCTACAACCTGGGGCGCAGTCTCAGTTCGGTGAGCGCACCGCACGAGGCGGCGGAGATTATCCGAGAGGTTGCGGATGAACTATTTCCGTGGGACGTATTCACGCTGGATCTACAGTCGGACGACTCGAACCTGACCCGTCCGATTCTCAATGTGGATACTATCAATGGCCAGCGGGTCAGGGTGGAAACTCCTGGTGGCGTGCATTCCACCAGTGAACTGGCCCGGCGCATCGCTGTGAACGGAGCGGAATTGATTCGCGTTGAGGACTTGTCTGCCATGTTGCCCGGCGCGCAGCCCTTCGGGGATGTCAACCGCCCTTCGGCGACGCTGATGTTCGCGCCGATTCGCAACCGGCAGAAGGTGATCGGCATTTTGTCCGTGCAGAGTTATACTCCGGGCACGTACAACGATGCTGATCTGGAATCCCTCCAAGTGCTGGCCGACCATTGCGGGGGAGCGTTGGAGCGCATCGCTGCAGAGCATGTCCAACGGGAGAACGAGCAGCGCTTTCGGGAGATCTTTTCCAATTCACCGGACGCCATCTTTGTGGAGGACCTCGCGGGCAACGTACTGGATGTGAATCCCGCAGGCTGTCAGTTGCACAGCTTGAGTCACGAGCGGTTGCTTGGACGCAATGTTGCCGACCTGGTGCCGGCGGAACGGCGGCGCGAAGCCGTGGCGGATTTTCAGGGCCTCGTGGACGGCTCCCTAGTCAGGGTGGAGGGCGAAAGCATCGCGGCGGATGGCCGGGTGACACCGGTCGAAATCCGCGCCGCGCGCATCGCGTTCAAGGGCCGTGACGCCCTGCTGCTGCACGTGCGCGACATCAGCGAGCGCAAGCAGTCGGAGTGCGCCTTGCGTAGTTCGGAGATGATGTTTCATTCGGTTTGGGAGAACTCCGTGGACGGCATGCGCCTGACCGATGAGAACGGGCTGATCGTGGCGGTCAACGAAGCATTCTGCAAACTGGTAGGTCTCCGGCGGGCGGAGTTGGAGGGCAACCCGTTCACGGTCATCTATGCCGCCAGTGAGCAGCCCGAGCGCATCCTCCAGAAGTATCAACAGCGTTTCCGTGAACGCGTGATCGAGCGCCAGATCGAGCGCCGGCTCACGCTGCGCAACGGACAAACGGTGGTGATGGAGGATACCAACTCTTTTGTGGAACTGCGCGGCCAGCCGCCGCTGCTGCTGGGATTGTTTCGCGATGTCACAGCGCAGAAGAAGCTGGAGGATCAATTGCGGCAGTCGCAAAAGATGGAAGCCATCGGGCAACTCGCCGGCGGCGTAGCACATGATTTCAACAACATCCTCACGGTGATACATGGTCATGCCTCGCTGCTGCTGGCCGCGGGCGAATTGCTGGGGCCGGCGGAGCGCTCGGCGCAGCAGATTGTGCAGGCTTCCAACCGGGCCGCGGCGTTGACGCGGCAGTTGCTGACGTTCAGCCGACGACAGATCATGCAGCCCCAGCGATTGGACTTCAACGAAGTGGTGGCCAACATGACGAAGATGCTGGGGCGCATCATGGGAGAGGACATTGCGCTCCAAATGAGCTATTGGCCGCAGCCGGCGCAGGTGCAGGCGGATGCCAGCATGATGGAGCAGATTCTTCTGAACCTGGCGGTGAATGCGCGGGACGCCATGCCGCGCGGCGGCCAACTCAGCATCCGCATCACCGTGGAGGACGTGGATGCCTTGCGGGCCGGGAGCCACGCCGAAGCGCGGCCGGGCCGGTTCGTCTGCCTGCGCGCCAGCGATACGGGTACGGGCATTGCCCCGGAAATCCTGCGGCGCATATTCGAGCCGTTTTTCACCACCAAGGAAGTCGGCCGGGGCACGGGCCTGGGATTGGCGACGGTTTACGGCATTGTCAAACAGCACCAAGGCTGGATCGAAGTCGATAGCCAGTTGGGCTGTGGTTCAACCTTCCATGTCTATCTGCCAGAATCCAGTGTCGGGGATGACCGGGCTGCCGAGGGTAATACAGATTTTGTGGTGCGCGGCGGACGGGAAACCATCCTGGTGGTGGAAGACGAACAGCCCGTGCGCGAACTCGTCTCCAGCTTGTTGCAGAACCACGGCTACCACATCCTTGAGGCGGAGACCGGACTCCGAGCGCTGGAAGTATGGAAACAGCACAAGCGAGAAATCGCCCTCCTGCTCACGGATGTGGTCATGCCCGATCGGTTGAATGGCCGCGAGCTCGCCGAAATACTCTGGACTGAATGTCCCGCCCTGAAAGTGATCTTCACCAGCGGCTATAGCCCCGATGTCGTGGGCAAGGATTGGGTGCTGCGCCGCGGTTTCAACTACGTTCAGAAACCCTACCAGCCGCGGCGGTTGGCGCGGGCGGTACGGGAGTGTCTCGACGCCACGGACCTGACTCCGGCGGTTTGAAACCGGTCACCGCGCCGGTCAAAGGCCAGGATCCACTGTCATCCGCGCGAGGTCTTCGGCCAGGAACTGGGCGACATCCTTAAAGCGCGCGACGTTGTCGGGATTGATCGCCATGAGCGTCTGATGCGCGGCGAGACAATTCTGCGTCACTTCCTGCCGCGTGGCCGAAACGCATTGGAGCGCGCAAGCTTCCAGATGCTCGGGCGCTTCCAACTCGCCTTGCGCGCAGGCGAACAGATGCAGCACGCCGATGTTCTCCAGCAACTCCACAATGCGGCTGTTGGCGTTGCGCAATTCAACGCAGCCTTTTTCCAACCCGCCATTTTCCTGGCCGAGTTTCAACCCGAAGCCGGCCAGATTGCCGAGGAACGTACTGTCCATAAGCGCGCACCCGCCCAGTTCGATGATGAAGTAGGAAATCCCGCGCTCACGCAAGCGGGTGAACGCCGCGTTGAAATCCGGGCTCAGGGTGAAGTTCGCCCGGCCTTGAATCTTGATGCAGGCATATTTCCGGCCCGCCGCAATGGAAATCTGCGCCGATGGCGTTGGCATGGTTCAGTATCCGCGCTTAGCGGCCCGCCGCCGGCACCACGCGCGGTCGGTTGGCTGACGAAGCGGTGCCGGTAATGTGTACCAAAGTCTGCTGCAACACCAGCCTTTGATCCAAACGGCTGCCCACCAACTTTTGATTGCAGGCGAGCAACTGTTCCATCGCCAGAATCAGTTCGGCACTTGAATAGTTCCTGGCCTGCCCCAGCGCGCGATGAAGTACGAACGGATGCATGGCCAGGGGGTTGAACTTCTTGTCCGCCGGAAAACGCTCGGCAGGGATGCGCTCGAGTTGGGATTTGAAAGTGGGATAGGGGACCTCAGCCTTGACCCAACCTTCGCGAACCATTTCTTTGAGCAGAAGCATCGCCCGCACCTTGCTGATCAGGCCGTAAAGCATACCGATCTCGGACTTATCCCGGTCAAACTGCATGTCCCACAACTCCTCATCCAGCCGGAGCAGCAACGCCTGCAAATCGCGGTCCCCCAACGCATCCGCCAGCGCAAAAGCGCGGGCCTGTTTGTTACGCGTGCAAATGGCCTGCACGTCCGCAGGAGCGATGGCCGGCTTCGCGCCGACATAAAGGGTGAGCTTCTCGATCTCCGAATCCAATTGGCGCGGGTTCGGTCCAACGCGCGCGACCAGTTCCGCCAGCGCCGCCTCACTGATGGACTTGCCGCGCTCCTGCAAACCGTGCCGGGCGCGCAATTCCGCTTTCACCGCCCAATCCTTATCATCAATGGACAACTCGGCGAACGTCTCCACACTGCCCAACTTGTCGAGCGTTTTGAAAAACAACTTCCGCTTGTCCACCTTGCCGGCGCTGACCAGCAGGCGCACGCTCTGCCATTGAAAATCCTTGAGTTCCTGGGCCAGGCCCGCGAGCGCGTCAGTCACCGCGGCGGACTGCGCGGCGCGTTCGTCACCGAGGAAATTGCAATCCTTGAGCCACACCACCTTGCCGCTGCCGAAGAACGGGAGCGTTTGCAACGCCTCGCGCAACCGCCCGAGCGCGCGCAAAGCCTCGCCGCTGTTGCCCGCCGTGGCGTCAATCACCTCATGATCCATGCCGCCGAGTTCCTGCGCCCATTGCTCATGGAGCAGCCGCGCACGCTCCTTCACGGCGAACTCATCGTCACCGCAGATCAACGCAACCGGCGCAACCGCTTTGGCGGCGGGAGAGAGAGGCATCACTTCAATCCGGCTCGCCCCCGCCCTCATTGATCTTGTCGAGCACCTCGCTCATGTCCTCGACCTGATTGAAGAGCGCTTGCGTGACGAAAATCGGTTTCTTCTGCGCCGTAGCAATCGCCAGGCAATCACTCGGGCGGGCGTCAATCTCCACAATCTTGCGGGCGATCTCGTTTTGCTGCTGCAAAATGAGCCGTGCGAAATAAGTCGAATTCTTCAACTCCGTGATGATCACCCGCTCCACCGCGATGCCGAAACCCTTGAAAATGCTCTGGATCAAATCATGCGTTAACGGCCGCTCCTTGGGCTGATCGCGCAGAAACATCCCGATCACTGCGCCCATCTGCGGCTCGACGTTGATGACGAACACCTTTTCGTCATTGCCCACGAACAGCGCGCAGCCGCTGTTGGCGGGCAAGATGCCGCGAATCTGCACCGGCAACACGTCGTTCTTCATGCCGTGAGTCTAGGGGCGAACCGCGCAAATGACAAGAGGGTGACAATACGGAACGATTTCAAGCTTGCGCAAGCCCCGCCCGCCCGGAAAACTGCGCGTTCGATATGGAACAAACTGTTGCCGAATTGCCGATCATGGACCGCGCCTGGACCTGGTTTCAGGCGAACAAGAAGCCAATCCTCTGGGGGACCGGAGCTGTTTTTGTCGCGGGCTTTGCGTTTTCCTTTTTCTACTGGCGCAGCGTCCAGGTGGAGCACGCCGCGGGCGATGCCTTGTCCCGGATCGAGGCCACGCGCGTCTTCCAAGGCGCGCAAGCCATCGTGCCGCCCGAGGCATACACCCGGGTGGCCAGCGAACACGCCGGCACCAAAGCCGCTGGGCGCGCCCTGCTGCAAGCCGGCGGGATTTATTTCACCCAAGGCAAATATGCCGAAGCTCAGGCCCAGTTTCAGAAATTCCTCAATGAATTTCCCGACAGCCCCCTGCGCCCTCAAAGCTCGCTCGGCCTCGCCGCCTGCCTGGACGCGCTGGCCAAGCCGGAAGAAGCGGCCACGGCCTACAAAGCGGTGATTGACCGCCACCCTGGCGAAGCCGTGACCATTCAAGCCAAGTTCGCCCTCGCGCGGGTTTACGAAACACAGAACAAACTCAGTGATGCCCTTAAACTCTATGAAGACCTGGCCCGGGGCGAGGCTTCTGGCTCCATCGCCAACGAGTCCGGATTGCGGGCCGACGAGTTGCGCGCCAAACTCCCGCCCCCACCTCCCGCCGCCGCTCCGGTGACGGCCACCCCGGCCGTGCCGGAAGTGATTGCCGCGCCCTCTGCCGCCCAGCCCGCCGCCAAGTGATTGGGCGAACCCGCAGTAACTCGCCCGCGGAAACCAGCGGAGCGATGGTTTACGAGCCAGCAAACGCACGGGTGCTTTATCTCAAATGAAACTTTGCATCATCGGCACCGGCTACGTTGGACTGGTCACGGGCACATGCTTTGCGGAGGTTGGCCATCAGGTCGTATGTGTGGATAACGACGTGCGCAAGGTGGAAACCCTGCGTGCGGGCGGCATCCCGATTTATGAGCCGGGTTTGGAGGAATTGGTCCGGAAGAACGTCGCGGCCGGCCGGTTGCGCTTCACCGCCAGCACGGCGGAAGGCGTGGCGCAATCCGATGTCATCTTCATCGCCGTGCCCACCCCTCCGCAACCGGACGGCTCGGTGGACTTGAGTTTCATCGAAAAAGTCGCGCGTGAAATCGCCGCCGCGATGACCAGTTACAAGATCGTCGTGGACAAGAGCACCGTGCCGGTGAAGACCGGGGACAAGGTGGCCGAGACGATCAAGCGTTACTGCAAAACGCAGGTCGAGTTCGACGTGGTCAGCAATCCCGAGTTCCTGCGCGAGGGGTTTGCGGTCGAGGACCTGATGAAGCCGGATCGCATCGTGGTCGGGGTGCGCTCGCAACGGCCGGTGGCGGCGATGCGCGAGGTGTACGCGCCCTTCGCTGCCCCCCTCATCATCACGGACATCAATTCGGCGGAGTTGATCAAGCACGCGTCGAACTCGTTTCTGGCGCTGAAGATTTCGTACATCAACGCGATCTCGGTGTTGTGCGAAGCGGCCGGGGCGAACGTGCAGGAGGTGGCGGCGGGTATGGGCATGGATGAGCGGATCGGGCGGCGTTTTTTGAACGCGGGGATCGGTTTTGGCGGCAGTTGTTTTCCGAAGGATCTGAGCGCGTTCATCAAGATCGCCGAGCAGATCGGTTTTGATTTCCGGTTGTTGAAGGAAGTGCAGCGGATCAACGCCGAGCAGATGGACCGGTTTGTCAAAAAGATCACCGACACGCTGTGGGTGCTGAAGGATAAAAAGATCGGCGTGCTGGGGCTGGCGTTCAAACAGAACACCGACGACGTGCGCTCCTCACCGGCGATCGAACTGTGCCAGCGGTTGTTGAAGGAAGGGGCGACTTTGCGGGTGCATGATCCGAAGGCGATGGACAAAGCCCGGGCGCTGCTGCCGGACGTGACCTTTGTGGAGGACCTGAACGCGGTGGCCGAAGGCTGCGACGCGCTGGTGATCGCGACGGAGTGGGACGAATTCAAAAAACTGGACGTGGAGCGGGCGCGCAAGGCGTTGACGCATCCGATCCTGTTCGACGGCCGGAATCTGCTGGACCCGCAGGAAATGGAAGCCGCCGGCTGGATTTACAAGAGCGTGGGCAGGTGAGTCCTCGAAGCGGCATCCAGCCTACCGCGTCGCGATGAAAGCCATCGAAGTTTCCGCCGGATTGATTTTTCGCGCTGGCAAACTGCTGATCACCCAACGGCTTGCGGACGCTCACCTGGGCGGGCTTTGGGAATTTCCCGGTGGCAAGCGGGAGGCGGACGAAAGTTTCGAGCATTGTCTCGCGCGGGAGTTGCGCGAGGAACTCGGAGTAACGGTCGGCGTTGGCGAGCTATTCGAGGAGATCACGCACCAATATCCGGAGAAAAGCGTGCATCTGAAATTCTTTCTGTGCCGGTTGCTGGATGGCGAACCACGACCGGTTGGCTGTGCGGCGGTGAAGTGGATTGACTGTACCGGGTTGGACGCCCACGAGTTCCCCCCCGCCGACGCTCACTTGCTGGAAAGAATCCGCCTCACTCCCGGGTTGTGGCAGTGAGGCAAAGTCGTTGATGCGTGGACAACCGGACCAGAGGGCTACAACTTCCCGTAGAATTCCTCCACGACCGTGCGGAAATTATTCTCCGCCACCCGGACGATCCCGATTTCCCGCCGGGCGTTGTCCGGCGAATCGCTGGCGTGCGCGGCATTGACCATGATGCTGGAACCGAACTCGCGCCGAATGGAGCCGGGCGGAGCTTTCGAGGGGTCCGTCGGCCCGAGCACATCGCGAATTTTCGCCACCGCGCCAACGCCCTCATAGATCAGCGCGATGCACTTCTCGCTGCCCGGCGCATTCAACTCGCCCTCCGGGCATTCTGACGGCGCACGCCCCGACATGAAGCGGACGATGTTCTCGAACTGGTTGTCGCCAAACGCCGGTCCGAGCAAATCGCCGAGCGCCTTTTGATTCTCCCCGCTGATCGGAAAACCGAATTCTTTTTCCAGCGCCGCCTTGGCTTTCGAGGCCACCACATCCTTCAACTTGGTGCGCAGAATTTCGCGGACCGGGCCGTAAAATTCCATGGCGTCGGCCACGCTCATACGGTGGACCTTGATGGCGACGATGAACAGGCCGGTGCGGGAGAAAAAGTCAATCACGTTGCCCGGCCGGCCGGTCGGGAAGCGGAAATTATCCGGCTTGATCAGAACTAGGGTTCGCTCGGGAGTTTCATTCTGTGTGTAGGTGTTGACGTTTTCCAGCAAGCCGCCGTCGGAGTCGGAATAACGCGCCCACAACTTCAGCTTCGCGCCTGCTTCCTCGAACGTCGGCGCGGCCAGTACGGCCGGCTCGAAGTACTTCATGTTCCCGGCTTCATCTATTATGTAGTCGCCGTAGGTGTCGCGGATGGTTTCGCCGACGCGGCGGTCGGGGCTGAGGTTGCCCACAACGGAGCGCACTTTGCGGACGGCGTCCTCGCCTTTGAACAGCAGCACCATGGCCCGCCGTCGGCGTCCGGTCTTGGCATCCGGGGAAAATTGGCGGCTGATGTAGTCTCGGATATGTTCCTGTATGCGCCGGTCCTGCGGGTCGTTTGCGGAGATGACCACTTCGGAATAGGCTTGGGCGAGTTCTGCGCTGGGCGCAAACATGCGCGCGGCCACGAGGTCGAGGCCGGTGCGGGAGATGAGCCGGCTCAATATGCCGCCGGTGCGGGATTTGTAGAGCGAGTACGGGGTGACGATGACGTAAGCAAGCTGTTGCGACATAATTAGCTGGCCGCCGGAGGAGTGGGAGTGGTGGGGGCCGCGGCCTTGGCCACGGGCTCCCGCGTCAGCCGCCGCATCTGCATGTCCACCAGGCTGGCCTGCTTGGGGAGCAGACCGCTCACCGTGGCCACGAGATCCGAGAGTTCGAGCGGCAGCGCCAGGCTGCGGTAGGTGGTC
>WBZT01002747.1_pt1 | contig 11985 bp, 12 predicted proteins | sample 5204241 | NCBI WGS metagenome assembly WBZT01 (sample SAMN12344358, study PRJNA552823) | activated sludge metagenome | biome: Activated sludge suspended growth; feature: Nitrification reactor; material: Wastewater; isolation source: activated sludge from nitrification reactor of wastewater...
TCGCGGAAGTGGTCCGTGCGGATGTCGAGCATCATCACGACGAACAGGAACAGCACCATCACCGCGCCGACGTAGACCAGCACCAGCGCGATGGCCAGGAACTCGGCGCGCAGCAGCATCCAGATGCAGCTGGCGCTGAAGAAGCTCAGCACCAGGTACAGCGCCGCGTGCACGGTGCTGCGCGCGGTGATGACGCGCAGCGCCGCCAGCAGCAGCACGGCCGAGAAGACGTAGAAGAGACCGGTGATCGTGTTCATGTTGTCGGTGACGTTCAGCGGTACTTCGCGTCGGCCGCGCGGTTGGCGGCGATGTCCTTCTCGTAGCGGTCACCCACCGCGAGCAGCATGTCCTTGGTGAAGTACAGGTCGCCGCGCTTCTCGCCGTGGTACTCGAAGATGTGCGTCTCGACGATCGAGTCGACCGGGCAGCTCTCCTCGCAGAAGCCGCAGTAGATGCACTTGGCGAAGTCGATGTCGTAGCGCGTCGTGCGGCGCGTGCCGTCGGCGCGCTGCGCGCTCTCGATCGTGATCGCCAGCGCCGGGCACACCGCCTCGCACAGCTTGCAGGCGATGCAGCGCTCCTCGCCGTTTTCGTAGCGGCGCAGCGCGTGCAGGCCGCGAAAGCGCGGCGACAGCGGCGTCTTCTCCTCCGGGTACTCGATCGTGATGTGCGGCTTGAGGAAGTGGCGCCCGGTGACCGCCATGCCCTTGATGAGCTCGGCGAGCATGAAACTCGACAGCACGTCCTTGATCGCGGAGAGCGTGGCCACGTGCATCACCTCCAGATGTTGAGCGGGCTCTGCATCCACAGCCCGACGACGACGAGCCAGATCAGCGTCACCGGAATGAACACCTTCCAGCCCAGGCGCATGATCTGGTCGTAGCGATAGCGCGGGAACGTCGAGCGCACCCACAGGAACATCGTGACGACGACGAAGGTCTTCGCCGCGAGCCAGATCCAGCCCGGGACGAAGTCGAGGAAATCGAACGGCGCGAGCCAGCCGCCGAAGAAGAAGATGACCGTCAGCGTGCTGATCAGGATCATGTTCGCGTACTCGGCGAGGAAGAACATGGCGAACGCCATGCCCGAGTACTCGACCATGTGGCCGGCGACGATCTCGCTCTCGCCTTCGACGACGTCGAACGGGTGCCGGTTCGTCTCGGCCAGGCCGGAGACGAAGTAGACGATGCAGATCGGCAGCAGCGGCAGCCAGTTCCACGACAGGAAGCCGATGCCGAGCGTAGCGAACGAGCCCTTGGCCTGGCCCATCACGATCGCGGTCATGTTCAGGCTGCCGGTGACCATCAGCACGACGACGATCGCGAAGCCGAGCGCGATCTCGTAGCTCACCATCTGCGCGCTCGCGCGCAGGGCGCCGAGGAAGGCGTACTTCGAGTTGCTCGCCCAGCCGGCGATGATGACGCCGTAGACCTCGAGCGACGTGATCGCCAGCAGCAGCAGCAGCCCGGCGTTGATGTTGGCCAGCGCCACGTCGGGGCCGAACGGGATCACGACCCACGCCGCCAGCGCCGGCATGATGGCCATCACGGGGCCGAGGAAGAACAGCGGTTTGTTGGCCGCGGTCGGGCGCACGATCTCCTTGAAGACGAGTTTGAACGCATCGGCAAAGGGCGTGAGCAGCCCGTAGGGCCCGACGCGGTTGGGGCCGGGGCGGACCTGGGTCCAGCCGATGCCCTTGCGTTCCCACAGCGTCAGGTAGGCGACGCACACCAGCAGCGGCACGGCCACGGCGAGGATCTTGATCACGCTCCACACCACGAGCCACAGCGACGGGCCGAGCGCGGCGTTGGCGGCTTGATGCAGGGGCTCGAACATCGCGATTCAGACCTTCTCGAGCGTGACGGTGCCGAACATCGCACCCAGCATCGCCGTGTCGGGGTGGCCGGCCGCAATGCGCACCGCACCCTCGGCCAACTGCGGATCGAGGCGCGCCGGCAGCACCACCGTGGTCTCGCCGTCGCTGACCAGCACCTTGCCGCTCAGGTGCAGCGCAGCCCACAGCGGCGCCGGCACGCCGACGACCGGGGCGCGCGCATCGGCGGTGAGCTGCAGCGACGGCGCCCGGCGCACCATGGCATCGCTGGCGTAGATCGGCACGTCGGCGATGCGCTCGCAGCGCGTCGCCGAGCCCGCCGAGAGCGCCGAGAGCGCCGCTGTGGCGCTCGGCCGCACAGCGCTCGCGTTGGACAGGCGCGCGGCCAGCGTTGCCGCATCGCCAAGCGCCTCGGTGCGCACGTCTTCCACGCTCTCGTGCGCGAAGCCGGGCAGCTCGAGCAGGTTGCCGAGCACGCGCAGCACCTTCCACGCCGGGCGTGTCTCGCCCAGCGGCTTGACGACGCCCTGGAAGCTCTGCAGCCGGCCTTCGGCGTTGACGAAGGCGCCGCCGGTCTCGGTGAAGGGCGCCACCGGCAGCATCACGTCGGCGACGTCGGCAGCGGTGTCCCTGAACGCGCTGAGCGCGACGACGAGGCCGGCGCCGGCCAGCGCCTTCTTCGCCGCGGCTGCATCGGCGGCGTCGAGCACCGGCTCGACATTGAGCAGCAGCAGCGCCTTCATCGGCTGCGCGAGCATCTGAGCGGCGTGCAGGCCGCCCGGACCCGGCACGGCGTCGACGAGCTGGGCGCCGACGCTGTTGCCGCTCTCGCCCAGATAGCCGCAGCTGGCGCCCGTGTGCTGCGCGATCCAGTTGGCTAGCGCGAGCAGCGCGCCGGCCTCGGGATGCTGCGCCGCCGCGTTGCCCAGCAGCACCGCCTTGCGCTCGCCACCGAGCAGCGAGGCCGCGACCGCCTCGGCCTCGGCGCCGCTCGCGGCCGCGAGCGGCGGCTCCACGCCCTGCGCCTTCGCCACCGCCGCCGCCACTTCGGCCAGCGCGGCCACCCATCGCGAAGGCACGACGGCGAGCCTGTGCGCCAACGGCATCGCCCAGTCGTCGTGCACCGCGTGCAGGCTCGACAACTGCGCGCCCGCGCGCACGGCCTGGCGCAGCCGCTGCGCGAGCAGCGGATGGTCCTTGCGCAGGAACGAGCCGACGACGAAGGCACGGTCGAGCTGTGACAGCGCCGCGATCGAGGTGCCGAGCCAGCGCGCGCAGCCCCCGGGCGCGCGGTTGTCGAAGTCGGCATGGCGCAGCCGGTGGTCGACGCTCTCGCTGCCCAGGCCGCGCACGAGCTTGGCTAGCAGATGCAGCTCCTCGACGCTCGAGGTCGGGTGGCCGAGCGCGCCGATCTCGTGCACCGCGCCGGGGCCGAACTCGGCCTGCACGCGCCGCAGGCCGTCGGCGACGTACTCGAGCGCGGTGCTCCAGTCGACCGCCTGCCACTGGCCGCCTTGCTTGATCATCGGCCGCGTCAGGCGGCGCTCGGAGTTGAGCGCCTCGTAGGAGAAGCGGTCACGGTCGGCAATCCAGCACTCGTTGACCTCTTCGTTGTCGAACGGCACGACGCGCAGCACCTTGTCGGCCTTGCTCTGCACGACGAGGTTGGCGCCGACGCTGTCGTGCGGGCTCACGCTCCTGCGCCGCGCCAGCTCCCAGGTGCGCGCCGTGTAGCGGAACGGCTTGCTGGTGAGCGCGCCGACCGGGCAGATGTCGATCACGTTGCCCGAGAGCTCGCTGTCGAGCGTGCCGCCGTGCACGGTGGTGATCTCGCTGCGCTCGCCGCGGTTGATCATGCCGAGCTCCATCACGCCGCCGACCTCGATGCCGAAGCGGATGCAGCGCGTGCAGTGGATGCAGCGCGTCATCTCCTCCATGCCCACGATCGGGCTCACGTCCTTGCGCAGCACGACGCGCTTTTCCTCGGGGAAGCGGCTCGCGCCCCAGCCGTAGCCGACCGACAGGTCCTGCAGCTGGCACTCGCCGCCCTGGTCGCAGATCGGGCAGTCGAGCGGGTGGTTGATGAGCAGGAACTCCATCACCGACTTCTGCGCCGAGACCGCCTTCGCGCTCTTGGTGCGCACGATCATGCCGTTGGCCACCGGCGTGGCGCAGGCCGGCATCGGCTTGGGCATCTTCTCGATGTCGACCAGGCACATGCGGCAGTTGGCCGCGATCGACAGCTTCTTGTGGTAGCAGAAGTGCGGGATGTAGACCCCTGCCGCAAAGGCCGCCTGGATCACCATGGCGCCGTCGGGCGCGCTGACCTTCTTGCCGTCGAGTTCGATTTCGGCCATGAGCTTCAGACGTACTGCGCGACCTTGCAGGTCTTGTGTTCGATGTGCCAGGCGAACTCGTCGCGGAAGTGCCTGAGCATGCCCTGCACCGGCATCGCCGCGGCGTCGCCGAGGGCGCAGATCGTGCGCCCGATGATGTTGCCGGCGACCGAATCGAGCAGGTCGAGGTCCTCCTGGCGACCCTTGCCGTGCTCGATGCGCTGCACGATGCGCCACAGCCACCCGGTGCCCTCGCGGCACGGCGTGCACTGGCCGCAGCTCTCGTGCTGGTAGAAGTACGACAGCCGCATCAGGCTCTTGACCATGCAGCGCGTGTCGTTCATGACGATCACGGCGCCCGAGCCCAGCATCGAGCCGGCCTTGGCGATGGCGTCGTAGTCCATCGTCAGGTCCATCATCGTCGCGCCGGGCAGCACCGGCGCCGACGAGCCGCCCGGGATCACCGCCTTGAGCGCGCCGCCGCGCACGCCGCCGGCCAGCTCGAGCAGCGTGGCGAACGGCGTGCCGAGCGGAATCTCGAAGTTGCCCGGCGCGTTGACGTCGCCCACGACCGAGAAGATCTTGGTGCCGCCGTTGTTGGGCTTGCCGACATCCAGGTACGCCTGGCCGCCGTGGTTGACGATCCACGGCACGGCCGCGAAGGTCTCGGTGTTGTTGACCGTCGTCGGCTTGTTGTACAGGCCCACGCTGGCCGGGAACGGCGGCTTGAAGCGCGGCTGGCCCTTCTTGCCCTCGAGCGACTCGAGCAGGCCGGTCTCCTCGCCGCAGATGTAGGCGCCCATGCCGTGGTGCGCGTGCAGCTGGAAGTCGAAGTCCGAGCCGAGGATGTGCTCGCCGAGGCAGCCCGCGGCGCGCGCCTCGTCGAGCGCCTCCTCGAAGCGCTCGTAGACCTCGAAGATCTCGCCGTGGATGTAGTTGTAGGCCGTGCGCACGTTCGTCGCATAGGCGGCGATGGCCATGCCCTCGATCACCAGGTGCGGGTTGAAGCGCAGCAGGTCGCGGTCCTTGCAGGTGCCCGGCTCGCCCTCGTCGGAGTTGCACACCAGGTACTTGACGGGCGCCGGGCGCGGCATGAAGGTCCACTTGAGGCCGGTCGGGAAACCCGCGCCGCCACGCCCGCGCAAGCCGCTCAGCTTGATCTCGGCGATCACCGCCTCCGGCGTCATGCCGGCGCCGCCGTCCTTGCCGAGCACCTTCCTGAGCGCCGCGTAGCCGCCGCGCGCCACGTAGTCGGCGAGGCGCCAGTTCGTGCCGTCCAGGCCGGCATAGATCTGCGGCGCGATGTGGCGGCCGTGGAAGCAGCTCGCGCGGCCCGTGGCCTTGAACTTGGACAGATCCACCATGATCAGCGTGCCGCCTTCAGCGTGTCGATCAGCTCGTCGAGCCGCTCGGCGGACATGTGGCTCAGCATCTCGCGGTCGTTGACCAGCATCACCGGCGCGTCGGCGCAGGCGCCCAGGCATTCGCAGGGCTGCAGCGTGAAGTTGCCGTCGGCGCTGGTGCCGTAGGGCTCGACGCCGAGCTTGGCGCGCAGGTGCTCGAACGCCTCGGTGCTGCCGCGCAGCGCGCACGGCAGGTTGGTGCAGACGTTGAGCTTGTACCTGCCGACCGGTTGCCGGTTGTACATGTTGTAGAAGGTCGTCACCTCCTGCACCGCGATCGGCGGCATGCCGAGGTAGGCGGCGACGGCGTGCTCGGCCTCCTCGCTCACCCAGCCGGCGGCCTGCTGCACGATGGCCAGGCAGGCCATCACGGCCGAGGCCTGGCGGCCTTCGGGATACTTGGCCACCTCGCGCTCGAAGCGCGCGCGCATCTGGGGCGTCAGTTCGAAGCTCACCGGTCGATCTCCCCGAACACGATGTCCAGCGTGCCGATGATCGCCACCGCGTCCGAGATCATGTGGCCGCGCGTCAGTTCGTCGAAGCCGGCCAGGTGCGCGAAGCCCGGCGCGCGGATCTTCATGCGGTAGGGCTTGTTGGCGCCGTCGCTGACGAAGTAGATGCCGAACTCGCCCTTCGGGTGCTCGACCGCTGCATAGGCCTCGCCCTCGGGCATGTGCATGCCTTCGGTGAAGAGCTTGAAGTGGTGGATCAGGTCCTCCATGCCGGTCTTCATGTCGACGCGCCTGGGCGGCGCGACCTTGCGGTTGTCGGTGATCACCGGGCCCGGATTCTTGCGCAGCCAGTCGACGCACTGCAGCACGATGCGGTTGGCCTGGCGCATCTCCTCGATGCGCACCAGATAGCGGTCGTAGGTGTCGCCGTGGCTGCCCACCGGCACGTCGAAGTCCATCTTCTCGTAGACCTCGTAGGGCTGCGTCTTGCGCAGGTCCCAGGCGACGCCGCTGCCGCGCAGCATCGGCCCCGTGAAGCCGAGGTTGATGGCGCGCTCGGGGCCGACGACGCCGATGCCGACCGTGCGCTGCTTCCAGATCCGGTTGTCGGTGAGCAGCGTCTCGTAGTCGTCGACGTTGGCCGGAAAGCGCTTGCAGAAGTCCTCGACGAAGTCGAGCAGCGAGCCTTCGCGGTTCTTGTTGAGCTCGCGCACCGCGCGCTCGCTGTGGATGCGGCTCGGCCGGTACTTGGCCATCGAGTCGGGCAGGTCGCGGTACACGCCGCCCGGGCGGAAGTACGCCGCGTGCATGCGCGCGCCCGACACCGCCTCGTACATGTCGAGGATGTCCTCGCGCTCGCGAAAGCAGTAGATGATCATGTTCATCGCACCGCAGTCCATGCCGTGCGTGCCCAGCCACAGCAGGTGGTTGAGCAGCCGCGTGAGCTCGGCGAACATGACGCGGATGTACTGCGCGCGCATCGGCACCTCGATGCCGAGCAGCCGCTCCGCCGCCAGGCAGTAGGCGTGCTCGTTGCACATCATCGACACGTAGTCGAGGCGGTCCATGTAGGGCAGTGCCTGCAGGTAGGTGCGCGTCTCGGCCAGCTTCTCGGTCGCGCGGTGCAGCAGCCCGATGTGCGGATCGGCGCGCTGGATCACCTCGCCGTCGAGCTCGAGCACGAGCCGCAGCACGCCGTGCGCCGCCGGATGCTGCGGCCCGAAGTTGAGCGTGTAGTTCTTGATCTCGGCCATGGGGAGGATGTCGCTTCGCTCGCTGCTCAGTGCAGACCGCCGTAATCGTCCTCGCGCACGATGCGCGGCACGTTCTCGCGCGGCTCGATCGTCACCGGCTGATAGACGACGCGCCGCTGATCGGGGTCGTAGCGCATCTCGACGTGGCCGCTCACCGGGAAGTCCTTGCGCATCGGGTGGCCGATGAAGCCGTAGTCGGTGAGGATGCGGCGCAGGTCGACGTGACCCTCGAAGACGATGCCGTACAGATCGAAGGCCTCGCGCTCGAACCAGTTGGCGGCGTTCCAGATCGGCGTCACCGAGGCGACGCACGGCAGTTCGTCGTCGGCGGCGAAGGTGCGCAGCCGCAGGCGCCAGTTGTGCTCGAGCGACAGCAGGTGCAGCACGACCGCGTAGCGCGGCCCCTCCCAGGGCCGGTCGCCGTAGCTCGCGTAGTCGACGCCGCACAGGTCGATCAGCTGCTCGAACGCGAACGCCTTGTCTTCGTGCAGGCGTCGGGCCACCGCCTCGTAGTCCGCCGCCGCGACGACGAGCGTGAGTTCGCCGCGCGCGCGCACGAGGCTCTTGATGCGGTCTGCGAGGCCGGCGTGCAGCGCGGCTTCGAGCGTGTCGAGCTTCTGTGTCATCTGGCGTTCAGCGCACGTTCGGTGTTCAGCGGGCGATGGTGTTCTCGCGCCGGATCTTGGTCTGCAATTGCAAGATGCCGTACAGCAGCGCCTCGGCCGTCGGCGGGCAGCCCGGCACGTAGACGTCCACCGGCACGATGCGGTCGCAGCCGCGCACGACCGAGTAGCTGTAGTGGTAGTAGCCACCGCCGTTGGCGCACGAGCCCATGCTCAGCACCCAGCGCGGCTCGGCCATCTGGTCGTAGACCTTGCGCAGCGCCGGCGCCATCTTGTTGCACAGCGTGCCGGCGACGATCATCAGATCGCTCTGGCGCGGGCTGGGGCGAAACAGCATGCCGAAGCGGTCGATGTCGTAGCGCGCCGCGGCGGCGTGCATCATCTCCACCGCACAGCAGGCCAGGCCGAAGGTCATCGGCCACAGCGATCCGGTCTTCGACCAGTTGATCAGCTTGTCGATCGAGGTGGTGACGAAACCTTCCTTCAGAACGCCTTCGATGCCCATGTCTTGCTGCTCCGCTTGCCTTGCGCGCGCCTACTCCCAGTTCAGGGCGCCCTTCTTCCATTCGTAGGCGAAGCCCACGACGAGGATGGCGAGGAAGATCATCATCGCCCAGAAGCCTGACGCGCCGATGTCGCGCAGCGACACCGCCCACGGGAAGAGGAAGGCGATCTCGAGGTCGAACAGGATGAACAGGATGGCGACGAGGTAGTAGCGCACGCCGAACTTCATGCGCGCGTCCTCGAAGGCCTCGAAGCCGCATTCGTAGGGGCTGTTCTTCGCCGCGTCGGGGCGGTTGGGCCCGAAGACGAAGCCGATCACCTGGGGCGCCACGCCGACCACCGCACCGACGAGGATGAAGAGGATCACGGGCACGTAGGGTTGCAGGTCCATCGCGTCTACTCTTCGTTCGCGTCAGCGTCCCGTCAGGCCGCATGCGGCCGCAAAAAAACGCGCCTGGTGCCACCGTGCCCCTGGGCGCGCCCTGTTTGCGCTTCACGTACTGCCCGCATCACGGCCTTGGTGCCGACGGCGAGACTCGAACTCGCACAGCTTTCGCCACTACCCCCTCAAGATAGCGTGTCTACCAGTTTCACCACGTCGGCACGACGTACTTACAGAGCGCAGTCGGTCCGCTTTGCATGAGGGGTGTTGCTCTGCGAACCGCGGGCGATTCTAGCCGTAAAGGCCCCCGCTGCCGCCTTGCGCGAGCGCAAGCTTCACTGCGTCGGTATCGTGCCGCCCGAGGCGCCCGCACCGGGCGCGGCCGGTGTCTGCGCGGCCGGCGCCGGCGCGGCGGGCGTGGCGGGAATCGCTCCGGGCGCACCGGCCGGGATCGAGCCCAGCGCCGGGGCGCTCGCCGCCGTCGACGGCGTGCTCGGGCGGTCGAGCACGCTCGCGCCCGGCGCGCTGCGACCGCCGCCGCCGGCGTAGGCCAGCGCGATCGTGCACAGGAAGAACACGGTCGCGGCAACCGCCGTCGAACGCGAGAGGAAGTTCGCGCTGCCGGTGGCGCCGAACAGGCTGCCCGAGGCGCCGCTGCCGAACGAAGCACCCATGTCGGCACCCTTGCCGTGCTGAACGAGCACGAGGCCGATCATCGTCATCGCCGACAGCAGCTGCACGGCGAGCACGAGCGTCATCCAGATTTGCATGATCGAAGGGACTCCGGGAATGCGGTTGCGCCGCGCGGCGACGCTCAGGACGCGGCGCGGCAGATGGCGATGAACTCGGCCGCCTTCAACGAGGCGCCGCCGATGAGCCCGCCGTCGATGTCGGGCATCGCGAACAGCTGCCGGGCGTTGTCGCCCTTGACGCTGCCGCCGTAGAGGATGCGCATCTGCGCGCCGCTTGCGCAGGCGGCGGCGAGCTGCGCGCGCAGCACGGCGTGCACGGCCTGTGCCTGCTCGGGCGTCGCGGTGCGCCCGGTGCCGATCGCCCACACCGGCTCGTAGGCGAGCACGATCTCGCTCGTGCGCGCGCCCAGCCGCGCCGTCACCGCCAGGAGCTGGCGCGTGACCACCGCCTCGGTGCGCGCGCCGTCACGCTCTTCGAGCGTCTCGCCGACGCAGACGATGGGCGTGATGCCGCCGGCGAGCGCGCTCTCGGCCTTGGCGGCGACGAGCTCGTCGCTCTCGGCGTGGTATTGGCGGCGCTCGGAGTGCCCGACGATGACGTAGCGGCAGCCGAATTCGGCCAGCATCGACGCCGAGACCTCGCCCGTGTAGGCGCCCTGCGCATGCGCCGAGACATCCTGGGCGCCCCAGGCGACGGCGCTGCCGGTCAGTTGCGTGGCCGTCTCGCCGACGAAGACGCCGGGCACGCAGACCGCAACGTCGGCACCATAGGGCTGGGCGCCGACAAGCGCCGCCAGCAACTCCGCGTTGCCCGCGCGGCTGCCGTGCATCTTCCAGTTTCCCACCACCAGCTTGCGTCGCATCGCCATTCCCCCTGTTCACCAAGTCAGCACGATCTTGCCGACGTGCGTGCCCGACTCCATGAGCGCGTGCGCCGCCGCCGCCTCGGCCGCGTCGAACACGCGGTGGATCACCGGCTTCACGCGAGCGGCCTCGAGCAGCGGCCACACGCGGGCGCGCAGCGCGCGCGCCAGCGCCGTCTTGTAGTCCACGGAGCGCGGCCGCAACGTCGAGCCGGTGATCGTGAGGCGCCGACGCAGCACGAGGCCGGCATCGACACGGCAGGCGGTGCCGCCCTGCACGGCGATGATCGCCAGCCGGCCGTCCTCGGCCAGGCACTTCAGTTCTCGCTCGACGTACTCGCCCGCCACCATGTCGAGCACGACGTCGACGCCGCGCTCTGCGCTCAGGCGCAGCGCTTCGGCGGCGAAATCGTGCGTGCGGTAGTTGATCGCATGGTCGGCGCCGAGCGCCACGCAGGCGGCGCACTTGTCGTCGCTGCCCGCGGTGACGATGACGCGGCTGCCCAGCGCCTTGGCGAGCTGGATCGCGGCGACGCCGATGCCGCTCGAGCCGCCGTGCACGAGCAGCGTCTCGCCCGGCTGCAGCCGGGCGATCGTGAACACGTTCTGCCAGACGGTGAAGTAGGTCTCGGGCAGGCTCGCCGCCTCGACCATCGTCAGGCCCCCGGGCAGCGGCAGGCACTGGCCCGCCGGCGCCACGCACAGCGGCGCGTAGCCGCCACCGGCGAGCAGCGCGCACACGGCGTCGCCGACGGCAAGACCGGCAGCAGCGAGGTCCGCCGGCGCACCCGCGGCCACCGTGCCCGCGACCTCCAGGCCCGGCAGGTCCGACACGCCCGGCGGGCTCGGATACAGCCCCTTGCGCTGCAGCACGTCGGGGCGGTTCACGCCCGAGGCCTGCACGGCGATCAGCAGTTCGCCCGCCGCCGGCACCGGATCGGGCCGCTCCGCGGGTTGCAGCACCTCGGGGCCGCCGAAGCGCGTGATCTCGATCGCGCGCATCGCCGCGTGCTCAGCCGCCCTGCTCGTCGGATCGGCGTGCGGGCTCGCCGGGCGCCTCGGCGGCGGCACCGCCTTGATCGCGGGCTTCACGCGGCTCGCGGGCTTCGCGCGGCTCGCGCGGCTCGCGGTCACGGCGCGGACCGCGGTCCCCACGCTCACCGCGCTCGCCACGCTCGCGGCGCGGGCGCTCCTCCTCGACGTAGCCCTCGGGCCGGTCGAGCAGCGCCTTCATGCTCAGCTTGATGCGCCCCTTGTCGTCGGTCTCGAGCACCTTGACCTTGACGATCTGGCCTTCGGCCAGGTAGTCGCTCACCTGCTCGACGCGCTGATGCGCGATCTGGCTGATGTGCAGCAGGCCGTCCTTGCCCGGCAGGATGTTGACGAGCGCGCCGAAGTCCAGCAGCTTGGTCACCGGCCCCTCGTAGACCTTGCCGACCTCGGCCTCGGCGGTGATCTCGGTGATGCGCCGGATCGCGTGCTGCGCCTTGTCGGCGTCGGTGCTGGCGATGGTGATGGTGCCGTCCTCGGCGATGTCGATCGTGGTGCCGGTCTCCTCGGTCAGCGCGCGGATGGTGGCGCCGCCCTTGCCGATCACGTCGCGGATCTTCTCGGGGTTGATCTTCATCGTGTAGAGGCGCGGC
>WBZT01002753.1_pt1 | contig 11969 bp, 8 predicted proteins | sample 5204241 | NCBI WGS metagenome assembly WBZT01 (sample SAMN12344358, study PRJNA552823) | activated sludge metagenome | biome: Activated sludge suspended growth; feature: Nitrification reactor; material: Wastewater; isolation source: activated sludge from nitrification reactor of wastewater treatment...
TGATCTGGAGCTCGTCGGCGTGGGCGAGGTACTGGGGGGTGACGCCGAAGCGGCCCGACGCGATCTGCTTGATGCGCGAGTTCTTGTCGTCGCGGCCCTGGCCCCGGGTGAAGAAGCGGTAGGGGTCCTCGCCGCCCTCGCCGCAGTTGGACTTGCCCCCGATGAGGTTCATGGCCTGGGCCAGGTTCTCGTGGGCCTCGCGCGACAGCGAGCCGTGGGACATGGCGCCCGTGGAGAAGCGCTTGACGATCTCCGCGGCGGGCTCGACCTCGTCGAGCGGGATCGGGTCGCCGGCCGGCACGAGCTCGAGCAGGTCGTGCAGCTCGGTCGTGGGGCGCTCGTTGACCAGGCGGCTGAACTCGTCGTAGGTGGCGCTCGACTCGCTCCTGATGGCCCGCTGCAGCAGGTGGGCCAGCTTCACGTCCGCCTCGGCCCGCTCGGCGGCGCGCTCCTCGCTCTCGTCGAGCAGCGGCGGCACCTCCTTGACCAGGGTGAGGCTGTTGAGGGCGGCCACGACGTCCTTGTCGTGGGTGTGGTACTCGCCGCCCTTGCGGTTGCGGAAGAAGCCGGGGGACGCGAGCTCGCCGCTGGCGTGGTTGGCCAGCACGTCGGCGCCGAGGTGCTCCCAGCCGATGCCGCCGACCACCGAGGCGGTGCCCCGGAAGCAGCGGTCGACGATCTCGGGGCCGAGGCCGATGACCTCGAAGATCTGGGCGCCGCGGTACGAGTCGACCGTGCTGATGCCCATCTTCGACAGCACCTTGAGCACGCCGGCCTCGATGGCGGCCTCGAAGCGGCTCTGGGCCTCGGGGCTGATGGCGGACTCGTCGTCGCTGGCGTCGGCCTCGGCGCCCACGGTCTGGAGGGCCAGGCGGGGGCAGATGGCGTCGGCGCCGTAGCCGAGCAGCGCGGCGACGTGGTGCACGTCGCGGGCGTCGTCGGCCACCGACACGATGCTGGTGAGCGACCGCAGCGAGGACTCGATGAGGCGGTGGTGGATGGCGCCCACGGCCAGCAGCGAGGGCACCGGGGCGCGCTCGGCCGAGACGTCCGCGTCGTCGACCACGAGGATGTCGGCCCCGCCGCGCACGGCCGACTCGGCCTCGGTGGCCAGGCGCTCGACGGCAGCCTTCAGCCCCAGCGGGCCCTCGCTCACCGGGAAGGTGGCGTCGAGGGTGACCACGGGGAAGTCGGCCAGCTCGTCGCGCTCGAGCTCGGCGATGGCGTCGGGGTAGAGGAAGAACGACTCGATGCGGACGAGGCGGGCGGCCTCGGCGTCCTCCGAGAGCAGGTCGGCCCGGGGGCCGAGCACGGTGTCGAGGCTCATGACCAGGCGCTCGCGGAGCGGGTCGATGGGCGGGTTGGTGACCTGGGCGAAGCGCTGGCGCAGGTAGTGGTGCACCGGGCGGGGGCGCTCGGCCAGCGGGGGGAGCGGGACGTCGTCGCCCATGGAGAAGGTGGGCTCGTAGGCGTCGCTGGCCATGGGCCGCAGCACCATGGCGAGCTCCTCCTTGGTGTACCCGTGCACGGCCTGGAGGAACTCGAGGTCCGCCGGCGGCTCCTGGACGGGCTCGCCCACGGGTAGGTCGTAGAGGCCCTCGAAGGCCCAGTGGGCGTAGGGCGCGGCGGCGGCGAGGCGTTCCTTGAGCTCGGCGTTCTTCTGGACGCCCCGGGTCGGGTCCACGAACAGCATCTGGCCGGGGCCGAGGCGGCCGCGCTCGACGGTGCCGTGGCCGCTGATGTCGACCGCGCCGACCTCGGAGCCGCACATGACGAGGCCGTCCTCGCAGATGGCGTAGCGCAGGGGGCGCAGGCCGTTGCGGTCGAGGGTGGCGCCGACGCCCACGCCGTCGGTGAACACGACGCCGGCGGGACCGTCCCACGGCTCCATGAGGGTGGCGTGGTAGCGGTAGAAGCCCCGCACCTCGGGGTCGAGCTCGCTGGCGTTCTCCCAGGCCTCGGGCACGAGCATGGCCATGGCGTGGCGGATGTCGCGGCCGCCGCGGGTGAGCAGCTCCACGGCCTCGTCGAGCTTGCCCGAGTCGGAGTCCTCGGGGTCGAGCAGCGGCCGGAACAGCTCCTCGGGGCCGAGGCCGGCGGCCTCGGTGCCCAGGCGGGCGCGGGCCAGCATGCGGTTCTCGTTGCCCTGGATCGCGTTGATCTCGCCGTTGTGGCAGAGGTTGCGGAAGGGCTGGGCCCGCTCCCACGTGGGGAGCGTGTTGGTGGAGAAGCGCTGGTGGAAGATCGTGAAGGGGGCGATGAAGCGGTCGTCCTGCAGGTCGACGTAGAAGTCGCGCAGGTGGTCGGCCGGGGTGAGGCCCTTGTAGACGATCGTGCGGAACGAGCACGACGCCACGTAGACGCCCGGCGCCTTGGCGATGCGGCGGCGCAGGCGGTAGGCCCGGATCTCGTCGGCGGACGGGTGCCCGGCGGTCTCGGGGGCGCCGTCGCCGTTGCGGAACACGACGTGCACGATCGCCGGCTTGGTCTTCATCGCCAGCGCGCCGAGGTGCGACTCGTCGGTCGGCGGGATGCGCCACTCGAGGAGCTCGAACCCCTCGGTGGCCAGGGCGGCCTCGACCGCGGCCCGCGGGTCGTCTCCCGCGAGGAACAGGGTGGCCACGCCGTTGCCCTCGCCGAAGATCGCGGCGGGGATCGGGAGCAGCACGCCGCAGCCGTCCGACGTCAGGGCGTCGGCGGCGACTGCACCGCGGTGCTTCACGTTGGCCAGGCCGTCCAGGGCGGCGGTGACGATGTCCCGCGAGGGGCGGCCCTTGGCGTCGGCCACGAAGCCGATGCCACACGCGTCGAGCTCACGCATCTCACGTCCTCCGATTTCCGTGCAGGCAGGGTCGAACAGGAGCCGGTGACCGGAGCGCTACGTCTCGTCGCTGAGGACGTTCAAGCGGCGCCGTTGCCCATCTGCCCCGGTCGGAGGCGAAAGAGGATGCTACCGCGGCGGTCCCACCGAACGCACGGTGGAAACGGAGATCCGTGACCCGACGAAGACACTGCGGACGTGGCCCGCAACGGTTGGGGCGGCCCTGTTCAGGCGAAGCGACCGGTGCACCACACCCGCCCGTCGGCATCGACGAGGGACACGGCGGCGATCTCCCCGCCGTCGAGGTCGGTGGCGCCGACCCAGGTCGTGCCGCCCACGTCGGTGGCGATCGCCCCCCGGTGGACGGTGCCGCCGTCGGCGAGATCGAGCTCGAGTGTGAACGGGCCCCGTGCCGCCACCTCGGGGGTCGGAGCCGACCAGGACGGCACCGACACGAACACCACGGCGTCGGACCCCTCGGTGCGCCACGCCTCGCCGATGTCGGCGCCGGCCGGGGTGATCATCGGGGCGCGGGCGAGCCGGTCGGTGCTCGCGCTCCCGGGCCCCGAGGCGGGATCGAGGGCCATCCCGATCCCGATGCCGGCCACCAGGAGCAGGGCCGCGGCGACGAGCATGAGGGCGCGCCGCCGGGCCGGGTGGAGGGGCACGACCGGGGCGGTGGGGGACTGCTCCTCGGCCAGGCGGGCGAGCACGGCCCCCTCGAACCCGGGCGGCGGCTCGGCCTCGGGAGCCGCCGAGAGCAGCGCGTCGACGGCGCCGGCGAGCTCCTCGACCTCGGCGCGGCAGGCGGCGCAGCGGTCGAGGTGGGCGAGCGCGGCGCCCCGCTCGTCGCCCTCGAGGGTGCCGAGGCTCAGCTCGGCGGCGACGGCGCGCAGCTCGTCGCACGTCAGCGGTCGGGTTCGCTCAGCCATGGTCGGCCTCCTGGCTCGCGAGGTGGTCGCGGACCCGGGCGAGGGCGGTCCGGATGCGGGTCTTCGCGGTGCCGAGGGGGATGCCCTCGAGCTCGCTGATCTCGGCGGCGGTGCGCCCGGCGAGGGCGGCGAAGGCCAGGGCCCGGCGCTGCTCGTCGGGGAGGGACCGCAGCGCCGCGACCGAGCGCTCGACCTCGTCGCTCTGGACGGCCGCCTCGGCCGGCCCGAACGCCGGTGAGGTCAGCACCAGGGTCGTGGGGTCGACGTGGTCGACGGGCCGGGCCCCGCGCCGGCGGAGGTGGTCGACGGCGAGGTTGCGGGTGATCGTGAGCAGCCAGGTGGCCACGGTGCCGCGCCTCGGGTCGAACGCTCCGGCGTGGCGCCAGGCCCGGACGAAGGCCTCCTGGGCGATGTCCGCGGCCTCACCCTCGTCGCCGACGACGGTGAGGGCGAGGCCGTACGCCCGGCGCTGGAAGCGACGAACGAAGACCGCTCCCGCAGTGGGGTCACCGGTGGCGAAGCCGGCCAGCAGGGCCTCGTCGGACGCGTCCCACATCGGGGCGACCCTAGGTCCCGTGCCGCCGGCCTCGCCGCCGTCGTCCCGGCCTCAGCCCGCCAGGACCGGCTCGCCCTGTGCGTCGACCGCGTTCCACGAGGGGATGGCCGCGCCGTTGGCGTCGCCTGGGGCGGCGTCGCCGGAGAACCGGTAGAGGAGGTGGCCGTTGTAGACGAGCTGGTCGGGGGCGGCGGCGTCGGCCACCGAGAGGAGCGTGGCGTCCACGCCGTCGCCGGCCTCGGGCGTGCCGTCGGCCACGGCTGCGGGCCACGTGTCGAGGCAGGGGCCGCTGCACGCGCTGGTGGTGCCGTCGTCCTGGGCGAACAGGTAGAGGGTGAAGCCCTCCGCGTCCACGAGCACCGGCCCGAGGTCGCCGACCTCGGCGACCGCGACGGTCGAGCCGTCGCCGCTGACCGCGGGTGCGGCGCCCGCGCTCGTCGCGGTGTCCGCGGCGGTGGTGGCGCTCGAGTCGTCGTCGTTGCTCCCGTAGCCGCCGCCCGAGCCGCAGGCGGCGAGGAGCAGGCCGGCGGCGAACGTGGCGGCGAACAGCGAGGTGGTGCGCTTCATCGGAGGTCCCTTTCGTAGGTGTCGAAAGGGGTTACGGCCGAACGCGCCGGAGGGATTGCGCGACGCCCGAGATTTCGCGGCGGCTGCTCAGAGGGGTCCGCGTTGCATGCGCCGGCGGTCCTTGCGGGTCTCGCCGACGGCCCAGGCGCGGCGCCACGTGGCGACCTCGGGGCCGGCGAGGGTGGGTGCGTCTGGGCCCCTACAGCGGGTGGCGGCGGGGTGCCGCATCATCTGGCGCGGAGGACGCCCGGCGATCGTGCCCTTCGGCCCTGGGGAGGCGTGGAGGTCGGTGCGACGATCGAGCCATGAGGAGCCGATCGACGCGGCGAGTTCGTGCCGGATGGGCAGTGGCGGCGTTGGCGTCGCTCGTGTCCGCAGCGGTGGTGCAGCTGCCGGTGACGTCGGCGACCGCGGCGGTGCGAGCGCCGTCGTTCGTCGCGTCGTGGGACCTGGGGAGCGGTGGCTACTCGAACGGCGTCGCCGTCGCGCCGGACGGCAACGTCTACGTCGCCTACTCACTGTTGCCGAAGGTGGTGAAGCTCAGCCCGGACGGGGTTCTCCTCGACACCATCGGCAGTCTGGGCCACGGTGACGGCCAGTTCAGCCATCCCGACGGTGTCGCCGTCGACGGTGACGGCACCGTGTACGTCACCGATTCGTCTGATGACCGCGTCCAGATGTTCGACGCTGACGGGGAGTTCGTCGCGGCGTGGGGCACGCCCGGTTCGGGGATCGGCGAGTTCGACGAGCCGCAGGGGATCGCGGTGGACGCCGACGGCAACGTGTACGTGGCCGACAGCCAGAACTTCCGGGTCCAGAAGTTCGATTCGGCCGGCAACTTCCTGCTGCAGTGGGGGAGCGCCGGCGACGGGAACGGGCAGTTCCAGGACCTGAACGGACCCACCCACGTCGCTGTCGCCCCGACCTCGGGGCATGTGTACGTCCCCGATGTCGGCAACGACCGGGTGCAGGAGTTCACCTCGACCGGCGGATTCGTCCGGGCGTGGGGCAGCACCGGGGTCGACAAGGGGCAGTTCCAGAACCCCGTCGGTGTCGCGGTGGACGCCGACGGGTACGTCTACGTCGTCGAGGCCTTCGGGAACCGGGTCCAGAAGTTCACCTCGACGGGCACGTTCGTCACGAAGTGGGGGACGACGGGCACGGGCAACGGGCAGTTCGACAGTCCCCGAGGGGTCGCCGCCGGCGCCGAGGGCCAGGTGTACGTCACCGACAGCGACAACGAACGGGTCGAGGTGTTCCAGAACCTGGCCCGGCCCGACGGACGCATCCGGCGCGGCGCCGGAGCGACCGTCGGCAACGGCATCTACGGCACCACCGGGGCCGGCCAGCGGGTGGCGGGCTCGGCGGGGCGTGGCGCGACGGTCACCTACTACGCCACCCTCGAGAACGAGGCGCCCTTCGCCGACACGCTGCGGCTGCGCGGGGGTGCATCGTCCACCCACTACCGGGTGCGGTACCGGAACCCCGCCGGCGAGAACATCACGACCGACGTGGTGAACGGAACCTTCGAGACGCCCCCCCTCGCTCCCAAGGCCACCTTCACGGTCACGATCAGGGTGACGGTGCTCACGACGGCGCCGTCCGGCTCGTCGCTGAGCCGCCTCCTGACCGCCATCTCCACGACGCAACCAGCGGAACGGGACGCCGTGAAGTTCCTGACCCGCCGGGCCTGAACGGCGACGGTCCGCGTTGGCGGGTGGATCACACCATGGTGAGGCCGCCGCTGACCGACAGGGTCTGGCCGGTGATGTATCGGGCACCGTCGCTGACGAGGAACGCGACGGCCGGCGCGATGTCGTCGGGCTGGGCGGTACGCCCGAGCGGGATGGCCCTCGCCAGGCCTGCGTGCAGCTTCTCGGAGTACTCGGCGACCTGGGCGAGCAAGGCCGTGTCGGTGGGCCCCGGTGACACGCAGTTGACCCGGATCCCCTGCCGGGCGACCTCGCGTGCCAGCGTCTTGGTGAACGCGATGACACCGCCCTTGGCGGCCGAGTAGACGGCCTCGCCGGACGACCCCACCCGGCCGGCGTCCGAGGCGATCGAGACGATGCGTCCCTCCTGCCGCTCGATCATGGGGCCGATCACGGCATGGCAGCACGCGATGGTTCCCTTCAGGTTCACCGCGATGATGCGATCCCACTCCTCCTCGGTCGAGTCCACGAACGGCTTGATGATGTCGATGCCGGCGTTGTTGACCCACGCCACGACGGGCCCGACCTCGTCCTCGATGCGGCGGACGGCCCTGCGCACCGACTCGAGCGACGCGATGTCGATGCCGATGCCCGCAGCTCCTACCCCGTGGCGCTCCGAGAGCAGGGCGGCCTGGGTGATCGCGGCGCCCTCGTCGATGTCGCACACGGCCACGGTCCAGCCGTCGACGGCGAGCGCATGGGTGATCGCCGCGCCGATGCCGCGAGCGCCGCCGGTCACGGCCGCGACCCGCCCCTGGCCGGCGCCGCCGGTCGGCTCACTCACTGGTCGGTCCCTCGAACACCGGAGGTCGCTTCTCGCGGTGCGAGGCCAGGCCCTCGGCGGCATCGGGGCCGCCGAAGCCGTAGAACTCGTAGGCGAGCGAGGCGTCGAACGCAGGTCCGGCCGCCCGGTACCAGTGGTTGAGCGTGTGCTTCGTCAGGCGCAGTGCGGCCTGGGCCCCGTCGGCCAACTGCGTGGCAACGGCGAGGGCCTCGTCCTGCACGTCGCCGTCGTCCACGCACAGCGACACCAGCCCGATGCGTTCCGCCTCCTCCCCCGTGAGCGGGTTGCAGGTGAGCAGGTAGTACTTGGCCTTGGCCATGCCCACGAGCAACGGCCAGCACACGGCGGCGTGGTCGCCGGCGGCGACGCCGAGCCGCGTGTGGCCGTCGATGATCTTCGCGGTGCGCCCGGCCACCGAGACGTCGGCCAACAATGCGGCGACGAGCCCGGCACCGACCGCGGGACCGTGGATGGCCGACACGATCGGCTTGGAGCAGTTCACGACGTTCCAGACGAGATCGCGGGCCTCGCGCATGACCCTGGTGCGCACGGCGTAGTCGGTGGTGAGCGCCTCGAGCAGCTCGAAGCTGCCGCCCGCCGAGAAGCCCCGTCCCGCACCCTGGATGACGGCGACGTGGACGTCTGGGTCCTTGTCGATCGTGGTCCACACCTCAGCGAGATCGTGGTGGGCGTCCATCGACACCGCGTTCAGGCCGGGCGCGTCCAGGGTGACGCGCAGCACGTGGGGCCCCGGCCGGTCGAAGCGCAGACTCGGGTGGATCCTGGCGTAGTCGACGCTCATGGGTCTCCTCGGCGTGGTCCGGTGGTTCGCCGCCGGTCGGACGGGGGTGCCGCGGCCGATCGTGGGCCGACGCTACTGCTGACCGCCATCGCCACCACGCAACCAGCGGAACGGGACGCCGTGACGTTCCCGACCCGCCGGGCCTGAACGGCGACGGTCAGCGTCAGCGCCGGGCGATCAGAGGGGCCAGCGCTGCTTGCGCTTGGCGTCCTTGCGGGTCGGGCCCACGGCCCAGGCCCGGCGCCACTTGGCGACCTCGGGGCCGGCGAGGGTGGGGTTGGCCCGCCGGTGGGCGCGGACCCGGGCCTCGTACCAGTTCGTCGCGGTCTCGTCGGCCAGCGCCGCCACGGCGTCCTCGATGCGGGCGGCGAAGCGGCGGGAGTCCTCGCCCTCCTCCGGGTGCAGCGGGTCGCCGAAGGTGACCGTGGTGGACGACGGGGTGGGGAGCTTGGCGCCCTTGCGCAGGATCCGGCCGGTGCCCTGCAGGTGCACCGGCACCACCGGGACGCCGCAGCGCAGCGACAGGTAGGCGGCGCCGCCGCGGAAGGGCTGGCCCCAGCCGTCGGGGCTGCGGCCGCCCTCGGGGAAGATGAGCATGCTCCAGCCCTCGTCGATCAAGTGCGCGGCCTGGTCCGCCGAGCGGCGGGTGACCTTCTTGCGCTCGACGGGGATGGCCCCGATGGTCAGGGCGGAGAGGGCGCTCGTGACGCGGTTGGTGAAGAAGTAGTCGGCGCCGGCGCCCACGAAGAGCTTGTGCCGCCAGGGCTCGGGGATCGACGTGAGCATCAGCGGCGTGTCGAGGTGGCTGTGGTGGTTCGGCGTGAAGATCACCGGGCCGGTGACGTCGGCCAGGCGGTCGCCGCCGCGCCGGTCGGGCTGGGCCAGCACCGCCGCGGCGGGGCGCATGACGCCCTCGACCAGGGCCAGCCGGGCCATGCGGGCGGGGTAGCGCCGCGCCCAGTCGGTGTCGTAGTCGGCGCCGACCTTGCCGGGGCGCTCGACGGGCTCGACCGTCTCCGGCGTGGTGGGCGCGGTGAGCGGGAACGACTGGCGCTTCAGCCAACTCGAGGCACTAGCCCTCGGATTCCGGGGGCTAGTGCCTCGAGAACGGGACACGAGGGGCGAGGGCATCAGCTCGGACCGTTCACGACACGTCGGCCATGAGGATGGGCGGGTTGTGGAAGTGGGTGATGGAGGCGTCGCGGCCGACCACGTCCGAGGCCATCTCCAGCGCGTCCTGCAGCGTCGACGCCGGCTTGAAGCCGAGGCGCCGCACGGCCCGGGTGTCGCCGCCCACGATGATGGTGGCGCCCAGGTGCTTCAGGGCGTGGCTGCCCCAGTACCACATGTAGAACGGGTGGACGCCGTGGTAGGCGTACGACGTGCGGTAGAGGTGGCGGTACCACTCGTCCTCGGCGAAGTCCTTCTCGAGCTTCGCCTCGAGCTCGACCGGGTCGGTGGTCTCGGCGAGCACCTGCTCGAAGAAGTCGATGTAGCTCGGGTGGTGGACGGGGTGGAACTCCCACGGCGTGGGGTGCGTCATGATCAGCACGCCGCCCTCGCGCACGAGCGGCCGGCCCTTGTACATGTTGAAGAAGTACCCGAGGCCCAGGCACATCACGAGGATCGGGTTCATCACCGAGTTCACGTTGTACGGGCAGATGTAGGGCAGGCCCATGGTGAGGATGTCCGTCTGGCCCTCCACCGGCACGAGCTGCTGGCGGTAGACGTCGGCGGTGGTGAGCTTGTGCACCGCCTCGATCTCGCCGGCGTACACGCCGGTCATCCCCATCGGTGCCCGCCAGCCGTTGAACACCGAGCGCTTGGCCTTCGACGGCATCTGCTTCAGGCCCGTGGACATGGCGAGGAAGCTGGCCCGGTCCTTGGCGCTCCACTCCCACTCGCGCTTCTGCAGCACGCTCATGGGGCCCTCGGTGCCGAACACGTTGTTGTTCACCGTGGTCTCGATCTGGAAGACCTTCACGCCGGCGTCGCGGATGACCTTGCCCATGCGCCAGTTGGCGGAGTGCAGCGCGGAGTGCTCCTGGTCCATGAAGGACGTGGAGTGCTGCATGGTGTGGACGTTGTGGTGGTGGCGCAGGCTGCGGTAGCTGGCCAGGCCGGTGGCGGTGCTCTTGTGGCCGCCGTCCATGGAGACGAGGTTGATGTTGACGTAGACGACGAGGTCGCTCTCGGCCGCCCGCTTGGAGATCTCGACCTCCTCGCCCTTCTCGGTCTCACCGAGGAAGGCCAGGTTGTCGCGGTCCTCCGCGTCGAAGTTGTAGAGCAGGCCGTCGGGGGCGAAGGCGTCGTAGACCCGGTCGCCGACGGCGTGGCGCAGCTCGGCCTCGGTCATGCGCCGGTGCAGCGCAAGGGCGGCGATGAGGTGGACGTCGTCCACGCCCGCCTCGGCGGCGAGGTCGAGCACCGCCTCGATGACCCGCTGGCGGATGTCGGGCCGGCGCATCTGGGGCAGGGGCAGGGAGATGTCGTCGAAGGCGATCGTGAGCTTCATGCCCGGGAACAGCAGGGCCCGGAGCGGCTCCTTGTCGATCGGGTGCTCGAGGGCGTCGCGGATGGCGCCGTCGGGGTCCTTCAGGGCCTTGTGGGGCTCGGCCGCGTAGATCACCCGCGAGCGACCGGCGGGCAGGCGCTCGAGGCGGAAGCCCTCGCCGTGGTGGAACAGGATCGGCGGGGTCGACTTGTCGACCTCCAGCACGAAGCCCGGACGGGGGTTCACGATGCGCTCCTCTTCGGGGAGGTCATGGGGTGCGTTCCTTCTCGTCTCGGAGGTCGAAGGCGACCTTCACGGCGCCGCGGGCGCCGGCGCTGGCGGCGTGCTCGATGGCGTCGCGGAAGCGGCGCAGGGGATAGGTGGCCGACACCAGGCGGCCGAGGTCGGCCTCGGCGGCCAGCTCGAAGGCCAGGTCGAAGGTGCGGCGGCGCTCGCCGCCGGGCAGCGTCTCGGTGCCGTAGGTGTAGGCGCCCACCAGCTCGATCTCGCGGTGCCAGAGGCCGGTGAGGTCGATCGACACCTGGCCCGGCATGCCGGCCACGACCACCCGGCCGCGGGGGCGCACGATGGCCAGGGCGTCGGCGATGCTCTCGGCGCTGCCCACGCAGTCGACGACCACGTCGGCGCCGCCGGTGAGGCGCTCGATGTCGCCCTCGTCCTCACCCCGGCTGATGGCGAGCGTCCCGGCGAGGCGGCGGACCGCGCGGCGGACCTCGCCCGGCTCGGCGACGCGGTCGGCGCCCATGGCCTTGGCCAGCGCCTTCTGGTCGGGGTGCTTGGCGGTGGCCAGCAGCTGGGCCGGCGGCGTCCAGCGCCGCAGGGCGGCGACGGTGAGCAGGCCGAGGGTGCCGGCGCCGAGCACGACGACGGTGTCGTCTGGGCCGGCATGCGCCGCCAGCGCGGCGTGGATGGCGCAGGCAGCGGGCTCGACCATGACCGCGGCCTCGTCGCTCATGGGCCCGGGCACCTCGTGCAGCTGGCTGCGGTGGGCGACCATGAAGGTCGACCAGCCGCCGCCGGTGTCGCAGCAGAAGCCCGTCTGCAGGCCCGGCTCGAGGCGGCCGAAGGCGATGCGCTCGCAGTTGCCGAGGTCGCCGCGGGCGCAGGCGTCGCACACCGGATCGATGCCGCGGGTGGCGCAGCCGAGCACCGGCTCGATGACCACGCGGGTGCCGTCGTCGAGCTCGCCGACGACCTCGTGGCCGGGGACGAACGGGAACGAGACGATGGGCTCGAAGTAGCGGGACGAGGCGCCGTCGATGGTGGCGAGGTCGGAGCCG
>WBZT01002755.1_pt1 | contig 11963 bp, 11 predicted proteins | sample 5204241 | NCBI WGS metagenome assembly WBZT01 (sample SAMN12344358, study PRJNA552823) | activated sludge metagenome | biome: Activated sludge suspended growth; feature: Nitrification reactor; material: Wastewater; isolation source: activated sludge from nitrification reactor of wastewater...
TGCACTCCTGCTACACGGGATCTATGCGCCATCATGCTGGCCGATACGGCCCACATTCAGGAGAACGACTCGGTCTACATCAACCGGAAACGAAAACAGAACGGCCTTCCCGGAGTGAAGCCGATCTACCGGATGGAACATGTTGAGGCGGTCATGCAGCAGTTTTATACGGTCCCGTACGAGAAGACCTACAAAGTGGATGACGGTCTGGAACTTCGCTTCACCGATTCAGGACATATCCTGGGTTCAGCGGCGGTAAACCTCATCATTCGGGAAAAGGACAAAGTCACCCGCCTGTGTTTCACAGGTGATATCGGACGTCCGGACGACCTGCTACTTCGTACGCCTTCCCCATTTCCACAACCGGACGTACTGATCTGCGAATCGACCTATGGAAACCGGAAGCACGAAGACCGGGAGATCTCTCAAAAGCGGTTGCTGGAAATCGTTCTTGAGACCTGTATCCAGCGAAGCGGGAAATTGGTGATCCCGGCTTTTAGTCTGGGAAGAACACAGGAATTGGTCTATGCGCTGAATAATCTGCACAATGCCGGCCTCCTGCCGCCCATCCCGGTTTACGTCGACAGCCCCTTGTCGGTCAATGCGACCGTTATCATGCGGGCGCACATGGAATGCTTCAACAACGAACTTCGCAAATTGCTACAGAACGATCCCGATCCGTTCGGATTCGATCAGTTGCATTACATACAGCGCGCAGAAGACTCCATGAAGTTGAACGAGATGAAGGAGCCCATGATCATTCTTTCAGCATCCGGAATGGCGGAAGCAGGAAGGATCAAGCATCACATCCGGAATACGATCGAATCCGCGCAAAACACCATTCTCCTGGTCGGTTATTGCACACCGGACAGTCTGGGTGGCCGCCTGGGTGCCGGAGCAAAGGAGGTTCGGATCTTCGGCAAACCCTATTCGGTCAACGCCCGTGTCGAACAGCTCAACGCGTACTCTGCTCACGCGGATTATGAAGAAATGTTGCAGTACCTGTCGTGCATCGAAAGCCGAAAGGTGAAGCATACATTTCTGGTACACGGTGATTACGATGTACAACACGATTGGCGGCAAAAACTGGAAGCTGCGGGTTTCGGGAACATTGAAATTCCGGACATGCACAGTTCCTGGGAGATCCCTGCATGAAGCGACAACTCACCGCGCTGATCGCGAAAGAAGTCAGGCTCGAATGGAAGCAGCGGTACGCGCTGGGCGGCATCCTGCTCTATGTGATCGCGACCGTATTCATCGTTTATTTGTCCTTTCGCCAGGTCATTGACCTGCCGACCTGGAACGCCTTGTTCTGGATCATCCAGGTTTTTGCCGCGGTCAATGCCATTGCAAAGAGTTTCCTGCAGGAATCGCGCGGGCGTATGCTCTACTATTACACGCTGGCCGATCCACGAGCGGTCATCCTTTCCAAGACGATTTACAACCTCGGATTGATGTTCCTCTTGTCGGTCATCAACCTGGCATGTTACTCGCTTTTCATCGGCAATCCGGTTCAGGACATCTTGCAATTTACCATTGCCGTCCTGCTAGGCAGCCTGGGATTCGCGGCAGTTTTGTCGATGGTTTCCGCCATCGCTTCAAAAGCGGGCAATAACACGACACTTGTTGCCATCCTGGGCTTTCCGATCCTCATCCCGCTTCTGATCACGACCATTCGTTTTTCGAAGAACGCCATGGATGGACTGGCGTTGTCGGTCAGCACGCACTACATCATCCTGCTGGCCGCCTTGAACCTGCTGGTCGTCACCCTCGCATACCTGCTGTTTCCCTATCTTTGGAAAGAGTGAACTACCAACCCAATCAACACCACAACTCATGAAGATTGCCGGACTCGCCTGGTGGAAATGGCTTTCCCTGCTGCTCGTACTCTACGCGATCGTCGGAGGAATGCTCATCCCGGTTCCCCGACTTGCCATCCTGCATGAAACGATCCGCAACCTGTTCTATCATGTGACCATGTGGTTTTCGATGATGGGTTTGATGATGGCCGCACTCATCTTCGGCATCCGTTATCTGCGCAAAGGGAATCTTGATGACGACCTTCGCGCCGACGAGTGTGTCCGTACCGGTGTGGTGGTCGGCATACTGGGCCTGATCACCGGCAGCATCTGGGCCCGCAACACCTGGGGAGCCTGGTGGGTAAACGACGCCAAGTTGAACGGCGCGGCCGCTACGATGTTGGTTTACTTCGCTTATCTCATCCTGCGCGGCTCGATGGAAGACGAGCATAAGCGCGCCAGGATCACAGCCGTTTACAGCATCTTCGCCTTTTCGCTGATGATCGTCTTCATCATGATTCTGCCGCGCATGACCGATTCCCTGCATCCCGGCAACGGAGGGAATCCCGGCTTCAGTTCCTATGATCTGGATTCACGCATGCGGACCATCTTCTACCCGGCCGTACTAGGATGGGGATTGCTCATGGCCTGGATTACGGAAGTTCGTATTCGCATGAAGCGACTGATCCGTGAAAAGGAAGAACTATGAACTACCAGCACATGAGACGTCTTTTCTTCCTGACTTTGCTATCACTGCTCTTACACTTATCCGCCCAATCCCAAGCCTTACAATTCCAGGCGACCCGTACACATGATAACGGTTCGATGGGAAGTGTACTGTTAGCGGCACCAGACCAGGGCAGCGTGTTGGCCGGGCATTCAGCCCTGGGGAATACCGGGTACCTCGATCTTGTCAAATACGATGAATTCCGCAACTACGTCTGGTCGGTTTCCTATCAACTGACCGATACCTTATTGTCGGTTACTGGCGGTTGCTCCTACGGGGATCAAGGCTACCTGTTTGCCGCGAGCGTACACTCCGGAAACGCCAACACATCCGAACTGTTATTGATACGTACGGATACCGCAGGGAACATGCTTTGGAACCGGCGATATTCAATCGGGCTACGCTGTGATTTGTCGAGCCTGCTACCCGTGGCCGACGGGGGCTTCATAGCCGGAGGCACGGTGTTGACCGACTCCACTGCCCGCTACGAGGATATGTTGGTCATGCGCGGTACCGAGGATGGCCATTTACTCTGGTCACAATCCATCGGTTCCTCGGCGCGTGAATCAGGCAATTCGATGATCCGAACGAGCGACGATCAGTACGCCATTGCCGGAACTACGGAAGACGCCAATGGCAGCAGCGGGGCGTTTCTGAGCAAGCTGGATACGTCCGGTAATTACTATTGGTTCACGCGCTACGCAACCGGGATCTACGATGCCGCCTATTCGCTTGTCCAGGCTGACAATGGCAGCTACCAGTTGGCAGGAAAAGGCGGACCTACCGGAGAAGATGTATTGCTGCTCCGCACGGATGTAAACGGAACTCCTTCCTTCGCCCGAATTTACCAACTCAGTTTCGGGACCTATCAACTCAACGAAACGGCGCTGGGCATGACGGGCACACCGGATGGAGGATTTCTGATCGGTGGTGAAGTACTTCGGCCCGGGACCTTGAATCCCTGGCTGTTCCTGGTAAAATTCAGCGGCAACCTGCTCACCGAGTGGTTCAATTCATACGCATTCAGCACCAGCCGCGATCAGCGCTTCGGGTCAATGTTGCAACAAGCCGATGGCGGAGTATTACTGGGTGGCAGCCGGCGCATTTCCGCTGCCTACCCCTGGAATGCCCTGACGATCGCAACCGATGCATCCGGCATCAGCGGTTGCCTGGAGACTGCTTTGAACGAACACGATTCTACCGTTACCCCGATCGCGATCAACCTTTCACCTGTAAGCAACACGACAGTTCCTACCGCGTACTACAGCCAATTGACGGCGGTGCAACCGAACTGGACAACTGATTCGGCTTGCTACACTTTCACCAACATCGGTCAGACGAACACGTCGCTTGAGACACTTTCCTTTTATCCACAGCCGGCTACTCAACAACTCAGCATACGGGAACCCGGCCTCTTGAAATTCCCCTGCAGCTATCACATCTTCGATCAGGTAGGGCGAAGCAGCCTTCAAGGAACACTCGATTCAATTGACTCCACCCTGCCGCTCACCTCACTCACAGCAGGCATCTATCAGGTATGGCTGGTAGGATCAGATGGAACACCTGCCAGAGCCAGCTTGATAATCCAAAAACCTTAACTTCGTCTCCACCCGCTCAACCGACCTTACACGATGAAACGCCAACTGTCCGTCCTGCTACTTTTCCTGCTAAGCAGTTACACCTTACTGGCACAGTCAACTTCCGAGATCGACATGGCCGACACCTGGCGATCCAATGGAAAAATCAATGTCGTAATTGCCGTACTGGCAGTCATTTTTCTTGGGCTGTTCATTTACCTTATCGGCATAGACCGGAAACTACGCCGCCTGGAGAATAAAAAGAGCTAATTTTCAATAGGTTACGCCCTCACACTCTATACCTTTTTATCGCTAATTTTGCAGTTCGGAATCCCGCTGCGGATTTCGGGCTGTCCCCATGAAAAAATCCCATATCATCGCCATCGTCATTATCGCGGTGGCCATTGCCGCTATCCTGAGTACCGTAGCAGACTCGAGCACCTATGCTTCGTTCAGTATAGCCGCGGATCATCCCAACAAGACCTACCATGTTGTCGGGAAGTTAGCGAAGGAGAAACCCCAGGAATACAACCCACAGGCTAATGCCGACTTGTTCACCTTTTTTCTGGTCGATAACGACGGGCAAGAGCGAAAAGTGATCTTACATAAAGCACGTCCACAGGACTTCGACAAGTCGGAACAAATCGTTGTGATCGGAAAGATGAACGGAGACGAATTCGCGGCATCCGATGTATTGATGAAATGTCCTTCGAAATACAACAACGGCAGCCCTGAGATGAAAGGCGCCCAAACCGACGGTGTCTGATATCAGCTGACAGGCACGACCGTCGAACGCAACTTCTATGGAGATATCTTATATCGGCGAACAGCTTTGGTGGGGTTGGATCGGCAACCTGTTCGTCATACTATCCTTTACCGCTTCGCTGTTAGCTGCGACCGCGTATTGGTATGGTCACAAATCCGGGGACGATAGCTGGAAAAGCCTTGGGCGACGAGCCTTCCTCGTGCACGCAGGCTCGGTGATCGGAATCATCGTTCTCTTGCTCTTCCTCATCACACAACATCGATTCGAATACTATTACGTTTGGGAACACAGCAATACCCAAATGCCGATGCGGTACATCCTTTCCTGTCTATGGGAAGGGCAGGAAGGCAGTTTTCTATTATGGACCTTCTGGCATGTCATGCTGGGCCTGATCCTGATCAGAAGAAGCGGGGTTTGGGAGAATTCGGTCATGTTCATCGTATCGCTTGCGCAGGTGTTCCTTGCTTCAATGATACTGGGGGTTATTATATTTGGCTATAAGCTCGGCAGTAATCCTTTCACCTTGCTAAGAGAGCACCCGGATTTCGCCGAATTGCCTTTCATTCGGTTTCCCGATTACCTGCAACGGCTTAAAGACGGACGCGGCTTGAACCCGCTGCTCCAGAATTACTGGATGACGATTCATCCTCCTACCCTTTTCCTCGGTTTTGCGACCACCATCGTCCCGTTCGCCTATGCCATCGGTGGCCTCTTGCGCAAACAATACGATCAATGGATCCGTCCTGCGCTGCCGTGGACCTTTTTCAGCATCATGATCCTGGGTACCGGTATCCTGATGGGTGCTGCGTGGGCTTATGAGTCGCTTAGTTTCGGAGGCTTCTGGGCCTGGGATCCGGTTGAAAACGCTTCCCTGGTCCCCTGGATGACGCTCACCGGATTGGGCCACGTGATGTTGATCTACAAGCATCGTGGTCGCGCCTTATGGTCGAACTACATCCTGGCAGTCGTTACATTCTTCTTTATCCTCTACTCTACCTTTCTGACACGTTCCGGTATCCTGGGGAATTCCTCCGTCCACGCGTTTACCGACCTCGGAATGTCCGGACAGCTTTTGGTGTACATGTTGTTCTTCGTTGTGCTGGCTGCCTTTCTCTTATTCAGAAACCGCAAAGGAATACCCTTGGGACCGGAAGAGGAGCATTTCTCTTCACGGGAATTCTGGATGTTCATCGGCATGCTGGTACTCGTCATCGGTTCCCTTCAGATCACCTTTACCACCTCGACACCGGTCATCAATAAATTGTTCGGAACCAAGCTGGCTCCTCCCGCCGATCCGATCGACCATTACAATCGCTGGCAGGTACCGGTGGCGATCCTGCTCAGTCTGCTGATTGCGGTCGCCCAATATTTCCGCTACAAGCAAAGCGACTGGAAAACCTGGTTGAACAAGATCAGTCTTTCCCTCTTGACGGCTTCCATCCTAACGGTCCTGCTCGTATTGGCGCTGGGATCCTTCCGTTACCACTATTATGCCCTTCTGTTCGCTTCACTCTTCGCGGTGACGGCCAACCTCGATTATTTCATCCGGGTGCTGAAGGGGAAATTCCGGAACGCAGGCGCCTCCATCGCGCACATCGGCATAGGATTGATCCTCTGTGGCGCATTGATCTCGAACGGAAAGAAGCAGGTGATCTCACAAAACCTGAAGAACATCGACCTCGGTAAGGATTTTCCCAACCGCGAGAACATCATGTTGGAACAGGGCCTGGACACTTTACCGATGGGGCCTTATTATGTCACCTATACTGGCAAGGAACAGGAAGGCATTCACGTTTATTATAAGATCGGCTATTTTACACAAGATGAAACCGGTCAGAAGCAACAGGCTTTCGAATTGCGCCCGTTCGTCCAGTTGAATGAGCGCATGGGAAATGTGGCAGAACCCGCCACCAAGCATTTCCTGACGCGCGATATTTACACGCACATCACCTATGCCGAATTAGAGAAAAAAGGTTCGGGCGACACCTCGGATTACCAGGCTCCGAAATCGCATATGATGGCGATCGGCGATACGGTCTTTACCAGCAATTCGTTCGTCATCCTGGAAGCACTCGATAAGCAACCCGCTTCCGAGACCGAGCATTTGCATGAACATGACATCGCGGTTGGCGCCAAGCTGATTGTGCAGGACATCAACAAGCGAACCTATACGCCGGAGCCGATCTTTTTGATCCGGGACATGTCGATGTACACGAAACCTGCTTCGGTGGACGAACTCGGGTTGCAGTTCGACTTCAACAAGATCGACCCCAACACGGGTAAGATCGAGTTGCTCATACGGGAAAAGAAGAGCAACAAGCGCGATTTTGTGATCATGAAGGCGATCATTTTCCCGGGTATCAATATCCTTTGGATCGGGTGTGTGATGATGATCCTGGGAACCGTGCTGGCTGTTCGACACCGGATCCGAGTGAACCAATCTTCCGAATCACAATAACATGAACATCGTTCTGATCGGCGCCGGAAACGTCGGGCAACAGCTCGCTCTCGCCTTAAAGAAAGCCGGCCATAGGATCGTTCAGGTACACGGAAAAGGAATGCACCGGGCCAGGAGTCTTGCCCGAAAGCTTGGATCGAATCACCTCAAGGATATCCGGGAACTTGACACATCTGCCGATATCATTCTCCTTGCTGTGCCGGATGACGCGATTCCGGCAATATTGAAATCAATCCCCGCCACGAAACAGCTGATTGTCCATACAGCCGGAAACGTTCCGCTCTCGGTATTCGGGCGAAAATTTCCGAATGCCGGGGTCTTCTATCCGCTTCAGAGCTTTTCCGCCGATCGGCCACTTCGAATGCGACACATTCCGATCCTGATCGAAGCGCGCACCCCGCAGCTACGCCGAAAACTGAACCTGTTGGGGAAATCCATTTCCGAAGAAGTGGTGGCTGTCTCGTCTGAGCAACGTCAATGGTTACACCTGGCTGCAGTCATTTCCAATAATTTCACGAACCACCTGCTTTATTTGTCATCCTCCCTCCTGCAACGACATCGACTGCCCTTCCGCTTGCTTTATCCCCTCATTCGTGAGACGACAGAAAAAGCCATTGCACTGCACCCTTTAGCAGCTCAAACAGGGCCTGCACGGAGAGGTGATCGTAAGACAATGCAAAAGCATTTAAGCTTGCTCGCTTCCGATCCCCGGCTCAGGTCACTTTACCGTTTGATGAGCAATGGCATCGCCGCTGTAAAAAGGTAAATGTCGAAATCGCTATCTTCGGTCGCATGAATTTCAAGGAACTTTTGTCCGGAGTAAAAGCATTCGTGTTCGATGTGGATGGGGTCATGACCGACGGAATGCTGGTCGTTCTCCAGGACGAATTGCATCGCATGATGAATATCCGGGACGGTTATGCTTTGCATGCGGCCATCCATGCCGGTTATCCGATCTGCGTGATCTCCGGAGGAAAATCCGAGAGCGTTCGTACCCGTCTGAACAATCTTGGCATCACCGAGGTGCACCTTGGCGTGAAGGACAAACCATCCATTCTTAATGAATTCCTGAAAGCGCACGATTTGAATGCAACCGAAGTGTTGTATATGGGCGACGACCTTCCGGATCTTGACGTGATGCGGATTGTGGGCGTACGATGTTGTCCTGCGGATGCCGCACCCGAGATTCGGGCAATCAGCTTGTACATTTCGCCCTTGGCCGGAGGACGCGGTTGTGTGCGTGATGTGATCGAACAAGTCATGCGTTTGCACGGAAACTGGCCCGGACTGAACGCCTGAACCCATGTTTCATTTCCTCCGGCTCTTCCGACCCCTCAACCTGCTGCTCATCGCCTTGACGCAGTTTCTGGTCCGTTATTGTCTGATTCTTCCGGCCTTCCAGACGGAAAAGAATGTAACGGGTGAATTCCCTGCGCACTTAGACAAGTGGACGTTCTGCCTTCTCGTCTTCTCGACGGTCTTGATTGCAGCGGGCGGCAATGTGATCAATGACGTCTACGACCGATACATTGACGAAAAGAACCGGCCGGGTACGAATCCGATAGGGTCCAGGATCAGTCCGGAACTTGCCCGCAAACTGTTTATGACACTTTCGGTATTCGGGTGTCTGACCGGCTTCCTCGTAGCGTTGCGCATCGGTCGGCCGGGCCTCGGCTTGATCCAGGTATTTTGCGCTTACTCCCTTTACATGTATGCCAGCCAATACAAGCGGAAATTCATTATCGGGAACATCCTCATCGCGTTCTTATCGGCACTGGTTCCCCTGACCGTCGCATTATATGAACCGGAATTCTATCGAAACATCATCTACGTGTTGGTCTACGCGCTGTTTGCATTTCTGATCAGCATCGTCCGGGAGATTTTAAAGGATGCGGAAGATCTAGAAGGCGATCGCCAGGGTGGTTGCGACAGCATTCCTGTACGTTACGGACTACCGACAACACGAATAATCGCGACCGGACTGATCCTTGTAACCGGCGGAGTGATCGCCTACCTCCTCTATCACTTCTTTAACGACAACACCGTAGTTAGCCTCTTCAAACTGGAAGGCATCTTTCTTATTCCGCTGGCGGGCTTGCTCTATCTGGTGTTGACTGCAAAAGAAAAGAGCGACTTTCATTACACCAGTGTTTTCGCCAAGGCGTACCTCGCCATCGGAATTCTCAGCATGATTCCTTTCTACTTCTACTTCCTGAAGTAAGGAACGGCCCCTCCGGTCAGGGGGGAGTTATCAGTTGCAATAAATTGACCTTCGGGGCCGTATGACTCAAAGCATGCCGTCGTTCCTGTTAAACGCTTGCGCAGATTTTAACCCATGAAAAAGTGAGGGCCGTTCCAGGATAATCGGCTTGCGCCTGACTGACACTACCGCTTTTCTTCCGACTGGAACCTTAAGCGCAGCATTGCTCACTTTATCCATGCTTTTCTTCACCGTCACAATTTCAATATCTTGAATTCCACCCGCCGGTTCAGACTGCGTCCTTCCTCGCTGTCATTTCCGGCAATGGGACGGGTTTCACCATATCCCTCCGAAAGCAAGCGGGACGCCTCTACTCCGTTTTCAATCAGGAACCTGATAACAGAAGCGGCTCTTTCCTTCGATAGTTGAAGGTTGGCCGCATCAGCCCCCACATCATCGGTATGACCATCGACTTCGATCCGCATGCCCGAATTTGCGCGCATGAACTCGACAACTCGCCTGAGTTCGGGTTCGGATTCCGGTTGCAAGGTGGCCTTTCCGAAATCAAAGAAAATGTTGTTCAACCGTACCACCTGACCAACCTCCATGGGCACAAGTGACAAGTCGCGTGAAAGCTCCTGGTAATCCAACAATGAATCAAGGTTAATAAAGGCGCTGACTGGAAAATAACCCGCCGCCTCGGCTCTGAATCCAAAGCGCGCGCCTCGGGGCAGCACGATCCGGTATTGACCATCTTTCGGTTCACTCCGCGCGAGACCGGCGGAAGCGCCTTCCGGCAGCCGCTCATACCGAATGGTCGCCTCAAGGGGCGCATTTGACTTTGCGTCCAATACTCTTCCCGAGACCAGAACAACCGGTTCCGGCTTCATTTGCTTGGGAAGACGGATCCGGAAAACATCCGTTGCACCCAATGAATTTTCCGAACTGACGAAATAGGCATACTCGCCGGATGCCGGAAGTGTGAAGTAGGCATCCCAGCCGGCAGTATTCAGTCGCCCTCCAAGATTCACCGGTTCCGACCAATTCTTCCAGGAATTGTCGAGTCGCTTCGACATGTACATATCGCTACTTCCGTAGCCCGCAAATCCATCACTGGTATAGTAGAGCGAAACGCCGTCGGCCGCCAGAAACGGAGTCCCTTCCGAGCCAGCCGAATTGATAACGGGACCCAGATTCACCGGAGCCGACCAGGAACTGTCGGCTTGCAGGAAACTAACATACAGATCGGCCGCGCCTTCCGTATCATCGTGTTCAATGCCCATCAACAATGCCCGACCGTCATTGGACAAAAAATAATTGACATACTGGTCGTAGTTCCGATAATTTTCGATCCGGATATTCCTGGGAAACGACCAGCCATCCAGGGCCCGATAAGCGAACGAAACGCCATTCAATTCCTGTCCATTCGCTTCTTCGGAAGTCCGGAAATAGTGATTACCCAACAAGAGCGTATTTCCGTCGGGCGTAACTGACTCCACAAAATTATTGGAAGCGTTATTCAACGGTTCATCCATATTCGTTGCCGGGCCCCAATTCCCCTTTTCATCGATCTCGGAATACCAGATATCATCATTCTCGTCGGAGCCGTTGATGTTGTCCGGGTGATCCTTTCGTGTGAAGTACAGTGTCCGGCCATCCGGTGAGATCACGGGATTCACATCGGAAAAAGCTGAATTAACCTTTCTCCCCAGGTTCTCAGGGCCGCTTGCCCATGCCAGGTCTTTCAACTCATGGATCTCGGCTTGGATCGGTTCCTCCGAGTCGGAGATCGCGATCGCATCAATCTGCTTCTGTCCTCCGAATTTTGAAAAATCGAAGTCGACGCGGACACGCTTATATTGCCTGGTGTCATCTGAATTAAAGACGCGAAAAACGCGGGACTTCTCACTCGTTGCAGCCGCCGGTCCTTTGTAGATGCGGTTCGTCTTTCCCTGTTCGTCGATGAGGGACACTGCTACAACGCCGCCAGGATTCAAATTCTCGAATACGGCGACCTGCCGCACCATTTGCAGAGCATCAAAGGAAACCTCCAGATACTCCTTTCCCGAATTCGCCAGTCTTGACATCCAGGCGCAGGGGCTCTTCCCTCCCTGGGGCATGGCATCGGGTTTTCCCAACACCTGGAGGGGGCCGAACTGCTTGTTTCCCACAGAAGAGGAATACTCCTGCATGACCGATGCATACTGCACCTGGGCGCCATCTGCCGTTCTAAACAAGCCCAGAACAAGAAGAAAAAAGAAGATGAATGGATGGTGGCTCATGATCAAAAAATGACTCCCGGGAATGAGGCCATTCCCGGGAGAATCCTCTTACTTGTTGACTTTCAATTTTTGGACATCTTTCCCTTTGAATGTGAAAATGTATTCTCCGTCGGTTGTAATGTCGATTCCATCGCCATACTGTCCGCCACCACCC
>WBZT01002756.1_pt1 | contig 11959 bp, 17 predicted proteins | sample 5204241 | NCBI WGS metagenome assembly WBZT01 (sample SAMN12344358, study PRJNA552823) | activated sludge metagenome | biome: Activated sludge suspended growth; feature: Nitrification reactor; material: Wastewater; isolation source: activated sludge from nitrification reactor of wastewater...
GGGACATCAGCCGGGCGGCGGCAGCAAGGGTGGCGCCGTTCATGCTGCCTGTCGCAGTCAGTTCCAGCGCTTGCTGGAGCCAGCGGATGGACTGGGCCGGACCCGAGTGCACGGCGCCATCAAACATGGCCAGCCGTAGTTGCTCCGGCAGGGCGTCGCACTGGCAGGCATCCCAATAGCTGGTACGGTAGATGTCGGCAGCCTCCGACAAAGGGAAAAATCGCATATCGCCCTTGTAGCCATGGGCGCGAGCGGTGCGCTTGGTAATGCCGTAGCGCGTGGCGCCGCCCGGATCGTCGGGATGATTGACGTAGCCGCCTTCCGCCGCCAGGACGTGGGTTAGCGCCTCGTCAAACTGCATCGGATTTGCGCCTCTTCGCGGTCAGGGCATTAAAAGCGGCGGCGACATGATCGAGTTCCGAAGTGCGGCCATTGGTGCGCAAGATGGGCGCTTCCTCGCCATTGACCACCGCACTCAGGGCCGAGGTAATGCTATTGACTTGAGTAGCCAGCGTGTCACCCGTCCAGTAAGCGGCGGCGATGCCGACGAGCAGGCAGGCGAAGGCCAGCAGCGCCACTTGCCAACGGATCTGATTAAGGTCATCAGAGGAATGCAGATGAATGAATGCCACCCCGACTGAGCCAACAACGTCCTTACCGTTAGTGAGCTGGGTTTCGATGATCGACTCATTGGGGTGCGGCTCTTCATCCAAAGACTTGCAGCGGCAGGTGCTCAGGCGCTCGCCTTTGCGATCAAAAACACAAATGCGAATAGCCCCGTAATTGGCGTCGATCAGCTTGGCTACGGTGATATCAATCCTGGCAGCATCCTTAGCGATAACCGCATCAGTCAGCACCGCCGCCGAGAGATCAGCGGTGGTGTGCATGTATTCATGCTGCTGTAAGGTTGTTTCGGAGTGCAGGTAATAGGCAGATAGGCCAACTACCAAGAAAAGCGAGATAGCCTGCACCAGGCTGAGCGTCAAGATGATGCGGGTGCGAATTGGCACATTAAGTTCCGAATATCGACTGGACGATATTAACAAATGACGCCGATAGCGTGTTGCCAGTCAGCACCGCATGAATGGCCGCCAGCGCAACCACTCCAGAAGTGATGGCGAATACACCCCGCATCGTCCATTTTAGCAGGACCGAATAGCGTTCGACGGCGGTTAGCTGCGATGCCGCCTGCCTCTGAAACAAGGTCTCCACCGAAGCACGAGTTTCGCGGACCTCGTGCAGGATCGTTTGGTACCCATCGGTAATGACACGCAACTTCGCATCCGCCTCAATATGCTGGCTTTTAATGTTAGCGACATTGGCCTCCAGCACCGCCACGCGCTGAAGGAGCATTTCAATCTCGCTACGATTGGACGAGATCAAGGCCAGTCCCTTTTCACAGGAGTGGAGCCGGTCCTTGATAATGGCGAGTTCTTCGTCCATTACTTGGAAAAGACACCCGCCTTATTGAATAGCCCGACCAGAATGCCAATGGCCGTCTGAATGGCCGGCCACAATTCCGTGGCCTTAGCGTTGACGCCTTCGAGAATGCCGCGAATGGCGGCCAGCTTCAGTTCCCCTTGACCTTGCCCCGGTATCGCCTCCTCAATCGCTTTAATAGCGGTGATGATGGCGGGCAAGAGTTGGAAGATGGCAATTGCATTTGATAACCAGTTCATGTCATAGCTCCAATTAAAATGTCGTTGGCCTGGTGATGCTACGAATCAGCGCCATCAGACCAGTTTGCAAGTCTGTCGCACCAATACTGATCCATCTACCGTCGAGTCCTTCGGTTTTTCGGAGCTCGTTAACCAAGTTGCCAAGTTCTACACCATACGCCTTGACCGCATTCATCAATTCGGCTTCAGTTTCATTAAGTTGCCGATAGCCAATAATCTGCGGTTGTTCAAAAGTTTTCATCTTCATTGCTCCTGGCACTTGATGCCGTAGAGATAACTGCCCGGGTCAATAGCCGAATGGCCCTGTGTTACTGGTGCTATTTGGTGTACTTGTGGGCGGCACTGGATGGGTTCGCGCAGCAAGCCGCACCCCGGGAGCGATAAGAGTGTTATCAATAGGGGCAGTACGCCGCGCATTAGCCCAGAGGGCCAGGACGCCCGTGACCAAAGTGATCGCCGCCGTGATCGTTTCAGTGAGCAGAGACTTATCAAGATCCACCCCTAACAGCCCCGCAATCGAGACCCCAATCGTCGCCAGTGTGAATATGACGGTCTTGGATGTCCACCAGGGTTTAGCCGCTACTGGAGCCGGTGTTGGCATGGACTCGACCGTATTAGCGTCAAGCCAGCGCTGATACGCAGCGGCGGTCTTAGGCCCATAAATTCCGTCCTGCTTGAGTCCAAGCTGACGCTGTATCTCAAGGATCTCATTCCGGGTCATTCACGTTCCTCCAGTCAATAATGCCGTGGGCCAGCAGGTTATCGGTATACTGGTCTGGAGTGCGTGGCTCAAGTTGTCGCGCCCGCTCCTGCTGATTAGATGACTCCATCTCCCGCCGAAACGCATCCGCTTCCAGCCAGGACTTAAGAGCCTCTGAGATCATTGCAGCTTAATCCAAACTGATTCATAGTGTCGATGCCAAAGTGAATAGGGCGTCTTTCTGCGCAGTGACCCCCAACTGATCTAAAGCGGTGTCGATGATGTGGTTATTATACTCCCAGGTCTGGGCTTTATCTAAGAACGCCAGGGCCGCAAAATCAGTCACCGGATCGAGTGTCGCTTTCCAGGCCAGGAACGCCGGGACTAATCCCGCCGCCTCAATAGCCAGCATCCCCTGATTGCAGCGTTTGGCCAGCCACCGTGGGGGCTTCGTCGCTATCCATGGCGGCAATGGCGATCGCCACCTGGGGACCGGGGGCGGTGCCCAAGGTGAAGTCGTCGCCATCCTCGACAATTTTGGCCCAGGCGGTGGTGATGACGGGATTGGTAGTGGCCATGCGTGGACCTCAGGTGAGATCCGGGCCGCAGCCCGGATGCAGGGGGTTAAGCGGTGCCTTCGGCGGGGGCTAGATGCTGCTCGCCATTCACGCCGGTCCCTTGGGCGGCGGTCGGGTAGATGGCGCCCTTGTATTGCAGATAGGTCACGGTCTCCGCGCAGGCGTGGCTAGTGTCCTTATCCACATAGACGCGGACGTAGCGCTCGCGCGGCTGGTAGAGGTCAATAAACACCACCTCGCCATCGTCATCGTCAGCGATAGTCTGCTTGGTGCCTTCTAGGTCGGCCATGTCGGTGCCATTGCTCAGGGCTCCTTGCTGGGCCTTGACGCTATTGGTACCAGCGGCCTCGATAGCGGCCAGTTGCACGATCATGAGAACGCCATCCCAGCCCTTCATATCAAGCACGGCGCCTTCGCGGTCGGCGGTGCCAGTAGCGTAGGCTAGGCCCACGCTGATCTTCGTGTAATCAGTCAAAAAACCTTGCATTTTCTGTCTCCAGGGCCGGAATTACCGGCCCACATCAAAGGGGATTAGCGACTAGGTGCCCACGCAGAAGGCGACGGCATGACGGATACCGACATCGGCATCTTGGAAGGCACGCAGGACCAGGCCACCGGAGGCGGCGAGGGTGCTTTCATCGGCCTTGATGTCCAGGACACCCCACAGGCCCACCAGCACTTGCGACCAGTCGCCGAAAATGATGCGGCTGGTGGTCAACTGGGTGGTGGTGTAAACCCGATAGCCGTTAATGCTGTCGCCCACCTGGATCATCAAACCGGAGCCGGTGTCCTTGCTGGTCGTTTTGCAATGGCCAACAATGGCGGGGGTGGTGATGTAGGCCATGCTGGAGCCCATGGCGTTGTCGCTAGACACCTCCTGCTCGAAAGACACCATTTCCGCCCAAGTCGGGGAAGCATCGGTGCTGATCGCCGTAGTATTGATGCTGGCATGATTGGTGATACCAAGCGGCACACCGGAATGGCCACTGCCCTCCAGGATGGCGGCATCAAGGGCCAGCGCGGCGCCTTTGACGAGATCCTGACGGACCAGCATCTCGATCGAGGGGCTGGACTGGGCCAGCAAGCGGCGGGTCATGGGCACAGCGCCAGAGATGGTACGCGGGGCCAGGTTGATGGCGCCGAAGGTCAGGTTGCTATCGGTACCATTGCCGCCTTCCTGAATCCAGGAGAAGGTGGCCGAGCCCGTTTGCACCGGGATGGTCACGTTGCCGACCAGTCCGGGCAGAGTGCGCACACCCGCCTGCATGGCGACCGACTGGGCTCTCAAAGCCTCAACAAACAGGTCGCCGCGGTAGTCCTGCGACACAATGAAACCACCGGCAGTGGGATCGCCAACGGACTGGCGTTGCAGGCTCATGGCACCCATCTGGCGCTGGACTTCGGCGGGGACGAAGAAGCCCCGGGGCGCCTTGCCGAGCTGGTCGGCAATAGCACGCGAGCACTCCAACTCGAAGCCGGCCTTTTTCCAATCGCCGGTCAGTTGCGCCAGGGCGGCGCGGACGATGCTGAATTGCTTGGCTTCGCCTTGGGACAGGCCGATGTCAGGCTGGGGGGCGGCTTGCACAGGCGGTGCCAATTCCTGGGCACGCTTGATGATTTTCCAGGCTTCGTTACGGAATTCCTCGAAACCACGCCCGAACTGGGAAAAATCCTCAGCCATGCGCATGATTTCAGTATCCGGATGACGGGCATGAATGTACTCGGCCAGGCCCATGATAGCCTGATCCTGCTCGGCGGCGCGGCTGATGCCGGTCGCGGGTGGGGTGGCGGATGCCGAAACCTGGATTTCGGCGGATTTCGGCTGGTCAGCCATAGCGTTATCCTCTTGAGGGATGGGCGCCGCCTCGGGGGCGACGGGTGGGGAAACGGGGTTGTGATTGGCATGGCGGCGGTTGATACCGACATTGGCATCGGCGCCGCGATCGACGAGGGAGACCTCGTTGGGCTTCCAGCGCAGGGCGATGAGGTGATTAGCCTCTTCGCGCACGGCACTGATCGAGGCACCGACGCTGGTGTCGGTGAGGATGCCATCGACGCAATCGAGATAGAGTTTTTTGCCCTTGTCGGATCTGGAAAAACGGATGGTCCCGAGCAGGCGGCCGCCTTCCAGGCGCACATCGCGCACCCGTGCCACGGGCAGATCGCGTTCGTGCATCTCCATGACCGGAATTCCGCGCGTCAGGGCCTCGCTGAGGTCGATAGCAGTCGGGTCCATGGACAATTGCACCGCGCCTAGCCATGGGTCATCGATGATGGCGTCCGAAGCGAATGAACAGGGAATCTCCATGGTTTCGCCATTGGCCTCGGCCCGCGTCAGGGTCAAGGGGATGGCGAGATGGCTGGGCTCAGCAGGAGAGGGTTGAGTAGCAACATTCATACGGCAGGCTCCGCAGGATCAGGATTCGGGTTAGGGGGCAGTGGCTCCGCCTGGGGCTCCGTCGGCATGGGCTCGGGCACCGGCTCAGGCTCGGGCGCCAGTACCGCCAGCGACAACCCCAGCTTGGCCAGGGCCTCGCGGTCGTCGGCCAACTCTTGCCAGACTTCCTCGGGGTCGCGGCCGGATTCGCGGATGATTTCCGAGACCGACTTGGTGCAGAGTTCGATGGCTGCCTTGTTGGCAGCCATGTCCTTGACGGGATCAACCCACGGCCAGCGGCGTCCCTGGAAGGTCCCATTGCTCAAGGTTGGCAGACGGTCAGCAGGGAGCGGGGTGCCATTGGCACGGGTGATGCGCCCCGAGGTGATTGCCCATTCCAACCAGCGGCGGTAGAGCGGCCGGGAGACCCAATCAATCCACCACGCCTGCAACAGCATCCACAGATCGCGCTCGGTCAAGGCGCCCTGGCGCAGGCTGGAGTAGTTGACGCCTTCGAGGTCATTGGCCAGGGCGTTGTAGGATACCCCGAGTCCGCTGGCGATGCCGCGCAGGCATTCCTTGACGAATTGGCCGTGATCGGTATTGGGCCACGCGAAATCGAGAGCTTTCAGATCCCAGCCGTAGGGCACAACTTCGATGCCGCCCGGCTCCAGATCCTGGGCAAAGCTGCCGTCCTCTTGCTGCTCTCCGGGCTGGCTGCCAGGCACGTAGTCAGCGGTGGCGACATAAGCGGCTGACTTGATGGCGGCGGAGCGAGCGGCGGTGATGGCCGCCTCTTCGTAGCCGCCCAGCATTTTCATGCGGCGCAGCGAGGCGTGTGCCCACGGGATACCCCGCGAGCCCCATGCCCACTCGGGTAGATAGACGTGGATGATATTGCGGGCCAGCACGCGCTCGCGCTGAGTGCCGGACTGGTAGCCTTGGAAGGGATTCGGCGCCTCAGCAAACAAGTGGTAGGCCACCGGGCGGCGGCGGCGGGTCATCTCCACACCCATGCGGATGATATTGCCGTTGGCCAGGTCGGCGTTGTAGTCGATATCCAGGGCCTCGGCGTCGATCAGTTCGACGCTAAATCCGGTAGGCGAGTCGGGGTCCAGTTCGTGGATTCTGATCAGGCATTCGCCGTCCATCGCTACCGAGCGCAGGGCCAGACGGTCGAAGGCGTCGCGGCTCAATTGCCCGGACGAGTCCCAGGTGCCACGTGCACATTGCTCCGCAAAGGCATCCTCGATACGGGCGGCGCTGGTCCGGTCATAGCCACCCGACAACAACTTGGGCCGCGCCTGGATAACGATGCCCTGGCGTCCGATGACATTGCTCTCAACCAGGCGCAGGAAATAGGCCATGTGGTCGTCATTCTGCGCCGCCTCGCGGGAGCGGGCACGCAAGGACCGCAGAGCATTGCGGATATCGACATCGGGCGGTAGGGCGGAGGCGATCCAGGCCGACAGGGCCGGGTGGATGCCGGCCGAGGCGAAGGCCCGTTTGAGGGTGGCGGGATGGCGAAGGACTTGGGCAACCATGGCTTACATAAATCGCTGCTGAATAAAGCTGGCCTGGCCACCGATACCAGCGGCGCGATCCTCGGCGGCGACCAGGGCGGCATAGTGTTGGCGCCATTTCAACATGGCCACGGGATCGCGTTGCAGGGAGCGGTCGCCGAGTTGGGTGCGCATCAGGTCGAGCTGATCGCCGGAGGCGCGGTTGGCCATGGCGGCATCGAGGGCGTCCAGGATCTGGCGGGCCAGACTGCGACCGTCATAGCCGCCGGTGGAGATGGCGGCGAGGTCCGGCAAAATTTCGATCGCGCCGGCATCGATCTGATATCGCTCGTCCAGGCTGGCAACGCTGGCGATCCAGTCGTAACGCCCGGCAACGAAGTCCTCCGAGGTGCCGATCGGGACCGTGATCAGGTGGGCGGTGCCATCCGCGGCGGCGGTGAGGGTGATTTTGGCGGTAGGGGAATAGAGGATATAGCTGAGTACCCAGGTCGGCGCCGGGTAGTCAGCCAGGGCCACGCGCCACGCCCAGGTGTCACCCGCGCGGGCGGAGGAGGGCGGAGCGGTAGCGAGCGCAGCAGTCATGCTGCCAGCATGGGACAGGTGGGTGTAACGTTTCCAGGGGAAAACGTTACAAATTAGCGAGGCGTTGGAAAAAAAAGCGTCCTATACCCTTGCGGTATTACAAAGGTAACACTATTGCTGGTTTAGTTACGACGGAGATCAAGATGATTAAGCACGGAGGACCACGCCCAGGCGCCGGCCGCCCGGTCGGTAGCGTCAACCCACAGGCGGCTCACCGCAAGCGGCGCCTGGTGCTGCTCAGCGATGCTGAATATGCCGCAGCGCAACGCCTCGGGTCCGGCAATGTCAGCGCGGGCCTGCGGCGGGCGCTGGCCCTGGCGGTGGCGGCCGGCGGCTAACCGGACGTAGGCGGCGCCATCATCGCCGCTGGCAGCCAGGCTTTGCACGGCCGACAGCGGCATTCGCCGGGGGTACGCAGGGTGTCGATATGCAGCGGCGCGCCCGGGTCGTCGCGTTGCACCCAGCGCAGGCAGGTGAGTTTCTGAGGGCAGCGCCGGTCTAGACAGCGGGTATATTCAGGCATGGGTGGCGGTCTCGTCAGGGTGGGCATGATGCTCGCAACAGGCGCGCGCCAGGGTGGCGCTGGCAAAGACTCCGAGCAGGGGGCGCCGTTGCGGGATGTTCTCGCCGCGGGCATAGCTCAGCCGCATCTCGGCCTGGGCCAGCCATTGCCAGTAATTCAGCGCCGGCATGGCCAGCGGCGCCCAGGCGGCATAACGCCAGCCGGGGCCGACGCGCACCGCCTGGACGCGATAGCCGGCGCCCGTGCTCTGACTACCATCCGCTGCCGCCAGCCACTCGCCGGCGCCACCATCCGGGTGGAGGTCCCCACTCATCGCCGCCAACGGTCAACCCAGCGATAGGCCGTCGGGCGGCTGATTTGGTAGCGCTTGGCAATGACGGCCGGGGTATCACTGGGCGCGATCTCCGGCACAGGCGGGCGCTTGGGGATATAGAGGGTTTCGCCCGCGGCGCGCTGGCAGATGAGACTGCACAGGCGGGCACCGGCCTCGGCACCGAGGGACTCATTGATGATCGCCTGGAATTCGGCAAGATTCACCTGTTACCGCCAGGAATTGACAAAGCCGCCACGGCGGCGGGATTGGCGCTCCCGACTGGGCGGCGGTGTGGCTACCGGGACCGCAGGATCAGGAGGCGGCGTCACGGATACCGGGCGTGGCGTGTGCAGGTCCACGCGCGACAACAGCAGCGCGGCATAACCATAGGCCCGCGCATCCAGAGCCTCGACTGCGGGATGAATCGGCACCCAGCGGCGCTCGGGGCGCTTACCGCGATGCAGTTGCACCATCAGGCGCTCGCCGGTCAGTTGCAGGTAATATTCCTCACTGCGCCCTTTGGGGAAATGGCAATAGCCCACGGCGTTGGGCGGCGCCGATAGGTAATTGAAGATGGTGCGCTTGATGCCATCGACGCCGAGGATTTCGCAGGGCCGCCCATCGCGTAGCCGTTGCGCCACGCGCTTGAGGCGCTGGCGATGATCGCCAGACAAAGCATCGCGCTCCATGCCTCCCACGCCCTTGATGGGGATGATGCCGCGATCCTTGGACCGTTTGACGAAGGCGTAAACATGTTGGGTGAAGGCACCCGCATCGACGCACAGGGCCACGGGGCGCAGAGTGGAGCCATCGGCCTTAGTCCAGGGCTGGCGGTAGAGATCCAGCAAGTCCTCCCAGACCTCGCTGCCGGTCGGCTCGCCCGGTAGCACCTCGTAAGCCAGCGACCAGGATTCGTAACGCAGGCCCCAGCCGATTATTTCGCACTCCAGGCGGTCGCCCTGGCAATCCACGCCAATGGTGATCGCCTGCACGGCGTCGGGGATCGCATCGCCCCACTCCTCGGCGCGTTGGCTGAGATGGTGGGGCTCGATCTTCTCGCCCTCGCCTTCCCAGGGCTCCGCGAAGACGGTGTTGACCACGGCCTGCCGTCTGGCAGGATCGGTGCCAGCGTCTAGCCACTCGGCTAAGGTGTCGCCCCATCTCGCAAATGGGCTAGCCCATTGGTTGATCCAAAAACCAACCGAATCAGGAGGGCCGTCCTTGACGCAGACCCATTGCCCAGATGCCTTGAGGGTATCCTCGTCGGTAATAGGATGCTCAGCACCGCAGGCGGCGCACACGTAGCGCAAGGCATGGGGGTCATCCTTGTGGGCGAAGTGGTCGAGTTTGGGAAATTGCGTCACGCCGCAGTGCTGGCAGGTCAGGTGCCACTGCCAAGCCTGAGTGCAGCGGTCGTATTCGGCACAGATGCCGATGTCGCCATAAGTGGGGGTGGAGACAATCAATTCCTTCGCCGCCCGGCGAGCGCGGAAGGTCTGGAGGCGCTTGCGTGCCAGGAGCAGGGGATCGCCTTCCTTGGTCATCTCCCAGCGGTCCAGTTCGTCGCACACCAGATAACGGATGGGGCGCGAGGCCAGGCCGGCAGGGGAATTGGCGCCGGCAATGGTGAGGTGCCCGGATGGAAATGTGAGGTGGGTAATTGTCTGGTTGATGGTCCGCCCTCTAGCGCCGCCGATCTTGGCGGCCAGGGTAGGACTATCCCGAAACATGGGTTTTACCCTGTCCTTGCTGAAAGCTTCACCCATCGGTGTCACGTTCGGCTGAATGGCCAGAATGGGCCCGGGGTCCAGGTCGGCGATATAGCCAATAAAATTGAGGATTATTTCAGTGTTATGCGTCGGGATCATATTGGTCCCGGCTAAATACATGTGGCTCTTGCTATCGACCTGAATACACCGCACAGGCACCGATGGCATCGGCTCCACCTGGGTGATGCGGCGCCGCTCTGTTTCTGATACCCGACAGCCAAGCCGTGATTTTTGCCTAGCAAATTTCCGTGGCAACCTGAAAACTGGCGTATCGTCGTAAGCGATGAAATCCAGAAGATAAGCAACCTTGCCATAAACAAGATCGCCTTTATAGGTAGTCCTTGGGTGCTTAATTTTTATCGAGCCAGGCTTTAAGCCAACAGTGCGTAATAGTTCGGCTAATGACTCTGTTAATGCCCTGTTGATGGATAAAAAGCTACATCTCCCAGATGTTGACACCGTTCCGTCAGTATCCATCAAACCTTGCACGAGGGCCATGCGTTGCGCATAACTGCCCCGCAAATACGCGGATGGGATCGTTTTATTCATCTTTCCCATCAGGCCGAGATCAGTTAAGACACTGCCTAATGACGGGTATATTACGGGGTCCATAACGTGTTTGTGTGGGCGTTGACTCACGTTACAGTGTTGCCTTTGGCACTCAGCACATTTTCTACCGTGAGCTTGCTTGGTTAAACCAGCATCGCTTAAAACATGCCCGCGAATACACTGTCCTTCCGGTGTCGCCAAATCCCACGCATAACGTAATTCATAAGCAGACTTGTATTTTATAACCCGAAATCTGTTGTCAATACCCTTCAATTCTTCTGACATAAACTCGATGTCTTGATGCCCAACGCTAATCGCCGCGCGGTGAGAGCATCCGTCACCCAGCCAAACGCCTAACAGATAGGGATCTATAGGTAGCGTGGCATCCGGCAAATCTAAGGGTTTTGCTACTGGGATAGCAAAGCGATTGCGTGGCCTGCCAGCGACTATAGATGACCAGTGCTTGGCAATGGTCCGCGTGTCCAGTACAGAAGGATTCTCTTTTTTTTGGTAAGCCTTTCCGATATTAATCGGTTGATGCTCATATTCGACATACCAGCGATGATCCGCATCAGCCACGATGGAACCGCCATCGGAAAAATCCACGCGATAGCATTCGCGGTCTAGCTGCACATCGGTGGCAAAGATGACTTGCACGGGCTTACCCTGCTCATCAAATACCCAATCACCTACCGCCAGGGCGCCCATGGTAGTCCAGCCATTAGGGGTAGGAATCGGCGTATCCAAAGCCAACGCCTTGCCCACCTGAGAACTCGATTTCAACACCACCCGATCGGTATCCGAATAAGGCGAGAGCAAGTCCATCGGCATGACCAGATGCGGCGCACGGGCATTGCTCCACAGCCCTGGCTCGGCGCTGGATTCAGCCGATAGGTAGCGATAGCGACCCGCCCACTCGGAGACCGCCAACCGCGGCGGCGGTTTCCAGGCGGGACACCAGGTGCGCCGTATCAGATCAGCTATCGCCGGATGACCCATGGGCCAACTCCTCCAGGATGACGACCAGGGCCGCCTTGAGGACGCCTTCGATGTCGCGTTGGGACTTCAGGCGCAGTACATCAGCGGACACCCGTGCGGGTAGGGCCAGCAAGCGGCCCTTGGCAATGGCGATCTGCTCCGACCAGGCGGCGGCTACTTCGTCCCGGGGTAGCAACTCGCCGGCTTGGCGCTTGTACTCCAACTGGGCCAGTTCGGCCTTAAAAGTCTCGTGCTTGGCCTTGGCCTTGGCCAGGACGGAATAAGGGTCGGTGGCGTCGGGAGATTTCTTGGGGCGTCCAGCGCCTGGGCGATAGCCACCGTGACCGGGGGTGGGCCGGGGGGGCGGGTCGGCAAGGGGGAGGAGTTC
>WBZT01002757.1_pt1 | contig 11955 bp, 7 predicted proteins | sample 5204241 | NCBI WGS metagenome assembly WBZT01 (sample SAMN12344358, study PRJNA552823) | activated sludge metagenome | biome: Activated sludge suspended growth; feature: Nitrification reactor; material: Wastewater; isolation source: activated sludge from nitrification reactor of wastewater treatment...
AACCGCGAGCGGCTCCACAGCGCCCTCGGTTATCATTCCCCTGTGGACTTTGAAACCCAACTCAACTAAAACCAAACCCATGCCTCATGCGTACACCCACTGTCCGCCAAATCGGGGCAAGGCCAGTTCCATTGCCCGAACTCCCGCCATACTGGCATGTCCCATAAAGCCGCCTGCCCGACAACTTCAGGCTCCCAGTAGGAGCGCCCCCTTCGCTGTTGGTGGTACTGAGCGTCACGGGATCAAATGAGCCAGCGCCAAAATGCTTGAGCACGGCATAGCCTGTTCCGTCCGCGTTAAGCCTGAACACCGTGCCGGCACCCAGACTGCCCCCGGAATAGGTCGTGCCATAGATTGTATTGCTCGCAAGCGTCAGCCCGGATGGTGTCGATCCGTCGCTGCCGGAAAAGTGCTTGAGCACGGTGAATCCACTACCATCCACACTCATTCGGAATACGGTTCCATAATTTTCGAAACTGCCACCATCACCAGTCGTTCCGTAGAGCGTATCGCCGGATAACATAAGCTCAGTGGGACTTGCGCCTTCCGCTCGATTACAGTGCCTCAGGACGGTGAAGTCTGTGCCGTCCGTGTTCAGCCTGAAGATGGTTCCAGAGTTTGAATTACCGCCTGATACCGTCATGCCGTAAAGCACGTTTTCGGACAGTATTAAGCGCCATGCAGGATTCGCTCCATTCGCTGCGACAAAGTGCTTCAACACTATGTAGTCTGAGCCGTTGGTATTCAGTCTGAATAGCGTCCCCTCGTCGGAGGCTCCACCGGTCCAAGTAACCCCGTAGAGAAAAGGACCGGACAATGCCAACTCCGACGGAAACGCTCCGTCACTCCCGACGAAATGCTTGAGCACGGTATAACCCGTGCCATCCGTGTTCATCCGAAAAACTGTACCATTCAACCCATTGCCTCCTGCCGAGGTAGTCCCGTAGAGGACACTGCCGGACAGCGTAAGGGCGGAACGAGGCTCTGTGCCGTCGCTCAGGATGGTAAAGTCTTTGAGCGTGGTGAAGGTTTGGGCGCTAACGTTTCCCAGAAGAGCCAGAATTCCCAAAGAGAGTGCCCAGCAATGAGCTGTTTTGTGGGTTACCGAGCTTAGCGAGTTTCGCAGAGGTGTACGGAGTTGAGCGTTCATGCACCCTTGCTACAACGCGGCGCGGCAGTTGTTACAAAGAATCTGAACTTTCGAAACAAACCTCGAAAAAGCCCAGCTTCCTGAGCGAGGTGCGCTACAGTCAGGGCTGGGATGCCGGGACGGGTTTGCCCTCAGTAGTCGCCCTGGCTTCACGTAAGAGGACGTTGGCAATTACCACATCAACCCATTGGTTTCCAACATCGCCACGGTCGAGTTTGGGTAACTTCTTCTCAACGAGTTCCGCTCCTTGGGCGAGTGCTTCCCTTGCGGCCCCGGTCTGGTTCAGACGCATTTTTGCCATGGCCAGAACGAGGTAGTCAGCGGCATCCCGTTCCGGAAGCTGGCCCACCGTAGCGAGAGACGTTTGAGCCCAAGTCGCGGCTTCTGCAAAGTGCTCCTGACGGTACTCCGCCAGACTTTTGCACAAGGCAAACCAGGGAAAAAACTCACTCTGCCGGCCCAACGCGACTGCGGTATCTGCCGCCTCGGCCGCAGCCTTGAAATCCACCCCCGATTCCGGATGAAGGGTGCAAGTTTTGGCAACCGAATCCGCGGTTCCGATATCTTTGCTGTCGGAGAAGCGGGCGACGATTTCTGAACAGAGTTTTTGGTATCCAGCCAGATCACCATTGAGCAAAAGGATCGGGACCAGGCGCAAATAGGGTGCCGCATCGTTTGGCTCCGACTCGATGCTTTGCTTCAGGCTCGTGGCAGCCTCCGACCACCTCCCGGCACGTCCATATACTCGCCATCGGTCCTGCGGCCGGGCCGCGAACAGAGCGGCTTCGGCCGGCTTGTAAGCGGTTTCGCCCGGATCATTTCCTTCTATGAGCGTCCGGGCTTCCCGGAACAGGGCCAGAACGACAACCCAATCATTCCACAACACACCCAAATCATCCGCCTCGATCTGCGGCAGTTTTGTGCGCGCCAGATCCAACCCGTTGGTCAAGGCCGTGCGCGCTTCCTCGATTCGGTTCAATTTGTGATTTGCCATCGCGAGGACGGTCCAAGCTTCGATCCGGGGGTATGGCTCACCGCTAGGGTGGTTCAAAAGCGGCTGCAAAATTTCCGACGCCCGGGTGCAATCATTCTGCCGATAAGCCGCAAGCCCGCTGACGAATTGCGAATACTGGAATAGGGAATCGTTAGTGTCCGCAGTCATGGCAATCCTGACCCATTGGTCGAGCTTCTGGAAATCCACGCCTGAGCCGGGAAGAATCAAACAGGCCTTCGCCATACGTTCGGCGACAAGGGGATCTCGAGTTGCCACAAACTGAACTTGAATTCGTTCACAATGCCGCCGGTAGCCTTCCGCGTCGCCACTAGCCACCAGCAGCGGAGCCAGCAGGTGAAAGAGCAAATGATTTGCCGTACCATCTTCGATTACCTTGGCCAACTCCGTGATCGCCTCTTGCCAGCGGCCACTCCGGGCGAAGGAGGCAATTTTGTCGCCCTGATTGTGTATCCAATCCTGCATCAGGAAATCACCTTTAATGTTCTTCAGAATCTCCGCATCCAGGGCACAAGCCCTCCGGAATGCGACCACCCGATAAAGCAGGTCTTGGTGGCCGCCATGAGTTGGCGTCGCTGACACTTGCTCGCGAACGACCGACTCAGCTTCGTCGCCTTTGCCTTGAAGCAGCAACGCCTCAGCGAGGAAGCGCAATACAATGGATTGATAAGGATGGTTGGGATTGTGGGTGGTGTGAAATCCGCTCAGTGCCTCCCGAAGCACGCGCTCGGCTTCGTCCGACTTTCCGCTACTCAAAAGGTGCTGGCCCAAACTGAAAACTCCTTGAATGGTCTTGGGATGTCCTGGCGGCAAGTGTTTCCGGAACAAATCCAAGCCATCTCGGAGCATGCGTTCACCGTCCTCAGCGTTGGTCAAGAAACCTGAGTACAGGTGCATCGCAGAGGCGAGTCCCACGGGATCGTTCCCCATCCGCTTCTTGAGTTCGTATGCTTCCCGCAAATACGGCTCGCTTTTGGTGGAAAACTGGCCCCAAGCTCCTAAAGAGCCCCCGTATCTCCCCAGACAAATGAACAGAACGTCGGAATCCCCACACCTCCGAGCCATCTCCAAACCCAGCCATGCATTACTGCGACCACGATCGACGTCACCGGTGAAGCTTTGGCAAGCACCAAGGGCACTTAAGGTAATCGCTAAATTTGTATGATCACCCAAGCCAGCCAGGCGATAGCTCGCAACGGCTTGTTGAAGGTTAGTGGCCGCGCGGGGATGGTCCCCGATATCCAGATACGTTGTTCCGACTGTAAAATAAATGTCCCCTTGAACCTCGGGCTGTTCATTCAGTTCTTTGCTGACACGCGCCGACGTTGTTTCGAGAATTTCACGTACCACCTTGTCATCTCGACCGCGCGCAACGCTGGGGCCAGCGGACTTGAGCATGTCTCGCAGAAACTGCGCTACCTGCCGGCTCTTTTCCGCTTCCGTTCGGGCCTTTTGCTCATTGGCTTTTGCCTGCCTGCGCTCCCGATCAATGCGCAACAAGGCAATGGGGGATCCGATAGCCACCACCATTAACAACGCAAGGGCGGCGGTACCCGCGATGGCCAGCGGCCTATTGCGCACGCACCAGCGATGAACTTTCAGCATCGCACCCAGCGGATGAGCGTGGATTGGCTCATGGTTAAGAAAGCGGGTCAGTTCATCGGCCAGCGCTTGCGCAGTTGGGTAACGACGCCCCGGGTCTTTCTCCAAACACTTGAGGCAAATGGTTTCCAAATCGCGCGGCACGCTGGGGTTAAGCAGGCGCGGGGACACGGGCTCTTGCTCCGCCACCAACCTCAAGGTCTGCGTCAGATTCTCCGCCATAAACGGCGGGCGTGCCGTCAGACAGTGATACAGAATCGCTCCGAGCGAATAAACGTCACTGGGCGGCCCGATCTCCTGCTTCAGTCCCGCCGCCTGTTCCGGAGGAATGAAACTCGGAGAGCCCAACACCTGACCGGTTTGAGTGAGTTGAGGGTCGTTGGTTGAGAGTTGAGAGTCCGTCAGACGCTTGGCGAGGCCAAAGTCCGTGATGCGCGGTTGGTCGTGCTCATCAATCAGAACGTTCGAAGGCTTGAGGTCCCGATGCAACACGCCGCGCGAATGGGCGTACTGCACCGCCTCGGCGATCGCCTTGAGATACGCCGCCGCCTTGCGCGAGGGCAACGGCTCCTCGCGCACGAGTTGCGCGAGGTTCTGCCCTTGCACCAATTCCATCGAGAAAAACGGCTGGCCGGCGTGTTCACCCACTTCGTGAATCGCGACGATGTTCGGATGTCGCAGTTGGGCGGCGGTCTCCGCCTCGGCGCGAAATCGCTTCAACTCCGCGGCATTCGCCAAGTGGCCGCCGAGGATCATCTTGATGGCCACCGGCCGATTCAGACTGGTTTGCCGGGCGCGATACACCACGCCCATGCCGCCCCGCGCGATTTCCTCCAGCAGCTCGTAGTCTTCGAGTGCCAGCAAAGGTGCGCTGGCCATGCCGGCCGCCGGCGCCGACTCTGGCTCCAGAATGGCGCTCTCCAAAAGACAAGCGGCGCAGAACCGGCTTTCGGCGTAGCCACTCAGCGCCGCGCCGCACTTGTCGCAGTGGGGCCATGAGCTGGTGTTTGACATGAATGCTTTTGCTGCCGGGTTACTACAACTTTTGACCGGCCTCGTTACGGGGATTGTCCGCGTTGTCCCGCAGAACTGACACCAGATAGCGTAATTCCTCGTTCACCTCGGCGGGAGTGGACACCGTTTGCGCTACTTCATTTCGAAGAAGTTCGCCGTAACGCTGCCGCAGCCGGTGGGCGGCCACGCGCGCCGCCCCTTCGGTCACACCCAGTTCCCGGGCCATTTCTGCATACGGCAACGAGTTCTTCTCTCCCAGGATGTAAACCTCGAAACGCTCGAACATGGCGAGCTTGCCCGCCTGCGCAAACTCCGCCCGCAGCGCCGCCAGTGCCCGTTCCAGCAAAGTTGCCGCCCAGTTTCGGTCGAACAGCGAATCCGGTGGTTGTCCGGTGGCGGGCTCGGCGTCGAAACGGGATTCGGCCATCTGCTCGTCCAGGGAGAGCATGGGGCGTCCGCCCCCGCGCTTTTCCCGGTTCGCCTTGGTCCATTCGTTGATCAGAAAATTCTTGAGGGAGGAGAGCAGGAAGCTGCGAAAGCGGCCGCGCTTGCGATCGGCGAGGCGCAGAGATTTTTGCTCCAATAAGCGCGCAAAGAATTCCTGGGTCAGATCCTTCGCGGCTGCCTCTTCGTGTCCCTGGCGTCGGATGTAAGCGCAAAGCGGATACCAGTAGGCGCGGCAGAGCTGTTCAAGTGCTTCCTGGACACCCGGAGCCGTTGAGTCGCCCGCCCGCGCCACAACGCTCCAATGCGTGGTGTTAAAAAGCAGCGCGGGCTGCGGCGAAGATTGCTCGGTTGGCGGCATGGATACGTCTGCCCGGGGGGAACAGACACATTTCTAACAAACCGCTCGGAGCCGGGCAACGCAAATTGCGCTTCGGTTCAATCCCGCGGCGGCGCTAATCCGCTTGCGGGGTCGGCGACTTGTTGTAAGGTCCCGCGCGGTGGCCGGAAGCGGCACCGCCGCCCGCCACCAGAATCATGGACAACGGACGAGGTCAGTTGCGGGTATTGCTGATCGAACACGACGCGGCCTTTGCGCGCAGCGTGAGCGGGATGCTGGAGCAAGCGCCGGAAACGGTGGCGCAGATATTAATCGCGTCCTCCCTGGCGGAAGCCCTGACCCTGCTGGCCGACCAGCGCCCGCATCTGGTCATTCTGGAGTTTTTTCTCCCCGATGGCGCCGGGTTGATGAACATCCCCCTGCTGCGCGAACCGGCACCACGAATTCCAATCATCGTGGTGGGCGCGGCGGAGGACGAGGCGTTCGCGCTGGAAGCGGTCCACGCCGGCGCGTCGGATTATCTGGTCAAGGGACACTTGAACAAGCGCGGGCTGTTGCGATCGCTGCGCTACTCGATGGAACGGTACGCGGCGGAAATGGCCGTGGTGGCGGCGGAGGAAAAATACCGCGGGCTGTTCAATCACCTGGTCGAGGGCATTTTCCAAACCTCGGCCGATGGCCGTTATCTGACGGCGAACCCGGCGTTGGCCCGCATCTATGGCTACACTTCCGCCGAGGAATTGATGAACAGTGTCACGGACATCGGCCAGCGGCTGTACGTCCAGCCAGGCCGCCGCGAGGAGTTCAAGCGGATCATGGAAGAGCACGACACGATCACGGAATTCGAGTCGCAAATCTACCGCAAGGACGGAAGCGTGATCTGGATTTCCGAAAACTGCCGCGCGGTGCGGGATGAGGCCGGCACGATCTTATACTACGAGGGCACGGTCGAGGACATCACGCAACGCCGCGACGCGGAAGCCAAGGTGCGCGATTCGGAGGCGCTGTATCATTCACTGGTGGAGACGCTGCCGCAGAACATTTTCCGGAAGGACCTGCAGGAGCGGTTCACTTTCGCCAACCAGCAGTTTTGCCGGACGCTGGGCCACGAGTTGAAGGATATCATCGGCAAGACGGATTTCGATTTCTTCCCCGAGGTCATGGCCTCCAAGTTTCAGGAGGACGACCGGCGCGTGATGGAAACTGGGCGCAGTTATGAAACCGTCGAGGAGAACCAGCCGCCCGGCGGAGAAAAGCTATATGTCCAGGTGGTGAAAACTCCGCTGCGCGGCGCTTACGGCCAGATTAGCGGCTTGCAGGGAATTTTTTGGGACATCACGGCGCAAAAGCAGGCGGAGGAACGGATCCGCCAGGCGCAGGAAGACCTGCGGCGGTCCGAGGCGCTCTATCATTCCCTCGTGGAAACCATGCCGCAGTGCATTTTCCGCAAGGACACCGAGGGCCGCTACACGTTCGCCAACCCGGAATTCTGCCGCATCCTCGGCAAGTCGCCGGAGGAAATTCTCGGGCGGACGATTTACGATTTCATGCCGGCGGAACTGGCCCGGCTGCGCGAGGAAGCCGACCGCCTCGTCATGACCAGCCGCCGGCCCATCGAGCAAATCGAAGAAAGCAAGTTCACCAGCGCCGAGCAGCGCTTCATTCAAGTGCTCAAGCTTCCCATTCTCGACAGCACGGGCAACGTGCTCGGCTTGCAGGGGATGTTCTGGGACATCACCGAGATGAAACTGGCGGAGGAAAAAATCCGGCGGGCCAACGCCGAACTCGCCCGCAGCCAGGAGGAGTTGCGGCTCAAGAACGCGCTCATGCAGGAAGACCTGAAGATGGCGCGGGAGATTCAGAACACGATGCTGCCGCAGCAATATCCCGTGCTGCCCCGCGGCGTGAAACCGGCCGAAAGCGCGTTTCAATTCACCCACCGCTACCTGCCCACCGGCACCGTCGGCGGCGATTTTTTCAGTGTTTCCGCCTTGAACGACACGGAGGCCGCCGTGTTCATCTGCGATGTCGCGGGCCACGGGGTACGCTCAGCGCTCATCACCGCCATGATTCGCGCCATCGTCGAGGAACTCCGCCCGCTGGCGCAGGACCCCGGGCAGTTCATGTCGAAGCTCAACTCCGACCTCTACTCCATTCTGCGGCACAGCGGCACTCCGCTGCTGACCACAGCATTTTATCTGGTGGCGGATTGCGCCACGGGGAAGACGCGCTACGCCAACGCCGGCCATCCGATGCCGCTCCATTTGCAGCGCTCGCACGCCGCCGTTGCGCCACTGCCCCGGGCCGGCCGGAGCCAGCCGGCGCTGGGACTATTCGAGCACGCCGCGTACAGCACCACGGAATCCTCACTGGCCGCCGGCGATTTACTGCTGCTGTTCACCGACGGACTGATCGAGGTGTACGACCCGAACCAGGAGTTTTACACCCAGGCGCAATTGATCGAGGCCGTCCGCCAGCGCCTCACCATTCCCACGCCCCGGCTGTTTGATGAAGTGCTGGATGAAATTCGCGCTTTCAGCCAGGAGGGCGCGTTTGATGACGATGTTTGTGTCGTCGGCGTGGAGTTGACCCGGCTCCTCCCGGCCAAGACCGGATAAGTTCCAGCCAAAAAAGGGCTGGCTTCCCGCGCCCGGCGGGAGTTAATTGAGCGCACCAAGTCGTGATGACTACGACCGTAACCAACCTTTAACCGGAGAACGTATCCCATGGACCTCCATCATCCCATTGTTCGTGAATTCCCCGAACACCGCGAAACCATCCGCCGCCTCAAGAGCGACGAACATTTCCGGCATCTCTACGACGAGTATCACCGGCTCGACGACGAAATCTGTCGCATTGAAGAGGAGATAGACTTCGCCACCGACCAGGAGATTGAAGAATTGAAGATGCGCCGGGCCAAGCTCAAGGACTACATTTATCACCTGCTCAAACACGCCCCGCCGGTCTGCCCTACCTGTCAGGGCACGGGCTCGGCGGGCGCCTGACCAATCCCCAGCCCTTCCACGGCGGCCCGCTGCTCCAGCGACGGGCCGCCGTTTTTGCCTTCTTTGGCGCTGCATTCCGCCAGCGAGGTCCGTAAACTACGGCCGCTCTCATGATGAAACTGGTTGCTCTCGCCCTCGCTGTGTCCACCGGCATGGCGGGCGCACAGGAATGGACCCGCTTTCGCGGACCGAACGGCAGCGGCGTCAGTGCGGCGAAGACAATTCCCGCGCAATGGACGGAAAAAGATTTTCGCTGGAAGCAAGCGCTGCCCGGCACCGGCCATTCCTCGCCCGTGGTGTGGGGTGAAAAAGTTTTCGTCACTTCCTGCGAGGAGCGAAGCGGCCAGTTCCAAGTACTATGCCTCAACGCCAACGATGGCCGACCGCTTTGGCGGAAGGAATTTCCGCTGACCACATTTCGCAAGAACAACCTCAACACGTTTGCATCATCCACGCCCACGGTGGACGCCGAACGTGTTTATGTCTGCCGCACCGACAGCGCACAGATCAACCTGCTTGCGCTCGATCATCGCGGCGAACTCATTTGGCAACGCGAGCTCGGCCCGTTCAAAGCCCAGCACGGCAGCGGCACTTCGCCAATCCTGCACGACGGCTTGGTGGTGCTGGCCAACGAGCAGGATGGCGACAGTTTCATCGTTGCGCTGGACGCCCGGACAGGCGAAACGCGCTGGCAAACACCGCGAGAGCCCACGGAAGCCGCCTATTCGACGCCTTGTGTTTTCCAGCCCAAAACCGGCCAGCCCGAACTCGTGTTCGCCAGCGGTTCCCACGGCCTCTATGCGCTGGCGCCAGACACCGGCAAAGTGCTGTGGGATTTTCCAGCGGCGTTTGATAAACGCAGCGTCAGTTCGCCGCTCGTCGTTGGCGAACTCATTCTCGGCGGTTGCGGCAGCGGCGGCGGCGGCAATTACGTCATCGCCGTCCGCCCCGGCGTCGCGGGTGGTACGCCCGCCGGGCGCGTTTACGAAGTCCGCAAGTCCGCGCCGTACGTGCCCACGAGCGTCTGCGTTGGCGAATGGCTCTATCTGTGGAGCGACGGCGGCATCGTGAGCCGCGTCCATGCCGCCACGGGCGAAGTGAAATGGCAGGAACGTGTCGGCGGAAATTATTTCGGCTCGCCGGTGTGGGTGGATGGCCGGCTCTTCTGCGTCTCGCGCAATGGCGAGGTCGTGGTGGTGGCGGCGGGGGAGAAGTTTGAACTCCTCGCGCGCAATCCGCTGGGCGAAACCACCCACAGCACGCCGGCCGTCGCGGGTAGCCGGATGTTCATTCACACCAGCGGACATCTTTACTGCGTGGGCGGAAATCCCGTGGTGGAGTGAGCGGTGGCTCGCGCCGGGCGCGAAGATGTCCCGCTGGCGGGAGTTTATTCTTGTCTCGCTTGGGGGTTGGGTGGAATCTGCGCCTGATGGCTCAGGCGTGGGCGATGAGTAGAAATCGTCGCGCCGGCCCTCGAACCAGCAATCACCAACCAACCAACCAACGCTTATGCAACGAACCTTCAAGTTGTTCCTGCCGCTCACCATTTGTCTCACCCTGCTGATCAGTCTCGCCGCCCGTGCGGAAGACAAGAAACTGGAAATCACCGGCACTTGGAAGTCCAGCTTCACGAATCAGAACGGCCAGGTCCGCGAAAACGTTTTCAAACTCAAGGCCGAGGGCGAGAAACTGACCGGCACGGTTTCCGGCCGGCAAAACGACACCGCCATCGAGCAAGGTAAGATCAAAGGCGAGGAAATCTCCTTCCAAGTGACCCGCGAGTTCAACGGGAACAAGATGGTCTTTAAATACAGCGGCAAAGTCAGCGGCGACACGATCAAGGGCAAATCCGAATCGGAACGCGATGGCCAGCCGCAGAAGCGCGATTGGGAAGCCAAACGCGAAGCGGCGAAGTAGCTCGCGCTTCGCGCTCCTATCCAGCAGAGCCATCGTGCGCCGCGCGGATTTTCTTCCTCCCCATGAGCCGCCCCCCGCTCGGAGCGGGAGAAAGGGAAGGGAGAGGGGCGCTCCAAGGTTCAGGGATTCAATGCGCGATTTCATCAAGAAATTCTCTCCCCGCGACGCTGGAGTGGGGCGAGAATCGAGGCAGTTCTGTGGTGGCGACTGCGCCCCGCTGCGAAGCATCCAACGCTTGATCCCCACGCCCGCCGCGCTCCGGCGGGCGTTTCGATTTGGGTCAGCGCGAGTTTTTGCCGGAACTTGATTGCGCGCGAAACCCGCCGTTGTATCTTCGCGCGCATGGCGTCCCATGCAGCTGGTCTTTTTGATTTGAACCACGGCGATTTGCCGCGCGCTTTTGCCCCGTACTCCTCGGCACGACGTTTTCCACCGCTCGCCGGCTGGATCGCCGCCGCGCTGTTGCTGTTCGCGCCGCTCGCCCGCGCGCAGAACCGCGTGCTGGAACTCGACGGCCATGGCAGTTACGTGGAACTGCCGCCGAACATTTTCCGCAACCTCACCCAAGCCACCGTCGAGGTGTGGGCCAAATGGGACAGCTTCCGCGCTTATTCACGGCTATTTGACTTCGGCGCGGCCTGGCAGTCCGTTTGTCTGTTCAACCATGACAAGACTTCCGACCTGCGCTTCAACGTGTATCCCCGCTTCGCCCGCGATGACCGGTCGGTGGCCCACAGTATCCGGGTGAACCGGTTGCTTCAGACCAACGAGTGGATCCACCTCGCCGCCGTCTGTGGACCGGGCGGGATGAAACTTTACGCCAACGGCACGCTGGTGGGCGAACACACGAATACCGCCTGCTTCGCCGACCTCAAGGTCTGGCAGACCAACCTGTTCGGACGTGGTCTGGTTCGCAACCCCACCGACCAGGATTTTCAGGGACAATTGGACGAGGTCCGCGTCTGGAATCAGGCTCGCACCGAAGCGCAGCTTCGGGAAAACATGCGCCGCCGGCTCACCGGCCGCGAGGCGGGCTTGGAGGCGTTGTGGAATTTCGAGGACGGGACGGCACGGGACGCGGGACCGTGGGGGCATCACGGCAAACTCGTCGGCAACGCGCGCGTCGTCACCCCCAATTTGCCGGCGGCGGGCGTCTTGATCGCCAGCGAACCGCTGACTCCGCCGCCACCGACCGCCGCCGCCGCGCCTGCTCCCGGACATGACACGGCGGGTTGGATGATCGCCGGCGCGCTGGCTCTGATCGTCGGCCTGCTGGCGTGGTTGGTGTTGACTCTCAAGCGTCGCGGTCCGGTGACCGTCCAAGTGCTGCCCGCCAGCCCCGAACCCAAATTACTCCAGGCCAACGCCCCGGCAACGGGCCCAGGCGGAGGCGCCGCGAATCAGGAATTAAAGGAACGCGCCCTGGCCGAATTGACGGAATTCGCCAAGCAGAGCCTCGTGCAGGGGCTTT
>WBZT01002758.1_pt1 | contig 11953 bp, 9 predicted proteins | sample 5204241 | NCBI WGS metagenome assembly WBZT01 (sample SAMN12344358, study PRJNA552823) | activated sludge metagenome | biome: Activated sludge suspended growth; feature: Nitrification reactor; material: Wastewater; isolation source: activated sludge from nitrification reactor of wastewater treatment...
GTCTACCTCGCGCTCTCGCACATCGGCGCCGCGTTCGTCGCGATCGGGCTCGTGACGCTCGCGGCGCGCGCGGGCTCGTACGACTTCGCGGCGCTCGCCGGCGCGTACGCGGCGCTGCCCGCGTCGCAGGCGTCGTGGCTCGCGTGGCTCTTCACGCTCGGCTTCGCGGTCAAGCTGGGGCTCGTGCCCGCGCACGTGTGGCTGCCGGTCGCGCACCCCGAAGCGCCGGGCCCGGTGTCGGCGCTGCTCTCGGGCGCGATGGTGAAGGCGGGCCTCTACGGCCTGCTGCGCTTCGCGTGGCAGATGCCCGGCGCGCCGCCCGAGCACTGGGGCACGGTGATGATGATTGCGGGCGGCGCCTCGGCGCTGACCGGCGCGCTCTACGCCACGGTCGAGGCGGACGCGAAGCGGCTGCTCGCGTGGTCGACGATCAAGAACGCGGGCGTACTCGCGCTCGCGACCGGCCTCGCGGCGACGCTCGCCGCGGGCGGCCAGCCGGGCATCGCGAGCGTCGCGCTCGCCGCGGTCTTCTACCACGCGATCGGCCACGGGCTCGCCAAGGCGCTCGGCTTCCTCTCGGTGGCCGAGGCCGCGCACGCCGCGGGCTCGCGCAACCTCGAGCACCTGGGCGGCCTCGCGCGCCGCATGCCGCGCGTCTCGGTGGCGGCGCTGGTGTCGACGTTCGCGCTGAGCGCGCTGCCGCCGTTCTCGTGCTTCGGCGGCGAGTGGCTCACGTTCCAGGCGATGATCCTCGGCTACTCCTCGGGCGCGGGGCAGCTGCGGCTGCTCGTGCCGTTCGCGGGCGCGGGGCTCGCGCTCGCCGGCGCGCTCGCGGTGGCGGCGATGGTGAAGCTCTACGGCATCGCGTTCCTCGGCCGGCCGCGCACGGAGCGCGCCGCGCACGCGCACGACGCCTCGCCCGCGGTCGCGACGACGCTCGTCGTGCTCGCGGCGCTGCCGCTCGCGTGGGGCCTCGCGGCGCCGTGGCTCGCGCGCGCGATGGCGGCGCCGATGGCGGCGCTGCTGCCCGGCGCCGACGCGTCGGCGCTCGCGCGCGCGGGCGGGCTCACGCTGGTGCCGGCGCGGCCCGGCGTCGCGAGCATCGCGCCGGCGGTCGCGGCGCTGCTGCTCGTGATCGTCGCGGTGATCGCGCGCGTGTGGCTCGTGCTCTCGCGGCGCGGCAAGGCGGACGTGCGCATCGGTCCGTCGTGGTCGTGCGGCGCGCCGCTCGATGCGCGCATGCAGTACTCGGCGCTCGGCTTCACCAAGCCGCTGCGGCTCATCTTCGAGCCGGTGCTGCGCGCCGAGCGCGAGTTGGAGGTGCTCGAAGAGGGCTCGCCCTACTTCTCGCGCCGGCTGCGCTACCGCACCGGCGTGCCCGCGGTGTTCGAGACGATGCTCTACCAGCCGTTCGTGCAGGCCGTGCTCTGGACGTCGGAGCAGATGCGGCGCCTGCAGGCCGGCTCGGTCCACCTCTATCTGGCCTACCTGCTCGCGACGCTGGTCGGCCTGCTGCTGTGGGCCCGCTGATGCTGCCGCTCCTCACGCTCGCGCTCCTTCAGACGGTGCTGCTGCTCGCGCTCGCGCCGCTCTGGAACGGCGTCGTGGCCGTGATCAAGGCGCGGCTGCAGCAGCGCCCGGGCCCGCCGCTGCTGCAGCGCTACCGCGACCTCATCAAGCTCGCGGGCAAGGAGACGGTGCTCTCCGCCGACGCGACGCCGCTCGCACACGTCGCGCCGTACGTCGTGCTCGGCGCCGCGGGCGCGGTGTGCACGTGGACGCCGGTGCTCTCGACGCAGCCCGCGCTCGGCTTCGCGGGCGATCTCGTGATGACGGTCGCGCTCTTCGCGGCGATGCGCGTGCTGCTGGCGCTGCTCGCGCTCGAAGCGGGCACCACGTTCGGCGGCATGGCGGCGAGCCGCCACCTCGCGCTCTCGGCGCTCGCCGAGCCCGCGCTGATGATGGCCGTGTTCACGCTCGCGATCGCCGCGCACAGCACCGACCTCGCGCGCATCTCGGCCGCGATCGTGGCGACGCCCAACGCGTGGATCTCGCCGTCGCACCTGCTCGCGCTGGTGGCGATGTGGATCGTGGTGGTGTCCGAGTCGGGCCGCGTGCCGGTCGACAACCCGACCACGCACCTCGAGCTCACGATGATCCACGAAGGCATGGTGCTCGACGTCTCCGGCCACCACCTCGCGCTGCTCGAGTGGGCGGCGGCGGTGCGGCAGCTCGTGCTGCTCACGCTGGTCGCCAACCTGTTCCTGCCGTGGGGCATCGCCGACTCGCTCGCGCCGGGGGCGCTGGCGATCGCGCTCGGCGCGTGGCTCGGCAAACTGCTGCTGTTCGCGGTCGGCGTCGCGCTCACCGAATCGATGACCGCCAAGATGCGCCTCTTCCGCGTGCCGGAGTTCCTCGGCATGGCCTTCCTGCTCGCGCTGCTCGCGCTCACCTCGGACTCGCTCCTGCGATGAACCTCCAGCTCCCCGAATGGCTGCCGCGCAGCAACACGGTGAACCTGCTCGCCGGCGCGTTCCTGCTCTCGGCGCTCTACGTGGCGGCGCAGCGGCGCATGCTCGCGGCGATCACCGCGTACCGCTACAACTCGGTCGCGCTCGGCTTGATCGCGCTCGTGGTCGCGTTCGCCACCGGCGCGCGGCACATCGCGCTCGCGGCGCTGCTCGTGCTCGCGACCAAGGCGATCGCGATCCCGACGCTGCTCGCGCGCGTCGCGCGCCGCGGCCGCGGCGCCACCGAGACCGAGCCGATCACCGGCGTCCCCGCTGGCATGCTGATCTGCGGCGCGCTCGTGGTGGTCGCGTTCAGCCAGACGCGCGCGCTGTTCGGCTCCGGCGTGAGCATCCTCGCCTCGTGCCTGCCGGTGTCCGTGGCCAGCACGCTCGTCGGGATGTTCGTGATGGTGAGCCGGCGCCAGGCCGTGATGCAGGTCGTCGGCCTCGTGCTGGTCGAGAACGCGATCTTCCTCGCCGCCGTCTCGCTCACGTACGGCATGCCCCTCGTCGTCGAGATGGGCGTGCTGCTCGACCTGCTCGTCGGTATCGCGCTGTTCGGGATGTTCGTGGAGCGCATCGAGGAGACGCTCGGCGACTCCGACACCTCGCGCCTCACGTCGCTGAAGGGCTGACCGTGCTCTGGATCCTGCCGCTGCTGCTCGTCTCGCCGCTCGCCGCCGCCGCGTGCCTCCTGCTGGGGCGCTCGCGCTGGACGCCGCGCGTGGTGACGCTCGCGAACACGCTCGCGCTGGCGCTCTCGCTGGCGCTGGCGGCGCGCGTGCTGCGCGGCGGACCGCTCGAGGCGGCGAACGGCTGGCTGTACGCCGACGCGCTCTCGGCGCTCGTGGTGTGCATCGTCTCGGGCGTCGCGCTCGCGTGCGGGCTCTACGGCGCGCACTACATGGCGGTGGTGGCGGACGCCGAGCACGCGAACCCGCGCTGGGCGCCGGGACGCTACGAAGCGCTCGTGCTCGCGCTGGTGACGGGCATGCTGGCGGGCGCGCTTGCCAACAACCTCGGCCTGCTGTGGATCGCGGTCGAGGGCGGCACGCTCGCTTCGGCGCTGCTGGTCGCCTACTACCGGCGCCCCGGCGCGATCGAGGCCGGCTGGAAGTACCTGCTGCTGTGCTCGGTCGGCATCACGCTCGCGCTGCTCGCCACCGTGCTGCTCTTCTACTCCGCGGTGCACGTCTACGGCGAAGGCCCCGCCGGCCTGCGCTGGACGGCGCTGCGCATGGCGGCGCCGAGGCTCGATCCGCGCTTCGTGAAGCTCGCGTTCCTGTTCGCGTTCGTCGGCTACGGCGCCAAGGCCGGCATCGCGCCGATGCACTCGTGGCTGCCCGACGCGTACACGCAGGCGCCGACGCCGGTCGCGGCGCTCATGTCGACGGGCCTGCTCGCGACCACGCTAGCGGCGCTGCTGCGCTTCCACGTGATCACGTCGCTGTGCGTCGGCCCCGAGTGGTCGAGCGGGCTGCTGCGCCTCTTCGGCGTCGCATCGATGGTGATCGCGGTGCCGTTCATGCTGGTGCAGGGCGAGTACAAGCGGCTCCTCGCCTATTCGAGCATCGAGCACACCGGCTTCGTCGCGCTCGCGATCGGCCTGGGCTCGCCGCTCGCCACGTTCGGCGCGCTGCTGCACCTGCTCGTGCAGTCGTTCGCCAAGACGCTCGCGTTCCTCGCGGGCGGCACGCTCGGCCGCGCGAACGACTCGCGGCGCATGGACCAGTGGGGCGGCGTGATCGCCGCGAGCCCCGCGCTCGGCGTGCTGTTCGTCGGCGCCGGCATCGGCCTCGCGGGCCTGCCGCCCGCGGCGACGTTCGTCTCCGAGTGGCTCGCGCTGACCGGCGGTTTCGCGGGACCGTCGCGTGGCACAGCCATCGTCGCACTGTGCGCGTTCGTCGCCGTGTTCACGGGCCTCGCGTTCCACTGGACGCGCATGTCGCTCGGCCGGCCGCGCGCGCGCTTCCGCGACACGATGCCCGCGGCGTCGCACGCGCCGATGTGGGCGCTGCTCGCGCTGCTCGTGCTGTTCGGCCTGTGGCTGCCCGCGCCCGTGCGCGCGCTCGTCGAGCAGGCCGCGAAGGTGGTGCGCCCGTGAGCCCCGCGCCGACCGGCGAGCTGTTCCCGCTCGACCACGCGCTGCGCGGCATCCGCGAGCGCTTCGCCGACGCGGTGATCGACGCCGAACGCACGTCGCTGCGCGAGCGCACCGTGGTCGTGCCCGCCGAGCGCCTCGCCGAGGTCGCCGGCGCGCTGGTCAACGAATGGGGCGGCTCGCTCATCGCGCTCTTCGGCCTCGACGAGCGCGATCCGCACGGACGCTTCCGCCTGCACGCGATGTTCTCGATGGCGCCCGAGGACGCGATCGTCACGCTGATCGCCGCGGTGCCCGAGATCGCGCCCGCCTACCGCGCGCTCACGCCGCTCGTGCCCGCCGCGCACTGGCTCGAGCGCGAGCTGCAGGACCTGCTCGGGGTCACGCCCGTCGGCCACCCCGATCCGCGGCCGCTCATCGCGCACGCCGGCTGGCCGCGCGACATGCACCCGCTGCGGAAGGACTTCGCTCCGGCCGAACCGGTCGCGTGGCCGCCGCGCTTCTCGTTCGTGCCCGTCGAGGGCGACGGCGTGTTCGAGATCCCCGTCGGCCCGATCCACGCCGGCGTCATCGAGCCCGGCCACTTCCGCTTCTCCAGCGTCGGCGAGGCGGTGCTCAAGCTGGACGTGCGGCTCGGCTGGACGTACCGCGGCCTCGAAACGATCGCCGAGGGCCAGACGATCACGCGCGGCCTCGAGCTGGCCGAGCACCTCTGCGGCACGTGCGCCTTCTCGCACGCGCTGGCGTTCTGCACCGCGGCCGAGGAGCTGGCCGGCGTCGTGGTGCCGCCGCGCGCGCGCGCGCTGCGCTCGCTCGCCGCCGAGCTCGAGCGCATCGCCAGCCACCTCGGCGACCTCGCGGGCCTGCTCAACGACGTCGCGTGGGTCGTGGGCTACGCCGAGCTGCTGCGGCTGCTCGAGATCGTGCGGCAGGTGAACCTTCGGCTCTTCGGCCACCGCTTCCTGCGCGGCGTGTGCGTGCCCGGCGGCGTGCAGCGCGACCTGGACGACGCGCAGCAGCTGTGGCTGCGCCGCGTGCTCGCGGACCTGCGCTCGGACGTGCCGCGCGCCGTCGGCGCCGCGACCGCGAACGCCGCCGTGCTCGACCGCATGGCGACCACGGGCGTGCTCACGCACGACGTGGCGCGCGACCTCGGCGTCACCGGCGTCGCCGCGCGCGCGAGCGGGCTCGCGCGCGACGGACGCAAGGACCACCCGTTCGCGTTCTACCGCGACCTCGACTTCCAGGTCGTCACGCGCACGGCGGGCGACGTGCTCGCGCGGCTCGAAGTGCGCGTCGACGAGATCCACGAGTCGCTCAACCTGATCGACCAGATGATCCTGCGCCTGCCCGGCGGCCCGCTCGGCCAGCACCTGGGCGAGCTGCCGCCCGGCCGCTGGGGCAGCGGCGTGATCGAGTCGCCGCGCGGGCTGCACGTGCACTGGCTGCGCGCCGACGAACGCGGCCTGATCGGCGAGTGGCGCGTGCGCTCGGCGTCGCACGCGATCTGGCCCGCCCTGGCGCTCGCGATGCCCGGGAACATCGTTCCGGACTTCCCGCTCATCAACAAGAGCTTCAACCTCTGCTACGCCTGCACCGACAAGTGAGCGAGCGCCGGGCGCGCCCCGCGCTCAGGAACCGGCCGGCTCCGAGCGGGTGCCGTCCTCGATGCGGCCGAGCAATCGCAGCAGGCCGTCGAGCAGCGTGAACGGGTGCGGCGGACAGCCGGGCACCCAGAGGTCCACGGGCAGATCGCGCGGCACGCCGTCGCCCACCTCGGGGCTGCCGCGGAACGGGCCGCCGTCGATCGAGCAGGCGCCGACCGCGATCACGAGCCGCGGCTCGGGCGTCGCTTCCCACGTGCGCCACAGCGCGTCGCGCATGTTCACGCTCACGGCGCCGGTCACGACGATGCCGTCCGCGTGCCGGGGCGAGGCGACGAACTGGATGCCGAAGCGCGCGATGTCGAACACGGCGGTGCCGAGCACCACCAGCTCGGCCTCGCAGCCGTTGCAGCTGCCCGCCGACACCGAGCGCAGCCGCAGCGAGCGGCCGAACAGCGAGCGAGCGCGGCGGTCGACCGCGCGCGCGAGTTCGATCGTGCCGCTCTCCGACACGAGTCCCTCGCGCGTGCGCGACGCGAGCCGGTGATCGGACGTGAAGCGGAGCGCGCCGTGCGGGCACGCGGCCGCTTCCTCGGGCGCGTACAGCGCGGCGCCCGCGTCGAGGCGCGCGCCTCCCTCGGGCGCGGGCACGAGCAGGCCGGTCGGCATGCGCGCGGCGCAGCCGGCGCAGTCGGCGCAGCGGCCCGCGTCGAGCACGGGCCGGCCGCGGAAGCGGTCCGGAAACACCGGCGGCTCGGCCGGGTAGTTCGCCGTGCGCAGGCCCTGCTGCAGCCGTGTGCGGATGAACCGAAGCATCAGAGGTCGTGCCCCGCGTAGGAGAGGTTGAAGCTCTTGTTGACGAGCGGGAAGTCGGAGATCGCGTTGCCCGGCATCGCGGCGGCGAGCGCGGGCCAGTTGTGGAACGACGGATCCACCACCTTGTAGCGCCGGATCGCGCCGGTGTCGTCGGTGATCCCGACGTGCAGCACCTCGCCGCGCCAGCCTTCGGCCAGCGACACGGCCAGCTCGTTCGGCCGCAGCGCGCCGCACTCGACGCGGATCGCGCCGCGCGGCAGGCTCGCGAGCTGTTCGATCACGAAGTCGAGCGAGCGCTGGATCTCGATGCGCCGCACCAGCGCGCGGGCCAGCACGTCGCCGGCCCACAGGGTCGCCACCGGGATGTGCGCGAAGCGGAAGAGCCCGTACGGATGGTCGTGGCGCACGTCGCGCGGCACCTCGCACGCGCGCGCCGCCGGACCGACCACGCCGAGCGAGGCGCACTGCGCCGCGTTCAGCACGCCGACGCCCTCGAGCCGCGCCTGCACGGTCGGGTTCTCGAACATCATCTCGAACACGGGCTCGAGCTCCTCGCGCAGCTTCTCGAGCTGCTCGCGCATGCGGGCCGCGAGCTCGGGGTCGACGTCGAACAGCACGCCGCCGGGCCGCGCCAGCCCGCGCCCGTGCCGGTTGCCGCTCATGGCCATGAGCAGGTTGAGGAAGTCGCCGCGCATGCGTCCGCAGTAGACCGCCGCCGGCTGGTAGGCGATGTCGCCCGCGATCGCACCCAGGTCGCCGACGTGGCAGGCGAGCCGCTCGAGCTCGAGCGCGATGCCGCGCAGCGCCTGCGCACGCGGCGTCTTGCGCGCACGCGCGAGCGCCTCGATCACGCTGCAGTGGACGCCGCCGTGCGCGATCACGCTGTCGCCCGCGATCGACTCGGCCACCAGCACCGATCGCTCGCGGCCCTGCGTCTCGAGCAGCCGCTCGACGCCGCGGTGCTGGTAGCCGAGCACGATCTCGAGCCCGAGCACCTCTTCGCCGTGCGCCTGGAAGCGGAAGTGACCGGGCTCGATGATGCCGGCGTGCACCGGGCCGACGGCGACCTCGTGCACCTCCTCGCCCTCGAGGCGCGGGAACGGGTACGCCTCGCGATCGCCCGCCACGCTCGCGGCGCCCGGCGCCGCGTGATCGGGCGGGTGCCGGCGCAGCGGCTTCATCGCCGGATGCCCGTCGACGACGACGGCGCACTGCTCGGCGATCTCGCGCTCGAACGCGTGCATCTCGGGGCACTCGGGCGTCAGCGACGGGAAGCGCTCGCCCACGATCGTGCTGGCCGCGTCGAGCTCGCCCGACTCGTCCTGCGCGAGCACGGCCACGAGCCGCGTGCCGCCGCGGCGCTCGGGCATGCCGAAGAAGGCGCCGACGCGCCAGCCGTCGTGCACGGCTTCGAGCACCGCGTCGCGGAACGCGCCGAACGGCTCGAACGGCACGCTCGCGAACGGGATCGAGCGCCGGTTGCGCAGGCCCAGCGAGCTCACGTGCGTCACGGCGCGGTCCCTCCCAGCGCGCGCGCCGCCTCGGCCAGCACGGCGCGCAGTGGCGGCGGCAGGTACAGGCCGAGGAACAGCACGAGCACCGCCATGGCCACGGGGCCCGCGACCAGCGCCGGCTTCTCGACGAGCGGCGGCGCGCCGGGGTCGGCGTCCGAGAACACGACGCGCAGCAGCATGCGCGCCATCGCGACGAACACGATCGACAGCAGCGCCACGACGAGCACCGCCAGCGCGGTGTGCCCGGCGTGGAACACGGCGCCGAGGATCGCGAACTCGCTCACGAACAACCCGAACGGCGGCGAGCCGGTCACCGCGAACAGTCCCGCGAACAGCAGCACGCTCGTCCACGGCGCTCGCCGGAGCAGGCCGCGCGTCGATCCGGCATCGGACGTCTGCGACAACCGCACGACGTTGCCCACGGCGAGGAACATCGCCACCTTCACGAGCCCGTTGACCACGAGGTGCAGCGAGGCGCCCCACGCGCCCATGCCGCCGATGCCGAGCGCGATCGCCAGCAGTCCCATGTGCTCGACGCTCGAATACGCGAACAGCCGCTTGAGGTCGGACTGCAGCACCATGAAGCCCGCGGAGAGCGCCAGCGACACGAGGCCCAGCGCCAGCAGCGGCGGCTGCGCGAACCGCAACTGCCCCGCGGCCGCCATCACCTCGGTGGCGCGCGCGAGCCCGAGGAACGCGCAGCTCGTGAGCGCGCCCGCCATCAGCCCCGCCACCAGGCTCGGCGCCTCGCCGTAGGTGTCGGGCTTCCACGCGTGCAGCGGCGCGAGTCCCATCTTGGTGCCGTAGCCCACGAGCAGGAACACGAACGCCGAGCGCAGCAGCCCCGGCTCCAGGTGCGCCGCGCCGCCGAGCAGGTCCTCGAGCACGAGCGGCCGGCCGGCGCCCTGCGAGGCGGCGAGGAAGAACGTGCCGAAGAGCGCGAGCGCGATGCCGACCGAGGACAGCATCAGGTACTTCCACACCGCCTCGAGCGAGCGCCGGTTGCGGCGGTAGAACACCAGCGGCGCCATGGACAGCGTCGTCGTCTCCATGCCGATCCACATCAGCGCCAGGTGGTGCGCGAGCGCGACCAGCGTCGCGGAGACGAGGAAGCCGAACAGGCAGCCGACGAACACGCGCTCGCCCGCCGCGCGGTCGCCCTCGAGGTACGCGGTGGCGTACACGGCCACGACCGCGAACACGAGGCTCACCGTGGTCAGCACCAGCAGCCCCAGCGCGTCGAGCGCGAGCCACCCGCCCGGCACGGCCGGCGCCGGCGTCACCCACGCGACGCCGACGAGCGAAAGGTGCAGCGCCGCGGCGAGCCACAGCAGCGCCATGCGCAGCCGCGCCGAGGGCACGGCCCACGCCGTCGCGCCGAGCACGACCGGGACGCCGAGCAGGGCGAGGACGATCGTCATTCCTTGAGCTCCGAGAGCCGTTCGGAGTCGAGCGACTGGAACTCGCGGTTGATGTGGAACACGACAATGCCCATGACGAACACGCCCGCGAAGACGTCGAGCAGCACACCGACCTCGACGAGGAACGGCACGCGCTGCGCCTGGCTCAGGCCGAACACGTAGATGCCGTTCTCGAGCAGCAGGTAGCCCACCACCTGCGAGATCGCCTGGTTGCGCGTGGTCAGCACCACGAGCCCGATCATCACCGTCGAGAGGGCGACCGGCACGAGCATGTCGCTCTGCAGCCCCGGCAGCGGCAGGCGCGGCGCGATGCCGAACGCGAGCGCGACCGCGACGGCGCCGAGCGCGAGCGAAACCGTGAAGCCGAACATCGGCTCGACCTCGCGCCGCACGGACGCTTCGCGGATGGCGCGGTCGAGCAGGCGAGGCAGCACGAACGACTTGACCAGCAGCGTGCCGAGCGCGAGCGCGAGCATGTGCAGCGAAAGGTCGCGGTAGAGCGCCACGGGCAGCACGGCGAGCAGCGCACCCTGCAGCGCCGTCGCGCGGATCGTGGCGGAGAGGCGCGTCGTGCCGAGCACCCAGAAGTCGGTCAGCACCACCAGCAGCAGCACCAGCTCGTGCACGGGTCTCACGGTCAGGTCACCTCAGCAGCAGGATCAGGCCGAAGCCGGCGACCGACGACGCGGCCACGAGCAGCTGCGGCACCCGGTTCATGCGGAAGCGCGCGATCGTCGACTCGACGACGCCGACCAGCACGGCGTACAGCAGCAGGCACACCAGCAGTGCGCCGAGTCCCACCGCGGGCGCGCACGCGACGCCGGCCAGCGCCACGCGCGCGACCAGCGCGCCGAACAGCGTGGTCTTGAGCGCGTGGGCGTAGTCCACCAGCGCCAGGTCGGGGCCGGAATGGTCGAGCACCATCACCTCGTGGATCATGGTCAGCTCGAGGTGCGTGAGCGGATCGTCCACGGGCACGCGCGCGCCCTCGGCCAGCGACAGCACGAAGAGCGCCGCGCCCGCCAGCACCAGCGACGGCGCGTCCGCGGCCCACGTGCGCGTGAGCGCGGTGCCGAGCAGGTCCTCGAGGCGCGTCGCGCCGGTCGCGACCACGAGTACGGCGAAGCACAGCACGAGCGCCGGCTCCGCGAACGCGGCGATGGTGACCTCGCGGCTGGCGCCCATGCCTTCGAAGCTCGAGCCGGTGTCGAGCGCGGCGAGCACGAGCAGGAAGCGCCCGAGCGCGAGCAGGGCCGCGAACGCCACGAGGTCGCCGGCGAACGCCAGTGGCGCGGCGTGGCCGTCGAGCGGCAGCAGGCTCGCGGCGAGCACCGCGGTCGCGACCAGCGCGACGGGCGCGAGGCGGAAGAGCCACGTGGTCGTGCGGCTGACGACGATGCCCTTGCGCCACAGTCGCGCGAGGTCGGCGTAAGGCTGCAGCATCGGCGCGCCGCGCCGCCCGGTGAGCGCGGACTTCGTGCGGCTGGCGACGCCGGAGACGAGCGGCGCGAGCGCCAGCACGAGGGCGAGGCCCGCGACGGAGGTCGGCGTCACGGCTGCCCCGCGGCCCGCAGGTACACCAGCAGCGCGAGCAGGCAGACGATCGTGTACAGCAGGTACCAGCGGATGGCGCCCGATTGCAGGATGCGGATGTCCTCGGCCGCGCGCGTGAGCCGCCGCCACAGCGGCCGGCCCACGAGGTCGAGCACGAGATCGCGCGGCACGGTGTGGAACGCGCCCGGCGTGCGCTCCACGCGGCTGCCCGAGCCGGCGCCGAACGTGTGCAGCAGCGGCGCGGCGAACGAGGACGCGGTGTACTGCATGCGCGCGTTGGGCGCCGCGTAGCCGCAGCCCCACGTGGCCGCGCGGGCGTGCGTGCGCCCGCGCAGCGTGAGCCGGCGCGCGAGCGCCACGACGACGCCCAGCGCGAGCAGTCCCGACGCGACCCACGAGAGGACGAGCACGTCGTGCGCCGGCAGCAGCGTCG
>WBZT01002759.1_pt1 | contig 11952 bp, 9 predicted proteins | sample 5204241 | NCBI WGS metagenome assembly WBZT01 (sample SAMN12344358, study PRJNA552823) | activated sludge metagenome | biome: Activated sludge suspended growth; feature: Nitrification reactor; material: Wastewater; isolation source: activated sludge from nitrification reactor of wastewater treatment...
CGGATAGTTGGTGGGATTGAAAACCCCCAAGGTGCCATAAACCGGATCCGAGTTCGGTGTTTGGTTACCGCTGATGTAGGTCCATTTGAGCGTGGTGACATTGAAGAACCAAAAGTCGCCGTAACCCTGTGAAGGACCGAGGTCGTTACCGCCACCATAGACGAACAGATTCCCGCAGGAGTCGCGCCAGCAGGACCTGTTCTCGAATCGTGCGCCCGGGGTGTTAGCGGAATCTTCTACGCAGGCAGTACCATAGACTTGCCCGGCGCCCGGTACGTTGCTTCCGGCCATCCAGGTCCATTCGTTGACAGACGGGTCATATTTCCAGACATCATCATAAATGCCTTGCGAAGAGTACGCGCCGAACATCCAGAAGTTATCGTTATTGTCTTTCCAGTGTGCATGCACCATACGATTGGAGGGTACATTCGTAGTGGAAGAAACACCTTTTGTACCCCAATTCCCTAAACCTCCCATCGTGTTAGGACCAGCCATCCAGGTCCATTCATTGGTATTGATATCGTATTTCCAGGTATCGTTGTAGCCATCACCACCGAAGAGCCACAGATTACCTGCGTTATCCACCCAGGCCGCATTCGTCTCAATGCGTTGACCAGGATCATTTGTCGGAGACGGTACGCCCAATGTGCCCCAGTTGGCGGGAGCCATGCCTGTCTGGGATCCTTTCATCCAGGCCCAGAGGTTGGTGTTGATGTCGTATTTCCACAGATCACCCATGTTGCCGGCATTCCCGACACCGCCATAGAGCCAAAGATTACCGGCAAGGTCCACCCAGGTGGCGGAAGTACGACCGCGACCACCGGGCGTGTTACCGGGAGCAGCGACGCCCTGGGTCCCATAAACAGGAGCACCCGCTCCACCGGCTCCGTTGCCACTCATCCAGGTCCAGAGGCCGGTTGCGGGGTCGAACATCCAGAGGTTATCATTCCATCCGAAACTGGTTCCACCGCCGTACTGCCAGAATTTTCCGTTCCGGTCGGTCCATTCGGAACCTTCGTAGATGCCTTGTGGCCAATTCGTGGGAGACGGAACACCTTGCACACCGAAAGATCCGGCGTAGTTTCCAAGTGTATCACCGCCCATCCAGGCCCATTGACCGGCTTGCGCGTTCGAGGTGGATATTGAAATACCGGTCAGGAGGATGACCATCCATCCGGCAATGAGTAATTGCTTTCTCATGGGTTCAAAAGATTAGCGTTTACGTTTGGTGAATTCCTCTTCGGGCACTTCCAATTCGCGTGTCCGCTTACCTTTTGTATCGATGAAATACATCTTCTCCCCTTTTCGAACGAGTGACTCTCCGTTGTGGAATGATTGCGCGTCGTCGAAGGAGGCTGGCAAAATCCATTTACCGGCAGCATCGATGAATCCCCACTTCTTTCCGTCGTAAACCGGTGCAAGTCCGGAAGAAAAATTCCGGGCATTCTGATATTGCAACGCGATGATCGTCTGTCCATCCCGATTGATGTAACCGAATTTCCCACCGATCATCACCCGTGCGAGTCCGTCGCAAAACTCATCCGCCAGGTCGAACTGCGCGGGGATCGAATACGAACCATCCGGTCTGATCCAACCGTACTTACCATCCCTGGCTACGCGTGCAATCCCTTTGTTGAACACACCGGCATCCGTGAACTGCAGCGGAATAACCTCCGTGCCGAAGACATCGAGAAAGCCACGAAGATTATCGCGGACCACCAGGGCCCTTCCTTCGATGAATTCGGAACCGGCATCGTAGGTGGCCGGCACAACGATAGCACCCTTGTCATCCCGGTAGCCGACTTTGGCTTTCATGTAAAACCGGGTGAGGTGTTGTCCATACAACGGCCCGGAACCTGCCAGCAGGGTCAGGAAAACCATTAAATGAAGGAATCGGAATCTTCCCATCGCATTTGAATTTAGTTACCAAATGTAACCGAATGCGGTAATCCGGCAAGGAAAGGACGGACCTTATTTTGCCAACGCGGGAATATGGAGGGCGAAGGGCAGAAAGATCAGAATTCAGCCACGATTCCGATACTTGGAATAAGGCTCCCCGCTTCATTGGGGATCAGCAAGGGCAAATAGGCGTCGGTATTATTGGGATCTACGATCGGCTGCCCGTTGGCATTCCGTTGTACACTGACGTAAGGTGCAAATTCCGTTACCTGATTATAGACATTCTGCACATCCAGGAAAAAGTTCAAGCTCCATTTTTTATAGTAATACTTCTTATCGATCCGCAGGTCGAGCTGATGAAACGCATCGGTGCGCCGGGAATTGATGGCCGAACGGTCCTGTATCCCTTGTCCGGTGATGTCGAAGTTGGATTTCTCGACAGACGCTGCAACGTCAAAAGGCGTATAAGGTGTACCACTGTTGAATCGGAAGCGAAAACCCACCTGCCAATTCTTGGGAAAGTACTTGCCGCCGGTCAGGCTGACGACATGCCGGAAATCCCAGGAAGACGGCAGATACCTTCCATCCAAGCCTTCAAACTCGCTGCGCAAGAGCGTATACGCCAGGATGCCGAACACTTTCTTGAACAGTTTCTGTTGTACCATGAATTCGACCCCATAGGAACGCCCCCTATTGTCAAAACGAACAGGTACAGTTCCAACGGTACCGAAATCGCTGCCCTGGTTGGCGATGGAAATGGAATCGCGCAGGTTGAAGGGATACTGCGAATAGTTCTTGTAGAATCCTTCGAGGGTAATTCGGACAAAGGAGGGTGCCGTGTATTCGAAACCGGCGACCAGGTGATCGCACTGCATGTAGCGGGCATCCACCTTATTGACCAAGGTTCCTGCATTATCGCGGAAGCCAAGAATGGTATAGGCCGGAAGTTGGAAGTACCGTCCGGCGTTGGCATTGAAACGGAAGCGGTCGGAAAGCCGATAGCTGAGCGACAGTCGGGGAGAAAACTGATCCTGGGGACGTTGCATCCGGTCGTTGAACGTATTGGCATCCAGACGAAATCCGGCTGATAGTGTAAGATCTTCCCGGAGAGCGGAGATACTCCACTGCGCGAAGAGGGCAGCTTTGTAAAAGCTGATGTCGGATTGATACCGGACTTCTCCCACATACGGCACCCTGTTGAAGGTCCGATTCGTATATTCGGCCGATTCCAGGTTCATGCCGAAGGTTAGTTTCTGGTTTCCGATCCTTTCCACTTGTTCGTACCTGAACTTGTTCTCCGTTTCCCGGCTGGAATAATCGAGCAAGCGGTTGTTCTCAGAAGACGCATCGTTGTCCTGGAATTTCTCCGCGTCATTCTGCAACTGGTTTCTTGAAAGTGCAAACAGGGAATATCCGTTCGTTCGGTACCGGCGGTAAACGGCTCCGACGGTGTAATTCCACTGCGTGTTGACCGGAAGGTTATTGAGGAGGTATTGCTGCAAATCGGTTTCGTCCTGTTCTAGGTTGAGTCGTACCCGGTCATCGGCACCAAGGCCCAGGAAGGTGATCTCGTTACGATCATCGATCTTCCATTTTGTCTTGACGAGGAAATCATCGTAGGTCGGCAGGAATGGCAAACCGATCGCTTTGAAGAGGAATTGCAGGTAGCTTCTTCTCCAGGATGCGATGAAATTCACCTTCTCGGACAAGGGCCCATCCACGGTCGCTGCCAGGTCGGATGCTCCCAACGTCAGGGTGTAACCCATTCGCTCTGCCCTGCCCTCTTTCAACTTGAAATCCATGACCGAGCTGAGTGTGTTACCGCGAGCTGCCGGGAAAGCACTGCTGTAAAAGTCAACTTCCCGGATGAAGTCTACGTTGATCATGCCCACGGGTCCTCCGGTGGAACCCTGTGTGGCGAAGTGGTTGATATTGGGGACCTCGATACCGTCGAGGTAAAATCGATTTTCGTTCGAGGAACCGCCGCGTATGATCAGGTCGTTGCGGAAACTAGCGGTGGCCGCCACACCGGGCAAGGATTGCAGCGCTTTGGAGATATCCCGGTTGGCTCCAGGATTACGTTTGATCTCCACTTCACCGACATTATAGACGGAAACCGGGGCTTCTTCCAGTTTCACAAACGGATCGGGGCGAACAGTCACTTCTTCCAGCTCGGTTGAACGTGCGACGAGTTCGACGCGGACAGGCCGTACACGGGTCGAACTTACATCGATCTCGAAAACAGCCGCCTTGTCGTAGCCGACCGACGTGACTTCGATGTTGTAGATTCCCGGTGTCAATCCACGGAATTCAAACCGACCCTGTTCGTCGGTGGTCGTTCCGATCGTAGTACCGGAGATCTGTACCGGTGCAAACGGTATGGGCTGGTTACTGAGCTTGTCAACGACCTGGCCGTTCAACGTAGCCGAAGGGGCCTGCGCGAAGGCCACTTGGCCAAAAAGCAGGAAAAGGAGAAAAAGGCGGATCCGCATCATCGATTTCGCTTGAGGAAACACCTTTCGCTGCGAAAAGTTCAGCGGAAATCAGCCACGGAGGATGGTCTCGAACTTGTTGATCGTGGATTTACCGACCGATACCAATGGAAGCCGGACATGCTCGGCACAAACGTTCTGAAAACTGAGCAACCCTTTGACTCCGGACGGATTTCCGTCGACAAAAATGGCACGGGTGATCTCCTGCAGTTTATAGTGCAGTTTTCGAGATCGGTCAAAATTACCTTCCAAGCCGGCCCGGACCATTTCGCTCCAATCCTTCGGAAATGCGTTGGCGATGACCGAGATGACGCCATCGGCTCCGCAGGCAAGCATGGGAAGGGTGAGCAGATCGTCGCCGCTGATCACCAGGAAGTCCTTCGGACGACCGTGCAGGATGCGCATGACCTTTTCCAGATTGCCGGAAGCCTCTTTGATTCCGATGATGTTGCGTACATCGTGCGCCAGTTCCAGGGTGGTCTCGGCATCCATGTTCGAGCCCGTGCGGGAAGGAACATTATAGAGTATGAGCGGAACCGGGCAGGCGTTGGCGATCATCTTGTAATGCTGGTAGATCCCCCGCTGGGAAGGCCGGTTGTAGTACGGGGATACGGACAGCACCGCGGAGACACCGTCGAAATCCATTTCTTCCATGCATTCGAGGATCTCGTTGGTATTATTTCCACCCAATCCCAGCACGACCGGCAAACGGCCGTCGTTGATCTCCAGCACGAAATCCAGCACAGCACGACGTTCGTCCTTCGTGAGGGTGACCGATTCACCCGTGGTGCCAAGCGGAACCAGGTATTCCACTTTTCCGTCGATGATCCTGTCGAGCAGTTTTTTGAACCCCTTGAAATCAATGCTACCATCCTTATGGAAGGGTGTCACCAGGGCGACACCGGTCCCTTTGAGTTTATTCAGGTTCATGGTTCAGCGTTTTACTTGGCGCAGGTAGTGCTCCGTCTCTTCGATGACGGTTTTTATACCGGTGTCCGGGGGCAACTGCAACATCATTTCGTAGCAGGTGATATTGCGTTTGTCATATCGGCCGATGCGAAACTTCGCATGCGAAACAGCGGCAATATAGCGTAGCGGGAATGATTTCCCATTATTCAGGTTAATCAAGATATCGAAAGGTTCCCGAATGAAGTTATCGACGATCGGGTCCTTCGGAATCAGGCGGAAGTCGAGGTCTTTGCGGGTGAAAAAATCGAGACCATACTGGGCGAACTGTCCATTGGGCAGTTGCTTCTTGTCGACAAAACCCATGGCCTGGATATCCTTTTTGTAGACGGAACGCACCTGTTTCACATATGCCTTCACCACTTCGTAATCACGCGCGTCGGTGGCATCGTAAAGTATCCCGATCTTCTGGGCGTCATCGAATGGAACAACCTCGTGCACCAGTTTCAGCTTCCGCACATCCTGCAGGAAGCGTCGCTGTCCGAGATACGTCCGAATCTTTTTGGGTACGGCCAAGGTTCTGCTGCTAGCCAGACGAAGATAGGGCTTTTCATCCGATGCGAGCACTCATCGAATCATTCGCTCGAAGGTGGCTTCGTCGATGACTTTTACTTTCAGCCGTTCCGCCTTTTCGATCTTACTGGGACCGGCCTCCGAGCCTGCCAGCAGGTAGGTCGTCTTGGATGAAACACCTGATTGGACCTTTCCTCCGTGGCGTTCGATCACTTCCTTGAGTGCATCGCGTTCGAAGTGTTCGAAGACACCGGAGACGACAAACGCCATACCGGCCAGTTTATCGCTAAGGGGACCTTTGCCACGTGTATCCAGGGTCATTTTCAACCCGGCCTTCCGGAGGGCATCGATCTGCCGGAGGTGTTTCTTGTCGCGGAAATATTCGTGTACACTTTCCGCGATCTTTTCACCGATCTCTTCAGCCTGTATCAACTCCTCCGCCCCTGCCGCTGCCAGGGCGTCCATGGTTTTGAAATGTTGGGCCAGTTTCTTCGCCACAGTCTCCCCGACATACCGTATCCCGATGGCGTACAATACCCGCTCGAAGGGCACTTCACGGGAGGCTTCGATTCCCTGCAGGATCTTTTGCACCGATTTTTCCTGCAAGCGAATGACTCTCGGCTTTTCTCCCGGCTCCGTGGAAAGGGTTTTCTCCAAGCCCAGTAACTGTCCTGCTTCCAGGCGGTACAGGTCTGCCGGTTCTTTGATCAGTCCCTTATCGAAGAGCAGTTCCACTTTGCCTTCGCCGAGGCTGTCGATATCCATCGCCCGTCGGGAAATGAAATGCTCGATCTTCCCCTTGATCTGCGGCGGGCAACCGTCCTCGTTCGGACAATAATGCAAGGCCTCCCCTTCACGACGAACCAATGCTTCGCCACATTCCGGACATTTTCGAATGTAACGTACCGCCGTCGCGTCCTTCGGGCGTTTCTTGAGGTCGACACCGGTGATCTTCGGAATGATCTCGCCACCTTTTTCCACAAAAACATGATCCCCGATGTGGAGATCGAGTTTAGCGATCTGATCGGCGTTGTGCAGGGTGGCACGACGCACGGTGGTACCGGCCAGGTGAACCGGTGCCAGGTTGGCTACAGGCGTGATCGCTCCCGTTCTTCCAACCTGGTAATCGATGGACAACAGGGCCGTGGAAACATTCTCCGGCTTGAACTTGTAAGCGATCGCCCAACGCGGTGACTTCGCGGTGTATCCCAATTCCCGCTGGAAACCCAGGTCGTTGACCTTGATGACAACGCCGTCGGTATCATACGGTAATTTCGCACGGCGCGTATCCCAGGCATGGATAAAGTCGAGTACCTGTTTCAGATTACTACACAATTTGTAGTGCTCATTTATTTTGAAGCCCCATTTACCGGCCTGCTCCAGCGATTCGACATGCGTTTTGAAAGGCAAACGTTCCCCGAGTACGAAGTACAGGTAGCAATCGAGCCCGCGTTTCGCGACCTGGGCCGAGTCCTGCATTTTCACCGTACCTGCAGCGGCATTTCTCGGATTTTTCATGAGTCGGTCCGCAATCTCCCCTTCATCGTATCCGTCCTCACGCAATTGCGAAGCCAGTTGCTTGTTAATGCGATCAAATGACGAGCGGGGCATGAACACCTCACCCCGGATCTCAAACTCCTTCGGGAAGTCACCGTGCAGGCGGAGTGGAATCGTTCGGATCGTTCGGATGTTGGCCGTGACATCATCACCCTTTACGCCATCGCCGCGGGTGACTGCCTGTACGAGCCGGCCATCCCGGTAAGTCATCCCGACGGCTACACCGTCAAACTTCAATTCACAGACGTAAGCGACCTCCTCTCCTACCACTTTGCGCACCCGTTCGTCGAACTCACGCACTTCCTCCTCGCTGTAGGTATTTCCGAGCGAGAGCATGGGATACCTGTGGGTAACGGAGACGAACTCTTTCGTTACTTCACCTCCGACCCGCAGACTTGGAGAATCGGATGCGCGGAACTGCGGAAACTCCTTCTCCAGGCGGATCAGTTCCTCCAAAAGCTGGTCGAACTCGAAATCACTGATCACCGGTTTGGCATCCTGATAATAGAGCCGGTTGTGCTTATCAATGAGCGCAGAAAGTTCTTCGATCCGCGCTTTGGCTGCTTTTTCGTTCATGGTTCAATCTCAAAGTTGCGTTATTTACCCGGACCCGCCACATCATCGGGTAGCCGGCCGAGAACAATGCGTTCGTTTCCGTTCAGATCGCGCAGATGTGAGGTATCCACCAGTCCGGCGGTTTTCAGTAGGTCCTCCGTTTCGGATCCCGTTCCGCTGTGTATTTCAAAAATCAACCAACCGCCGGGCACCATCCACCTGGATGCACGTCCCGCGATGACGCGATAATACAGTAGCGGATCTTCCGTCGGACTGAACAAGGCTTGCGGAGGTTCGTGGTCGCGGACACGGCTGTGTAGCGTCGCTTCGTCCGCTTGCGGGATGTAAGGCGGGTTGCTCACGATCAGATGAAACGGCATCTCGGACAGTTGCGTTTCCTGCAAAACATCAGCTTGCAGAAAATGCACAGCTGCGTCCTGCTCCGACGAATTGCGCCTAGCAATTTCCAGGGCCGCGTCGGAAATATCAATGCCGATTACCTCACCATCAGGGAAGGCTTTTGCCAGGCTGATAGCGATGCAACCACTTCCGGTGCCAACATCCAGAATCCGGAGTCTGGTTCCCGGGTAGCGCGCCATCCAACTTCTTGCCTTATCCATTGCCTGGCGGACCACTTCTTCGGTCTCCTGGCGAGGGATCAACACCGCAGGTGATACTTGCAGGTTCATGCCCATGAATGGGGCTCTGCCGAGTACATATTGGACCGGTTCTCCACGCTCCAGGCGTGCAAGGTCATCCATTAAACGCTTTTCTGTTTCAGCTTCGATCGCTTCCGCTCGTCGGATCACCAGGTCGATGCGGCGCATGCTACACCTTCCCTCGATCAATCGTTCGATCACGGCGATACGTTCCTCTTCCTCGTACTCGGAAGGAAGTCGTTCTCTGGAGAGCCGGACGAATTCGCCCCAATTCATTCGACGAAAATACGGCGATGAACGGGAACCACCGCTTTCTGCCTAACTTCGCCACATGTTGGATATCCGGTTCATGGAGCGTGCGCTCGAACTTGCCCGATTGGGGCTCGGACGGGTCGCGCCGAATCCCTTGGTTGGCGCCGTCCTGGTGCAGGACGGGATGATCCTGGGTGAAGGATACCACGAAGTCTTCGGCGGTCCGCATGCTGAAGTACGGGCCGTGGAAGATGCCCTTCGCAGAGGTCACGAACAGCGATTGAAATCCTCGACCTTATTCGTGAACCTGGAGCCCTGTTCGCATCATGGTAAAACGCCTCCCTGTACGGACCTCATCCTGCGTTATGGAATTCCGAAAGTCGTGGTTGCCAATACCGACCCCTTTCCGGCTGTTAATGGAACAGGCATTGAATGCTTACGTGCAGCGGGTGTGGAAGTGCAAGTCGGTATCGAGGCGGAAGCGGGGCGATGGCTGAACCGACGCTTTTTCAAATTCCATGTAGCAAACAGGCCCTGGATCCTGCTCAAGTGGGCCGCATCACTGGATGGATTCCTGGGCGCGAAGACCAATGATCCGGTAGGGCGTCGTGTATCCGGGTCGGAGGCACATCGTCTGGTCCACCGATGGCGTTCGGAAGAAAGTGCCATAGCGGTGGGCAGTGCCACTGCGCTTAACGACAATCCTCAACTCACTGTACGGGAATGGCCGGGGCGATCACCGGTCCGGATACTCTTTGACCGAACCGGGCGTGTTCTGGGTGATCTTCATTTGTTCGACGGATCGGTTCGAACCATCCGTTTCTCACAGAAAATAGTGGGACCGACCACAGGCACGGAGGAGATCAGGCTGGAGGAAGGATCCCATTTTTATCGTGATGCCTTTGCCAGCCTGTATGATCTCGGCTTGCAGTCTGTACTGGTTGAAGGCGGATCAGTTACCCTGAATAATCTTATCTCGGAAAACCTGTGGGACGAAGCCAGGATCTTTACGGCACCCATTCGTCTCGGTAGCGGGGTACCACCGGTTTCAATTCAAGGCAAGTCCATATCCACAGAAAAGATCGGTGACGACCTTTTAACCATTCTGTTACCACATCAACACTGACCCATTATGCAGGAATCCTTTGCACTCCTGAAAAAACTCTGCTCCATCCATGCTCCTTCCGGAAATGAAGGCGCGATGACCGAATTCCTGCTGGCCTATATCCACGAGCACGCGCATCGTTGGAAGCATCAGCCGGCGGTCTTTTCCGGCGAAGACTTTCAGGATTGCCTGTTACTGGTATTTGGAAAGCCACGAACAGCCGTCTTTGCCCATATTGATTCGATCGGTTTCACCGTCCGTTATAACCGGCAATTGGTGAGGATTGGAAGCCCACATTTTGAAAGCGGAACAGAATTGGTCGGACACGATCGGGAGGGAGCGATTACCTGTACGGTTCAGGTTGACGATGAAAGTCACTGGCACTATGCAGCAACACGAGAACTGGACCGCGGTACCGACCTGACGTTCAAACCGAAATGGGTCGAAGACGAAGTATCGGTACAATGCTGTTACATGGATAATCGCTTAGGCGTTTGGAATGCACTTCGGCTATGCGAGACCCTGGAGCATGGAGCCGTGGTATTTTCGTGCTGGGAAGAACACGGTGGCGGAAGTGTTCCGTATCTCGCCCGTTTCCTTTGGGAACGTTACGGCATCCGACAGGCCTTGATTTCGGATGTCACCTGGGTAACGGAAGGCGTACCGGCGGGAAAAGGGCCCGTGATCTCCCTTCGGGATTCCGGACTGCCGCGTCGACGCTTTGTCGATAGGATCCTGGCGATGGCGGAAGCCAGTGGCCTACCCTATCAGCGGGAAGTCGAAGGAGCCGGCGGAAGTGATGGAACGGAATTGCAGAAACAACCCTACCCCATCGACTGGTGTTTCATCGGCCCGCCGGAGGAAAATGTCCACAGCCCGAAAGAAAAGGTGTACAAAGCGGACATACTTGGCAACCTTGAACTGTACCGTTACCTCATGGAGCACCTGTAATCTTCAGGGCAGGAACTTCTTTAGCGCTGCGACCAGTTCATCCGGAGGCTGGCAGGGCTTCCCGGAAGCTTTGCTCACGAATACCAGGGTGGTTTCCGCTTCATTCAGGAGATCGCCGGCTTCATTCCGGAGTTCATACCGGAAGTGCAGCCTGACACCAGCGAGCGCCGTGATGCAGGTTGTCAGAACCAACAAATCATCATAATACGCAGGCTTGCGGTAACGAACCGAGAAGTCGGATACGGGAAGCAGAACACCGCTATCCTCTAAGGAACGATAGCTGAAACCCAGGCTGCGTAAGGCTTCCACTCGTCCAACTTCGTAATAGGTGGCGTAGTTGCCGTAGTACACGTATCCCATCCGGTCTGTTTCACCGTATCGTACGCGAAATCGGGTTTCGTGCTGGTACATTGGAAAGAAATTCCATTAGCGAACGACGAAGGTACTAACGAGTACATTTTTTCCTATACTTGTATGACGGAATCCCGCAGCGGACGCGCCCTTCCTACACTTCGCGTTTTTCGTCCGTCAGGTTCCCTTCAGTTCATCCATTCACCTCCAATCACCGGCTTCACGTCATGTTGCGTTCCGGAAGGTTATTGTTTTCGTTATTCCTGCTGAGCGGTTGGGCTTGTTCCCGTCCTGCCTTGCAGCGCGTGCAGTTGCAGGAATATGTTTTCAGCGACAGCACCTACACAACGCAGGATCCGAAGATCGAAGGGCGGATCGCTCCGTATCGGGACAGTTTGAACAGGTCGATGGCGCGGGTCTTGGCCGAATCGGCTCAGCCGTTGGAAAAGAAGCAGCCGGAAGGCAAGCTCGGCGACTTCGTGGCCGATGCCTGTATGCAGGAAGCTGCAGCACTCACCCGGGAAACGATCGACCTTGCCCTATTCAATCACGGAGGATTGCGACGTTCGCTTCCGATGGGTGCGATAACGCTCGGAGACGTGTACGAGCTCATGCCGTTTGACAATGAATTGGTCGTCATAACACTTCGCGG
>WBZT01002761.1_pt1 | contig 11950 bp, 5 predicted proteins | sample 5204241 | NCBI WGS metagenome assembly WBZT01 (sample SAMN12344358, study PRJNA552823) | activated sludge metagenome | biome: Activated sludge suspended growth; feature: Nitrification reactor; material: Wastewater; isolation source: activated sludge from nitrification reactor of wastewater treatment...
TGTGGCGATGCTGCTGACTTCTTTTCTGGTCAGCCACTATCTCAATGCGATCACCGATTCCTCCCAACGCGCGACGGTGCTGAGCTTCAAGGGTTTGACCTTCAATCTCGGTTACGGCGCGCTCGGCTTGCTGTACGCGGGATTGCTGGCGATGTTGCGAGGAGAGGCGGTTTCACCCGAAAGCGAGATCGCCATATTCCATGCCTCCTTCCCCTGGTTGCTGGGATATGGCGCGCTGGCTTGCTCGCTGTTTGCCGCTTTCGTGGCGGTGTGGAGGCGCGGGAGACGATCCCATGAATTGGATCGTCTGAATGTGCCAATCGAGGAAACTCCACCTTGAATTGAGCCATCCGGTACAGTTAACCGGGCGCTGGCCCGAAACGAAACCGAATCGTGACCAAGCGCGGGAAGCCGGACCGGCTTCGCCGCGCTCGGTGTGATGGATGGAGAGTTTTATCGGATGACGGCGTTGTCGATCGAACTCTTGCCGCCATCGTTGCCGATCGCGAGTTCCACCGTCACCGGATTCGTGGTTCCGGCCAGGTTGGCGCCGTAAGCCGCAGCTTGGAACCCGAAGCGATTGCCGCGCAAGGGTGTAATCAATGCCTCGATCCAGACCTCGTCGATCCTACCAACGTAGCTATATACACCCAACCGTCCCTTGCGGAACGCGCCCGCCGGAATCGTCGCCGTATAGCCGGCCACCGTCAAGGTAAGCGATTCCGTCAAGGGGTCGATGCTGTCGCTCTCGCCACCCAAGGTGAAGTGGGACAGCAGGAACAGCGTCTTGAAGCGCAGGTTGATTCTGAGCTGATCGACGCCGAAGGCATCGAAGGCGACGGGCGCCGCCGATGCCGTCTCCAGATTCAGACCCACCACGACCGGATCGTGATCCGAAACGCGGAACTCGTCGGCGGCATACAGACTGGTCTGCTGGTCGGTGCTCTTGAACTCGGTGTTGTAGTCGAGCACGCTCGGTTCGTCGGCGTTGATGTGATACTCCGCCGTGCCGGTGACCTGTGCGCTCAGACTCGCCGAGGCCAGCGCGTGATCGAGCGAGCCCCATTGGCCGTCGAACACGTAGGAGTAGGCATCGGCGCCAAGAAATTTGGGCGCCAGATCGACATAGCCGGCATCTTCGAGCACGCGAACCGGATCTTCCTTGGCATAGGCGTTCAAATCGCCGAGGATCAGGAAATCAGGATCGCCGCTACCGGTCGGATCGCTGTTCAACCAGTCGATCAGCGCCAGCGCCGCTTGAGTGCGGGTGACGTTACAGTTGCCCTGACCGTCGCCTAAATCCGGGTCGCCGAGATCGTTGCAGTCGGAGCCCTTGGATTTGAGATGATTGACCACGACAGTCAATTTTCCGCCGGTGGCGGTTTGCTGGAAGGTTTGAGCCAACGCCGGGCGGTTTTTGGAATCGATGAAACGACCGTCCTCGCTGCTGTCGAGGATCTTGTAGGTCCCGACCGGCACGACCACGCCGGGTTTATAGATCAAGCCTACCTTGATCGCGTCGCCGCCGATTGTACCGGTGTCGATGTAGGCATAGGTACCGGCGCCGACCTGGGCGTTCAAGCCATCGACGATATCCGCCAACGGCTCGGCACCGTCCGTGTTCTCCAACTCGATCAAGCCCGTCACGTCGGCATCGAGTTTGGTCAGCGCGGCGATCAGCTTGGCGCGCTGGCGCTCGAACTCGGTGGTCGAATCCGCGCCGCGACATTCCTGGTCCCGCGAGGGACCGCAGGCATTATCCAGCGGATCGCCGCTTGCGTAATCGAGCGTCACAAAGTAATTGAGCACGTTGAAGCTCGCCACCTTGAGCGAACCGCCCACGCTGGGTACCGCCGCCGGGCGCGGATCGGCGGGCTGAAAATTCGGCACGCCGCCACCCAAGGCGCCGACCGGACGCAGCCGGTATGCATTCCCGCTGGCGCTGTTGCCGGCCCAGGTATAGGTCATCACGCCGACCAAGCCGGTCGCCGTGTCGCCACCACGCAAGGTGTTGGCGGCGCTGAGCGGATTGCCGCCCCGACCAAACCGGATCGGGTCGGGATTCTGCCCGTTCGAATCGTCGTCGACGATGATGCGATTCAGATCGTTCGTCGCTTGCACGGCGGCGGCATCGGAACCGGGCAAGGCGATGTTCGTCGGCTGTGGCAAGCGGTCGCCCGCGCTCATCACCACCTGGCCGAAGCGCCCCAATTGGTAGTGTTCGGTCACGAACAGCGTCTGCGGAAACCGCACCAACATGCCTTCGAAACGCTCCAGCGCGTCGGCGCTGGCAAACGGCATGTCGATATCGACGGGATCGACCGAGCCGGTGGCGTCGCAATTGGCGATCACCGGGTTGGAAAGCTGGGTTTGATTCTGATATTCGGAGACGGTACCGGTGACTTGCACGATCTCGCCCAAACTCACCGAATCGCTGGCGCCGTTATAAACGAAGATCGCATCCGAAGTGGCTGGGTCGCCGTCGGCATCCGCGGGCAGGTTTTGCAGATAGAAGCCCTGTAAGTTCGGCGAAGAGCCTTCGTAATCGCCCACCACCACGCCGCGAACCGTCTGCTGGCCGCCATGAGCCGGGTCGAAGGCCGCGCCGCTGCCTTGAATCAAGCCGATCGGCGTGGCCGACAAGTTGCAGGCGACGGGCGGAGGCGGATTGCCACCGGTGTTGCAAGCGCCCTTGGTATTGGTCGCCGGGGCTTGCCAACCGCTGTCGGTCAGTTGCAGCGACAGACCGATCGGATCGCTACCGCCTTCGCTGACGCCGATATCGGTGCTGGTCAGCCCGTCGGCGGGACCGCCGACCGCCGTGAATGTACCCTCGTAACTCAAGAACTGCACCACGGCGCCGCTGGCATCGACCAGGGCGATGCCATCCGGCATACCGTTTTGAATACCGTTGCTGGGATAATCGACCACGACCGTGCCAGAACCGCTGCACTGATCGGGAATCACCCCGCTTAACGAAGCGGTGTCGTATGCCGCACCGCCATTGCCGTTATACAGAACCAGGCTCCAACCGGTCAGGTCGGTTCCGGCCGGTCCGGTCACCTCGATGAATTCGCCGGTATCGGTACTCGCGTTGTCGTAGTGGAATTCGCTGATGAAGACCGAACTGGCGGCCAATACGCTCGGAGCGAGCAAAGTCAGACCGATTCCGGTCCAGATGCGCACGGACATGACATATCTCCCTTCGGTGGGCTAGGGGCCTGCAACGAAAGGAAGCACGGTATGATAATTTTCTGACATTTTTATTTAAAAATAAAAAGTTAATATGAATTCTCGTCGGATTGGACGAGTAGTTTCGGGGCAGGTGCGGCGTGGTTCCAATATCCAGGGAATTGGATTGGGGACGAGCCACTTTCGATCCCGCAACGCATTTCTGGATTGAGTGTTCTTGCCGTTCCCCGCAAAATTCGCTATTCGTCGCCATCTTGGAATGCCCCTCCATGTCACGACTTTCCCCGTCAATCTTCGGCCTGCTCCTTTGCTCGATCGCGCTGGCCCAGGGTGTCACGCCGGTGGAGGTTGGCGTCCGACCCTTGCGGGAAGTGGCGATACCCGATCGGGGCACGGCGCCGGCCAGCGTGATCTCCCCCAACGACAGTCGGATTGCCGCCGAGGTCACGGCCAAGGTGGCGCGGGTTTACGCCGAGGTCGGTGGCACGGTCAAGGCCGGGCAACCGCTGCTGGAGCTCGATGCCACCGATTACCGGCTGGCATTGGCCCAGGCCGATGCTCAGGTTTCGGCGGCGCGGGCGCGAGTGGCGCTGGCCGAACAGCGACTACGGCAGGCCCTGTCGCTGCGCAAGAAACAGTTCGTGTCCGACGATACCGTGCTGGAACTGCAAACCGGAGTGCAAGCCGCCGAGGCCGATCTGGACGTGACCCAGGCGCAGCGGGCGGTGGCCGCTCGTAATGTGGAAAAATGCCGTATTGAGGCGCCGTTTGCCGGTGTGGTGCTGGAGCGTCAAGCCCAGGTCGGCGCGACCGCCGCGCCGGGTACGACACTACTGCGCTTGGTGGATTTGGCGCCGCCCGAGATCGAAGCCCAGATTCAGGCAGCCCAGGCCGATGAACTCCCGGCAGCGACCGAAATCGTGTTCGAAAGCCAGGGTAAATCCTACCCGGCCCGGTTGTTGCGATTGTCGCCGGTGGTCGATGTCGCGGCCCGTACCCGTGTCGCCCGGCTGGTTTTCAGCGACTCGGTTGCCCCGGCCGGCAGCAGCGGTACCTTGCGTTGGCTCGCGCCGGGGGTGTTGCTGCCGCCCGAACTGCTGGTCAAGCGTGACCAAACCTTGGGCGCGTTCGTGGTCGAGAACGGCCATGCTCGCTTCCTGCCGGCACCCGCCGCCCAGGAAGGCCGGCCCTTCGCCATGGCCTTGTCGCCGGAAACCCCGATGGTGGTACGCGGCCAGCAAGGCTTGACCGACGGCCAAGCCGTGACCGTCACCGACGGAACGCCCTGACATGCGCTTTTTCCAGGCGCTGATCACCAACCACCCGCTGGCCAACATCGCCTTCGTGGTGGTGATCCTGATGGGGCTGCTCGCCTACACGCACATGCCGCGCGAGCAAGACCCCGAAATCAATTTCAACTGGGTGAATATTTCCACCGCCTTGCCCGGCGCTTCCGCCGAGGATGTGGAAAAGCGCGTCACCAACCCGCTGGAAGATTCGATCCGCAACGTTCAGGACGTGAAGTTCGTGGTCAGTTCCTCGCGTGAGGGTGTCTCCAACATCCTGGTGCGCTTTCGCGACATCCCGGTGCGGGTGTTCGACAAACGAGTCAACGATCTGCGTCGCGAAATCCAGAACAAGGCCAACGCCGAGCTGCCGGTGGAGGCGCTGGACCCGGAAATCCTCGAAATCACCAGCTCCAACGGTTTTCCCACCGCCATGGTGGTGCTAACCGGTCAGGCCGATGATGAACCCTTGCGTTCCACCGCGCGCACGGTCAAGGAAGATCTGGAACAGATTCCCGGCGTCGATCAGGTGTTGGCGTTGGGCTTTCAGGACCCGGAACTGCTGGTGGAATTCAGCCCACCGGCGCTGGCCGCGCGCGGGCTGACCGCCGCCGATCTGGCCGAGGCGCTGCGGCTGTGGTTTCGCGACGTGTTCGCCGGCAAGATCAAGACCGGCGGCGGCGAGTGGCTGGTGCGGGTGAACGGCACCACCGCCGACCCGGAATTGCTGGCCGATTTTTACCTGCAACCGCCGGGCGCGGCCGACGCCCGGGTACCGCTGGACGCCGTGGCCAGGATACGGCGCGGGCGCGACGACCCTCGCCAGCTCGCCAGCATGGCGGGCCAACCGGGGGTGATGCTATCGGTAAGCAAGATCGGCTATACCAACACCCTGGACTTGGTGGGTGACATCCGCGACTACATCGATCGCAAGAACGCGGTGCTGGCCGGTAGCGGCCTGAAACTGGTGCTGGCCGACGACCAGACCGTGGCGACTCGCTCGGCGCTGGGCATCATGCAGAACAACGCGGCCATCGGCTTGTTGATGGTGCTGGGCGTGTGCTGGTTATTCCTCGGCTCGCGTATCGCCACCATGGTGGCCCTGGGCGTGGTGTTCTCCGTCGCCGGCGCCTTCGTGCTACTGAACGCAGTCGGTTCGACGCTCAACGTCTCGGTGCTGCTGGGTATCGTTATCGTGCTCGGCATGTTGGTGGACGATGCGGTGGTGCTGGTGGAGGCCATGTATTTCCGCATGGAACGCGGGATGAAAGCGCTCGACGCCGCGCTGGATTCCATTCGCGAGGTGGGTTGGCCGGTGCTGGCGGCGGTGTCCACCACGATCGCGGCGTTCCTGCCGCTGATGCTACTGCCGGGTATCGTCGGCAAGTTCATGTTCGTGATCCCTTTCGTGGTGACGGTGGGGCTGACGGTCAGTCTGATCGAGGCATTCTGGATGTTGCCGGCGCATGTCGTGGTGCTGGGAGAACGTGCCATCAGCCGCCGCTCGCGGACTCAAGTGTTGCGCGAGCGATGGACGCACCGCATCCGGGTCAAGTACACCCGGCTCCTGATTCATGTCATGCGTTATCCCTTCCTTTATCTGGGGCTGGCGTTCGCGCTGTTTCTCGGCGCGGCGGCGGCGGTGAGCGGCGGACTGGTGAAATTCCAATTCTTCGCCTTCGACCCGATCCGCTTGTACTACGTGAACGTGGACATGCCGCCGAACGCGCCGATCGAGGAAACCTTGCGCCAGACCCTGAAGGTGGAAGAGCGGGTGCGCGCCGGGCTGCGCGCGGGGGAAGCGCGCTCGGTGACCTCGCTGGCCGGCATCAAGTTCACCGAGATGGAACCGCTTTACGGCGATCAGTACGGCCAGATCGCGGTTTCGCTCAATCCGGCCGCGCCGGGCGTGCGCGGGCTGGACGATATCATCGAGGAAATGCGCGAGTCGGTGACCCAAACGCCGGGCCGGGCGACGATTTCCTTTCTCAAGCTGTCCGGAGGTCCGCCGACCGCCAAGCCGATCAGCGTCAAGGTGCGCGCCGACGACCGCGCGGAGCTGCGCGCCGCCGCCGACGCGGTCAAGACCATCGTGGCGAACATTCCCGGCGCCCGCGACGTGGCGGACAACGACACGCCGGGCCGCGACGAGCTGAATCTGCGGGTGGACGTGAACGCCGCCCGCAACGCCGGGCTGGACCCCGGCACGGTGGCCCGTTTGGTTCGGTTGCACCTGGACGGCGAGGTGGTGGCCGACCTGCGCGACCGGGGCGAGAAGGTGGAACTGCGGGTTCGCGCGGCCCCACGCACAGTGGCGCGCGTGCGGGAGGTGCTGGATGATCCCATTGCTTTGCCCGGCGGCGGGACCACGACGCTGGGCGCGCTGCTGGTGACGGAGGAGCGCAAGAGTCTCGGCCTGATCCGGCATTGGAACCTGCGCCGCGCCATCACCGTGGAGGCCGATCTCGACAAGGAGACGACCGATACCTTGGCGGCGAACAATCGGTTGCGAGCGGAATGGGAAAAGATTCGGGCGCGTTACCCCGCCACCAATCTCGATTTCTCCGGCGAACTGGACGACATCAACGAATCGCTGGAAGCGATGGGGCCGCTGTTTCTGCTTGGCGTGGGGTTGATCTATCTGATCTTGGCGACGCAGTTTCGCAGCTACTTTCAGCCGCTGCTGATCCTGGTGACGGTACCGCTGGCTTTCACCGGCGTGACCTTGGGTTTGCTGGTATCGGGTAACCCACTGTCGCTGTATACGCTCTACGGGATCATTGCCCTGACCGGCATCGCGGTGAACGCCGCCATCGTGCTGATCGATGCCGCCAACACTCGTCGCGCCGCCGGTATGTCCACCCTGCATGCCACGCTGTACGCCACACGCCGGCGGGTGATCGCTATTCTGATGACCACCGGCACCACGATTGCGGGGCTGTTTTCGCTGGCGTTCGGGCTGGCGGGGAAGTCGCTGTTATGGGGTCCGGTGGCGGCCAGCATCGTCTGGGGACTGGCCTTTTCCACCGTGCTGACGCTATTCGTGATCCCGGTGCTGTACCGGTTCTTCATGCACCGGCGGCCGGTGGGTCGGCGGCGTTGGTTGTGGCGGCGCGGGGCATAAGTTCTGTTTCCGCCGCTTGCGTCAGCCGCTGTTTCACCACATGCAGTAGATTTTCCATTTCGCGGTCGATTTCATCGGGCTCTTCCCGGAACAGGTTGATCAGCCAGGGTTCCAGCAGCCGGCGTTCCTCCTGGGCCAATGCCAGCAAGACTTGGGGATTGCGGGTCACCTTGTAGTCCACGCCGGCCTTGAGGAGCCGCAGGGGCAGGGCCATTTCTTCAAGATCGCCGGCCAGCTCTCGCCAAGTGTCATACCAGGCGCGGGCCACCGAGTCGCTGATCCAGGGCAGCGTTAATACGCGAATGCCCCAGACCAAGCCTTGGCCTAGTTGCGTGAGCCGTTCGTGGCGTGCGAACAATTCCAGCCATGCCGAGATGAAACGCCGCCAGATGGCCGGATTCTGCGTGCCGGTAATGAGCTGGGTAATGCTATTTAAATCAATGCCATTCCAGAGACCCTGCGCAAAACGATCCAAAATGTCATCCAGCTTCGCATGGCCCTCTTGCCAGCGGTCTAGCCACATCAGGGTGTTGGCATGAGCAAGGCCGTGCCGGAATTGCATGATTGCAGAAGCAGGTGCCGGGGTTGATTCCAGTACCTTCAGGGCGGCACCATGACGGCCAAGCTGGCCCAACATCGCAACACGGTAAAGAGAAACCTGTTCCTCATTCCTGTCCAGATCGGGATCGATCGTGAGTGCTTGATCATGAGCCGCCAATGCTGCGTCGTGTTGACTCAGGTCTGTGTTGGCGGTGCCGAAATTAAACCAGAGCTTTGGTGCTTCGGGCAGGAGATCCGTCATTTGCTCTGCCATGCGGTGAATGAGTCGATAGTGTCCCTGTATCCAAAGAAAACCCCAAAGATGTTTCCAACTATCGACATCGCGCGGATTCAACTCCACCGCCTTGCGGTAGGCGCGCAAAGCTTCCTCAGGTCGATCCATCTTCCAGAGATCGAACCCTCTCTGAACCCATTCATAGGCGGTCTTCGGTTCTCTTTCAAGCTTCAGAGCGTTATCGAAATACGTTTGCGCCTCGGCATGACGTCCCAGTTGCTTGAGAGTCCAACCATGACTGATATTGAGAATATAATTATCAGCTTCCAGTACCAACGCTTTGGCCGAAGCAAGCAGTGCTTCCTCAAAACGGCCCAGCTGAATAAGAATGACGTCTTGCCACTCCCAAGCAAAAGTATCCTCGGGATCGATTTCCGTCACCCGCCGCCAACAGGCCAATTGTTCTTCAAGATCATGGCTCAAGTCTTTCAGACATTGAGCTTTGCAAATCCAACCATCCTTATCTCTAGCATCCCGTTGAATCGCCAGTTCCGCCGCTTCCAGGGCAGCTTGGTAGTCGCCGGCGACTAGGTGGGTTTGAAATTCGGTTTTCAGCATCGAGCACACCGGGTCTTGCCCGGAGCGCGTCCGCTGCATGGCTTCCCGCAGATGGGTTTGTTCGAGACTGATGACGCCATCAAGCGCCAACCGCGCTAGTTCCGTCGCCGAATACCAGACCCGCAGGAACTGTACGAACAGCTCCACCGTGCGGCCACGTTGTTCCTTGACTTCCAGGCAGAACCGCATCAACGGTTCGCGTAACTCGTAGTAATTGGAACGCCCCAGAGCGGCGGCTTGAGTCACGTAACCCAGGTCCTTGAGCCTGCCCAGTTGGGTGGAAATGGTTTGGGAGGTGTTCATGGCCTGGCGGGCGATTTCCTTGATCGTCACGGCGCCGCGCAACCGGCGCATGATGTCGATGATGCCGCGCTGTAAGGGCGCAAGCCGGTCCATCCGCGCCTGGTAATAAGGGGTCAGTTCATCGATCAGTTTCATGAACGGCCGGACCAGATCGTCCAGGGATTCCCGAGTGAGAAAGTCGTAAAAGACCACATAGATGCGTGGATTGCCCCCAGCCAGATAATGAACGGCGCGGACGCGGGCGTGACCCATCGGACTACAGAGAGCATTGGCCAAATCGTCACTGCCCGCGCGCTGGGCCATGCGGGTCAACAGGCGCACGGCGTCCTCGACGGTGAACGGATCGAGAGAGTGGATTTTGAAAAAGCCGTGGAAGGTGTTTTTGCGGTCGGCCACCGCTTCGCTCAGGCTGGTGGCGGTGGCGAGAAGCGTGGTCATCGGGTGATTTTGCAGAAAGGCGCGCAGCTTGCGCTGGCCCGTTTCTTTGAGATTCGCCAGCAAATCATCCAGATTTTCGATGATCAGCAGCAGTGTCTTGTCACCGACAAATTCAACCAGCAATCGCTCCAGCAGGGGTTCGGCCTGGTTGGCATCTTCCAGGTCGAGCACGGCCTCCAGCCGCTGGCGCAGACTTTCCAGCGCGTAAGTCTGTTGCAGGGTTTGCAGAATCAGCAGCAACAGGTTGTGATAGCCGGCGATATACGGATCTTCCGGCAGCCAGGCGATGCGCAATCGGTCGTCCAGTTCGGCATCGCGCCGCACTCGGTGATGGAGCAAGGCCACCAGATGGGTCTTGCCGATGCCGCGTGGACCGATCAAGAGCCGCTGGTGCTTGTTAGCACCGGCGGCGCTCTCCTGAATGCCATCCAGGATGCGCTGGGCAAGTTTCTCCCGCGCCACGAACAGACCTTCCAGCGTTTCGGGATCGCTTTGGCTGGGCGTGAATGTCGAATGGTAGGGCGCGTTCATTCAGGCGAGACCCTGATCCAAACGCCACCAACGACGGATGAGACCGAAGCGGAACCGGTAACCGCCATCCTGATCTTGACGCAGATAATGATCCCGCTGCATGAGCTTGAGCAGGGTACGGAGTGCCTCCCGGTCGCCTTCGACCATGCGCTGGGCGCTTGCACCGAGTCGGGAGAGGTTGCTCTTAAGACGCTCGCGCAACTCGTCGAGGATCAGCGGTTCAGTCTCGGCCAACTGATCCAACAGCGCCCGGACCACTTCAGCGCGCTCGCCATAATAAGCGCCCAGCCGGCTTCGAAAATGCTCCAGATCCCATTCCTGGGCGTTCGCAAGCGCCTCGGCGACGATCGTTTCCGCGATCTCGGGTGTCGCGGCTTGGCCTCGATCCGCCATGGCGGCGACCACGTGATGGATATAGAAGGGGATGGCGTCCACGTGCCTTGCGATGATGGCGGCGGTTTCATCCAGGGTGCTGCTGGTCAGCTCTTCCCCCTGTATCAACGCCTTGGCCAAGGCTTCGGCGTGCGGGTCATCCAGGGGCGGTACTTCGAAAGTGCGCATGTCGTTGACCGGGGAATTGACGTAGCCCTCTTCGCGAAGGGCGGTCACGACGTGATGCAGGCCGATGGAACCCGTGTAAATCATGCGCAGGTTAGTGTGGGTTTGGCGCAGGCCACGGAGCGTATCCAGGAGGTCCATGACGACCGTTTCCCCTTCTAAACGCGCGATCTTCTGCAACATCCAGGGCAATTCATCCCAGCATAGAATGGCTTGTCGGTCGCTATCCTGGGCAAGGTCACCCAGAATCCGTTCCAACAGCGCTTTCCAGTGGGGAGCCGCTGCTGGTGGCAGCTTTACTCCGAGGATTTGTGTGCCTCCCAAGGAGGCCCAGAGTTCTTTGGTTTTGGTTGCTGTTTTCTTGAACAGCTTAAGGTGTTTTTCCACATCCTCGGCGACTCGTTCCACGAACTCGATAGGGCTGCTGACGCCACCGACATCTCGAACCCGAATCATTGTTCCGTCCGGTGGCTGCGCCTCCATCTTTTTGATAATGCAGGTCTTGCCCATACGCCGTTCGGCCACCAACACCAGGCTTTGGTGCTTCAGGGTGGCCCAAAGGCGTTCGATCAGGCGGTCTCGCCCCATGACGTTTTCAGGAGAAACCGCCCCACCAGGATTTGCTTTCATGGCATACGTCCATAAGAAATTACGTCAAAATAGACGTACGTCATTATTGACGTAAAAAAATTTAAGTCAACACAAATTCTTGATGGCGTTTCTTTGATTGCAGCGATGCGTGCTTCCGCCTTTATGGGCGGAAGTCACCTCTCATGTGAGCAGAAGCAGCAGCCAGACCACGCCCGCGTTCAGCAGCGCCACGAATACCGCCGCCGAGCCGATGTCCTTGGCCCGACCCGATAGCTCGTGGTGTTCCGGTCCGATGCGGTCCACCGCCGCCTCGATGCCGGTGTTCAGCAGTTCGACGATCACGATCAGCAGCAGACTGCCGATCAGTAGCGACCGCTCCACCGGGCTGTGCCCCAACCACAGGGCCAGCGGGGTCAGTACCGCGCATAAAAACCCTTCCTGACGAAACGCTTCTTCGTTGCGCCAGGCCGCTTTCAGACCGGCCCAGGAATAGCCGGTGGCGTTGATTAACCGGCGCCAACCCGTGTGATTTTG
>WBZT01002762.1_pt1 | contig 11947 bp, 9 predicted proteins | sample 5204241 | NCBI WGS metagenome assembly WBZT01 (sample SAMN12344358, study PRJNA552823) | activated sludge metagenome | biome: Activated sludge suspended growth; feature: Nitrification reactor; material: Wastewater; isolation source: activated sludge from nitrification reactor of wastewater treatment...
GCACCCGGCGGCACTGCGGCAGGCACCTCGATGATGGTTACCGAAGGGCTCGGGACGGAGACCGCCGCGTCACGGCTGGCACCCAACCACCATCCGAGGACGACACCCCCTGACAACAGCGCGACCGAGGCCAATGTCCCTGAGAGCAGAGCCCAGGGAACTCGCTTGGCGGCTGAGGCCACGCGATCTGGCTTGGGCTTCACGACCCCCTTGCCGCTGTCAGCGGCGGGAGAACCGGAAACTTGCGATCTCTCTTCCTGCAAACCCATGCCGCTCAACATAGCGGGCTCCTCATCCCCAGCGAGTCGTAAGAGCGGGGCACATCACATTCGCGCAGTTCGCTGAACACGAGATTCAAGCCGATGCCTATGATGCGGCCTTGGCCCTCTGGGTGCGAGCGAACGTGACACGCTCGACGCTAATGGCGAAATCAGCTCTGTGCATACGTGAACAGCAAAGGTCACGCAGCCGCTTCCATTTCGCTGTCGCGAGGCAGCGGAACGGGGTCCAGTGGGGACAGGAGTTCCGCTTCCACAAGCCGGTTTCCATTCGCTGTCGCGAGGGGCGTACAGCGGAACCGGCAACCGCTGATGGGTCACTACAGCGCCTAGGAGTTTCTATTCGCTGTCGCGAGGGGCGTACAGCGGAACCACGCCGGTGCAGACCAGCACCGGCACCGGAGGCGTTTCTATTCGCTGTCGCGAGGGGCGTACAGCGGAACCAAACCGGGCAAGGGCGCGAACTGCCCGTGGACGATGTTTCTATTCGCTGTCGCGAGGGGTGTACAGCGGAACTGGCGCTGACGTCCAGGTGTTCACGGCGAACGGCACGTGGTTTCTATTCGCTGTCGCGAGGGGCGTACAGCGGAACGGCTACGGGTTCAGCGACGGAACCACCTCGCACGTTTCTATTCGCTGTCGCGAGGGGTGTACAGCGGAACGGCGGTGGGCAGCACGGTGACTGCGTCGCCCGCTCGTTTCTATTCGCTGTCGCGAGGGGCGTACAGCGGAACGGGGATGCGCGACTTCGTCGATTACAACGACGAAGTTTCTATTCGCTGTCGCGAGGGGCGTACAGCGGAACGCGAATCGGGCCAGCACCTCTACGACCTGCCCGAGTTTCTATTCGCTGTCGCGAGGGGCGTACAGCGGAACACCGGTGCAGACCAGCACCGGCACCGGGGGCAGCGTTTCTATTCGCTGTCGCGAGGGGCGTACAGCGGAACGTGGTTCGGTCACTCTTGGTTCAGCACGTTCTTGAGCAGTTTCTATTCGCTGTCGCGAGGGGCGTACAGCGGAACCGGAACATGTCTGGCAATCGGCTTGGAACCAGGGTGACGGTTTCTATTCGCTGTCGCGAGGGGCGTACAGCGGAACGTGTCGAGTCAGATCGAGCGACTCTGCGTCTCTCGCCGAGTTTCTATTCGCTGTCGCGAGGGGCGTACAGCGGAACCCTACCCTCTGCGGCGAGGCTGTGACCAGCACAAACGATGTCCGTTTTCACACCCGACGTCCTGAGCCCTTCTCGGAGGGCGTCCGAAGGCCCCTTGTAAGGGCATTTGTGCTGGTCAGAGGCTTGCACACCCGAGGCCCTCCTGAGCGATCCAGCCGCCAACCGCCTGTGTTCCAGGTCATAGCCCACATCGGTGACCTGCGCCGACGCGGGTGCCCAGAGATCCAGACCTCAGCCAAGCTCGGGCGGCGGGAAGGAGTGGTGGCGGGCGGCATACCGAAGCTCGGAGAGTCGCGCCTGCGCGCGGAGTGCGGCAACGGCCGGCGGCCGGTTGAGGCTCGTCCGGTAGTAGTCGACGTATAACCTCTCGACCGCGCCGCGCAGTCGCGTCGGGCGAGTCCGCAGCAACGCATCCGCCACATGGGCGTGTGCGTCGAGCACCATGGGGGACACCCGCTGAGCGGCTCCCGCCCGGACCATCGCGGTGAGAACCCGGACCGTTGCCCCGCGATCGTCGTCGCGCAGCGGCTGACCGGTGGTGGGGTCGATGATCGCGTCGTCGGTCCGCCATGGATCCTCGATATGGCTGACGTCGTCTTCGATGCCCGGGTCCTTGATCGGCTGTTGGCCCGGCTGGAACGAGACGAGCTGCTCACCACTACCTCGCCGCCGCTTGTTGACCACATCGAGGGTCGTCGTCTTGACGACGACCGTGAGATATCCCAGGTTGACCTGATGGGGCCCAAGCCTGGGCAAGGAAAGGATCTTCCGCCCGGCTTCCTGCAGCACGTCCTCGGCGTCGGTGCCGGTCAGCCCGCTCACCCGGGAGATGACCCCCAAGAACCTGCTCCGGTTCGAGAAGAGGAGGTTGACGGCGAGCTCGCGAACCGCTGCGGCCTCCGCGTCGGTCACCGCTCTGGGCGGCGCGGCGGCGGCGCTCGACTCGCCGCCTGTCGTGGTCGTCCAGACTCTCTCGACCCCGAGCGCGTCAAGAGTCTCGGCGAGGTGGTCAAGATGTTCAATGTCGACCTGCCCGTCGGCGACCAGGTTGAGGGCCGTCACGCGGACGGCCGTGAGCCACTTCCCGCCGACTGATCGCCGCGTGTTGTCGTTCGCTAACTCCCCATGCCGCTCGACGTACACGGTTTCCGCCGCATCCCGGGTCCGCGCGCAGTGCCGGTATGCCGTGACGGCAATGTGCGCGGCCCATCCGGCAATCCGGGTGGCCGGCTCCACCTGCTCGGGGGTGAGAGCAACGTCGTCGCCGATTGTCGCAAGCGTCGTCAGGAAGGTTTCGTCAACCTCCAGCACGCGGGTGAGCTGTGCGGTTGCTGAACGACTCAAGTGCCTCTGTCTACTCACGACGGGAAGCAGTCCCTTGAAACAGGTCGCGGCCTGCTCGGTGAGTGATCCAGAGGTGGCCCGCCGAAGGAATGGGTCGGCCCCGGCGGCGCGCATTGCGGCTGTCACCGCCGCCGCGATCAGCGACAGCCGGGTCGGTGCGGAGTCACCCATGCGTCGGAGCCCCCGGCACTTTGAGCTTGGTCAGCGCGCGGACGTGATCCCCCGAGATCGGCCCGCTGAGGTCACGCCCCGGCCGCATCCGCTTCTGGACCTCGCCATGCGCGGGAGGGGTGACGACGAAGAACTCGGGTTGTGCCTCGGGCGCAGCCTTCGAATCCTCCCGACGAGCCCCGATGAGCAGGTCGGCTGCGACCTGGAAACCCTTGATGACATCGCCGTCGGCCGTCCCCACGATCCACCGCCGGAACCGGCCGGCACCGGCGCGTTCGAACAGCATCGACAGCAGCTGGGCGTCGGCCGCATTGTGGAGCTGACCGGCATACCGGATGGTGCCGTCGGGGAAGTCGCGGACGGCGACCATCACCTTGTCGTGCTTCTTGCCCACGAGCGCGACCACGGGCGTCGACCCCTCCATCGCTGGCCCGGCCCCGGCCCACGCGATCAAGCGGTTGAGCAACCGGCGACAACCAAGGGCGACATCCTCGGGGCTGGGCCGGGGATGCAGCACCTCAGCGGACGCCGGGGCGGGTGGGTAGGCGACATGTCGAAACAGGTTCTCGACATCGACGAAGACCCCCGCGCCGCTCCACCGAGTCTCCACACTCACTCCACCTCACCATCCTCGAAGGCCACCCGCTCGGCCAGGAAGGTGTCCTCGGCCGACTCCCTGGCCATGACCAGCTCCCGAGCCTGTTGCTGAAGCCGACGTAGCGTGGCTCGATCGGCCGGCCACGGCGTCCGCACCGAGGCATCGACGACGTTGACGACGAGCGCGTCCACGTCCAGGTCCACGTCAGGCGGATCCGTCACGGCGCCCAGCGGCACGACCCCGACCAAAGCACCGCCGCCGATCGCCCACTCGAGCGCAGCCGCGCCGACCTCACGGGGCTGACCGGTCGCGGCGCGGGTGAAGACCACGGCGCGCAGGTTCGACGGAGCGTCCGGCCGCGGCGGTGTCGCGCCCGCCAGCACGGTCACCTCTACCTCCCACAACACCCCGTCCCGGCGCAGCGTCCACTCCACGGAATCGGGGCCCCAGTCCAGCACCTGACCGGGCACCTGTTGCCAGTCGACCTCGTCCACCCGCCGCCCGTCTGCACCCCCGGTGGTCGTGCTTGCCGCCAGTGCCACGTGAGATCGAGGCACGGTGGTCGGGGCGCCCTGGCGACGCTCGAAGGTGAGGACGGCAGCGCCTGGATCCTCGCCTTCCGCGGTCAGCTCGCAGACCGCGGCGTATGCCGGGTGGCTCGGCACGAGGGTATGCCGGGCCACTTCTAGCGCGGCGCGGAGCAACCGGGCCCGCTGGCCGGTGCCGACCCCGTCGTCGACCAGGTCCACCAGCCGGGCGGCGTGGGGCGCGAGAAGCGGGCCGGCGTGTTGGCGGGTGAGCAGGATGTCGTCCAGGGACCACGCCAGGGTGGCCAATTCGCAATCCATGAGCAACGGGTCGAGGTGGCCGAATCCCGTGCGATCACCGGCCGGCCAATAGCGACGCAACCAATGCCCCATGGCCAGCCGTCGCAATGCGACCAACGAAGCACCGACACGGCTGAGGTTGAGATCGAACGACGCCGATGCTTCCTCAACCTCGTCGACAGCCAGGAGGAGGGCAATGTCCGGATCGTCGGGGAAGTCGTCGGCGCCGAAGTCCGCGCCACCGGCAGAGTCCACGTCAGCACCGTCCACGATCGCCTCGGCATGATCGGGGGCCCACCCGGCCACCGTCGTGGCGGGGTCTGCGCCCAGCACTCCTTCGACCCACCAGGCCGCAGCTGCGGCACTCGTGATCTCGACGAAGGGGAGCGGCTCGGAGCGGCGCACGTCGAACCAGAGCGTCCCGCCCAGCACGTCGATGCCGGATCTGAACAGGAGGGGCACGTCACCAGCAGAAAGCCCAGACGGGCCACCGGAAATCGTGCCATCGACGTCTCGGCTCAAGGTGAACGTCACGGCGGTGTGCGAACTGGGCATGGCGGACTTCCTGTTGGATTCGGATCGGATTATTCACTGTGTCGGCGCCGTCGGCTATTCCGGGGTCGGCCCCGCACTCAACCCGTTGGCCGCGGAGTCCGGTCGGGTGCGTAATGGACGGTGGCTGCCGCCCAGGTGACCGGGGATGTGGTCAGCGACGGCTCGGCTCGCCAGAGAACCAGGCGTTGTCGCTGCCAGCGGCTGAAATCCTCGATCGGGGTGTGCGAACTCAACACATCGCGGGTCTTGAGCGACAGGTCGAATAGCGGCGTCGGCGTGAACGTGTCGACCGGGCGTCCCGACGCCAGGGCGAACATCGTGTCGGTGAAAAGGGGCCACAACGTCGCGATGACCAATTCGGCACCGGCCTCGAGGATCGCTGTCACCAAACCGAACGGTTCGGCGAACGACAAATCCGAGCCACTTTGGCAGGCCACCAGACCGACACGTGGCGGCCACCGCCAGGGTCGGTCCGGCGAGGCGGCATACCCCCGGCTCGGAGGCGACCCAGCAGGGGACGACGACGGAGCAGACTCCGGGGATGGTGCGTCGGCGGCCGGCTCCGCATCGGGCGTCAAGACTGCATCGGTCGCCAACGTGGCGTCCCCGGCGAGGCGCGACTCGGCGGTATGCCGTGCTGACGCGGCATACGACGAGGGGAGAGCGTCGACGCCGGGTGCGGGGGTCGGGGGCGCGATCAGGCTTGACACGATGTCCGACGCGGTGAGGGTGTCGGGGGTGCGCTCGCCCAACGGTGGGGCAAGCAGGAGCCCGACCCGGCCGGCACCCGAGTCGCCCGCGTGCTGGACCGGGACCGGCGCCGCGACGACATGCCCGACGAACAACACCGCGGACCGCCCGAGCAGTTCGCCCGCGAGCCAGGTGCGAGTCGCTGCCGTGGACTGCACCAAACCCGGGAGTCGATCAGCCCCGGCGAACACGGCCGTGTGTCCGGCGGCGTCGATCACCGACTGCCAGAGGCGCACTTGGTCCACCCCGGCGTCGCACCGCAAGACGGACATGATTCCGGGACCGGACGGGTCCACGACATACAGCGGCGGCAGGTCGCAATGGGCGGACCACGCCGGGTGCGGCACGGCGGCCCGCCCGTCGCGATGGAGGGCAGGGCCCATGGTGACCACATCAGCCAGCTCGACCAAGCGCTCGTCGCTGGACGAGTCCGTGCCCAACCACCCCCAGGGCACGGTGGAGCAGGACCGGGCAGGAAGCACGGTGAGTCTCGGCGTTCCGCCCTCACCCGGTATGCCGCGTGCGGCCTCCGCGCGCAGCGCCTCGACAAGGTCGGGAGGCACCAAGGCCTGGCCCAGGCGGAGCGCGAGGGCGTGTTCGGTCGCGGGGTCGGACATCGCGCCCGTCGCCACCCGAGCGAAGGTGAGCACCATGCGGGCGTCCTGTTGCCAACGTCCGGGGCCCTCGCCCAGGTTGCCGAGGCGCTGCACGAGGGGAGCGGGAAGGTCTGCCGCTGCGAGCTGGTCGTTGAGCTCAGTGACGTCGAGCTGCGCGAGGGTTGGGTCCTCCCACGGCAGGGCCGCTCGCAACTCGGCGATCGCCGCATCGACGGTGGCGCGCTGCTGGATCCAGAGGTGGTCGCGGCCGCTCGGGTCGGTCCAGGTCCAGTAGACCGTCTGACCGTCGCTGCCGTCATAGCCCTGCAGGAAGAAGGCGGTCATCGGTAGTGCGCCTCCTGCGGCGCACGCAGGACCCGCTTGAGTGCGGTCTGCACCAGGTCGACGGCCCCCTGCAGGGCTTTCCGCTCATCCGGCATCACCCACGTCGGACCGGGATCACGGTCGAAGCTCATCCCCAAACTGCGAGCGGTGCTGGTGCTAGCGGCGAGCGCTGCTCCTGACGCCGGGCCGCCTGATCCGGGGCCGCCTGATCCGGGGCCGTCTCGACCGTCATCGGGCTCGGTGCTCGTTTGCGCGGACGTCAACGGGCGGGTCGGTCCGACCGTCCGACCGTTCAGCGGCCGGGGCGGGTGACCCGCGTCAAGGTCGAGGGCGCCGACGAACCGCCCGGTGACAATGAGATCCGTCAGCAGCGCGGCGTCGCCACCGGCAGCAGCGAGGCGCAGCGCGACCGTCAACGCGTTGTCGGCGTCGACGGACCCCCAGGCCCGGCGCTCGCCTTCTGACTCGAACTGGTAGCGGGCGTGCTCCAGCAGGGTCGCGGCAGCCGCTGCCGCCAGAGCGCCAGCGCCAAGGATGGCACGGCGTTGCTCGGCGTCGGCGGTGATGTCTGCCCGCTTTTCGGCCAGCTCGGCCAGCCGCAACTGGGCCCGCGCCCACCTCAGGCGCTGGCCGAGATCGGCATACACGCCCGCAGCATGGTGGGCGAACTCCTCGGCCTCATCGAGATAGGCGGGGTCGATCCCCGCGAGGACACCCGCCAACCCGAGCTGACAGTCGGCAAGGTCGACCGACTCGCCTCCGCTCATTCCATAGTGGCTCAAGGCCACGCAATAGCGGGTCAGGGCGAGGTGGTGCCACGCGGCGGACTCCTCGGCTGACACTCCCTCCGCGGATGCGGCCCCTTCAGCAAGAACAGCAAGGTTGACCCAACAATCTGCGACGTCCCCGGCAGCGCAGACGTCCTGGCGATAGAGCCGCATGGCCAGGAGGAACGCCGAGCTGGCGGCACCCACACTGTCCGGGCCACCGATTTCTTCGAGAGCCAGGCCCTCGTCGAGCACCGCATCAGCAATGTCCCGATGCGGAAGAGGCGTGATTGCCTCGAAGGCGGACCGAGCGGCCCGGAACATGTCGAGGGCCTCCCGTGGACGGCCGGCCTCCAACAATGCGGTGCCGAGATTGAGCCGGACGTCACCCACGTGCCGCACATCACCCGCCGGGTATGCCGTGTGCGCTTCAGAGAGCACGTCGATCGCCGCGTCGAAATCGCCGCTCTCGCACAGGACGAACCCGAGATTGACCAGGACATGGCCGAGCTGGGTGCGGAACGGCGTGCCAGTCAGATCCGTTCGCAGAGCCTCCAGCTCAGCCCGGCCCGTGGCCAACTCTCGGCAGGCCACGGCGAGGGCAGCGTGGTCCACGCGGAGTGCGAAAGCCAGCTCGACGGCATACGGGTCGGCGGGATCCATGGATCTCCACAACCGCTGAGCCTGGTCCCAGGCGCGCTGGGCGACGACCGGTTCGTCGGCCTCCGCTAGCCGGCACACGTCGCGCAACGCCGCGATCACCGAAACTGCCTGCTCGCTCAACACCCCCTTCGTGCCCACGCCCGCCTCCATCGTTGCCGGTCCCTCTCAGCCGAGCACCCTCTGGATCCTGACGGACCGGTTCGCCCGGGCAGCATCAGGAATCTCCCGCCCCCGCGCATCCATATCTTGGCGGAATTCAGGGAACCAGTTGCCCAAACCTTCGAACGTGATCCTGGTCCCATCTGCGCCTTGCGCGATGATCAGGTTGCGGAAGGCCGCAGCGCGCTTCTCGGACAATGTTTTGAGCTCGGCGGGAGTGCCGAAGGACGCGGTCGTGCCGACGATGTGCAACCGTCCCCGCGGGTGGGCCGTCAGCCACGCGGCATACGCGATGGCGGTCTCGCGGGCCTTGACCGGGTCGAGGAAGACGGCGACGTTCTTCTGGAACGCCAACTGGGAAGCCCCGTCGAAGACGTCGACTCCGGTGCCCGAGCCAGGATCCGGGGCGACCGTCACGTGCTGCGGGGCGACCGGCGTCACGGTGAAGGCACCTGCGGCCACCTCAGGTGAGCGACCGTCGGGCGCTCCTGCCTCGACGGTGAGCGTGCCGCCTGCCGCCTTGATGATCGCGGCATACACGGCCTCGATTGTCGCCGTTTGTCGGGGCGCGAGAGGCTTCTGATCGCCGACACCTTGCCCCAGCCAGTACCACCGCACGGTGGCGTTCGACAGCTTGGGGAGGTCGGCCGGAGTGAGCTGATGCATGACGGTTTCGGCCGAGGTGAGCGACATGCCTTCGTCGGTGATCGTGTAGGAGCCTCGGTCGGACAGGCCCGGGCCCATGATCACGACAACCGGGGTCGGCCCGGACGACAGCGTGCCGGCCAGCCCGAGCGCCGCGAACATGTCGACTCCGTCAGCCGAGGGCTTCGCGGCGTTGATTCGGGCCACGACCTCGTTGTAGAGCAAGGTCCTTTGGTCCCGCTTCTCCGCACTTGAGAGCTTCGAGGTCGGGTCCACCCGTCCTTGCGAGAGCAGCGCGTGCGGCGCTCCGTCCGCTTCCACGACCGACACCGGCGCACCGCACTCCAGGGCCGCATCGAGGGTTCCCTCGGTCGCCGAGTGGAGGTAGGGGGTCGGCGCGTTGTCGGTGGCTTGGACGACGTAGACCAACGATGAAGGGGCGGCGCAGGCCCCGGTCGGGATCTCGCTCTTCTTCGAACAACCGGCTGAGAGGCCGATGGCGAGCACGGCGCCAAGGGTGAGCAGTGCGGTCGAACGCCTCATTCGAGACATCTGGGGCTCCTTCAGGTGGTGAGGGGGCGGCATACGGACAACTGCACGGGACAAACCGATCCCCGAGACACGGGCCAGCGGCGCAGGCGCGGGCCGATCAAGCGGCCGGAAGGGGTCGGGGCACGGCGAAGAGCGGGCGCCCGGAGAGTGCCTGGACCAAGCGGGCCTTGGGCGCGACGCGCTGCATTCCCCGCGCGTAGGTCGCCACGCGGCGTTCGGCATGGGCTCGGGCCGCATGGCACCGCCGGGCGCACGTGCGCTTCGCGTTCTCGACCTGGATCTCGATCTCGCCGATGCGGATCTGCGCCTGGCCCCGCCGCTGATCCAATGCGGCCACCTGTCCCCTCAGCGTCGCCACCTCGACCGCATGGGTGCGGGCTCGGCGCTGGGAGCGCTCCTGTTCGGTCTCCAACGCTTCGCCAGCCCCGCGTGGCTCGCTCGACGCCGGCCCGTGAGCCTCCAGTTCCGCTGCCTCCGAGGACAGCTGGGTATGCCGCCGGTCTGTCACCGAGACCTCCGCCACCAAGCGACGGTGCTCCCGGAACAGCGCGTCCAACACCCGCTCGAGGGTGAGCTGCTCGCGGGCGTCGACCTGGTCCACCTCGGCGACCCTGGCGCGCACCCACGGCGTGGGGATGAGGTCACCGTTCTCCGTCGAGCCGGGCGCACCGGGACCCGCCGCAGCTTCTTCGGACTGGGCGGAGTTGAGGAACCGGCCGTCCCGTCGGCCGCGCCAGTGGTCGGCGAGCCGGTGATACCAGCGGTAGGTCGTGGGACGCTCCTCGGGCCGGTGGAAGAACTCGATGGGTGTCGTGGGATCGGTGCTCATGGGTGCTCCTGGTGGGGTCGAGTCGACTCGGTCGGTGCGGGCTGGCTGAGGGTGAGAAGGGCGCGGGGTGTGCCGACGAGGGCGGGTGACCTAGGCGCCGGTCCAATGGCGGCCGTGGACGCGGCATACGAGGTGGTGGCGACAGTCCGGGCACGGCCCGGTGCCGTATGGGGTCATTCCTCGGCACGCCAGCCCGTGTGGGCACGGGCGAAGCGCGCGCCCGCAGTGGAAGCACGTGCCAGGCGGGCCTGGTCGAAGTGCGGTCGGGATGTCACTCATCGGCCCGGTCCGCCTTCTTCCACCCCTCGCTGTCGGTGGGCAGCCACTCGTCGTCGCCGGACGGCGGCGGAACTCGAGCAAGGCCATAGGGGAGCGGACCGAAGTCGGGTCGGTGCCTGGTGATCCCGGCGGCATCGGGTCGACCGAGCCGTTCGACGAGACGCTGGAGGGAGACGGCGGACGCGGCATACACCATCTCGGTGGCCTCCCGGATCGCGGTGTCGCGCTCCTCGTTGAGGTTGGCGATGGCGACCTCGGTCGCGCCCAGGTCCGAGCGCAGGCCTTGCAGCATGGCCGTTTCCGACTCGTAATCCTTGATGAGCGCGTCGCGAGCGGTCTTGGCGGTCACCATCTGGCGCAGCACCGGGTGCCGCCAGGTCCGGCCGCTGTGGAACGCCAGCGCCGAGGTCGCGAGGTAAATGGCGAGGAGCAGCAGAGCCAGGATGAGGTTCTGGGCGTCATGGGTCACGGGGGTTGCACCGGGACCGCTGCTCGCCCGGGTGACGCCTGTGGCAGCGGAATGCGTGATTCGCGCGTAGAACAGTCCGCCCCCCAAGGTGGCGACGATGCCGAGCCAGATCCACATCGCCAGAGCAGAATGCCGGCTGGCTTCACCCGCCCACCCGGCAGTGAAGAACGCAGCGGTCATGACTGCGAGAGCGATGAAGATGGCCGGACCCCAGGCGTAGTCCTCGAGGTCTGCACCGAGGATCCTGGCAAGGACATCTCGGGTGAGGTCCACGGTGAAGAACGCCTCGGCAAGCAGCAGGAGGATTGCCCGAATGGAGTCCTCACGGAGGTGTCGGCGCAACGCCTGAGCCGACACGTCGGCCAACTCGGGAGCAGTCGGGGTGGTGAGCGAGCGGTCGGTCGAGCGGGTGGGTGAGGCGGTGGGGCCGGGGGACACTGCAGACTCAGCGGCAGCGACGGGGGTCATGGTCAGGCTCCTCAGTGTGGGTCGGCGGTTGCGGTTGCGGTCGCGGGGGTGGGGCTGGACGTGACATCGGGGGTCAGGATGGACGTGAGGTCGAAGCTGGGGTCGGGGAGGGAGGACTCCTCGGGCGGGCGCTTCGGATACTGCGTTAACCGATCCCCGATCGCGGCCCCGCGATGAGCTTGACGGCCGGACCAACCGACGGTTCGCGGCGCCCCGAGAAGGCGGTCGCGCGCACTCACGTAGCTGCGGTCGAGGTCCCGGATGTCCCGTTCAAGTCGCCCGATCCTCACCGTCGTTTGAGCGATGTCCCGTTCGAGCTGGGCCTGCAGGTGCAGGTAGCTCGCGCCGACCTGGGTGAACTGGCTCTCCAACCGGGCGGTTTGCTGGGCCAGCACCGCCTCGAGGTAGCCCTCGAGGGCGTGCAGACCGGCTTCGTCCACCGCGCCTGCGTCGACCCAGGCATCGATCCGGGCGGCAA
>WBZT01002764.1_pt1 | contig 11940 bp, 9 predicted proteins | sample 5204241 | NCBI WGS metagenome assembly WBZT01 (sample SAMN12344358, study PRJNA552823) | activated sludge metagenome | biome: Activated sludge suspended growth; feature: Nitrification reactor; material: Wastewater; isolation source: activated sludge from nitrification reactor of wastewater treatment...
ACCTCAGCACGGATACGGCCGTGCCTCTCAATCTCTCTCTCGGCAACCTATCAGTCACCGGACAGGCCCATCCCATGCAAACCGACCGGTTGCTGGCCAACTTCCGCCAGCGGGTGGGGTTGGTCGGCGCGCGGGCGCGGGGAAACGGCCGTGCGCTCTCCGCCCCCTGGCACGAATCCGACGCGCTCCACGTTCAGCCCAACGACACCATCCACCTGACGCTGCAATGGCAAAGTCTGGCCCCCGCCGAGGAAAGTTATACGATTTTTGTTCATTTGATTGACGCCGCGAATCGGCCGTGGGTGACGCTGGACTACACGCCGCTGGGCGGCTCCGCGCCCACGCACCTGTGGATTCCCAAGTGGCTGCCCGGCCAGCAGATGCTGGACCCGTACCGCCTGATGATTCCGCCCGACCTGCCGCCGGGCACGTATTACATCGAGGTGGGGTTGTATGAAATGATTGGCGGCCGCCGCCTGCACATTTCCGACCAGGCTGGCAACCTGGCCGGCGACCGCTTCATTTTAGGCCCGGTGGTGGTAGGTGAGAGGGAATAAGGGGAGAGGGGAACGGCCGTTCCTCAAACTTCAGCCGCTGATCCCGATCAACTCATAAATCTGCTCCAGGGCCATGCGCCCCTTCACGCGCATCGGGTTCATTGCCTCCACGATCACCCAATCTCTGGCCCGCTCATAGGCCTCTGAGCTGAGCAAAATCTGGCCTGGCCGCGCCGTTTCCTGCACCCGTTTCGCCAGATTTACAGCATCGCCGATGGCCGAATAATCCTTACGCAGGCTGCTGCCCACATTGCCCACAACCGCTTCGCCCACATGAATGCCGGTGCCAAAATAGAGCCGCTTGTCGGCTGGCATATTCATGTGATAGGCGATCATGTTGTTTTGAATCATCAGCGCCGTGCGAATGGCGCGCTCCACGTGATCTTCCTGGGGGTTCAGGGGGGTGTTAAACAGCGCCATCACTGCATCCCCCATAAATTTGTCGGTCATGCCGCCGAAATGGGAAATAGCCGTCACGGCCTGGGTAAAATAGCCATTGATCACCTCGATCAATGTTTCCGGGTCCAGGTTTTCGCTAAAGGTGCTAAAGCCGCGCACGTCGGCAAATAACACGCTGATCACCCGGCGCTGCGGCCGTTGCGCTGCATCCAGGTCGCGCACCTGGTCCACCAGCGCGGGCGGCAAATACCGCCGCACACTCTCCAGGCGCTTGGTTTCGGAAATGTCGTTTAGCACCATGGCTACGCCCAACGTGTCTTGCTGGATGTCGCGCAGGGGTGAGAAGGTCAGGTTCAGGGTGGTTGTGCCCGGTCGTTCGCTTACCATAATATCCATTTCGGCATTTTGAATGCCGCCGTTTTTCTTCACGGACTCCACAATTGGCTCCACGGGCAGCCCTAACACCTGAAGCGCGTTGGCGTAAGCTTCGTGAAGGATGGAATGGGGCGGGACGCCTAAAATTTGTTCGGCGGCGCGATTAAACAGCGCGACCCGATCCTCATCGTCGATGGTGATTACGCCGCTGGCGATGGATTCGAAGACGTTGTCCATCAGGTCTTTCATTTCGGTGATTTCCATCAGGTGCTGGCGGATTTGTTGGAAGAGGCGCGCGTTTTCGATGGCGACGGCCGCTTGATTGGCAAAAGTAGCCAGCAAATCCCGGTCGGTATCGCCAAAGATGCCGGAAGCGATGCGGTTATCGGCATAGACAACGCCGATAGTGTTGTTTTTAAGGCGCAGCGGGACGCAGAGAATGGAGCGCAGGTTGTAGCTGATGATGCTTTCGGTGGCGGCAAAGCGGGGATCCGATTGGGCGTTCATGGTCACTACCGGCTCGCCGGATTCGGCGACGGAGCGCACAATGGTGCGGCTAATTTCGAAGGAAGAGGATTTTTCAATCGTTTCCCGATCCACGTTGCGAGCCACCTGCACGGTTAGCTGGCCGGTCGTTTCGTCGATGAGCAGGAGAATGGCGCGTTCGGCCTGGGTGAGGTTGATGATGGCGTCCATTACGGCCGCCAACACCTGGTTCAGGTCTAGCGAGGAGTTGACGACGGCGCCGATTTCTTGCAGCGCTTTGAGCTGTTCATGTTCTTTGGCCTGGGCTTCGAAGCGACGTTCTAAATCTTCGAGGGTGCGGCGAACTTGCACGAAGAGGCGAGCCAGTTCGTCGGTGGACTGCACGGCCGCCTGACGGGTGATCTCGGCGCGGGTGGTGATCATGGTTTGTTGTTGGTTGACGGCGCCGCCGAGTTCGTCAACTATGTCGCGTAAGTGTTTTAAATTGCGGTGAACCTGGGTTGTAGACTGCTCACTCACTGGAGTGTCCTCCCTCTGTTGACCCAAAATGGCCCATTCTGGTTTAGATCGGGCTGACAACCGAAATGGGCTGGGAAGACCCTGAGGGTTTTGCCAACCTTTAGGGTCTGTATCGTTAGGTGGGCGAATTGTTTACAGACTCGCTTTGGTAATGATTTCTCATTATAACAGAGCAATGAGGTTGTTAAAAAGGGGGTTTTAGGCGTTACTGAGGGCTGCGCCGTTTACGCCAGCGTTCCAGGCGGGCGGCGATGCTTTTGCGCAAGAGCAACGGCCGTAATACCCGCCATTCATTCAACGGATCAAAGTCACTATCTCCGCCATGCGTGCGGCTGAACTGCGTGAGTACAAATTGTTGGGTCAGGTTGCGGACGGAGGTTTTGCCTTCGGGCACGGCCGTTGCGATCAAATCCGCGCGTTCATAGGGCGTATTGGTAGACCGGAAATGAATCCCCAGCCAACGCGCCCACGACTCCAGACGCGAATAGCTGCGCGTGACGTTGGATTCCACCTGTTTGTTCAATTGGTTGGCCAACCACATCAGCCCTAAGGCAATTGCCAGTACCAATCCGACGCCAACTACTTCCCATACGGGGATGCGCTGCCACCAGGCCATGTCTGGCAGGGTCACGTCTGGATTTTCACCGGTTACGTCGCCGCCGCGCTCAATGTCCAGCGTGGGATCATCTAGCTGTGGCGCGAGATTGCCTAGCCCACTGGCCAGCGCGTCTTCGGCTGTGTCGGTTTGGGCGGCTTCTAATGATTCCTGCCGTACCAGCACAGGAATGCTGGCCGTCGGTTCAAATTGAATCCAGCCATAAGCGGGGAAATAGACTTCTACCCAGGTGTGGGCGTTGCTGGCGCGCACACGGTAGGAGCGCGTTGTTTCGTCATAATCGCCCTGCACATACCCGTTCACGATGCGCGCCGGGATGCCTTGCGAGCGCAGCATGATGGCCATGGCGGAGGCGTAGTAGGTGCAGTACGCTTTTTGGCTGACAAACAAAGTGTAATGAATGGGTTCTGCGTCTGGCGGCGGGGCGTCGATCTGGTCATCGTAGGTGATGGATTCGCGCAGATAGTTTTGCACGGCCGTTGCCTTGTCGTATACATTGTCGTAGCCGGTCGTTAGCGACGAGGCCAGAGCCAGGGTTTCCGGGGTAATTTCGCCGGGGACTTGTAAGTAGCTGTCCAAAACCCATTGCGGATAATCGGTAGTCGTGCGCCGCAAGCTGTCCACATCGGCCGTGGAAATGCTGGAAGCGACCTGATACTGGTCGCCCTGGCGCAAAACAAACCGGGACCGTACGGCCGTTACCAGCTCGTTGCCATTTTCATCCAGGGTCGAATCGACAAACATCTGGCGATTGGAGCCGATGACTTCCGGGGCGGCGTATAAAAAGCTGGAATTGGGTAAAAAGTTAACTACCGTCTGGGTGATGGTTTCTCGCGCCGCCAGGGGCGGGGTGGGCAACATGCCATCATCCGGGAAATGGAGCGCTGTTTCCCCATCGGCCACGGACCATGCGCCATCTTCGTAGGTGTCCATGGCAATGGCGCGCCAATATAAATTGGGCAGCGGATCGGTTACGTAGACGTCCATGACCAGATCGTTGCCCACCGAGCGCGGGCCGCCGAGGGCCATTGTTTCCTGGTAGGGGTCGCTGGTGGCTGTGCCATAGGCGCGCAGCGCGGAGAAAAGCCGGGTCCAGGTTTCCTGGAAATCGCGCCAGGGACCGCGTGTGCCGCTGAGCGCTTCGTTTACGGCCGTGCTGGCCGCCAATTTGGGCAGCGGATAGGACACAATCAGCAAAATCAACGCCGCTAAAAATCCGGCGCGGATAAAATTGGAACGAATGCCTTGTTCGTAACGCACAGAAGCCGCCTGCCAAACCTCCTCTTGGGCAACCAGGTATGTGCGGGCGATGAACACCAGCGCCACGACCAGATAAATCGCCAAATAGAGCAGCAGCGGCTTGGGGCCATAATAGTAGTAAACCACACTGAGCAGCACGAGGCCGGTGGGGATGATGGCCCGCCAGATGCGTGGTTTGCGGAAGGTGTACCACGCGGCCGTATAACCCAGAAGCCAAAAGACAACGGCCGTTTGCACCACAAACACCAACCCATCCCGACTGGTTCCGCCGCCAAACGCTTTCTGGAACCAATCAGCCTGCCGGGCAATCATGTTCAGCACGCGTTCGTGCCAGGAAAGTTCCAGAGGAAGTGTCGTCCCGACCAGATAAAACACCATGAACAAGCCGTACACCACGGCGAACAAATGGGCGGTATTGGCGGAGAAACGACTTTTGGCCAGCAGCAGGCCGGTGACAATGGCCAGCGTGCTGATGATGGGCAGGATGTGGGTGCCGGCCGTGAGTTCGGCCTGCATGATGGCTACCGCAGCGATGGCAACCAGCAAAATCAGCAGGCCCAGAGTCGACCAGCCTTCTTTTAGATCAAGGGTTGTGCTTTTTTGCATGTCCAAGCCACCTTTTCATCGCTTAAATTGCTAAGGATTAGCAGAGCGCTGACGGCCGTTTCCGTACAGCAAAGCATCTGGTAAGCAGCTCCCACCGCGCAGATTATAACAGCGCGTCACCGTTTTGCCACCAAAAAGCCCCGCGATTTATAGCCGATGTTAATCTGTGCGCTTACCGTTTTCGCGCCGTTGACTTAGAAAAAGCCCCAATCCGCCGATGACCACTAACCCAACCAGGCCAATGACCAGGAAATTGCTGCCCGAAGCCGGTTTGATGGGTAACACAAACAGGACTTCGCCCTCGCCCTCACTGCCGCTGACTCGGGTTTGCACCTGGTACTCGCCGGGAGCGGTTGGCGCGGTGAAATCAGCTTCATAGAAAAGTTTGTTGACGGCTTGTTGGGTGGTGGCGGGACCAGAGAGCACGGCCGTATTGTCGCCGACGGCCGTTACCTGCAGCATCACCTGGGCGTCCAGCACTGGCTGATTGTTTTCCGGGCGCACAACAGCCACCGTGACGTGCAGCTTTTTGCCTGCTTCTACCTCGTTTGGGGCCACCCAGACCGTTACTCGGTATGGGCCGGCCACTTCGCCGGCAATGTGGACGGTGCCGCCGCCGTGCGCCCAGGCTGCCCGTGCGGCTGCGCCCCAGAGTAGAAAAGCCAATACCAGCCAGGCAAAAAGACGCCGCTTAGGGGGAAGGTGATTGTTTAGCAAGGCTTTTGTTAACATAAATTAAATAACCACCGCCCAGCAGCAGCGCGAAAAAAATCCACTGAATGGCATAACTCAGATGTGGGCCTTCGGATAAATCGACTTCTCGCGCTGTGTGGTAAGGCAGTCCGGTGTCGCCGTTTTCCGGCGGCGATTCGATGACGTAAACCGGCAGCAGGGTATAAGGCATCTGCGCTTGAATGGCGGCGACGTCCACGCGATACCACTGCTGCTGCGCCGTATCAGGAATGGCCTTTTCGCCCAGGCGCGAAATCGTTTGGGAGAGGGCTACATAGCCGGAGATGGTGATTGGTCCGGGCTGGTCGTATTGTGGCCACGCGGACGGGTCGGCCTGACTATCGGGAATCCAACCGCGATCGATGAGCACGGCCGTTTGCCCATCAGCCGCTACCAGCGGGGCGATGAGATGAATGCCGGCCTGCCCGTTCCAGTTTTGCACAATAAGCGCCACCTGATTATCAAAATCATAGCTGCCGGAAACCAGAACATTGTGGTTTTCCAGAGATTGGGGATTGGCGGGGAGGGAAACGGCCGTTAAAGGCAGCGGCGGCGCGGCCAAAGCCTGCTCCAGGATGGCATTTGCCGCTCTGCGCTCTTGCAGCCGATCCATTTGCCAGACACTCAGCCGTAAAAAAACAGCCATCAGCAGCAAAACCAAAATGGTCACCCACCACCATTTGCGACTAAACAAGGCGCGCGCCAGGAGTTGTAATTGTTTCATGGTATCAAACCAACGATGTTGGCTCCCTCAGGAACGGCTCAGAAACCCAAACGCCCGGATGTTATTTTTTTAAGCCCGGAGCCAGCAAAGCCTCGTCTGTAGCCCATACTTTTTCCGGCAGATTGGGTTTACGCTCTTCCTGGCCCAAAAGTTGAGAAATAAGCACCAGGGCGGCGATGATGTACATCATACTGCCCGGAATCCACATGATAACCCCGCTGATGCGCTGGTCGGTCATCACGCTGATGTTCCAAATCCGGGGAATGTCCAGATAATAAGCATAGATTGGGTTATCGGCAAAAGCCAAAACGACGCCGGTCATCATATTAGGCGGTATGGCTGCCAGAACAAAGATAATGCGCCCTAACAGGCCAAACTGCTTATGAATGCGGGGACCGGCCCCGGTGACATGCCACCAATAGGCCATGCTCACCAGGAAGAACGAGATATGTTCTACATCATGGACAAAGTCGCTGCGCAGCGCCGCATTGTACATATCGGGATCATGCCAGCCAACAATCACGATGACCCACAGCAGCCAGACGACGCCCGGCGAGGTGATGGTGCGCAGCAGCTTGCGCGAGCCTGAATCTCGGTGCAGCGCTCGGCTAAAACCCTGGCCAACCGGCCGTCGCAGGCGATCTGGCAGCCCCCACAGCATAACGGCCATCGGGTTGGCGATGAGCAAAAGTGGCGGGGCGATCATGATCAGCAGCAGGTGCTGGACCATGTGCATGAAGAAGAGTTGTCCGCTCATCACGTCGATGGGGGACATGAGGGCAATGGCGATGAAAACCAGCCCTACGAGATAGGAGATCAGCCGCCAGCTAGCGGAAAGAGGCCAGGGTTGTCCGGGGCGATACGGCCGTTGCCGGCCCCGTGTCCGGCGGCGCAAAAGTCGCCACCCCCGTATATAAACAGTCCCGGCCAAAGCCAGGACTAAAATAATCTCTAACCGCCAGTTCCAGGATGTTAGAACGGCTTTAAGGACAGGATCCATGGGTTTCGCGGCGATTGACTAGCGCCAATCGCCCTCCATTAGCCTCTTCACTAAACCGCTTTGCCGATCAAATACAAAGCCGGGTAGAAGAAAATCCAGACGACATCGACGTAATGCCAGTATAACGCAATCCCTTCAACGCCCCAGTGACGCTCCACGGAATACTCGCCTTTGCGTCCCCGATTCCAGGCAATCAACAGCAACCCCACGCCGCTAATCACATGCAGCGCGTGCATCCCGGTCATCATGTAAAACACGCCGCCATGCACACCGTCCGATGGTTTAAGATGACCGAACCACTCAATGCCAAACATGTTCAGCGTCAGGCCAAACAAGTTCCATTCCATCACCACCACGCCCACAAAGAATAGAAGCCCCAGCAGAGCCGCCAGCAGGTAGGATTGGGTAAACGTCTTGCGGTCGCCATACGTCATCGCCGTTTCGCCGCGATAGACAAAAAAGCTGCTCAATAACAAAATGCTGGTGGTAATCAGCCCTAATTCCTGGCTCAATTCCGGCCGTGTTTGTCCAACGCCCGGCACATTCCAAAGATAAAAACGGGTGATCAACAAAGCGCCGAATAAGAAAAACTCAGATATAAAAAACAGCCAGAGGCCTAATCGGTTTGCTCTAACCTGGGTTGCGTAAGGTAACTCGTGCGCGCGATCTTCGTCATGCGCTTCGTGATGGCTTCCCGGTTGGGCTTTTGTATAAGCACTCATCAATGACTCTCCTCACGCCACAAACGGGACACATGCATAAATACCTGCACGATAATGGCCGCTTTGATCAGGGCGATGATGAACAGAAAAACGGTCGATCCGCTCATAATGGCAATCGCAAACTCCGCAACGGTTAGGACTGCCAGTAATAAAACCACGATATTGCCCTGTCTAAAGGCAGCTTTCTTTTGTTCGTCCACGCTACATTCTCCTCGTAGATTTAGACACCTGAAGGCCAAGAGTCGGCATTAGTCACCGGATGGCACAGGCGCCGTTTGCGTGTGCACATATTCGGATCCGTCTAACCCATAATCATAGGGGTCGCCAACAACCTCGAAGGGCACGTCATAATTAAATTCGGGTACAGGATAGGGGATTTGCCATTCTGGCGAGCGAGATCCCCACGGATTTGTGGCGGCCATTTCTTTTGACCGCGCGCTGCTGACCAGGTTGTAAACCATGATTAAAACCGACCAGCCAATTACCAGAGCGGCAATGGTGATGAGTACCTGTGTGCCCTGAACGCCCAAAACTGCTTCGTAGTCGGCGATGCGGCGGCGCATCCCCAAGAGGCCAATTTGCATTTGTCCCAGGCTCATCACCCAAAAGCCGGGAACCATGAGCCAGAAGTGCAGTTTGCCCAGAGATTCTTTATACATGCGCCCGGTGATTTTGGGGAACCAATAATAGATGGCCGCAAAGAAGGGGAAAATAAACCCACCAAACATCGTCGCATGGAAATGCCCAACGACCCAGTAGCTGTCGTGCAGGTGCAAATCAGTGGGGATGGTGCCCAAAATCGGGCCGGTTACGCCGCCAATCAGGAAGACCGAAATAGCGCCGAGGACAAACAACATAGGTGTTTCAAACGTGAGTTTGCCTTCCCACATCGTGGCCACCCAGCTGAAGAATTTCACGCCTGTGGGGATGGCTACAAACATCGTCGCCATCATGAAAGGGATTCGCAGCGCATCGTTCATACCGGAGGTGAACATGTGGTGGGCCCAAACCAGGAATCCAACGAAGGCAATGCCTAAACTGGAAAGAGCGATCCATTTGTAGCCGAAGAGCGGTTTACGGGAGAAAACCGGCAAAAGTTCGCTGATAATGCCCAACCCGGGCAGCACAAACACGTAAACGACAGGATGGGAGTAGAACCAGAAAAGGTGTTGGTACAAAATGGGGTCGCCGCCGTTTGTGGGATTGAAGAAAGTCAAACCGGCGACGCGTTCCATGACGTTCAGCGTCAGGGCTACACCAACGGTTTGGGTAGCGGTGAATTGGATCAGGGATGTGGCAACGGCCGCCCACACAAAAATGGGCATCCGGAAAGGCGTCATGCCTTTGGCGCGCATAAACGATACGGTGACGAGCAAGTTAATGGAGCTGGCGATGGAAGAAAGCCCGTTCAGGTAAAAGCCCATCAAAAAGAGCACAACTCCCAACGGCGCGCGCAGGCTGAGCGGCGGGTAGCCAACCCACCCGGTGTCCCAACCGCCGACAACCATGCCGGAAAGAATGAGCACAACGGCCGGAATACCCACCCAATAGCTGAAGGCGTTCAGACGGGGGAAGGCCATGTCGGATGCGCCAATCATCAGGGGAACCAAATAGTTGGTCATCGCGCCCACGCCCAATAAGATGCTGGCAATCATGACGATGCCATGCGCGCTGAAAAGGGTGTTGTAGGTTTTGGCATCTAGGAATTGGATGCCTGGCTGGGCTAGCTCTAACCGGAAGACGAGAGCAAAGATACCGCCAACAAGCAGCACCAGGATGCTGGTATAGCCGTATTGAATGCCGATAACTTTGTGGTTGACATCTACGTTTAAGTAGCGAGACCACCCTGGTTTGCCTTCGGGTACGCCGTGGCGTAAGGGCGTCTTTTTGCCGGCAATCCATTTGAGCCAGTCGGTCAGTACGCCGGCAAATAAGAGAAAGCCGATGACGCCCAGGATAGCGCCCAGGACGACGCCTGGTTCAACGTTTGTTTCTAGCCCCATGGCGGAGCGGATGCCGCCGACGAGGCCGATGCCTGCAAAGGTGAAGATCGCCTGACCAATGAGGCCGCGAACGTAAGCAGAGTTGATAATGATTCCTAATGTTCTCATAAACATCCTCCAGAACCGGCAGAGTGGCCCTGATTATTCGATGGTTTGTATGTAGGCGATGATGTCGGCGATGATGTCGAGTTGTACGCCTTCACTGGCGAGCACGGCCGTTTCCTTTTCCGCCATCCGTGTTTCAAAATCTTGCGGCATGATGTTGGCCGCAAAGCCAGCCACAATTTTCAGGTTGGGGTTGATGATGGATTCTCGAATGTACGCATCATCAACGGTAGCAGTTGTGCCATCGGCCAGTTGGGCTTCATGATTGTACATTCCTTGCCATGTGGGGCCGGCCAGCGCAGTGCCATCCACGCTGTGGCAGGCATTGCAGCCAAATTCGGTATACCAGACCTGCCCGCGTTCAACCGGGGTCATGTCGGCATAAGCTGGCGCAGCCATGCGTTCATCCGCCCAGGCGGCAAAGCCTGCTTCATCCAGAACGTGTACCTGGGCAATCATAACGGCATGTTGCAGGCCGCAGATTTCGGCGCAGCGCACTTCATAATCGCCCGGCTCAGTGGGGGTAAAGCGCAGGTATGTTTTCCGGCCTGGCAGCAAATCTTGCTTAACGCGAAACTCAGGAATCCAGAAGGAGTGCAGGACGTCACGAGATTCCATTTCCAGAACAATCGGTTGGTTTAACGGCAGGACCAGGTCCGGTGTGGTGACGTCTCCTTGTTCCGGGTATTCGAACAGCCAGGCCCACTGCTGGCCCCAGACGCGAATGGTCATCTCTTGGGGATTGGGCGTGGTTAATTCGTTCAGCGTGACCGCGCCCCAAACGCCAAAGCCGATGACAATGACGGTGGGGAGGATGGTCCAGGCAATCTCCAGGCCGGTATTGCCGTGTACATACGGCCCCATCTCGTCGTCGCCGGGTTTGCGACGAAAGACAACTGCCGCGTAGAGCATGAATACCATGATCAGGGCGAACAGGAAAGAAATGAGCCAGAAATGCGCGTCGAACATGACGTCGATTGGCCCGGCTTCTTTGCTGGCCGCCATCGGCAGTCTGTACAGCGGCCCTAAGACAAAGAACCGGAGGACAAGTGTGGTTGCGATGATTAGAACCGTTACAGCGATGTAATGTTTTGCTTTACCCATATGTCTTTTCCTGCGTTATTGGTGAACAGGCAAACAAAATAGGTCGCCCATTCAGCTAATTTACTCTTGATACATGCGACAATAATGGTTGTGAGAAACCGTTTTTTGTCTGTTGAATTATGAAAAACAGTCGAGTCGGTTTGAGCTGTTAGGATAGAAAAAGGAGCTAACCGACGTTGTTGATGAAGAGCATAAAGCCAAGACCAACTCCGACTATCAGTAGGCCAGTCACCAGGACAGCGATGAAGTCCCAGGGAATGGCGGCAGAATCTTTTGCCGGAATGGCTAAGAGATGTTCACGGCGTGCGCGCCAGACCAGAAGGGGGATGGTGATGGCAAAAAGAATGATGAGAATTGGTAGGCTTGAGTTGAAGGTTTGCCCAAACAGCACAAATTGGCCTGTTGGGGCGAGTTCGGAGTAGATGAGAGTACCGAGTAGGGCGACGAAGAACAAAACGATCAGAGAAAGACTGATCGGGTCAAGATGATAAATGTATTCTTTGGGTGTATGGGGAGCGGCGTGGCTTTCGCGAACAGCTTTGATTTTTTCTTGTTCTCTTTTATCGAGCGCCGCGACGTGGTTTTGGTAGGTGTCGCTGTTGGCCACGGCCGTTGCCGATTTTTCTAGTTGACGCACCAAAAAGGAAAGAATAAAACCCACCACAACAATGCTGACCAGGGCAAAAACCAGCATCCCGATAAAAACCAGGAATAGCTGCGTGCTGTTTAGCA
>WBZT01002765.1_pt1 | contig 11938 bp, 10 predicted proteins | sample 5204241 | NCBI WGS metagenome assembly WBZT01 (sample SAMN12344358, study PRJNA552823) | activated sludge metagenome | biome: Activated sludge suspended growth; feature: Nitrification reactor; material: Wastewater; isolation source: activated sludge from nitrification reactor of wastewater...
GCGCGAAGCCTGACCCGCCGCCGGTCCCCCGGCGCGGTGACCCGGCCCGTTGGCCGGCTCCCGGCCGGGGACCGGCCCCCGGCCCCCGATGTCCAAGTACCCCCTGCTCATCCCCGCGGCCAAAGAGAGCACCGCCCCGCTGGCCCTGCTGCCGGTGATCTTCGTCGGGAGCTATCCGGACGCCACCGTCCAGCTCGCCCCCCGGATGCCCGAGATCGCGCTGCTGGGCCGCTCCAACGTGGGCAAGTCGAGCCTCCTCAACGGGCTGTTCGGCCGCAAGCTGGCCAAGGTCAGCAACACGCCCGGACGCACCGCACTCATCAACGTCTTCCAGCTCCCCACGCTCTACCTGCTCGACCTGCCCGGCTACGGCTTCGCGCGGGTCTCGCACAGCGAGCGGGCGCGCTACCGGAAGCTGGTCCGCGGCCTGGTGGAGAAGCGGAAGACGCTGAGCGGGCTGCTGTGGCTGCTCGACATCCGCCACGACCCGAGCGCCGAGGACCGCGAGTACGGCGACCTGGTCGCGGAGCAGGGCCTGCCGATGCTCGTGGCCGTGACCAAGGCGGACAAGCTCCCCTTCGGGCAGCGGAAGCAGCGGCTCGCGGCGCTCTGCCGGGCGCTGGCGCTGCCGGAGGACCAGGTTCAGCTTACCAGCAGCGAAACCGGCCTCGGGCTCGACGATCTGGCGCAGAGCCTGCTCGCGGTGGGCGCCGCCAAGGAGGAGTGATGCGACGATTGATGGTACGCGCGGTACTCGGCCTGGCGCTCGCGGGCGGCGCACTCCCCGCCGCCGGGCAGGCCGTTCCCGGCAGCGACCTGCCGCCGGCCGGCTTCGGGGTGCTCAACCAGGACCAGCTGAGCGTGCGGTTCGCCGCCTCCGACCTCGAGGTCCGGTTCCTCCCGCTCGACGAGCGGATCCTCCGGCTCATCGCCAATGACGGCTACGACGCGCTCAAGGGCCTGATCGCCAGCCGGCAGGCCGCGATCGACTCCGCGGTCCAGCTGGCGGGCTCCGGCGAGCCGGGCCTGGCGCTGGTGAGCTTCTTTGCCCTCCGCAGCGACGCGCGGTTCGATCCCGAGAACCTCAACCTGGTCTACCACAACCAGCTCTACCGCCCGGTGGGGATGGTGCCGGTGACGGGCAACTTCACCGGCCGCCAGCTCGCCGTGCGCACCCAGGCTTCCGCCATCTACGTGTTCGACCGGCCCATCCCGGTGCTGGAGCCGTTCGACCTCTCGTACGCCGGCACCCAGTCCAGCGTGTGGAACGAGGCGCTGCGGCGCATCGACCGGGCCCGCAGCCAGGTGCTGGCCCGGTGGCAGGCGGTGCAGCGGGATTCCACCGCCGCCAGGCCGTAGGGCGGCCCGGCCCCGGCCGGGACCCGCGTCGTGCCGGCGCCTGCGCGGCTCCTCTCCCCCGCCCGGCCCGGCCATGGCGGGAGTCCCGCCGCCCCCCCTATCCTCCGGGGACTCCAGCCCGGGCCCTTCGCCGGATCGTGAAGACCCAGACCCGCGATTCCCTCCTCGCCTATCTCCCTGCGGCCACCTGGCTCGCGGGGGGCGTCCTGCTGCTCGCCACCGGGCAGCGGATGGCGCCCGCTGCCGCCCTGATCCTCGGGGCTTTCGCGCTCGGCCTGGCGGGCTGGGAACGCCGTTCCTGGCTGCCCCTGGCCCAGCTCGGCGCCGCCGTCCTCCTGCTCCTCCTGGCCCAGCTGCAGCAGCCGTCGGGCTGGGTCATGCCGCTGGCCGGGTTCGTGACGCTCGGGGTGGTGGCGGGGCACCTGTTGCGCGGCCGCGCCCGCCTGCGGGCGCTCGACGACGAGCAGCGGGCGCTGCGGCGCCAGGTGGACCGGCGGATCAACGAGATCTTCTCCCTGCAGGAGCTGAGCTATGTGCTGGCCGAGTCGCTGCAGAGCGACCGGATCGCGGCGCAGGTGGCGCGCTACGTCCTGCGCTTCCTGAACGCCGAAGGGGCGGCGGTGCTGCTGTACGATGAGGCTGACGGCTCCCTGCGGGTGGCCGCCGCGGACGGCTCGATCGCGGCGTGGGCGGGGCAGCAGGTCACCGACACCTCGCCGAGCCTGGTGCTGCAGGCCACGATCACGGAGCGGATCGAGGTCACCAACGGCACCGAGCCGCATCCCGTCTACCTCCTGCCGGGGCAGCAGGTGACGACCGGGCTGGCGGCGCCGCTCAGGGCCCACGGCCTCACCATGGGGGTGCTGGCCGTGGCCGACCGGCGGCAGGGCACCTTCAGTCCCGAGGACCTCTGGCTGCTGTCCACCGTGGCGACGCACGTGGCGGTGGTGCTGGCCAACAGCCGGCTGTTCGAGATGGTGCGACAGGCCAAGGAGGAATGGGAGACGGCGTTCAACGCCCTCACCGAGGGCATCGGCGTGCTCGACGCGGGCGGGAAGATCGTCCGCGCCAACCTGGCCCTGGCGCACCTGCTGCAGGTGCCGCCCCCGGCCCTGCTGGGGCAGCCCTTCTGGAGCACCGTGGTCGGCGCGCCCGAGGGCGAGGATGCCCTCATCGGGGCCGCCCGCCGCGGGGAGCGGGTGCCGCCCCTGCAGGTCCGCAGCGCGGGCCGCGACCGGGTGCTCCGGCTCACCGCCGCCCCCCTCGCCGATGCGGCCGAGCACGCCGCCGTGGTGGTGCTGGTGGAGGACGTGACGGAGCAGCGGGCCCTCGAGGCCCAGCTGATCCAGAGCGAACGCCTCGCGGCGGTGGGGCAGCTGGTCTCCGGGGTGGCGCACGAACTCAACAATCCCCTCACCTCGATCGCGGGCCTGTCGGAGTTCCTGCAGGAGCGGGCGGGGCTGGCCCGGGCGGACCGGGAGCACCTCGAGGTCATCCACGCCCAGGCGGAGCGGGCGGGGCGCATCGTGCGGAACCTCCTGACCTTCGCGCGGCGCGGGACGCCGGGGGACCAGGTCGTGGACCTGAACGAGCTGGTGGCGCGCACCGCGCTCCTGGTGGGGTATGAGCTCCGCATCCGGGGCATCACGCTGCGCGAGGAGCGGACCGCGGCGCCCCTGCCGGTGCGGGGGAGCGCCGACGAACTGCAGCAGGTGCTGCTCAACCTGGTGAACAACGCGGCGCAGGCCGTCCGCGCACTGCCCCCCGGCGAGCCCCGCGAGGTGGCGGTGCTCACGGCGATCGACGGCGGTGACGCGGTGGTCTCGGTACGGGATTCCGGCGTCGGGGTGCCGGAGGCGCTCGCGGCCCAGATCTTCACCCCGTTCTTCACCACCAAGGAGCCCGGCGAGGGCACGGGGCTGGGGCTGTCCCTGAGCTACCGGATCATCGAATCGCATGGCGGGCGCCTGCGGCACCAGGCCCCGCCGGCCGGGCAGCGTGGGGCGGAGTTCAGCTTCCACCTGCCGCTCGCGGCGGCGGTCCCCGCCGCCGGGCGGCCCGAGGCGCCGGCGGGGGGGCGGTCGCTGCTCCTGATCGAGGGGGATCCGGCGGCCGAGCTGATCACCCGGGCGCTGTTCGAGCCGGCGGGCTACGCGGTGCGGGTGGCGCGGAGCGCCGCGGAGGGCGCCAGCCTGCTGGCCGCGGAGTCGTGGGGCGTGGTGCTGCTCGATGGCGCGCTCTCGGCGGACGGCACCCGCCGGCTCGCGGAGGAGCTGCCGGTGCGCGAGGGCTGCCGGGTGCTCGTGGCGACCGCCGACCCGGACCTTGCCGCGCGGAGCCGCGAGCGAGGCCATGGCACCCTGCCCCGGCCGTTCCTGCCCCGCGACCTCGTGGCTGCCGCCGGCGACCTGCTCGGCGCCCCGGTGGCTCAGGGCGAGTCCGCGCGATAGTACGACGTGCCGGAGAGCTCGACGCGAAGCGCCCGGCCGCTGACCACGTCGAAGAACCGCACCCGCTCCACCCCCCGACCCTCCGCCCCGACCCGGAAGATGCCCCCGGGGCCCGGCACCAGCTTCTCCTCGTTCCCCTCCGGCGACAGCAGCAGCAGTTCGCCATGCCGCACGACGACCCGGACATTCGAGTCGTAGGGAACCTGCGCCCGGTAGTGCCCCGGGTAGGCCTGCCAGTCGGCCGGGGCGCTGGGCGCGCGAGGCGAGGGGCTGTCTGGCCGCCGGAACCAGCGCGGTCCATGCACCAGTTCGACGATCCGCCCGCCCTCGCGCACTGCCCGGACCGGAAAGCGCGACCAGGCCGAATCCGACGTGAGCAGGCGATCCGGTCCGCCTCGCAGCAGCGGCGCGCGCGCGGCGCCGTCCCGGAGGAACAGCCGCCAGCCGTCGCGTTCCAGCACGATGCCCCCGCCGGCCGAGTCGGCGTATGCACCGGCCCACTCGGCCGCGTCCGGAATCGAATCGGGCGGCGCGGCCACGGGCACCGGAGGTGGCGCGCTCCCGCGCCGGGTCGCGATGAGTGACCGGAGGGCGTATTCCCCGAGTTCGCGTGGTGCCCCCGGCCCATTCATCAGGAGCACGACGCCGAGGCGCTCATCGAGGTCTCCGATGAGCATGGCACGGTAGCCCGGCATCCCGCCGCTGTGCCACAGGATGGGGTCCCCCTCGAGCTCCGTGAGCACCACCCCGTACCCGTAGTAGGCGCCGGGCCCGAGTTCCGGTGCGGGGACGGTCCGCTGGATCATGCGGGCGAAACTGCGCGGCTGGAGCAGCCGGCGCCCGGCCGGCGCGCCCTGATCGAGCAGCGCCACCAGGAACCGGCCGAGGTCGGGGGCGCTCGTCACGAGGTTGGCATCGCCGGCGCTGTACTCACCCCACGCGGCGGGGACCACGGGCTCGCCCGGCAGTGGGGGGCGGTCGTCGAACAGGTACTCGTAGCCGGTCGCGGTGGAGAGCCGGGCCTCCTGCGTGACCGCCGGGTCCGTCCGCGACAGGCCGAGCGGCGCGAGCACGCGCTCGCGGATGGCCTGGGTGAACGGGCGACCGAGAACCTCCTCGATCGCGAGGCTCAGGAGCTGGTAGCCGATGTTGGAGTAGGCAAAGCGGCTCCCCGGGGGGGCGTCGATGACCCGGTCGCGCAGTGCGAGGGCCGTGTAGGGGGATGACGGCAGGTCGCTGCGGTCCCGCGGCAGGCCGGCGGTGTGCGTGAGGAGGTGATGCAGCGTGATGGGGGTCTCGGCCCCGCGCACCCGGAACCAGGGGAGATAGTCGGCGACCGGCCGCTGCAAATCGACCAGGCCCTCCTCCTGAAGCTGCAGCAGCGCCACGGCCGTGAAGGCCTTGGACACGGACCCGGCGAGGAACCGGGTGTCTCCGGTCACGGCGGCACCGCTGGCGAGGTCGGCCACACCGTACGCCCGCACCGCGGCTACCCGGCCGTCGGCCACCACCGCGAGGGCCAGGCCGGGCGCGGGCTCCCGCCGGAGGTGCTCCCGCGCGGCGGCGTCGATGTACGGGAGGGCCCGCAGGACGGCGCTGTCCGGTGCGCCGGGCGCCGGGGCCTGGGCGAGCGCCAGCAGCAGCGCGAGTGGTGGGCCGGCGAGCATGGACCAAGTGTAGGGACGAGCGCCGGCCGGGGCGAGGGGAGGTGCCGGGCGTGACCGCGCCGTGACGTCCGGCTCGCGATCAGTACCCCGCGTCCTGGGCGGCGTGGAAGGGCTGCAGGAGCACCCGGCCGCGCACCTGCCGCTGCACCGCGGCCGGGTCACGGGGGCCCCAGAAGTTGCCCCCGGCGTCGAGCTCCGCGGCATCGATCAGCCAGCGCCGCGCCGAGAGGAACACGTTCCCGCTCACCAGCGTGCCGCTCCCGGCGCCATCGACCACCAGGCCATCCTGCACCCCGTCGAAGAGGTTGCCGCGGATGCGCGCGCGGGTGGTGCGTTCCAGCACGATCCCCCGCTCCACCCGGGCGATGGTGTTGTCGTCCACGCGGTAGTCGGTGCTCGGCTCGTCGTCGGGCCGGGGGGCGAAGAGCCGGATCCCGATGGCCCCGCCGATGATCGTGTTCTCGGCGAGGGCGTTCTCGCCGCCGTGCTCGATGGCGATGCCCGCGCTCCGGGTCCCGAGGATGAGGTTGCCCCGGACCACGTTGCCGCGCGAATAGCCGAGCCAGAAGCCGTAGTCGCTCGAGTCGGCGCGGTTCTCGAGGAAGCTGTTCCAGGCGCTGAACGTGGACTCGAAGGCGTTGTGCCAGGCGTGGCTCGCGTCGTTGCGGATCACCATGTTGCCGATCGACGGCGCGACGGCGGGGCGCTGGCCGCTCAGGAAGAAGCCGTCGCCGGACCAGGTGAGGTCGTTGTCGGCCACGAGGTTGGAGTCGCTCCGCTCGCGCAGCAGCAGGGCCGCGCTGTCGCAGCCCCGGCGGTAGGCCGCGGATTCACAGCGCACGTTGCGGCTGGCGTTGTTGCGGACGATCGTGTTGCGCGAGGACTTCCAGAGGTGGATGCCCCACCCCGAATTGCCGGACACGTCGTTGTCGGCGATCCAGGCCTCGCGGCTCTCGAACAGCCCGATCCCGTTCTGGCTCCCCTGGGCGATCACGCCGGTGACCTGGGCGCGGCTGGTCCGCTTGAGGTACAGGCCGGCGCCGTAGCTCTCGAAGGTGTCGGGCCGGAAGATGTCGAGCCAGTCGGCCTCGTCGAAGCGGTCCGGCGTGGATCGCAGGGCCTGGGCCCGGGAGCCGGAGAGGTTGACGCCGCTCACCCGGTGCCCCTGCCCGCCCTCGATCCGGATGCCGTAGCGGAAGCCGCGGATCCGCCCGCCCCGCACGGTGATGCTGTCTGCCCCGCGGCTGAGGATCCCGACGCCCGTGAACGCGGCGGGGACGGTGTCGCCGCTCTCGAGCGTGACGCCCGTCAGGTCGATGCGGGTGCCCGAGCCGCTCACCACCAGCACCCCCCGCTCCATCCGGTCGGGGATGCGATAGCGGCCGGGGCAGATCTTCACCTCGCCGCTGACCGTGGTACCGGCCTTGTCGAGGCGGACGCAGGGGGCGTAGCCCGTGGCGCGGCGGCCCGGCGGCTCGACGGCCCGGCTGGGGGCCGCGGCGGCGAGCAGGACCGGCCACAGCAGGGCGTTGGACAATCGGATCATGGCCGCACCGGTACGCCGCGCTGGCGGAGGAAGGCGCGCGCCTCCGGCAGGGAGCGGCCCTGATAGTGGAAGATGGACGCCGCCAGCACGCCGTGCGCGCCGGCGTCGAAGGCCTCGGCGAGGTGCTCCAGGTTCCCGGCCCCGCCCGAGGCGATCACCGGGATCCGCACCGCGGCGGCCGCGGCGCGGAGCAGCTCGAGGTCATAGCCGCGCTGGGTCCCGTCCCGGTCCATCGAGGTGAGCAGGATCTCGCCCGCGCCGAGGCCCGCCAGCTCGGCCATCCAGGCGATCCCCTCGAGGGACGTGGGCTCCCGCCCGCCAGTCACGTGCACGCGCCAGCCGGCCTCGGGCGTACGGCGCACGTCGACGGCCGCCACCACGCACTGCGAGCCGAAGGCCTCGGCCAGCCGGCGCACCAGCTGGGGATCACGCACCGCCGCCGTGTTCACCGCCACCTTGTCGGCGCCGGCGCGCAGCGCGCGGCCGGCGTCCTCGACCGACCGGATCCCCCCGCCCACGGTGAAGGGGATGAAGATCGTGTCGGCCACCCGGGAGACGATCCCGAGCATCGTCTCCCGCGCCTCATGGCTGGCGGAGATGTCCAGGAAGACCAGCTCGTCAGCGCCCTCGGCATCGTAGCGGGCGGCCTGCTCCACGGGATCGCCGGCGTCGCGCAGCGACTCGAAGTGGACGCCCTTCACCACGCGGCCGTCGGCCACGTCCAGGCAGGGGATGATCCGGCGCGCCAGCATGCGGTCAGCCCCCCGCCGGGCCGGGCAGCGCCACGGCGAGCACGTCGTCGAGGGGACCGGCGGTGCCCCGCGAGAGCAGCACCTGGATGTCCTCGAGGCCCCGCCGCTCACGCGGCCAGGCCAGCCGGCCCTGCGCAGCCGGCACCGGCAGCCATTCGAAGGCATCGTGCTCGGCGGAGAGCCGCACCGGCGCGCCCCCGACGAACACCGCGAACACCGGGATGAACCCGACCTCGTCCGTGGCGTGGCGGTAGAACGACTCCACCCGGCTCAGGTTGTAGCACCGGGCGGGGACCAGGCCGGTCTCCTCCCGGAGCTCCCGGAGCGCCGCCTGCACGGGCGCCTCGCCCGGCTCGATGCTGCCGTGCACCACCTCCCACGCCCCGGGACAGCGCCCGCCCGCCCCCCGGCGCAGCGTGAGCGTCTCGAGGCCGGTCACCCCCTCGCGCAGCACGTACACGTCCACGAACGCCACCCGGAACGTGGTCATGGGCGCCACTCGGCGAAGCGGGCGAGCAGCGCGATGCCCATGCGCTGGGACTTCTCGGGATGGAACTGGGCGCCGATCACGTTGCCCGCCCCGACGAGCGTGGGAAAGGTGCCGTCGTACTCGGCGGTGGCCAGGGCGATCCCAGGGGGCAGGTCGGCGGGGTGGTAGGAGTGCACGTGGTAGAAGAACTGCATCTCGCCCTGGAAGAGCCCCGCCAGCATGGCGTGGCGCTCGCCGTCCGGGGTGAGCCGTACGCCGGCCCAGCCGACATGGGGCACCGGCAGCGCGGTGGTGAAGCGGCGCACCGTGCCGGGCAGGAGCCCCAGCCCCACGACCCCCGGGGCCTCCTCGCTGGCGGCAAAGAACAGCTGCTGTCCCAGGCAGATCCCCATCACCGGGCGGCCGGCGCGGGCCACCTCCTGCACGGCGGCCCCGAGCCCGGAGCGGGCGAGGTTCGGCACCGCCTGCCCGAAGTTCCCGACGCCGGGCATGAGGACGCGGTCGGCGCGGCGGACCTGGTCGGGGTCGGCGGTGAGGGTGGCGGTGTGGCCGCCGGCCTCGACCGCCCGGACCACGCTCCGCAGGTTGTTCACCCCGTAGTCCACCACCGCGATCACAGGGCGCCCTTGGTGCTGGGGACGCCGGCCACGCGGGGATCGCGGCTGGTGGCCTGGTCGAGGGCGCGGGCGAAGGCCTTGAAGGTGGCCTCGACGATGTGGTGGGGGTTCTCGCCGCGCAGCAGGTCGAGGTGCACGGTCAGCCCGGCGTTCAGCACCAGCGCCCGGAAGAACTCCGGCGTGAGGAAGACGTCGTAGTCGCCCAGCAGCTGCCACCGGGCGATCTCGACATGGTAGGCGAGGTAGGGCCGCCCCGAGACATCCACCACGGCGCGCACCAGCGCCTCGTCGAGCGGCACGGTGGCGTCGGCGTAGCGGCGGATGCCGGCCCGGTCGCCCAGGGCCTGCGCGATGGCCTGGCCCAGCACGATCCCGGTGTCCTCGACGGTGTGGTGGCCATCGACGTGGAGGTCGCCCGCGCACTCCACCTCGAGGTCGAGCAGGGCGTGGCGGCCCAGCGCGTCGAGCATGTGGTCGAAGAAGCCGATGCCGGTCCGCGCGCTGACCCGCCCGGTGCCGTCGAGGTCGACGCGCACCCGGATCCGGGTCTCCTTGGTGCCGCGGGTGACTTCCGCCGTCCTGGTCATCGTGGACTGTCCCGTCGCAAGACCTGGGTTGATGCCGCCAGCCGCCTAGCCCCCGAGGATATCCTGCAGCGCCGCGAGCACCGCGTCCATGTCCTCGGGCGTGCCGATCGATACCCGCAGGCACTCCGCCAGCCCGGCCCCCCCCGACACGTCCCGGATGAGGATGCCGTGCTCCTCGACCAGGCGCCGGAAGACCTCCCGGGCCGGCACCCCCTCGCAGCGGAACAGGACGAAGTTGGCCGCGCTCGGGAACACGGTCAGGCCCGGGAGCGCCGCCAGGCGCGGCTGGAACCGCTCCCGCTCGGCGATGACCGCCCGGGTGCGCGCCGCGAACTCCTGCTCGTGTGCCAGCACCACCGCCGCCGCCGCCAGGGTGATGCCGTTGACGTTGTAGGGCAGCTTGGCCTTGGCGATCTCGCGGGCCACCGCCGGGTGCGCCAGCGCGTAGCCGAAGCGCAGCCCCGCCAGGCCCATCGCCTTGGAGAAGGTGCGCAGCACCACCACCCGCGGCGACTGCCGGAGCAGCGGGATGGCGCTGGGCCCACCGAACTCCTGGTAGGCTTCGTCGCAGACCACCAGCGCGCCGGTGCCGGCCAGGATCTGCTCCACGGCCCCTGACGGCAGGGCGGAGCCGGTGGGATTGTTGGGCGAGTTGAGCACCACCACCCGGGCCCGCTCCTCCCGGGCGGCGGCGATGAGCGCGTCCACGTCGTAGCCGAAGCCCGGGCCGAGCGGCACCGGCACGTAGCGGCCACCCGCCACGCCGGTGAGCAGCCGGTACAGCGCGAAGGTCGGGGCGGGCGCCACCACGGCGTCTCCCTCGCCCACGCTCACCGCCAGCGTGGCCTGGATCACCTCGTTGGAGCCGTTCCCCACCAGGACGCCGGCCGGGTCCCAGTCGTGCCGCGCGGCGATCGTCCGCGCCAGCTCCATCGGCGCGAAGTCGGGGTAGCGGTGCCACGGGACGTCCGCCGCCCGCGCCAGCACCTCCGCCTTGAGGTGCGGCGGCAGGTCGGCGGGCGCCTCATTCTGGTTCAGCTTGCGGGCGGTGACCGGGGCCTCGAGGGTGTACGGCGCCAGCGAACGCACCGACGGCTTGAGGAGACCCAGGGCGGGCGCGGGATCAGGCAGGGTCACGGGCGTCCCTACTTGCGGCGCCCGAGGACGACTTCGAGGCGCTTGGAGAGGGCCTTGGCGCGGAAGGGCTTGCTGAGGAAGTCGTCGGCGCCCAGCTCGAAGACGCGCACCTCGTTGTCCTCGTCGCCCTTGGCGGTCAGGACGATCACCGGGATCCGCGAGGTGGCGGGGCGGGTGCGCAGCTCCTTGAGCACCGAGTAGCCGTCGAGCCCGGGCAGGTTGAGGTCGAGCACGATGATGTCCGGCGCATGCCGGTCCACCTGGTCGAGCGCCTCGAGGCCGGTCGCGGCCTCCACCACCTGGTAGCCGTCACGGGTGAGCAGGTCCTTCATCACCTTGCGGAGGACATCCTCGTCATCCACCAGCAGCACCGAGATGCCCTTGAGCGCCCGCCGCACGCCGGAGACCTCCACGACGTCCTCCTCCTCGAGGAGGTCGAAGGCGGTGGAGAGGTCGGCCTCGGCGGGGCGCCTGGGGCCCGGCTCCAGCACGGCGGCCGCCGCCGGCGGCGGGGCCGCGGGCGGCACGATCGGGTTGGAGGTGGGCGTCTTCCGGGGCGGCGCCTCCGCCGGCTTGGGGGCCGCCGTGGCGCCCGAGGTGCGCGCGGCCGTGGCGGCGCCCCCACCGGTGGCGCCGCCCTCGACCATCGGCACGTCCACCACGCGCAGCAGCTCGTCGGTGCTGGTCTCGCCGGCCAGCACGTGCTTGAGGCCGCTGTCGAACAGCGAGCGCATGCCGTTGTGCCGCGCCGCCTCGGCGATCTTCTCCGCCGTCCCGCCGCCGCCGATCAGCCGCTCCAGCTCGATGTTCATGGTCAGCACCTCGACCACGCTGAAGCGGCCCCGGTAGCCCGTCATCGAGCAGTCGGGGCATCCCACCGGCCGGAAGATCGGGGTCCCCGCCGGGATGAAGCGCTGGATCCGCTCCGGCGGCGGCTGGTCGCTCGGCTCCTTGCACGTGACGCAGAGCTTCCGCATGAGCCGCTGGGCGATCACCCCGCGGAGCGCCGACGCCAGCTTGTACGCCTCGATCCCCATGTCGACGAGGCGGGTGACGGCGTTGGCCGCGTCGTTGGTGTGCAGGGTGGAGAGCACCAGGTGGCCGGTGAGCGAGGCCTGCACGGCGATCTGGGCCGTCTCGCGGTCGCGGATCTCGCCCACCAGCACCACGTCCGGGTCCTGCCGCAGGATGGAGCGCAGCGCGGACGCGAAGGTCAGCCCCGCCTTCTCGTGCACCTGCACCTGCACGATGCCCTTGCCCAGCCGGTACTCGACCGGGTCCTCGACCGTCACGATGTTCACGCCCTCGCTCTGGACCATGCGCAGCATGGAGT
>WBZT01002766.1_pt1 | contig 11938 bp, 6 predicted proteins | sample 5204241 | NCBI WGS metagenome assembly WBZT01 (sample SAMN12344358, study PRJNA552823) | activated sludge metagenome | biome: Activated sludge suspended growth; feature: Nitrification reactor; material: Wastewater; isolation source: activated sludge from nitrification reactor of wastewater treatment...
CAGCGCGCGCTCGCCGCTCGACATGAGCGAGATCGACTGCAGGTGCTTGCCGCGAGGCTTGGCCACGATCTCGACATCGCACTCCATCGGATCCTCGCCCACCATGCGCAGCTCGCAGTCGCCGCCTTCGAACAGCGTCTTGAAGATGTCCTTGAAGTTCTGGTGCACCTTCGCGAACGTCTCCGTGAACAGCTGGCTCGCGGTGACGTTGATCTTCTCGATCGCCTCGAGCAGCTGCGCCTTGGCCTTGTTCAGGTCCTCGCGCTGCTGGGTGAGGAAGGTGAACCGCTCCTTCTTCTTCGAGTACTCCTCGAGCGCGAGCAGGTTCACGGGGCCGAGGCCGCGCAGCTTGGTGCGCGATTCCTCGAGACGCGCGGGCGCCGTCTCGGGGTCGACGCCCTCGGGCAGCGCGTGCGGCTCCCACTTCTCGGGATCGATCTCGTACTCGGTGCGCAGGCGCTCGAACGTGCGGTCGAGGTCCGCGCGTGCCTGCACGCGGTCGAGCTCGAGCACGTGCAGCCGCTCGCCGAGCTCCGTCACGTCGAAGCGCTTGCGCTTGGACGCGTCCTCGCTCGTCTGCACTTCGTCCTTGAGCGCAATGAAGCGCGTCTGCAACTCCAGCACGCGGTCGCGCTGCGTGCCCTCGGATTCGAGCAGCCCGGTCAGGCCCGCGGACAGGCCCGCGACCTCGGCCTCGATGCCGGCGATCTGGCCGCGGTGCTGCGCGGCCTCGGACTCGCGGGCGCGGATGCCCGACTCGAGCTCGCGCACGGTCTGCTCGGCGCGCGCCCACTGCGCTTCCCATTCGCCCGCCTCGCGCGACAGGCGCAGCAGCGTCTCGCGCGAACCCTGCGCGCGGGACGCGGCCTCGTCGCGGCGCATCTCCATCGCGCGCACCTCGAGGTCGGCCTCCTGCAGCTGCGCGCGCGCCGCGTCGAGCTCGCTCTGGAACGCGGCCAGCTCGGCCTCGGCGTCGGCCAGCGAGCGGCCGAGCGTCTCGAGTTCGAGGTCGTGACTCGCCATCTCGCGCGTGCGCTCGTCGGCTTCCTTCGCGGCAAACGTCTTCTCGCGGTCGACGCCGGAGAGCTCGCGCACCTGCGTCTCGAGCGCCTCCTTCGCCTCCTCGAGCTGCCAGCGCACGCGGTCGCGGTTCTCGATCGCCGCCGCGCGCGCCGCTTCGAGCGCCGCGCGCTCGTTCTGCGCGCCCTCGACCGTCAGCGAGAGCTCGGTGAGCCGGCCGGAGAGGTCGCGGATCTCCATCTCGCGGTGCAGCAGGCCGCCCTTGCTCGACGTGTGGCCGGCGCGCACGCGGCCGCGCTCCCACACCTCGCCGTCCAGGCTCACGAAGCGCATGCCGCCGATCGACGCGTGCGCCAGCTCCGCCGCGACCTCGCGCGACTCGACCACGAACACGGTGCCGAGCAGCCGGTCGACGAGCGGCCGGAAGCGCTCCTCGCAGCGCACGAGGTCCGACGCGCGCCCGAGCACGCCCGCGTGCTGCGGGCCGTCGATGCGCGGCGCCGAGGCGCCGAGCGCCGAGAGGTCGACGAGCGTCGCGCGGCCGCTCTCGAGGCTGCGCAGCCGGGCGAGCGCCGGATCGATCGCGGCGCGGTCCTCGACGAGCACGAACGCCGACGCCTCGCCGAGGGACGCTTCGAGCGCGTCCAGGTACTGGTGCGGCACGTCGAGCACGTTGGCCACGACGCCGAGCATGCCCGGCAGTTCGTTCTCGTGCGCGAGCAGCGCCTTCACGCCCTCCGACACGCCGTCGAAGTTGCGCTTGAGCTCGAGCAGCGTGCGCAGGCGCGAATCGGCCGCGGCGGCCTCCTGCCGCAGCGTCGAGAGCGCGGCGTCGGCCTCGTGCATGCGGGCCTCCGCGCTCGTGATGGCGTCCTCGCTCGCGCCGAGCTCGCGGCGCACGACCTCGACCTCTTCCTCCAGCTGCGCGCGGCGCTCGGCGCCGTCGACGAGCGAGCGCTCGAGGTCGGCGGCGCGCTCGAGCAGCTCCTCGCGGCGCATCTCGGCGTCCGCACGGCGCTCGGTCAGCGACGTCTGGCGCTCGCGAATGCGCTCGCACGCGCCCTTCTTCTCCGCCTCGGTCGAGAACAGGTCGAGCGAGAGCTGCTTGTGCGTCGCCGCCACCGTGCGGCGCTCGCGCAGCTGCTGCTCGAGCTCGTTGAGCGAGGTCTCGTTCGTCTCCGCCTCGACCTGCGCCGCCTCGCGGCCCGCGCGCGTCTCGGCGAGGCGCGCCTGCGCCTCCTGCTCGCGCGCCTGCGTCTCGGCATGGCGCTCGCGCATGCGGCCGGCTTCCTCCTCGGCCTCGCGCACGCGGCGGATCAGGCCGGTCGCGCGCTCGTTGAGCAGAACGATCTGGTGCTCGGCGGCGACGCGCGCTTCCTCGCGATCCTTGAGCCCGCCCTGCGCCGTGGTCAGCTCGCGCTCCAGTTCGAGCAGCGCCAGCTTCTGGTCGTTGAGCAGCGCCTCGATCGTGTCGAGCTCGGTGGCGAGGCCTTCGCGGCGGACCGCTTCTTCCTGCCACTCCTCGCGCGCCTTGGCTTCGCGTTCGCGCAGCGCCTCGATCGCGCCCGCGGTCAGCGCGAGGTCGAGGTCGCGCACTTCGTCACGCAGCCGCTGGAAGCGGCGCGCCTTGCCGACCTGGCGCGCGAGCGAGCGCAGTTCGCGCTCGATCTCGAACACGATGTCGTTCAGGCGCGTGAGGTCGCCCTCGGTCGCCTCGAGCTTGTTGAGCGCCTCCTTCTTGCGCTGCTTGTACTTCGTGATGCCCGACGCTTCCTCGAACAGGAACCGGCGATGGTTCGTGTTGTCCGAGAGGATGTTGTCGACCATCGTGCGCTCGATCACCGAGTAGGCGTGACTGCCCATGCCGGTGTCGAAGAAGAGGTCCTTGATGTCCTTCAGGCGGCACGGCGTCTTGTTGAGGAAGTACTCGCTCATGCCCGAGCGGAAGACGCGGCGCGAGACGGTGACCTCGGAGAACTCGGTCGGCAGGATGCCGCGGTCGTTCTTGAACGTGAGGTGCACCTCCGCCATGCCGAGCGGCTTGCGCGTGGGGCAGCCGTTGAAGATCACGTCTTCCATCGAGTCGCCGCGGAGCTGCTTGGCGCTCTGTTCGCCGAGCACCCAGCGGATCGCGTCGGAGACGTTGGTCTTGCCGCAGCCGTTCGGCCCGATGACGCCGGTGATGCCGTCGCCGAAGTGCAGCTCGGTCTTGTCGCAGAACGACTTGAAGCCCTGAATGTCGAGCTTGTAGAGGAACATCCCTGCGCTCTCCACTGGTGTGCGGGAGGGGTCCGATCGAGCAGGGACGGCCGTTCCCTCGACGGCGCGATCGCTCAGCGCCGCGGGTGGGGCGGTCCCTCCCGTGGTTGGACCTCTCTCGGGCACCGATTGCGGGGAGTCGGCCCGCGATCAATCCCGAGATCCGAGACCTCAGTTGTCGTAGCTCAGATGTGCGTGCGTTGTCTCTGTGGGGCCGGATCCTGAAGCCGTGACGCGCCACGGTCTTCCGCCGGAGACCGGGGTCTCGTGCGTGAGGCGGCCGACCGGGCCGAGGCGTCTGTCAGGACGTCTGCCGCGGGCCACTTTACGGGCCGGACGCCGCGGGGGTCAATGTTTTCGGCGACGGCTCCGCACCTCGTTCCGGCCCGCGTCCGCCGCGCCTCCCGCAGCGCGGCGGGCGACCTACCGCCGCGCCCGCACCCTGGCCCGCAAGTCGGCGACGACCGACAGCATCGCCACGCCCTGCGGCAGGAAGCGGTGGTCGCCGCGCGTCGTGCGCAGGCGCGCCTCGATCCAGCGCGAGTTGCGCGACGTACGCACGACGAACACCACGTCGCGCAGTTCCTCCCAGCCGAAGCGCCGCTCGCCGGTCACGTTGCGCACGCGCAGCCCCGAGTCGTCGTACTCGAGCGCGAGCGGCTCCTGGAACGCGAACCAGCCCACCACGAGCAGCAGCACGACCGCGAAGACGATCCCCGGACCATCGAGCGAAATGCGGAGCGCGACGAGCACGATCGCCACCACGGCGACGCCGATCGCCGCGATCCACGCGGCCGGGAGCCCCCGCACCGCGAAGCGCGCGGGCGATGCCGGCCGCTCGATCGCGGCTTCGTCCACGATGCGGGCGAGGCACTGGTCGACGCCGTTCAGCCGGTCGTCGATCACGATGCGAACGTTGCCGCCCGCGTCCGTCAGGAACGTCGCGCCACGCGCGTTCGAGCGCCGGCCGCCGACGATCTCGCTCCACGCGACGGCGCGCTCGTCGCCGTCGCGGCCCACGGGGATCACGCCGTCGGGGCCGAGGCGCACCCGCGTCGCGGGATACCGCAGCCGCTGCAGCACGATCACGACGCCGGCCGCGCCGAGCACGCCGCCGCAGAGCGCCATCCACACGCCCTCGCGCGGATCACTCGCGAGCCGTCCGGCCAGCGCGAGCACGAGCAGCCCGATCCCGACCAGCGCCATCACGGTGCCGCCCACGAGCGGCAGCACGCCGCCCAGCGGCAGGTCGTACGTCACGATCGGGGCGCCGGCCCCACGAAGCTCGCTCCTCGAATCGGCGGCCATGTCGTCTCTCTCTCCTGGCGCTACGGCGTGTTCGTGTTCGCGCGCCGCGCCGCGAGCGCGCGCTTCAGGATCCGCGTCCACGCCGCGACCGGCGCGTGACGTGCGAGCTCCGGCTTCGCCGCGAGCGTGTCGCGGAACCAGCCGGTCAGTCCGTCCCAGTCGGCGAGCGATCCCGGCGCGCGCAGCCGCCAGCCGAGTTCCTCGAGCGTCCAGTTCGCCTTCGCGGCGCGATGGAGCCGCGACGTCGTCACGCGGTTCGCGCGCGCGTCGGCACCGCCGCGCGCGACCGGCGTCACCAGGTCGAGCGCCGGGTGCAACTGCGCGTACGCCGGGTGCGACGCGCCGCCCTTGTCGCTCGCACGGAACGGGAACACGCTCGGCCACTCCGCCGAGAGCAGCCGCAGCACGCCGGGATAGACGAGCCGCGCGCCGTCGTAGCGGTCGACGAAGCCGTCGTCGAGCCAGACGCCCACGGTCTCGACGGGCGACGCGGCGCTGCGCGCGCGCGGCAGCGGCGCGAACGGATAGCGCCGTGCGACGTGCACCGCGGCGCGGTCGGCGCGGCCTTCGGCGAACGCGTCGCACGCCTCGACGATCACCTTCGCGCGATCGTCGGGCTGCGCGGGGCGGCCCGCGGTGATGCGGCCCGCCCAGCGTTCGGACGCGACCTGCACCGCGCGGGCGAGCGCCGCGGCGTGGTCGTGCTGCGCGGCGAGCAGGAACAGCACGTGCGGCGTGTGCAGCGGCGTCACGCGCGAGCCGGGCAGGCGGCGCGACGTCTCGCCCACCAGCTGGTTCACGTAGGCCTCGCGCGTCACGCGCGGGAAGTGCTGGTAGACGAGCAGCGAGTGGCCCGCGTCCCACGCGGCCCTCGCTTCGTGCCAGTAGAGGTACTTGTTCGAGCCGCGCTTGCCCAGCGCGACCGACTCGACCTCGAAGCCGTTGTCCGGATCGAAGAACAGCAGCGGGCACTCGCGCAGCGCCTCGCGCGCCGCGGCCATCCACTCGGCGCGGCCATGCTCCAGGTCGGAGAGCGTCGCGTCGTGGTCGAGCGCGCCCGGCACGAGGTCCCAGCGGCGGAAGAGTTCGACGCCGCGCGGCGTGTTGGGCGTCGCGAGCCGCGCGAGCCGGTCGTAGAGCTCGGGATCGTGCGCGCGCCATTCGGGATCGCGCAGGTAGCTCGTGCGCGAACCGTCGGTGCGGTCGTCGTCCGGCGTGCGCATCCACACGACGCCGACGCGCAGCGCGGCCTCGCTCGAGAGCGCGCGCAGCAGGCCGTACTTCACGTAGTCGTTGACGTCGCCGAAGTACTGGTCCTTCACGGTCTCCCCGCACGATGCCGGAACGGCGTCGACGCTCGCACGCGCCCACATGCTCCGACCGGCGCACCGTACGGGCCGCCTGCGGACGGGTCAATCGCACACGCGATGACTCCCCGGCGGGCCGCGATTGCGGGCCGCCGCGACGGCCGACGGCCTACACGCTATCCTGCGGCCGCCGCCACGGACGCGGCCACTCACCCCAACACTCGGAGCCCCGATGAACCGCATCGTCGTCCGCTTCACCCTGCTCGCGCTGCTCGCCATCGCCGCCTTCGCCGTGACCTCGTGCGGCAAGGGCGACACGGGCCCCACCGGCCCCAGGGGCGACACCGGCGCCACCGGCACCGCGAACGTCATCTACTCGGGCTGGCACACCGTCTCGGGCGCCATGCGCGACACCACGATCGACGGCTCGCTCCTCAAGTACAACTTCGTCTCGGCGCCCGACTTCACGCAGGGCGTGCTCGACAGCTGCGACGTCCACGTCTACATGACCTTCACCAGCACGTCGACCGTGTGGCCGCTGCCGTACACGAGTTTCGCCGGCGGCAAGCAGAACACGATCAGCTACATCCTTCAGGTCGGGAAGTTCCTGGTCACGCGCTTCACGGCGGACAACACGGGCAGCGTCGGCCTCAGCAGCTCGATCCAGTACCGCTACGTCATCATCCCCGGCGGCGTGCACGGGCTGGCGATGCGCTCGACGATCGACTGGAGCAACTACGACGAAGTGCGGGCCAAGCTGGGCCTGCGGGACTGACCGCTCGTCGCGACGCGGACGGGGTGGCGCCATGCGCCACCCCGTCTTCGTTTCGGCCGCCTGGCGTCGCGCCGTCGCGGCGCTAGGCCGCGGGACCGCCCGCGGGGACGAGGAACCCGCACGGCGTCCACTCCACCTCGTCGAGGCCCGCCTCGACGAGCGCGCCGAGCAGCGGATCGGCGTCGTCGATCGCCGAACGCACGAGCACGACGCGCGCGCCGACGAGCACCACGTCCGCGAACCAGCTCACGTGCGGGAAGTCGACCGGGCAAGGCTCGATGTCGGTGAGTGTGCGCGAATCGATGCCGCCCTGCTTCCACGCCTCGTCGACGTCGGTGACGAACGTGAGCAGCGCCGCGGTCGTGTGGGCGCCGACCAGTCGCTCCCACGATTCGAGCGGCTCGCTCGGCAGGCCGTCCGCGAGCGGCGTCCGTGCGTGCATGAAGATCATCTCGCCTTCCTGCGTCGAGCCCTCGCCCGGATCGAGCACGCACGCGCCGGCGAGCACGACGCCGTCGAAGCCGCGCCGGCGGAACCGCGCGAGGGCGCGCGGCATCCGCATGCGCCCGTAGAGCGCGGCGCGGCGCGCGACCGAGGCGCGCTCGCCCGCGAACCAGCCGTAGCCCGTGCGCAGCCCGTGCATCGTCGTCGCGCCGTCGCGCATCGCGAGCGCGAGCGCTTCCCCGCCGTCGTGCGCCCAGGTGCCGAGCCGCGGGAACAGCTCGCCCAGTCCCTGCAGCGCCTCGGGCGAGAGCGGGCGCACGCGCAGCTCGCCCGCGGCGGTGGCGACGACGCGGCCGGCGTCGCTCACGTCGCGAACGCCTTCGCCAGCGACGTGGCCGCCATGCCGATCTCGGTCTCGCTGAGCGTGCGCGGATCGAGGCGGAAGCGGTTCGCGCGCACGGTGCCGACCACCGGCGGGCTCGCGAGGCGCGCGCGGCGCTCGAGCTCCGCGGCGGCGAGCGCCGGGTGCTCGATTTCGACGACCGGGCCGGGCAGCACCTGCTTCGGCAGCGCGCCACCGCCCACCTCGCCGTGGCCCGGCGCGAGTCGCACCGTGAGCGCCGGCACGCGCGCGGTCAGCTCTGCCGCGAGCCGCTCGGCGCGTTCGCGCAGCTTCGCCGCGTCCACGCGCATTGCCGCGAGCGCCGGGATGCGCTCGGCCGCCTTCGCCGGATCGGCGTAGAGCGGCAGCGTCGCCTCGAGCGCCGCCAGCGCGAGCTTGTCGAGCCGCAGCGCGCGCGCGAACGGATCCTTCTTCACGCGCTCGACGAGCTTCTTCGCGCCGAGCACCAGTCCGGCCTGCGAGCCGCCGAGCAGCTTGTCGCCCGAGAACGTCACCACGTCGCAACCGGCGGCGAGCGACTCGCCCACGGTCGGCTCGTGTTCGAGACCGAACGGCGCGAGGTCGACGAGCGCGCCGCTGCCGAGGTCCTCGAGGAAGAGCACGCGGTGCTTCTTCGCCAGCTTCGCGAGTTCCTTCGGCTCGGGGCTCGTCGTGAATCCCTCGAGCCGGAAGTTGCTCCGGTGAACCCGCAGGATCGCGGCGACGTCGTCGTGCTTGCCCAGCGCCTTCTCGTAGTCGCGCAGGTGCGTGCGGTTCGTGGTGCCGACTTCCACCAGCGTCGCGCCGCTCTTCTCCATGATCTCCGGCACGCGGAACGAACCGCCGATCTCCACCAGCTCGCCGCGCGAGACGACGACGCGGCGTCCCGCAGCCAGCGCCGAGAGCACGACGAGCAGCGCGCCCGCGCCGTTGTTGACGACGGCCGCCGCCTCGGCGCCCGTCAGCCGCGCGAGCCAGCGCTCGATGCCGACACCGCGATCGCCGCGCTTGCCCGCCGCGAGGTCGTACTCGAGCGACGAGTAGCCCGCGGCCACGTCGGCGACGGCGCGGCGCGCCTCTTCGGCGAGCGGCGCGCGCCCGAGGTTGGTGTGCAGCACGATGCCCGTGGCGTTGAGCACGCGCACGAGCTGCGGCTTCGCGGCCGCCTCGGCACGCGCGGCCGCGGCGCGCGCGAGTTGGTCGGCGTCGGGTGGCGTGCCGCCCTTGCGCGAGCGCAGCGCGGCGCGCGCGGCGGCGAGTTCGGCGCGGACCGCTTCGACGACCAGCGCGCGCGCCACGCGCGGTGCGAGTGCAGCGAGGGCCTCGTGCTGCAGCAGCGTCTCGACAGCGGGCAGTCGGCGGAGGTTGGGCGCGTTCATGCGCGCGCACGCTAGCAGAGGCGGAGACGGCCGGCACGCACGCAGCGGACGGCGCGCACGCGAATCGAAGGTGGCCTGCGGGGCACCCCGCCGAGGGGAGCGGGGCGCCGCACCGCGACACGCGTGAGGGACGAACGCGGTGGCCAACGAGAGCGCGGCGCCGGGACGGCGTGGTCGCGAGGTTCGCGTCCCACTCCGCCGGGGGCCGGCTCGCACTCGATCGCGAGCCGTCCGGTCGCCGCGCACAGCTTCGGAGGCGTGGCCCGGTCGCCACACGTCCTACCCCGATCGCTTCCGCAAGCGCGATGCCGCGAGACCGACGAAGGGCCCGCGCGCGGGACCCGCGAAAATCGCGGGGATTCGCGAACGGACTCGCGGCGCACGGCGTTGGCGGCCGGCGCCGGGCGGGTGCGTTGGCCCGTCGCGCGCGCGCGCATGGGCGGGAACGCCCATCGGCGCCGTGCGGCGCGCGGCCACGGGCGCGGCGACTGAGCGCCGCGGCCAGCCCGCGGCGCGCCGGCCGCGGTGATGCACGCGGACCGCGGCGGCACCCGCGGGCCGCGTCACGCGGGTCAACGTCACGGCGGGGCCCTGCGAGCCGAGGTCCCGGCGCTCAGTTGCCGCCCGGCCGAGGCCGATAACGCTGGCCTATGCAGCCCACTTCCCGCCTTCTCGCCCCGTGGGCGCTCGTGCTGGCGCTGGCATCCGCGTCGTGCGAGCGCGAGGGCGTCGCGCCGCCCGGCTTCGCGAGCGCGAACCCCGACACGGTGGCGGACGCCTACGCCGGTTCGGTGGCCGCGCTCGTGTGGCCGGGCGCGACGCGCGCGTGCCAGGTGACGGCGGACGGCGATCTCTTCAACGGCGCGTGGTTCGTGCGCATCGAGCCGTCCGCCGGCGGCCTGCCCGCGGCGCGGCCCGCGCGCATCGCGTTCGAGGAGCGCTGGCGTCCCGTCGCGCACTGGACGCGTACCGACGGCGCGCTGCGCTGGGATTTCGAGGCCGTCGCGGCTCCCGAGCCGGAGCCCGCGTGGTGGTCCGCGCGCGGCGCGCTCGCGCGCTGGCTCGCCGGGCAGCGGCGTCACGACGACGAACGCGCGGCCGAGCGCGCGGTCGCGGGCCTGCCGCCCGAGCGCGTGACCGCACTGCTGCTGCGCGCGCCGCGGCCACTGGGCCGCGACCCGGTCGACCGGCGCAACCTGTTCGTGCGCTGCCGCGCGACCGTGACCAACACGGGTGCGCGCGCGACCGACGCACGCCTCGTGCTGCGCTGCGAGCCCGCGGGGCCGCAGCGGCCCTACTTCGATCCGGACTCGCTCGTCGCCACGCCGTGGACGCACGTGTGGCGCGCCGGGCACGACGGCGACTCGCTGCTCGCGCTCGCCGACGGCCGCGCCGAGGGTCGCGCGCTCGAGCGCGGCTGGACCCTGGAGGCCGGCGAGCACGCGTCGTTCGACTTCGTGCTGCCCGCATACCCGACGCCCGCCCACGAGCTCGCGCGCGAGGCGCGCGTGCCGCACGAGCGGCGCGTGGCGTTCGTGCGCGAGTACTGGGCACGCGAGACGGCGCGCGGCGCCACGTTCGACCTGCCCGATCGCGAGCTCGCGAACGCACTGCGCGGCGCGCGCGCGCTGCTGCTCGCGACGCGCGAGCGGCGCGACGTGGACTGGGTGCCGCTCGGCGGCCCGTTCCACTACCGCGAGGTGTGGCTGCGCGACGGCGCGCGCGTCGCCGAGGCGCTCGCCGTGTGCGGCTACACGCGCGAGTCGCGCGAGCTCGCACGAGCGTTCCTGCGCTTCCGCTCGCCCTCCGGCGCGTTCGTGAGCCAGCAGGGCCAGTTGGACGGTACCGGCCAGGCGCTGTGGGCGTTCGAGCAGACGCTGCTGCGGCCCTCGCCCGCGCCGGAACTGCGCGCGTTCGTGCCCGCGGCGCGCGAGGCGTGGCGCGCGCTCGAGCGCCAGCGCGCGCTCACCTCACCGCCGCGCGAGGGCTGGCGCCCCGGCGTCATGCCGCCCACCGATCCGCACGACGCCGAGCTCGTGCGCGCGCAGCTCGTCGGCAACGACGCGTGGTCGCTCGTCGGCGAGCGCGCGGCGGCGCGCCTGCTGCGCGCGGCCGGCGATGCGGCGGGCGCCGCCGCGATCGAGCGCGATCGCGCGCGCTACCTCGGCGCGTTCCACGCGGCGCTCGAGGCGAGCGGGCCCGACGTGCCCGCGTCGTGGCAGGGCGTCGGGATCGACTGGGGCAACCTGAACGTGGGCTATCCGTGCGAGGTGCTCGAGCCGCATTCGCCGCGGCTCGCCGCGCTCGCGGCGCGCTACTGGGCGCCAGTCGGCGGCCCGGGCCTGGGCTACTACCGCAATCCCGACAGCCTGCACACGTACGTCGCCGCCGACTTCGCGACCGTGGCGATGCTCGCCGGCGACCGCGAGGCCGCCGAACGCATCCTCGACGCGACGCTGCGCTGGCGCACCGCGAGCGGTGGCGCGGCCGAGTGCTTCGTCGGCTCGCAGCGCGCGTTCGGGCACAACTTCCCGCCGCACCCGACGGCTGCGGCCGCGCTGCTGTGCATGACGCGCAACGCGCTCGTCTTCGACGACGCCGACACGCTGATGCTGGCGCTGGGCGCGCGCGCGTCGTGGTGGCGCGGCACGCGCGTCACGGCGGCGCCGACGCGCTGGGGCCTCGTCGATCTCGCGTTCGCGCGCGAGGACGGCGCCGCGTCGTTCTCGTGGACCGCGGTGCCGGTGTGGACGCTGCTCACGCTGCCGCCGGGCACACGGCCGGCGTCGATCGACGCGCCGCTGCGGCCCGCGTCGCGCCCCGACCAGCTGCTCGCGCCGCCGGGCACCGCGCACGCGCGCGTGCGGCTGCGCACGGAGCCGGCCACGTGAGCGCGGCGCTCCGCCCGCTCGCGCCCGAGCCGCCGGAGGCGCACGCGGACGCGCCGGCGCCGGCGCGCGCAGACGCGCCGGGCCGTGACGCGTGGCTCGTCGCGATCGTGGCGCTGGTGGCGATGCCGCTCGCGGCGCACCTCGCGTTCTCGCGCTTCGGCTTCCACCCCACC
>WBZT01002767.1_pt1 | contig 11936 bp, 10 predicted proteins | sample 5204241 | NCBI WGS metagenome assembly WBZT01 (sample SAMN12344358, study PRJNA552823) | activated sludge metagenome | biome: Activated sludge suspended growth; feature: Nitrification reactor; material: Wastewater; isolation source: activated sludge from nitrification reactor of wastewater...
GTAGTCCACGTCGACCATCCCGAAGCGAACCTCTCCCGCGTGGAAGTCGTGGAGGTGAGAGTCCTTCCAACCGAACGCGATCTGAAGGACCTCGTGGAGCACGTCGAGGGCGATGTCCGCGGGGACGACGAGCCGCCTCCAGATGGAAGGGGTCATCTCGAGGAGCTCGACCTTGAGTTGCATGTGGCTGCCTGCGAAGGCGGTCATCGTGATCACGATGGAACGCTACCGCGATGCGGTTGGTGAGGTCGCCGAAGAGATGATCGTGATCACGAGCGAACGGCCGCGCGAAGAGCCTACCCAGCCGGGGCAGGAATCGAGCTGATCGGCAGGAAGAGCCGCGGCTCGGCACGGGGACTGGTCGCTCGCTCGACGAACCCGAGCTCAAGGTAGTCACAGCGATCTGGGCGGAGGAGGAGAGATTCGAACTCCCGGTACGGTTCCCCGTACGGCGGTTTTCAAAACCGCTGGAGGGATTCGGGCACGAGGCTCGTTTATACGGATTCGCTCGAGGAACAAGGCCTAGAAAAACCGCCGCGAGGGCCTCCGTGCCCGAACTGTGCCCGAATAGCGACGGTCGTAAGCCCCACGGCACGTCATCGTCCTCGAAGCGATCCGCTCAAGCCTCAGCTCGCTGCGAACCAGGAAGCGCGCGCGTCGCGGGATCTTGGTTTCGAATCAGCACTGCCGGAGGCAAGATGCCCTTGTCGCGGAAGGCTTCGATGACCCTGATGTGCACGTCCGTCTCGAACGCCTTCTCGTATTTCGTGTCGAGCACGTACGGCCGCGCTTTGAGGTGGAGGGCCACGACGTCTTGAAGGAGCACTTGCTTCGCGAGGACGGGGATCTCCCGGTCGAGGAACACGTAGCGGCTGGTGAGGCACGCTTCGAGAATTAGGGCGCTCGCAAGCCGGACGTCCTGATCGATGCCGATGTAGAAATCCATCGCGACCTGCATTTCGAGCGCACCGTAGTTGCCGCACGAAGTGACGTCGGTCAGCACCTTGTTGTTCGGGATCGTCACGACGTTGTGGTCGAGCGTGTTCATGCGAACGCTCCGCAGGCCGATCTGGATGATGTCGCCGTATTGTCCGGCGTACTCGACGCGATCGCCCACCTGGAACGGGCGGTCGAACATGATCGTGATCCCCGCGATGAAAGCGGCGACGAGATCCCGCATCGCGAAGCCCACCGCGAACGCGAGCGCGCCACCAATCACGGTGAGCGAGGTCGGGTCGAGCCGGACGCTCAAGCCCAGACAGACTGCGGCGGTGATCACGTACGCGAGGAAGCGCAGGATGGAGTCGATCTTCTGAATGAAGAGGCGCCTCGACGCGAACCTGCGGCTGAGGCCGTCGGTCAGGCTAGTAACGACGCGCAGGAGCAGGATGATGCCGCCAATGACGACGACCGAGACCAGAACGCCACCCCACCGGATGAAGCTGGCGAGTTGACCGACGTCGGGAGCGTCCTGCGCATTCGCGCTGGCGACGCAGGTCATCGTGAACAGGGCGGACAGCGCAAAACTGGCTCGTCGGGCGGTCATCACGGTCCTCGTTTTAGGCGAGACTCAGCAGGTGCCGGCGGCTCAAGAACCCCGTAATGGGCCTGAACCAGTCCCACGCGATGCGGTAGCGCTCGCCGACGACGATGAAGTACCCGCGCGCGGTCCCATACCGCAACGTGTCGGCGACCTGAGACGCCGACAGCATGGTCGCCTTGCAGATGTCGGCGGGCGTCGCGAGATCGAGCTGCAACACGGCGCGGAGGACGAAGACCGCTGGATCGGGGAGGCTCTCTAGCCCGACCGCGTCCGGCGCGTGGAAGACGCGGACCTCGATTTGGTCGCCGTCGCCCGCGCCGAGGCAGGAGCGCCACGTGTGCAAGGCAACCCCGGCGTTGCCGCGGGCGTAGTCCCATATCAGCCGGAAGTACCCGCCGGCGATGCGATCGAGCGCCTCTTTGCGATCGATCTCGTCGGCGTCGGCGGGCAGCTGATCGAGCAATCGATGAAATGACGGGCGCACACCGGCCTCGACGTTGCGACTCATCAACAGCCGCGCGATCCCTTCCTCTCTCCACGGCTCGAGCACTACGACGTCGTCGAACAGCGGCCGCGCGCCGCGCGCCCGCTCGAACAGGCGCCAGATGACCGAGTCGAACGCGAAGACCCAGGTCAGGTTCCGGCTGCTCTTGCGAGCCGTTTCGAGGATGGTGTCGAACGAGCTGAGGCCGCCCATCATCGGCAAGATGAGACGATGGGCGTCGTCGATCAGCAGACCCGTGTCGCGAGATGGATCGTCCAGCGCCGTTGCGACCTCGGTGAGCGAGGCGTCGCCGCTACCGCCCATCGCCCGCGCGAGCGTCGCCGCGAACCGGTCCGTATCGCTCCCTTCGCAGTCGACACGGACGGCGTGCCCCATCTCCCGCTGGATGCGATCGAGCATCGTGCTCTTGCCCGCGCCCCGTTCCCCCACCACCGCATAGACGCCGCCGCCTTTCGCGCGGATGAGGGCCAGGACCCGAGTGATCTCGTCGTCCGCAACACTCGCGACCAGCTCGACCGCGCGCTTCTCGGGTCCCAGTCGCTCGACGATTGCGTCGTCGAGGGGGCGCAGCGGTTCTTCGGCCTTGCCCTCCGCGCGCTTCGTCATGCCGCGCCGGAACATGTACGCGAGGATGCGGCGCGAAAGATCGAACGAGCCGACCCATGCTTGCGCCGCTCTCCAAGTGCCGACCGCCAGCAGGTAGATGCCGGCCGCGAGGGCGACGAGGACGCTCTGCCATCCTTTCTTTCGCTCGAGCGCCCAGTGGTCGAACGCATTCTTTCGCCGCCGGAGATGGATCCGCTCGAAGATCACCTCTCGCCACCAGCGCACGAGCAAGAGCGCAATGGGAATGGCCGCGAACCAGCAGGTGGAGAAGACCCAGCTGTAAATCGTCCCCTTGCCGACGAGCGTCGACGCGAGCGAGAGCAGAACGGCGACGACCACGACGACGCGGCCGATCAATTTCAGCGACCGGAGCCGAATGTGAGCCGTGATCATCCGGCTCGCTCGCGCCCTGCCTGCGCTGTCCCCCGCGATGGCGTCCAGCGCGAGCACGGCACACGAGCCGGCAAGCGACCAGGTCAGCACGGTGGCCACGACCCGCGTCTCGAGCAGGTCGCGCGCGGCCGCTGGCAGGAGCGCAACGACCGCGACAGCCAGCAGCAACCACTCGAGCGGACCTCGAGCTCGGGCGATGATGGCGAGCCAGCGCTCGGCCGGGCTCGCGAGAATCGAACCCGTCGCACGCCGCGTCGCCGTCGATGCCTCGAGCGCTCGGGCCAGCAATGGCTTTGCTCGGCGCCGCCACGCGACAAAGATCAGGATCGGCACCAGGCACTTGAGGAGTAGCCACCCGATGGCGAGCGCAGACAGGCTGTGACTGGAATTGGCGACGCCGAACGCAGCGCTCCACCGACCCGACGCCGCCCACAAGTACCACGCAACGAGAGAAATCTGCCGCAGCTCCGCGGCGGCCTGATCGCGCCCGGCGGCGCCGAAGCCGGTGATTGCGCTTCGCTTGCTGCTGGAGAGTAGCTCGTAGAGACGGAGCCGCTCACCGTTGAGGGCCACGACCTCCGAATACAACGCACGCGCGTTGGCCGAGCGATCGACGCGTTCCAGCTCCCTGAGCCGATCCGCCTCGGCGAGGAGCTCGGCGCGCTTCGCTCTCGCGCGAGACGCGTCCACTTCCGGGGGCAGGCTCGCCAACCTGTCGTCGCCAGGCTCCGGGACGCGCGTAGGCGCGATCAGCGCCCGAAGCGCCGCCGCGAACGCGTCGCGCCCTGCGCCGAGATCGACTCGCAGCTCGTCGTAGGTGCGGTCGGCGGCTTCGCTACTCCCAGCTTGCGCTCGCTTGTCGATGGCGGTCCGAACCCGGCGCTTCCAGGCCAGGACCGCCTCTGTGCGGCTAGAAGCAGCGATGCGCTCCCGCCCGAGCGCAGCCTCCAGATCAGCTTGATCCTTCGCAACGCCCAGCAGCCGGGCGTACTCCTCCCCGACCAAGCGAGTCGCCTCGGTGCGCGCCTTCGCGGCGTCCTCCAGCGCCATCCTCTGCGCCGCCTCGGCCTCGTCCGATCTGCGCTCCGCCTCGTCGATCGCGATCTCGGTCTTGATCTCGGGCTCGGGGGGCGCCGACTTGATTTGGTGCTCCGACAGGATGCGCTCGCGCTCCTCGAGCGGGAGGATGTAAAAACCCAGGCGCGCGCGATCGAGATCGATGCGCGCGTCGAACCGAGCTTGCTCGATCGGATCGACCACCGGCTCGGATGCCTCGGTGGCCGCGTCCGGCTCTTGATCCGCGCCGGCGTCGAGAGGTGCCTCGGCGTCCTTGCCCGCGTGACGGGCGGAGGCAGCGCTCTGCACGGGCCCCGCGTCTTCGGGCGGCCCGGCATCCTCTTCGTTCGGCATTTCGCGCTCTGACGTGTCGATGGCCTCGATGAGCTTCGTCAGCCGCAGGATCTCGAGCGCTATCGCAGGCTCGTCGTCGAGGTGTATGTCGAAGAGCGACGACGGGTCGATTCCGGCCTCTAGCTCTCCTCGGGTGAGCGCGCGCACCCGCGCAGCTTTCTCGCGGAGCGCCTGAGTGTGCGCGTCGTTCACGGCCCCCTCGGCGTCGACGAGCGCCGATGCGCCCGCGTCCGCCGGCTGTGCGCTCGCGGAGGCGCTGGCATTAGCGCGCGCCGCAGCGCTCGAGGAGGCCGCAGTCTGTGAGCCGGGCGGCTGGGCGACTGCAATGGCAGCGAACAGCACGGCGGGCAGCGAGAGCCCGAGCAGCACTGCGAGGATCCATTTCGGCCATCGCATCCCGCCAGCGGGCGTCATGCGGTGGCCTGTCGCGACGGATCGGCGGACCACGTAGGCAGCGATTCGACGTCCACGAAACCTCCTCCGCGCACGCTACGCGTTCGTTCCGAGAGCCACAATCCGCATCGATGGCCTCGTGCCAACGACGTACCAGCGCACTCGAGGTTCCGAGCGCCATCACCGCCGAGCGTTCCGGCGACAAGGCCGGCGTGACCCCGATTTATCCTTGACGCTGACAGTCGGCGTCGGTTCAAGTGGCAGCCCATGAGCGCAGTCGAGACGCTCGCGTCCGTGCTCACGATCGCGGCGTTGTTCGCGTACGTGAACCACCGCTGGATCCGACAGCCGGCAGCGATCGCGCTGATGGCGATGTCGCTCGGGCTCTCGCTCGTGCTCTTGGCAGTAGACCGGCTCGGCTGGGCTCGGGTCGAGCCGCTGACGCGTGTGCTCGATCAAGTGAACTTCAACGAGACGCTCCTACACGGCATGCTCGGGGTCTTGTTGTTCGCGGGTGCGCTCCACATCCGCGTCGACGATCTCCGCGAGCAACGCCTCGCCGTGGCGCTCCTGGCCCTGGTGGGGACGCTGCTTTCGACGTTCATCGTCGCGGGTCTCACTTACTTCTTGCTGGGCGCGCTCCACCTCGAGCTTCCGTTCGGGTACTGCCTGCTGTTCGGTGCGGTGATCTCTCCCACCGATCCCATCGCCGTGCTCGGGATCCTCAGGCAGGCCCGCGTCCCCACCACGATGGAGATCCTGATCAGCGGCGAGTCGCTCTTCAACGATGGCGTCGGCGTCGTGATTTTCATCACGGTGCTCGGCGTGCTAACGCAAGGAGAGGCGACCGTGACGCACACGGCGGCGCTTTTCCTGCGCGAAACGCTCGGGGGAACGGTCTTCGGCTTCGCTTCGGGCTACGCCACGTTCCGGCTGCTCAAGAGCATCGACCACTACCAGACGGAGCTGCTCCTCACGATCGCGCTGGTCCTCGGCGGGTACGCGCTGGCCGAGCGGCTGCACATCTCGGCCCCGATCAGCGCGGTGGTAGCCGGACTCGTGATCGGCAACCAAGGTCGGGAGCACGGCATGAGCGACGTAACGCGCGACCACCTCGACACGTTTTGGTCCCTCGTGGACGAGATCATGAACGCCGTACTGTTTGTCCTGGTCGGGTTCGAGGTGATCCGTCTCACGCTCACGAAGGAGACTGTGCTCGCGGGAGCGCTAGTGATTCCAATCGTGCTGCTGTCGCGCCTCATCGCGGTCGCGTTGCCTATCGGTGCGATGGCCCGCCGCTCGCCGTTCGCGCGCGGGACCATCCGTATCCTCACGTGGGGCGGGCTTCGTGGAGGGATCTCCCTCGCGCTCGCACTGTCGACACCCGAGGGGCCCCACAAGACGCTGATCGTGACCATGACCTACTTCGTCGTCGCCTTCTCGGTGCTCTTCCAAGGGCTCACGCTGGGCCGGCTTGCGCGCTCGCTTGGCCCAACAAGCGACGCCACTCCGCCGCGTCCGGCTCATTGACGTCAACCGAGCACCGGCGCTGCGCGTTTCTCGCGGGAGCACTCGCTCACGGGATGGGTTTCATGCAGCGGGGCGCCCCGAGGAGCCCACGACGCGCACGTCGACTACCGGGGCTTCGACCAACTGAAAGGTCGCGGACGCCAATGCCACGCGACCTTGCGAGGCATCCACCGCGTCGAGAATCCGCTCGAAGAGCGCGTCCTTGGTCGTGCGGCGCTTCGTGTACGGCACGACATAGCGCACGGTGTACTCGAGCCAGTTGTCATTCGCGATCATGGTGATCAGCGGCTCGACGCGCATCTCCTCGATTCGATACCGCTCGCGCATCGTCTTCCACGCGGCGCGCGAGTCGTCCACGAAGTCGGCGGTAAGCGCCGTAGCAGCCTCGACCAGGAGAGCGCGCGCTTGGGCCCGGTCGGATCCGTACTTGATCGGGACGGTCACCTCGTCCCATAGAAAGGAGAAGTCACCGGAGTAGTTGAATACGGGCTCTTTGAAGACGAAGCTATTGGCGATCCGTACGACGCGACCGGTGTAGAGATCGCCTTTCACCCAATCGCCGATCTCCATGAGCGTCGTTCGAAGGACCCCGACATCGATGACATCACCCTTGATGCCACCCAGCTGGACGCGATCTCCGATCTCGTAGAACCCACCGAACAGGATGGCGACGCGACCGGCCACGCTCGCGATCACCTCTTGGAGCGCGAACGCGATCCCCGCGCCTGCGACCCCGAAGGTCACGGCGAGCCCACCGAGGCGATCGCTGAAGGTCGAGGCCGTCACCAGGCCAGCGATGATCCACATCGCCAGCGAGATCGCCTTGCGGACGCGGAAGCGCGCCTCGTTGTTGGCGATGCGCTTGGAGACCGCGGCGCGCAGCCACCGGCCGGCGATGAACACGACCGCGAGGAAGACGGCGAGGTTGACGAGGCGGTCGACCCAGGGTTCGCTGAACCATCGTCGCAGCGATTCGAAGTCCACCCGTCACCTCCGCGGCGGACGCTACGTCCGTCGCTCCGCGTGTGCAAGCAGCCGCCGCAATCGTCTCGGCGGCGCCGCACGAGATCGACGCTGCATGACCATCCCGTCGTCGGCCGCGGGGACGACTGCGCGTTGCGAGAAGCTCCAGTTAGACCCGCCGCGACCGGCGCTGAGGCGCAGCTGGGGCGGTCGGCTGCCGCGGCGGCGCCTTGGGGCCGGATGCACGCGCGCGGGTGGACGCCTTGACCGGCGCAACCAGGACAGCTCGGCCCTCCAGGCGCACGATGCGCTCCGCGTGATGACCCAAGATGCCCGCGCGACCGCGCGCCACGACGATCACGTCGGCATCGATCTGATCGGCGACTTCCACGACTGTTTCGCCCACCCACCCGGCACGGGCGATGCACCGAATCGCCGCGCTTTGCGAGACGTTTGTCGAGACTTGTTCTCGCAGCGCGTCTTCCGCGTGCGCCACCTGGCCGCGCAGGAGTCGGCGGTAGAACGCGATGTCGCTCTTGGACTCGGCCTTGCCCCAGCGGCGAAGCTCAGGCGGGAGCTCGACCACGTGGAGCGCAACGATCGTTGCACCCGTCGTCTCCGCGAGCGACGCCGCCATGCGAATCGCTCCTGCCGATCGCGGCCGCAGGTCCGAGGCGACCAGCACCACCTTGAAGTGTGAATGGGGCATGCGCGTCGCCGTAGCATCGGTTCCGCTGCGCTGAAAGCAAGCGGCCCATCGATGGCGAGCCAACCGAAGGTCGGGCGGTCACGCCCGACCGAGCACCCATCTATCGGGCGACGCGCCGCTCGGGTCTTTCTCGAGACGGAGCAATCCGCGCGACACGAGCGTATCCACGAGCCGCTCGGCCTCCGCCACCGAGCATCCGAGTTCCACGACGACGGCGTCGCGGAAAGCGGTCTTGCCCATGACGAACCCCGCCCTCGCGCTCGACGGAACGCTCGCGTCCAAGCGCTCGACGAGCTTCGCCAGATCGACTTCGGGCGGCGTCACTTGGTCGCTCGACGCTTCGGCTTCGCCTTTGGCTTGGCTTTCGCCTTCGCAGCGCGCGCCTTCGGCGCGGACGCCTTGCGGACAGCCCTTCGCTCCAGGTTCGCTGTGCGCTTCGCGCGGCCCGTGCTCTTGCGCGTCGACTTTCGGCTCGGTTTGCCGGTCGCCGAGTCTTCGGCAGCGGCGCCGCCTTTCGCCTCTGCTCGAGCGGACTTGTTTCGAGCGAGGGTCGACCCGCCGCCTGCCTTGCGCTTCGTCGCACTCACCCCCGGCTTTGCGGTGTCGACCGGCGTGTCGCGCCGCTTGACGGCTTTTCGCTTTGGCTTCGGCGGATTCGCTGCGCGCGCTGCCTTGGCCTTGAAGACTTCGGATCGTGTCGCCATCGGCGCACTCTATCAGGTGCTGGCCCGGGGCGTGCAGCCAGGCTGATCGCCGATCGACTGCCCGCGGGTCGTTGGCGTACGACGAATCGAGGGTCACCGCTGCCGGCGAACGACGACGACATCGACGCGGCTCGTGAAGCTGCGCTTCCAGTCATTCACCTCGTTCCCGCAGCGGGACGTCCAAATCCACAAAGCCACAGGTGCGCCCCGAGGCTGCAAGTGCGGCCTAGCTAGCACGCCGGCGAATCAGCGCGCGCTGTTCGCCGCTGCCAGGTTCTCCCTCGCAGCGTCGATCAGCGCGACGACGGCCGGGTGCTTCACGCGACGATCGACTGAGATGGCGTAGTACCGCTCGCGCGCTCCCTCGAGCACTCCGACCTTCGCTACCGCGTGCTCTTCGACCTCCGCCGAGAGCTCGGCGCGAACGGGGAACAGCCCCCGCCCTCGGACGCCGAATGCGCGCATGAGGCCGGCGTCGTCGAACTCCCCTTCGACGTGCACCCTCAGGTCTCGCTCGGCCAGCCAGCGCTCGATTGCGAGTCGGAGGCTGGAGCCGGGCGTTGGCAGCAGGAGGGGGGCGCCCTGGAGCGATCGCGGGAAGCCGCGCCGAAACCTGCGAGCGAGCGCGGCTGACCCATAGAGGAGCACCTCGCTCGCGCCGAGAGGGTGGGCGAACACCTTTCGAGAGCGCGCTTCGACGACGGGCGCCTCGGAGAGCACGAGGTGGAGCTTGCCGCTTACGAGGTCCTCGACCAGGCGATCGAGGGAATCCTGTCGAACCATACCGAGGCGATAGTGCTCCGACGCGAGCGCCGGCTCGAGCAACCGACAGGCGAGTGTCTTCGGCAGCGCCGCGACGACGCCGACGCGCAGCGGTTGCCGGCGGCCGTCGGCGCGACCTCGCGCGAGATCGATCAACTCGGCGCCCCTCCGGAAGATCTCCTCCGCACGGCTCGCCACCTCGGCGCCGAACGGCGTCAGCTCCAGCGTGCGGCCTCGCCGCTCGAACAGCTCGGCGCCGAAGAACCGCTCGAGCTCCTTCAACTGGGCGCTCAGCGTCGAATGCGTGAGCCGCAGCTCGAACGCGGCGCGCGTGAGGCTCCCCGCTCGTGCGATGCGCCAGAAGTAATGGAGATGGTGGTAGTTCAGCCACTCCTCCGGCGGCGGATCTGTCGGTTTCTTCGACATCGGATGTCGGACGTTCGTCATAGTCGGCCGCGCGCCGCGAGCGCAGTATGAATACTGATTTGAGGGCAATTCCAAAGCGAGCAGAGCTCGCCCCGAAGGAGAGGATAGACCGATGAACGCGATGATTCCGAAGCCGGCAGCCACGAAGATGAAGCGCTCGATGCACTGGCCGTCGCCATCGGTACGTCGGGTCGTCGTTGGTATCGGGCTGGACCGTGGCTCCTCTCACGCCCTTGTTTGGGCCGACACGATCGCTCGCGCCATGGACGCCGAGCTGTGCGTCGTGCACATCGTCCCGGCGATCGGCAGTGTGCGGACGCTCGTCCACGAGGCACCTGCGGAGATCGCCGGTGCGGCTCCGATCGCCCGCGCCTGCATGGGCTCGGTGAGGCGCTGGAGCGAAACGACGCTCGGGCACGCGCTCGCACCGGGCGCCGTCGCGATCGGCAGAGGCCCTGTCGCGCGAGCGCTGCACGAGGCGGTCGACGAGCTCGATCCGGAGGTCCTCGTCCTCGGCACGGGCTCTCTGGCGCGAACCTTCGTCCGCCGAACCCGGCGGCCCTTGCTCGTCGCGCGTCCGATGTCGGGCACCGCCAGGATCCTCGCCTTCACCGACTTCTCGGATCGCCGGCTTCCAGTCCTTCGCCGGGCGGCCCGGCTTGGCCGCCGCATGGGCGCGGAGGTTACCTTCGCGGGTTACCGCGGCGACCCCGATCTCGACCCGCAGGAAAACCCTCGTCTCACGCTCTTGCGATCGCTAGCCTGTGAGTATCATCAGCAGCCGATCGAGGTCCTCTCCTCCAACCAGGAGCTCTCGACTATCGCTGCGCTCGCTGCGGTCCAGCTTCGCGCTCCGAGCCTCATCGCCGTACCCACGCACCCATGGCGTCGCACGAAAGCCGTTGCACGCGGAGGCATCGGCTGCCGCATCGCCGCGTTTGCATCGAGCAGCGTGCTTGTCGTCCCCATCGAGAGCGGCGGCGAAGCAGCCTGAAGAGGTCGCGTGACATGCCCGCGCTCGCGCGACGCGGTGTCACGAAGGTGTCGCGCTTTGGTGGCGAGCAACGAGGACGGAGCACGGCGCCATGCGGACGATCGACTCCGCGATGCTCCCGAGGGCGACCCGCGCCAAACCCGTCCTGCCCCGGGTCGCGACGACGACTACCGACGCCCGCAGCTCCTGCGCCCGCTTCAACACGCTCGCGGTCGGTTGGCCTATCACGACCTCACAAGTCGCGCCTGGGGCGTGAGCAGCAACGGAAGCGCGAAGCGCGGCGTCCGCGGCCAACATCAAGTCCGGTTCGTCGATGGTTGCGGGTATCGACGCCGCGACGACCGCTGCCGTGAACGCGATCGTTTGAACCGTCCGATCGACTTCCACGACGTGTACCGCCACCACGCGCTCTGACGTTCTCGTCGCGACTTCGACCGCGGCCTCCAGCGCCGGCATCGATGGGTTCGACAGGTCAGTCGCGGCGAGGATCGGACCTGCCGCCGAATTCCGATGAATTAGGACCGGACAGGGTGCGTAGCGCACGATCCGCTCGGCCGTGCTCGCGAACCAGCCGGACGGAGCAGACGGCGCCCCAACGACGATGAGCGATGCGCCCCGCTCTTCGGCGAGCTCGACCATGCGGGCGTAAGGCTCGCCGATGCGAAGCGTTGCCTCTGGCGTCGGATCCTGAAAGCGCGCCGCCAGCCGCTCAAGATGCCGCTGGACGACTTCCTCGAGCTCCAATGCGGACTCGCGAAACAGGGTGCGTAAGAGGAACGGATCTGGAAAGGCGTGGGCGATGAGCACTTCACCCGCTCCCGCGACCGCAAGGGCAGTGGTGATTACCCCGGCCGACGCTTCCCCAAGATCGATGCATGCCAGAACGGGGCCGCGCTTCATCTCAACCTCGTAGCACGCTTCTCGGTTTCAAGGGCACCCTCACCGCTGCCAACCGGCGCGCTGCATTCGCTCGAGCCGGCGACGGATGACGCCGAGCT
>WBZT01002770.1_pt1 | contig 11931 bp, 9 predicted proteins | sample 5204241 | NCBI WGS metagenome assembly WBZT01 (sample SAMN12344358, study PRJNA552823) | activated sludge metagenome | biome: Activated sludge suspended growth; feature: Nitrification reactor; material: Wastewater; isolation source: activated sludge from nitrification reactor of wastewater treatment...
GAGACGATCTCGCCGTCGTCGAACAGGCCCGCGTAGAAGGTGGCGGCCTCGTCCACCGGGTGCTGGATCCACAGGAACGGGGTGACAGTCAGCATCTGTCCATTCAATCGCCTCATTCCTCGTCGTCAAGTGCGGCCGCCAGACGCTTGGGCGCGACCAGGCGGTACGACTCGCGGATCCATTCCGAGGCCTGCTGCCACCCGTCCTCGGTGCGCGGGCACGGCACAGTCACCCACCCGTAGCGGCCAAGTCCGTACAAGGTGGGGTGGGCGCCGGCCACGTTGCGGCTCACCCAATCCGCCTCATCGGGCGGCAGTTTGAGTGTCAGCCGGGTCCCGGCGGCATCGCTGAAGACGAAGTTCTTCCCCCGGACCCGGAACGTGGGTTGATCGTCCCAGGCGGCGATGTCGACACGCTCGGCCTCGGGGAGGGCCATTGCGATGCGCTCGATCCGCTCGATCATCCGCTCACGCTAGCCCGGCGTCCCACATGTCCGCCACGATCTGCCGCGCGAAGCCGGGCAGTGGGCGGCCACAGTGGGGTCATGCTCGCGTGGTGCCGCCGGATGCCGCCGAACACGTTCTCCATCGCGTTCGGGATCTCCGGGCTGGCCGCGATGTGGAAGGCCATGGATGCGGTGGTCGGCGCAGTGCGGCCCGTCGTCGTCGTGCTCACCGTGGTAGCCACGGTGATCTGGGTGCTGCTGCTCGTCGCCTACGTGATCAAGTGCTCGCAGCGGCACGCCCTGCGTGGAGATCTCGATGACCCGGTCCTCGGGCCCTTCGTGTCCGTCGTGTTCATCGACGGTCTGATGCTCGGGATGCTGTGGTTCTGGCTGGGGGTGGCGGCGGGGCGCACCGTGGTGGTCGTGTGTGCGGTCGGTGCCCTGCTGCTCGGGGGTTGGCTGACCGGACACTGGATCAGCCAGCAACTCGAGATCGATGACATGCATCCGGGCTACTTCCTGCCGACCGTGGCAGGCGGACTGATCGCCGCAACCGCCCTGGAGTCGGTGGGGTTGCACGACCTGGCGTTGATGGCGTTCGGCATCGGACTGATCTGCTGGATCGTGCTGGGCTCCGTGCTGCTCCAGCGACTGTTCTTCAGGCCCATGCTGCCGCCTGCGTTGGTCCCCCTGTTGGCCATCGAGCTGGCCCCGCCCGCCGTGGCGGGCAACGCGTGGGTCGCGCTGAACCCCGAGACCGACCCTGTGCAGTACGGCCTCGGCGCGTACACACTGCTGATGGCCCTGGTCCAGCTGCGCTTGATCCCCGAGTACCGCAAAGCGCCGTTCGGGGCCTCCTACTGGGCGTTCGCCTTCTCCTACGCGGCGGCCGCGACGTACGCGATGCACTGGCTGCACCTGAGCCCGTTCCCGGGCGGCCCGGTCACCGCCTGGGTGCTCGCTGTGTTCATCAGCGGCCTTGTGCTGCTCATCGCGGTGCGTACCGTGGCCTCGGTCCGGGCCGGCACCTACTTCCCGAGGCGGGAGCAGATCGCAGATCCGGCCCGTTAGGGGGCATGCGACCGGCAGAAGTATCCACAAACCGCGTGTCGGTGCTTGACACGCTCGGCTTTGTCGTACCCACCTCGCACCATGAGGTCAGATGGTGCTGGAGCGCGAGTTCCGGGCCATCACCCGGGGGAACCTGGGGGCTCGGGTCGGACTCGCGGGGGTGGCTCGACCCGAGCCAACGGGCCGGCGTGTGGGGCGGGCGGGGGCCACGCACGCCGGCTCAATCCGTATTCAGCGCGATCAGTTGCGCAGCGGTGCTGCTCACCTCGTAGAAGTCCACGATCGAGATGTTCAACGGCATGCCCTGCGCGTCCCACCCCGTCATGTCCTGCACGGCGGTCGGGTTGCGCAGTTGGGCGAGGTCGAGCAGTGAGCAGTTCTGGGTCCGGCTGCCGCCCAGGCACTGGATCTGCGAACTGAGCCCCATGGACAGTTGCAGCTGGCTCACGAAGAACCCGCATTGATTCCCGCCGGACACACTGCACGCCTGCGAACCTGCCAGCGCGTCCTTGCGGGCCTGCAGGTAGCCGGTGTTCGCGCTGGTCGACACCGCCGGATCCTCGGTGTTGGGCCAGGGTGAGTAGAGGTAGTTCTCCCGTGCGCGATAGCACGAGTTCTTGGGCAGCTCACCCTTGGCGTACATCACGAGGATGTTGCGGTTGGCGTCCCAGGCCTGCCGGAAGGTGGCCTGCACAGGGTCGGGAATGACCGAACTCGTCCACGCCCGGGAGCACACGGTCGATCCGCTGACCTTGTAGGTGCGCAGGATCTTGTCGATGGCCGAGGTGTAGTACTTGTCGATCTTCTTCTTGCCGGTCAGGTCGATGTGCTGGAAGTCGAGGATGATCTGCTCGCGCGGATGCGCTTTGGCGAAGGAGACGATCTGTTGAAGTCCCTTCGTGAACCGCAGCGACGTGAAGGTGTGCTGCAGGACGATCGGAACCTTCGCGGCCGCCTTGTTGCTCAGCTTCTTGCCGGCCTTCTTCGCGCTGACGACCTTGTTCTCCGGGACACCCAGGCGCATGTCGAGGTAGCGGATGCCGCCGTTCAACTGGCCGGTGAAGTTCTGCGACTGGGCCTTGGACAGCTTCCCGGCGCCACACGGGTTGCCCTTGCCGGCGGCGGCCATCGCCTGGTTCGCGCCCGCGATCGCGGTGACCTTGCACTTGCCTTCCGTGTCGATCTTGAAGGCTCCGGAGTCGTGTGTCCCCGGGATCACGACCGACGTGAGGCGGGTATCGGGCTTGTCCGCGTACAGCGTGCCCATCCAGTCGGGGGTGGGCGGAGTGACGGCCAGCGCGGCTGCGGCGAGAAGAAGCATGAGGACAAGGTAACTGCGCGTAGCCGCAGAAGCCTATGTGAGACGGGCGTCTACAAATGAACTACGTTGAAATCATGATCGATTTGGTGACGGCGGTCGCACTCGCGGCGGCTCAGCCCGACCCCATCGCCTCCTACACGCTGGTGGCTGCGACCTCCGTGGCGGACTCCGGCCTCGTGGCGCGGACCGTGATGCCGGCCGGCGCCGCCTGCCCGGATCTGACCGTCGTGCGGCGGACCTCGAAGGGCGTTGTGAAGAAGACCTACTCGATGAAGGTCCGCAAACCCGCCGCCACAGCCAAGCGCGCCTTCAACACCGTTCGCGTGTGCAGCCGCAACATGCCCACGAAGGCCGTCCGCGCGTCGATCGACGGTCGCCGGATCCCGAGTTCGATGCCCTCGTCGGTCACGACCATGGCGATGCTGGCCGACACCGGTTGCCGGGTCAGGGGCGCCACCATCCAGGACTGCAACTCGCCGGCCGCGTGGCCGCTGAAGACCATCGCGCGCCGGATCGCCAAGGAGAAGCCCGACATCATCCTCAACCCTGGGGACTACTACTACCGCGAGCAGGCGTGCCCACCGGCGGACCAGGCGCTGTGTGGTGGAACGCCGCCGCCGGTGGCCGGGATGCCGTTCACCGATAGTGCTGACGGCTGGCTCGTGGATGTGATCCAGCCGATGAAGCCAATGTTCCGCAGCGCCCCGATGGCCTTGTTGCGCGGCAATCATGAGACGTGCGATCGCGGCGGCAACGGCTTCTTCCTGTTCTTCGACCCCCGGCCCGACACCGCGGGTCTGTGCGGTCCGGTCAACGGTGTCGCCCCGGCGCCGGCGACCACCCCGACGTGGTCGTTCACGATCGACGTCGCCAAGGGGCGCACGCTGCGGGTGGCCATGGTCGACTCGGCCTACGGCGAGGACAGTGTGGTGGACAGTTGGGCGGCAGCACAGCGTCCCACCTATGTGGCGGCCCGCAAGCAGACCAAGGCGAAGAAGGGGCGGCAGTCCTGGCTCATGACTCACCGCCCGGTCTTCAGCCACGTCACATCCCAGTTCGCGCCCAAGCCGCCGACGCAGTGGACCCCGTGGGGATCGCTGGACCAGACCGCGGCATCGTACGGGCTGCTGGACACCTATCAACTCATTCTGTCCAGCCACCTGCACATCGCCCAGGCCGTCCAGATCCCGGGTCAGCCCGGCAGCCTCGTGCTCGGCAACGGCGGCACGTTGCTCGATCCAACATCCGGCTACGAAGTGCCTGCCTACGGGCCGCTGGCCAACGCCTCGGGGCAGCGGGTCGACCCCGCGCTGGCGCCCTACCCGAACCCCACGATGAGTTGGACCAGTGTCCAGTTCGGTTACGCGATGGCCACGCCGACCGGCAATTCAGGGTGGAAGGTCTCGCATCGCACACCTGCGGGCCAGCAATTCGCGTCCTGCTCGCTCAACAAGAAGATCGGCTGTTCCTGATGCCTGAAGGGCTGAGTGCAGAGCAGGAGGTTCTTCTGCAGCGGGCCCGCGTGGAGTTGCTGTCCTGGCCGCTGGACAGCCCGGAGGTGAACCTGCTCAACCGCGGAATCGACCTCGCCGTCGAGCTCACCGACAGCAAGATCGGTTATGTCCACTACGTCAACAGTGATCAGGACTCGATCGAACTGTGCACGTGGTCCACCAGTACCGCCGGCTACTGCACGGCCACCTACGACCGTCACTACCCGATCAGCAAGGCGGGGATCTGGGCGGACAGCGCTCGACTGCGCACGCCGCAGGTCAACAACGACTACCTTGCCGAACCGGAGCGGCGGGGTGTGCCGCAGGGGCATGCCGATGTGGTGCGACACCTCGGGGTTCCGGTCCTGGAAGGCGACATGGTTCGTCTGCTGCTCGGTGTGGGCAACGCCGACCAGCCGTACGGGGAGCAGGACGTCGCCATCGCCCAGGCGATCGCGGACACCACATGGGCCACAGTCCAGCGATTGCGCGAGCACGCCGAGGTCGTGGCAAGGCTCGACCTGCTCAAGGAACGCCAGCACGTGGTCGGTCTGACGACGTGGGAGTGGGATCCTTTCACGGACCGGATCGTGTGGGATTCGTCGGCGGCGGCAGTCATCCCGGGCTTTGCGGCCCAGGCGACGTCGTGGGATCCGCTGCGCTCGATCCTCGATCTTCCGGACGCGCGCCGGCTCGATGCGTTGCTGCGAGGCCCGCAGGACGGAGCGGTCGCACTCGAGATGACCGGTCACGCCGATGATGGGGATGTGCGCCTGCTCCTGCAGGGCTTCTGGGTGGATCGGCCCTTGGGTCGGGACCGCCTTCTCAGAGGCACCTTGATGGACGTGACCATGATCGCCGAGTTCGAGCAGGCGCACGAAGCGGCCACGCACGACGCTCTCACCGGACTGCCCAATCGCGCCTGGCTGGTCGATGAACTCGACCGCCGAATGCGCCGGAGTCGGCAGCGCGTCGGCGACTACTTCGCCGTCCACTTCATCGACTTCGACGGCTTCAAGCTGGTCAACGACACCTACGGCCACATGGTCGGCGACGAAGTCCTGCGGGCGTGCGCCCGCCGTCTGCAGAGCGTCAGCAGGCACGAAGAATCGGTGGCCCGCTTCGGCGGGGACGAGTTCGTCATGATCCAGGACGGCCCGGTCACCCGTGACTCCGCCGCGGCGCTCGCCGACCGCATCCGATCCGCGGTCGCCGGTGACGTTGTGATGCCCGACGGTCAGCGGGTGGCGGTCGGCATGAGCATCGGTGTGGCGATCTGCGCAGGCGAGGACATCAGTGTGTCCGACCTGCTGCGGCAGGCCGACACCGCCTTGTACGAGGCCAAGCGCGACGCCAGCGGGATCAAGGTCACCGGGCTGCACTGAGCATCACAGCAGCTCGGGGATCTTCTGCTCGGAACGCAGGAACGCGCGTCGGAACACCATCGTCACCAAGGACGCTGTGATGACCACGAACAGCGAGTAGAGCGCCGGGATCAGGTCCGCCTCGGCCTTGGCCGCACCGCTGAAGCTCAGAGCGATGACGGCGACGGCCAGCGGGCCGTTCACGATGCCGATCTCGAGTGCATACGTCCGGCGATCAGCCACTTGGGCACCCCACACCTTGGCCCACAGGTACGCCACTGCCATGCCCAGCACGGGCAGCAGGATCGCGCCTGCGAAGACCCCGGGCTGGTCGGTGAAGGTGTCGACGAGCAGTGTCCAATTGCGTGGCACCCAGGTGACCAGCAGCAGCAGGATCACCAGGATCCCGAAGACGCTGCCGATGACCTCCGTGGAACCGCCGACGTTCGCGCTGCGGCGGCGCAGCCAAATACCCAGGAAGATCGGCAGGATCAGCAGCGCCAGGCTGACGACGATGTTGGCGTAGGGGATCTCCACGCCCTCCGCGACCACGCCGCCGTAGAACGTGATCAGCAGCGGCGAGACGATGATGGCCGTCATAGTGGTCAGCATCGTGACGATGACCGACAGCGACAGGTTCGCCTTCGCGAAGTAGGTGAAGAGGTTCGACGTGGTGCCACCCGGCATGCAGCCCACGATGATCAGGCCGATGGCGATGGCCGGCGGGATGTTGAACACCTGCACCAGGCCGAAGGCGATCAACGGCATGAACGTGAACTGGCCGATGACCGCAAGGACCAGCCACTTCGGCCGCTTCATCTCGTCGGAGATGTCGCGCGGAGTCATGGCCGCACCCATCCCGAGCATCATGCAGGCGACAAGGATGGTCAGCATCGCCTGTTCGAATGCGCCGATCATCGGGTCACCTCCGAGGTGAGCAGGGGTTGTACCTGTGCATCCACGAATTGGGTGCGCACGTCCTTGCGCAGGATCTTGCCGATCGGGGACTTCGGGAGTTCATCGGCGAAGACGAACTCCGAGGGCACCTTGTAGCCGGTCAGTTCGGTGGCCGCATGTGCACGCAGGTCAGACGCCGTGAGGGTCAGATCCGAGCGGACCACGACGGCCCGCACCCGCTCACCACGTTCGCCGGCGTCCACGCCGACCACAGCGACTTCATCGACCCCGGGGTGGGAGGCCAGCGCCTCTTCGACCTCGTTGGGGAACACGTTGAAGCCGCTGACGATGATGACGTCCTTGCTCCGGTCGACGATGCGCACGTAGCCGTCGGCGTCCATGGTGCCGACATCGCCTGTGCGCAGCCACCCGTCGACGAGTACCTGGGCAGACTCCTCGGGCCGTTGCCAGTAGCCCGCCATCACCTGCGGTCCGCGGACCCAGAGCTCGCCCGGTTCCCCGAGCGCCGCGGACCTACCGTCCTCGCGGGTCGGGCGCACCACCGTGCTCGGCAAGGGGACTCCCACGGTGCCCATCCGGACCTCGCCCCCGCCGATCGGGTTGAATGTCACGCCCGGCGAGGCCTCGGTGAGACCATAGCCCTCGACCACAGGGGAACCCGTCACCTGTTCCCACTGGGAGGCGGTCGAGGCGTGCAGGGCCATCCCGCCGGAGATCGACGCCTTGAGATGCTCCGGGGGATGGGCGACGAACCACTCTTCGTTCACCAGCCCGTGGAACAGGGTGTTCACCCCGGAGACCCACGTGATCGGGTAGTTCTCGAACGCCCGCTTCAGATTGCTCAGCGGTCGCGGGTTGGGGATCAGGATGTTGTGTGCGCCCATTCCGTAGAACCCGACGAGGTTCACGACGAACGCGAACACGTGGTACATGGGCAACGCGGTGAGGATGGTCTCCTGGCCGGGAAGGATCGCGGTCTTGGAGAACGCCATCATCTGTGCGCTGTTGGCCATCAAGTTGCCGTGGGTCAGCATGGCGCCCTTGCTCACCCCTGTCGTGCCGCCGGTGTACTGCAGGCAGGCCAGTGAATCCGCAGTCAGTTCACTGACGTAGCTGGCGGCTTCCGACCGGCGGTGCAGCCCCTGCTCAAGGGCGGCGGTGAACCGTACGTAGGGGTAGTCGATCCTCGGGAGATTGCGGGTCCAGACCTTCTGGATGGAGCGGATGATGCCAGCCACATATCCCGGGAAGAAGTCGGTGATGCGGGCCAGGATGACCGGGATGTCGTCACTGGTCGCGACCACGTCGCGGATCTTGTCGGCCATGATGTCGATACCGACGATGGCGGCGACTCCGGCATCGCCGAACTGACGTCGCATCTCGGGGCCGGTGTACAGCGGATTGGTGTTGACCACCACACAGCCGGCTTTCAGGGCCCCGAAGGCTGCGATGGGGTAGGCCAGGCAGTTCGGCATCTGGATCGCGACCCGATCCCCTTGCGTGAGGCCGAGCGTCTCGCGCAGGTACACCGCGAATGCGTCGGAGAGCCTGTCCACGTCGCCGAACGTCAGGTGCCCGTTCATCCCATTGGGCATGACCATCGTGAAGGCGCGCTGGTCGTGGTGGTTCCGGGCGGCAGCGATCAGCTCATCACACAATGAGCCATGGGCGGCAGGTGCGATGTCCGGCGGTACCTCGGGCGGGTAATGCGCGAGCCATGGGCGGGGATCGGTGTGTTCCGGCATGTGCCACCTCACTAAGCCTGAGATATGATGCAGGAATTGTAGTACGGGTATTGGGAAGGCGCAAGGGGAACGCGAGGTGCGCACGCCGGTGAGTGGCGTGCCTGTCCGGCGAGCCGCCGTACCTGGGACTCACCGATGCCGGCCGAGTTGCGTTGGTTAGTCCCGCGCGCGTTGGTGAGAGGTTGTACACAGCCGTTAGAGGTTTGCGGCCGTTTTCGACTAACGGATGGACGCGGGACTAACGGATATGGCGGGTGCTCGTCGCACCCCGCTCGTATCCTGCTGTCAGGTCAAGAGTGAGTGGCGACAAGCCCCGGCTAGCTGCTCCGGCAACCGCGCCACCGGCACGGTGCCCCGGGTGACGACCGGCCTGTCGGCGAGGTGTCGGCGGGAAGTACGGGACACCGGGGGTGCCGCCATGGGGCTCGTTATTCGCAAGATCACGTATCCGGACCTCGACGCGACGCCGCGCGTCCCGCCGCGAGATCCGGTCCACGGCGCGGTGTCGCCGCTCGCCCAGTGGCAGCGCAGTGTCCCTCGGCCCAGGAGGGAGGTCATCGCGGGGTTCCGCACCCAAGAAGTCCGCATGCAGATCGAAGGGCGACTGGTGGTCTTCACAGCGGCAGATCGCGGCGACCCCTTCCCGTTCCAGCACCCCGTCCTGCTACTCGGCGCGACCGGAACGGCGAAGGCCCAACACCCCGCGGTGGCTCTGGCCCACGACAGGCAGTGGGTCGAGCCGCTCCATGTCGTTCGCGACGATGACAAGGGATGGGAAGCGGCGTCGGCCCTTGGCGGTCGCTTCCTCGTGCGCTGGTCCGAGGACGGCGCGGAACTGGTCGACCTGGTGAGTCGCGCTGTGGTGGACCGCTGGCAGATGCAGGGCAGGACTGTGCGGCATCGGTGCTGCCCACTGATCCCTGACGCGCGACCCGGCGACATGTGCCGATTGCACGGCGGGCCGTGGGTCTCGATGTCGATCCTGGCCGCGGCGAACTGGCACGACCGGCGTGCACTGTTCCTGGACATGGTCGGTTGCGATGAGCCTTGCGGCAACCGGCGCCCGCATGGTGATCGTGTCCCCACCCGGTACACCACGTGGCTGTCGGAGGCGGAGTTCAGCCAGCCGGAGATGCACAACGACGGCCACTGCCAGATCTGTATGCGGGTCGACTGTGGTCATGTCGGTTCGGTGGCTGTGGTCGATCCGCCGCTCGGGGCCACCGTGGTCCGCCAGGCTGAGGGCGGTCAGTGGCTGCAGTGGATCGCCGAACCACTGGTCCTGTCCAGGGGCCGCATCGTGGAGGTCGGCTGCGCGCCACGAGGAGTTCGCTTCGTGCTCAACCGGATGATCCTCGATGACGCCGGCGGGAGTGAACAGTTGCTGGACTGGGCGCACGCCTCACCTGCGTGGCCGGCGATGGACGCCGACCTCGCTCATCGGTTCCGCGGGCTTGATTTCGTGCACCGGTGGGTCTGCATCGGCAGGTTCCGGGTCACCGGCGTACGCCTCGGAGACGCGACGGTCCCGGTCGCGTTCGACCTGCGGCAGCCACGGGTTCTCACGTCACGTGTGATCGCGAGGCTGGGTGCTCTCATGCTGGGCGAGGTGCGCGGGTGGCGACTCGGCCATGTGCAGATGCTGCACGGTGGCAACGCGCGTGTGGACCGGGCCACTGGCTCCGACGTGGGTGCCCTGGCCGAGTGGTTGCTCGAAGAGCGCCTGGCCCACCTGGCCGCCATGTTCATGGAGCCCTTGGATCCCGAGGGCGGGCTCACGCTGCTCGAGCGGCAGCGGTACTACGACGCCCTGATCGCAGTGCTGGGTAGTGCCAGCCTCGGCGTGGACGCCGACGAACTTCGGCGGTTGCTCGCGGGCTCCCAGAACTACCTTCGTGCACAGGCTGCTATGGCGGATCCGCGCTCGGATCAGGACTTCTGGCAGGCCGTACACGACCACGGCCGCCAGCTGGGTACCCGTGAGGTGTTCCGGCTGGGGCGGCTCTAGAGCCCGGTGTCCTGGATCGCGGCTTCGATGCCCCGCCAGATGGTGGGGTACGCGTAGATCATGTTCTTCAGGGTCGCCACCGGGACCGCGCCTCGTACGGCGACCGCCAATCCGGAGAGCACCTCGCCCCCGGTCGGACCGACGCTGGTCGCGCCCACCAGCACACCGCGATCGGCATCGACCACGACCTTGATGATGCCCTCGTTGCCCACCTTGTGGATCCATCCACGTGAGGTGCTCGGCACCGAGGTGCTTCCGGTGACCACGGTGAGGCCGGCGTCGCGGGCCTGCTGTTCGGTCATCCCGACGGAACCGACCTCGGGGTCCGTGAATGTGACGTGCGGTACCGCTGAGTAGTCGGCGCCCGGGCCCTGCTGCCCCAGGATCGCCCGTTCGCAGATGCCCGCCTGGTACATCGCCATGTGGGTGAACGCACCTTTGCCGGCGATGTCTCCCACTGCGTAGACGCCGGGCACGACCTGCATGTGGTCATCGACCGGCAAGAAGCCCCGTTGCAGTTCGACGCCGAGGACATCAGCGCCGAGCGCGGGTGCGTTGGAGCCACGACCGGTGGCCACCAGGAGGCGCTCGCCGCGCACCTGCTTGTCACCCACCATGACTGTGAACTCGCTACCGTCGTGCGACACGCTGGACGCGAACTGTCCGGTGTGGATGGTGATGCCTTCGGCGCTCAACGCGTCCGTGATGATCTGGCTGGCCTCCGGCTCCTCGGGGGGAAGGATCCGATCGGCGCCCTCGATGATCGTCACCTGGCTGCCGAAGCGCGCGAAGACCTGGGCGAGCTCGGCGCCGATCGCGCCGCCACCCATCACGATCAAAGAGTCCGGCACCTCTGTCGTGGCGATCGCCGCGCGGTTGGTCCAGAAAGGGGTGTCCGCCAGGCCGGGGACGGGCGGGACCGCCGCGTGGGTGCCGGCAGCGATCACCACTGCGCGGCCTGCGGTGTACACCTCGTCTCCCACTGCCACCCGGTTCGCACTGAGCAGTCGCGCCTCGCCGCGCACGAAGCGGCCACCCTTGCCCGTGAACCGGTCGACGGCGACCTGGTCGTTCCAGTCGTCGGTGGCCTCGTCGCGGATCCGCCGCGCGACGATGCTGAAGTCCGGGTGCACCTCGCTGGTCCCTGCCAGCGCGGGGATCCGGCGGCCCTCTTGGAGTGCTCCGGCCGCGCGGATCATCATCTTGCTGGGCACACACCCCCAATACGGGCATTCGCCTCCGACGAGTTCCTTCTCGATGCCCACGACATCGAGGCCGGCCTGAGCCAGGGTGCCTGCCACGTCCTCGCCCCCCGGTCCCAGACCGATGACGATGACATCCGCGGTGTAGTCAGCCATTGCGACTCCTCTCCGGTGATCACTCTGGCACGGGAGCAGGGTGCGCCATCTGTTGTGGAACAGATCTTGAGCAGGCCAGTATCAACTGAAGAAGATGCCGGGGCGTGTCACCCGCACGGTGACGTCGTCGCCGACGGTGACGCTTTGCCGGCCCAGCACGCGGATGAGCAGATCCTGCTCTCCTGCACGGGCGGCGAGCAGGGTGTCG
>WBZT01002771.1_pt1 | contig 11931 bp, 9 predicted proteins | sample 5204241 | NCBI WGS metagenome assembly WBZT01 (sample SAMN12344358, study PRJNA552823) | activated sludge metagenome | biome: Activated sludge suspended growth; feature: Nitrification reactor; material: Wastewater; isolation source: activated sludge from nitrification reactor of wastewater treatment...
TTGCGGCCGGTCAACTTCCCCACTCTGCGCATCTCACAATTCGCAGCCCTTTTCAACCATCATGAATATCTTCTCGATCGCATCATCAATGCTATTGAGCTTACTGAACTCGCTGAACTGCTCGATATAACTGCTTCTGACTACTGGTATCAGCACTACCGGTTTGGTATCCGGTCCGAACCGTATGCCAAGAAACTGGGCAAGGACGCCATACACACCCTCATCATCAATGCCATCATTCCGTTTCTGTTCTATTATGGCAAGCGCAGACATCAGCCTTTGCTTTGCGACAAGGCATTATACTGGCTGGAAAAATGTCCGCCCGAAAACAATCGCATCATTCGTTTGTTTCAGGAAACAGGCTGGTATTCACAAAACGCCGGTAATACTCAGGCACAATTACACCTTAAAAAGCTATACTGCGACGTAAAAAAATGTGTACATTGCGGCATCGGACAACACCTGTTACAACAATATGCAACGTATCATAGAACTGATTAAAAGCTGGTTTGAGCGGCAGGCCTTTGGCATCTGCGAATGGTGGGGCGAGAAGCTCAATGTTCCATCAGCCAACATCCGTAAATTTTTCATTTATGCTTCCTTTCTGACAGTTGGCTCACCGATCATCATCTATATGTCGATGGGTTTTTTGAAGAACCTGCGGATGATGATGTCGGAACAGAAACGTGGTAGTGTATGGGATTTATAACACCCCTTGGCTGCACAACAAACTGTTCGAAAGCAGGCGATATCCTGTTAAAAAGCATTTCACACCAGCGGGCATTTGCTCTACTTTTGCCCTATGCATAAACGGCATTTTCATTTAGTCAGAAAACTCCGCATCGCTGCGGCACTTATCATCGGCACGATGATATTCGGCATTGCCGGATACATGGCGATTGAAAATTACACATTCAGCGATGCGGTATATACCACCATCATCATACTTTCAACGGTTGGTCTTGGTGTCGTACATACTTTATCAGAGGCGGGACGCTGGTTTACTGCCGGACTGATCATTCTGGCCATTGGTATATTCGCATATGGCGTATCGCTGATCACCACGTACATCATGGAAGGCGAATTACAACGCTTTCTGAAATACAGAAAAATCCTGAAAATGATTGATAAGCTCGACAACCATATCATCGTTTGCGGTTTCGGCCGAAACGGAAAACAGGCCTGCGAACAACTTTGGGCACATCATCACTCCTTTGTTGTGATCGAAAACGGGGAGAAGGCTATTGGAGATCTCCGCGAACAAGACGATTTCCTGTTCATTGAAGGAGATGCCACCAAGGATGAAATTTTAATTGAAGCCGGAATCAAGAAAGCACGTGCATTAATTACCACCTTGCCGAACGATGCCGCAAATGTTTTTGTGGTACTGACAGCGCGTGAACTTCGTCCCGAAATGAAAATCATCAGCCGGGCTTCTGAAGACACCTCCGAAAATAAATTACGCCGTGCCGGAGCCAACAATGTCATCATGCCGGATAAGATAGGTGGTGTTCATATGGCCACGCTGGTAACGCGTCCGGACGTATTGGAATTCATTGATCATATTACAGGCCGGATCAATATCCGCCTGGAGGAGATAAAGTGCAACAATCTTAAGGATAGTCTGAAAGGAAAAACGATCCGCGAACTGGAAATCCGGAACAAGACCGGAGCCAACGTAATTGGCTACAAAACCGGTGAAGGTGAATACATTATCAACCCGGGACCAGAGACAATAATGAAACCTGATTCGAAATTATTCGTATTGGGTACCAGGGAGCAAGTGGAGACGTTAATGCAGGTGTTGTCATAATTAGCTGCTTTCCCGGTAAAATGTCGCACATGAAAATCCTCATCACCGGTTCAAACGGCCTCCTTGGCCAAAAGCTTGTTTATGCATTACGCAAAGTGGATACAGTAACCTGTATTGCCACTGCACGCGGTGAAAACCGCATTCGTGAAAAATCGGGTTATATCTACGAATCGCTGGATCTGACAGATCCGGTACGTGTAAAGGAAGTCATCACAAAACACCGCCCGGACTGTATCATACATTCTGCCGCTATGACGAATGTAGATGCCTGTGAACTGGATCCGGAAGGATGCAAAAAGAACAATGTAGATACGGTGCATCATCTTCTGGATGCCTGCGCTGGCACCTCCACTCATTTTATTGATATCAGTACTGATTTTGTTTTTGATGGAGAAAATGGTCCTTATCGCGAAACAGATCCTATTGGTCCGCTGAGCACCTACGCCCGTTCAAAAGCAGAAGCAGAAAAGCTGGTGCAGGAAAGTGGTTTACCCTGGACGATTATCCGAACCATGATCATCTACGGCGTTACTGATGATACGCAACGCTCCAATATTATCCTTTGGACAAAGAACTCACTCGAACAAGGTAAAGACATTAACGTGATCAATGATCAGTTCAGAGGTCCTACGCTCGCAGAAGATCTTGCGGAGGCTTGTATTCAAGCTGCAGTAAGGAAAGTTCAGGGAATCTATCACGTGAGCGGCTGCGAAGTCATTTCCATCCTCGACATTGCGCTTATGGTGGCTGATTTTTTCGGTCTCGATAAAAAACATATTCATCCCATCACTACAGCTTCTCTCAATCAACCTGCGGCGCGTCCGCTGAAAACAGGATTTATCATTGAAAAAGCAGAACGCGAACTGGGCTACCAGCCGCATAGCTTGCAGGAAGGCATCGCTATTGTTGCGCAACAATTGAAAGAAAAAGAAGGACTGGAAACGCTGAACAGCTGATTTGAAGGGGCAATCCCGCTCGCTTCGCGAGGCGGGAGAGCACGAGGGGCAAGAGTTGCAGAGTTGCAGAGTTACAGAGTTGCGAAGTTGCTGAGTTGCGAAGTTGCTGAGTTGCTGAGTTGCGAAGCGCTTGCACCCTGAGCGAAGCCTCGGGGTTACATAGTTACAAAGTTGCTAAGTGGCAAAGTGACAATGGTAGTGGCCGGTCGTGACCGGACAGGAAGAATCTCCACAAGAGTTGCAGAGTTGCAGAGTTGCAGAGTTGCAGAGTTGCAGAGTTGCAGAGTTACAGAGTTGCAGAGTTACAGAGTTGCGAAGTTGCTGAGTTGCGAAGCGCTTGCGCCCTTAGCGAAGCCTCGGGGTTACATAGTTACAAAGTTGCAAAGAGACAGAGTGACAATGGTAGTGCCGGTCGTGACCGGACAGGAAGAATCTCCACAAGAGGGGCAAGAGTTGCAGAGTTACAGAGTTGCGAAGTTGCTGAGTTGCGAAGCGTTTGCGCCCTTATCGAAGCCTCGGGGTTACATATTTACAAAGTTGCTAAGTGGCAAAGTGACAATGGTAGTGGCCGGTCGTGACCGGACAGGAAGAATCTCCACAAGAGGGGCAAGAGTTACAGAGTTGCAGAGTTACAGAGTTGCGAAGTTGCTGAGTTGCGAAGCGCTTGCACCCTGAGCGAAGCCTCGGGGTTACATATTTACAAAGTTGCTAAGTGGCAAAGTGACAATGGTAGTGGCCGGTCGTGACCGGACAGGAAGAATCTCCACAAGAGTTGCAGAGTTGCAGAGTTGCGAAGTTGCTGAGTTGCTGAGTTGCGAAGCGCTTGCACCCTGAGCGAAGCCTCGGGGTTACATATTTACAAAGTTGCTAAGTGGCAAAGTGACAATGGTAGTGGTCGTTCGTGACCGGACATGAAGAATCTCCACAAGAGGGGCAAGAGTTGCAGAGTTACAGAGTTACAGAGTTACAAAGTTGCGAAGTTGCTGAGTTGCGAAGCGCTTGCGCCCCGAGCGAAGCCTCGGGGTTGCAGAATGACAATGGTAGTGGCCGGTTATGAAGAAATTCCAAAACAGTAAGCCACTTGCAACCGGCCTGCAACGCAGATTAAACCAATTCAACACTGCAATAAAACAGGAGAGCCCGTCGATGACGGGCTCTCCTGTTTTATGCAGTAAGAAGAATTATTTATTCTCTCCTTTGTCGAGGTCAATTACCACTGGTGTTGCGATACAGAGTGAGCTGTAAGTACCCACTACGATACCGATCAACAGTGCGAAGGTAAATCCGCGGATCACATCACCACCAAACAGGAAGATCGCAAGGAGTACGAAGAAGGTGGTGAGTGATGTATTTAACGTACGGCTCAGTGTAGAGTTCAATGCGTTATTGATAACCAGCTTCTTATCCATATGCGGGTGAATACCGAGATATTCCCTGATACGGTCGAACACTACCACGGTATCTGTCATTGAGTAACCCATTACGGTAAGGATCGCCGCAATGAAGTCCTGATTGATTTCCAGCGTAAATGGCAGAATTCCGTTGAAGATAGAGAAGATAGAAAGAATCAACAATACGTCGTGAAGCAATGCAAGTGTTGCACCCAAACCATATTGCCATTTCTTGAATCGTACAAGGATGTAGATAAACATTAATGCACAACCGAAGAGGATCGCACCAACAGCTGATGATTTGATATCATCCGCAACGGTTGGTCCTACTTTCTGTGAGTTGATGATTTTATTTGCACGGAAATCGTCGGCGCTCAGGTTGGAATAGAAACCTTTCACACCTTCATACAGCGCACCTATTACTTTAGCCTCAGCTTCAGCAGTATTTTCTTCGATGAGATAATCTGTAGTGATCTTATAACGGTTATCTGTACCAAACGTTTTCACATCCGGAGCTTCACCGAATTTAGCTGCCAGCGACTCACGAATTTCAGTAGTCTGCATGGCTTTATCAAACTGCACTACATATGTACGTCCACCATCGAAATCAACACCGAAGTTGAAGCCTTTCATGACAATAGAAACGATACCGGCCGCGATGATGAGGCCTGAAATCGTGTAGTACATTTTACGTTTTGCAACGAATGGCAGATTGATTTTGGTATAGGCGTCTTTCGAGAAATTGTTCCAGAACGCGATCTCTTTATTACCGTTAAGCAACCACTCGAATACCAGTCGACTGATGAAAATTGCACTGAACAGTGAGCAGAGGATACCGATGATCAGGGTTGTTGCGAAGCCCTGTACCGGACCGCTACCAAACGAGTAGAGGATAATACCCAGCAATAATGTCGTTACGTTCGAGTCGATGATGGATGACATCGCATGGCGGTAACCATCAGAAATAGCCAGACGAATACCTTTTCCGAGGCGCAATTCTTCACGCACACGTTCGAAGATCAGGATGTTGGCATCCACCGAAAGTGCGATGATCAATACGATACCGGCAATACCCGGCAGTGTCAGCACGGCGCCCAGCGATGCAAGCACCCCCATGATGAAGAACATATTACAGATCAGTGCGAAGTCGGCAACCAGACCGGCTTTGCTGTAATACACCGCCATAAAGATGAAAACGATCAGGATCGCTACGATAAAGGAAGTAAGACCATTTGAAATCGCTTCCTTACCTAAAGAAGGACCAACTACTGCTTCCTCCACGATACGTGCAGGAGCAGGAAGTTTACCGGCTTTCAGGATATTGGCAAGGTCTTTCGCTTCGTTGATTTCGAAGTTACCGGAGATGCTGGAGTTTCCACCGGCAATCTCACCTTGAACCGTCGGGAAGCTATATACATAATCGTCAAGTACGATAGCAATTGACTTACCTACGTTCTCACCGGTGAGGCGTTTCCATGTTTTAGCACCATCAGGATTCATTCGCATGCTGATTTCAGGCTTGCTGTTGAACTGTCCGAAATCCTGACGGGCATCAGAGATTGCACCACCATCGAGCGGAGCCTTACCGTCGCGGCTGGTGATTTTGATTGCAATCAGCTCCAGGGAAGGCGCATCAGCATTACGTGGCTTCACGGTCCAAAGCAGACGAAGATTTTTAGGCAACATCGCTTTCACCTCCTCACGTGCGAGAATCTTATTCAGCGCACTTGTATCTTTAATGGCAGCATATCCGATGATACACTGTTTGTCCACCATATTTTTCTCGTCCTGCGTACGAACCTGACCATCGGCCGGGAACAGCAACGCAAACAATGGATTTTCACGAGCAAACTCTTCAAACGTCTTGGCACCTTTTGAAGTATCCTTCTGTGCGGTAGAGTCTTTACCCATTTTATCGAGCAGCGAAACAGACGAATCCGCTTTCGCCTCCGCAGTAGAATCTGTAGTTGCTACCGCTGAAGAATCGGTTGTTGAAGCGTTAAGACCCATGGCTTTTGCCAAAGAGTCCTTCTTTGTCTCTTCCGAAAGGAATTTATTGATATTAACCAATGTTGGAGCGACTTCTCCGAAGTTGTAGGTTTCCCAGAACTCGAGTTTTGCCGTTCCCTGAAGGAGTTTACGAACACGCTCAGGCTCTTTCACCCCAGGAAGTTCAACGAGGATTCGACCAGAACCCAATTGCTGAATATTTGGCTGTGTTACACCGAACTTATCGATACGGGTACGAAGAATGTTGAAAGAGCGGCTGATGGCAGCATCAGACTCTTCTTTCAGCACTTTCAGTACCTGATCGTTGGTAGAGTTGAACTTGATTTTATCCTGATTCTCGATGTTCGAGAAAATCGCAGCCATGCTGGCATTGGGATCAACTTCTTTGAATGCCTGACCGAACAAGGTCACAAAGTCCAGATTACTATTACGCTGCATTTCCTGCGCACGGTTAATCGCTTTCTGGAATGTTGGATCGTTCACATTCTGGCCAGCCATTGAGCGCACGAGATCCACGACCGACACTTCCATCGTAACGTTCATCCCGCCTTTCAAGTCGAGACCAAGGTTCAGTTCATGTTCTTTACACTCACGGTAGGTGAAGTTTTTCACGCCGAGGTTATACACCCCTTTCGGGCCAATTGAATCGAGATAGGCTTTTTCCTTGTCAGGGTCGCCTTTAGCATACTCTTTGGCATCACCTTCCACACTTTTTGTGATAAGTGTGAACGAAAGCTCATAGAGGCAAACTAACGCCAGGATGATGGCAAACAGCTTAATCGCACCTTTACTTTGCATTGATATAACGTATTAATTTATAGAGGACGGCAAATATAGGAGATGGCGGCATACGAAACAATTAAACTAAAGGTTAATAAAACGAGCAACTCCAGCTACCAACCATTTATTTACCAGGCGATTAGACATATTGGCTATTTTTAAGACGAATACCTCTTTCATTCTCAGCAGTTGCGGGAGGTCAATTAATGGTGGTCCCCTCCGAAAATGCTACATTATCGTCTCATATCCACTATTTTCGCAAGGTGCCGAAAAAGGTAATTATCAGTGTAACGTCTGACCTGGTCACCGACCAGCGGGTACATCGTGCTGCCTCTACGTTGAAAGAAAGTGGTTATAAGGTACTGGTGATTGGCCGGCGTTTGCCGAATTCACAGGAGTTGCCCGGTAAAAAATACCGTTGTAAACGCTTCAGTCTCTGGTTTCATAAAGGACCGCTGTTTTACGCCACCTTCAACATCCGCCTTTTCCGGTTCCTTCTCTTTACAAAAACTGATATTCTCCTCAGCAACGACCTCGACACTCTGCCTGCCAACTTTCTGGTTTCCAAATTAAAACGCATTCCATTGGTGTATGATAGTCATGAATACTATACCGGTGTTCCGGAACTGGTGAACCGACCCAAAGTGCAACGGTTTTGGAAGCGCATTGAAAGCTTTATGCTGCCCCGGCTGCGCTATGCTTACACAGTAAATGAGAGTATTGCACGGTTGTACAAAGAAGAGTACGGTATTGAATTTGAATCCATCCGTAATGTACCAGAGCCAAAAAGATATGCGCCCCGCGACCGGGATCTGCTACGACGGGATCTGAATCTCCCCATCGATAAAAAGATTGTGCTGTTACAGGGAGCTGGGATCAATATTCAGCGCGGCGCAGAAGAAGCGGTGCAGGCCATGCAATACCTCGAAAACACGGTTCTGCTGATTGTTGGAGGAGGAGATGTGATGCCTGTATTGAAAAAGCTGGTGGCTGAATATCAGTTAGGAGATAAAGTCCGTTTTGAAGGAAAGAAAGCACCATCTGATCTGGTTTTATATACGGAATCTGCCGACCTCGGACTCAGCCTGGACAAAGACACCAATCTCAACTACCGGTACAGCTTGCCGAACAAACTCTTCGATTATATCAACGCCGGCATTCCCGTATTGGCCAGCAACCTGCCGGAAGTACGTAAGATTGTTGAAGGCTATGACATCGGGCGCATTGCGGAGAGTCATGATCCAAAATATCTTGCCGGTCTGATTTCGGAAATGTTGTCGGATACCGCAGGAGCTACGGCGATGAAATCACAACTGGAAAAAGCGGCGTCAGAGTTAAACTGGGATCGCGAACGTCAAAAACTAATCGATCTGTTTAAACGCATTGACTAATCCGCGTGTCCATATCGTAACCTTCGATGTTCCCTGGCCCGACAACTACGGAGGGGTGATTGATGTTTTCCATAAAATCAGACACCTTCACGCACTCGGATACGAAATACACCTACACTCTTTCACATACGGCCGGCCGGAAGCAACGATACTGAATAGATACTGTTCAGCCGTTTACTACTATCAGCGAAAAGTATCGAAGTTGCTCCTCCTGCAATCCACACCATATATTGTGGCCGGCAGAGTGAACGATCAACTGGTAAAGCGCGTGCTTGCTGATAATGCACCGGTTTTACTGGAAGGATTGCATTGCACGGCACAATTTGCCGAAATGGGTCTTCAGAGACGCACCATCATCATGCGGGCACATAACATTGAGCATGATTACTACCATCATCTTTCGAAGACTGAAACTCATCCGTTCAAGAAATTGTACCTTGAGCAGGAAGCTGTGAAACTCCAAAAATATGAGTCATCTGTATTAAATCATTTACCGGTAGCAGCTATTTCACTGGCAGATTACAACTACTTCAGACAACGGTACGGACATGCAATTCATATTCCGGCCTTTCACCGAAATGACAGTGTCAATATTCTGGAAGGTCGCGGTGAATATTTTTTCTATCACGGAAATCTGGGCGTCAGTGAAAATCTGGCTGCCGTAAACTGGCTATTGCAGGAAGTACTTCCACATCTGCAACATAAGTTGGTTATTGCCGGACAAAAAATTCCGGCACGGTTGATTCAGCAGTATGCGTCAAAAGGTGTTGAATTCCACGTATCGCCATCATCAGAGGAGATGGGAAAACTGATTCGCAACGCGCAGGTAATTCTGTTGCCGGCCGTACAGGAAACCGGCATCAAACTTAAGCTTATTGAATCATTGTACAACGGGCGGCATTTGCTTGTCAACACGGCGATGGCGAATGAACCGGTATTAAAATCAATGTGCCATCTCTGTGATGATCCGCAGCAATTTGCAGAGACCGCTAACCATTTATTCGTGGAAACATTTACAGATTCGGATATCCGTAAACGTGAGGAGTTGCTGCTCGAAAACTACTCAAACCGCACTTCCGCATCGAATCTGCGGAAAGCGCTTCAGGCTTCCTGGTAGCCGGGATGTCCGCCTACCGGCACCAATCGTCCCTGTTCAACTTTAGCAACTCTTGACGGAAACCTTTCCATCAATGAATAGTTATGTGTTACCATCACTACGGCTCTGCTGTTTCTGCTTACTTCAAATAACAGATTCATGATTTCATTACTTGTCTCCGGGTCCAGATTACCAGTTGGTTCATCGGCAAGGATCAGATCCGGATCATTCAGCAATGCCCGTGCAATCGCGAGGCGTTGTTGTTCGCCGCCCGATAATTCGTGAGGCATCTTAAATCCTTTGGTAGAAAGTCCAACCTTGGCCAATACTTCGCTCACCCGTTCCTCCATCTTATTTTTATCTTCCCAACCTGTTGCTTTCAGATAAAACATCAGGTTCTCTTTGGCGGTACGATCGGTGAGTAACTGAAAATCCTGGAAAATAATACCGAGCTTTCGACGAAGCCGAGGAATATCAACATTACGAATACCTGCCAAATCAAAACCTGCCACATGTCCGATTCCATCTTTCAAAGGCAGATCACCATATAACAAGCGCATGATACTGCTCTTTCCGCTACCTGTTTTCCCGATCAGATACACAAATTCGCCACGCATTACACGCAAGCTGACATCATTCAACACAAGGTTCTTATTATGAAAGATACTGACGTTTTGTAGATCAATTATAATATCCGACATAGCTGGAATACTGTTTTTTCAGAGTTCAATTTTCTGCACTTTACCAAAAGGCATATCCACGAGCGTTGCGAGAATCAGCTGCTCATGGTGCTCCAAGCCTGCCTTCACCAAGGATTTTTCGGGTCGGTCGAGCCGGAAGTAAGCGAGCAGAGTAAACTGACCATCCCGTAATTGAACGTAATCCGGGATCTTGGCCTTACCTTTAATTTTCAGCAGATAATACGTGCTCATTTACCATTACAAACTTAACTATGAAAAACAGCCTTTTGAATAAAATGTTCATGGATCAGCACCAACTTATTCACGGCCGGATGCTGCAAACCGTTAAAAACAGCAGAGGCTGCAGAAAACTGCAGCCTCTGTCTGAAAGAGCTTATTACAATCAGTTTTTACGTTTTTTATCGCTACCCAAACCAACAGGGCTACCCACCCGAGCCATGGCACAACGGAAACCCAACCAATCAGTTGATTGTTCCTGATCGAGGAAACGGCGGGCACCGGGCGTCATGTAGTACACACGATCTTTCCAGGATCCACCTTTCACCACGCGGGCTTTATCATCGATCAGTGTATTATTTCCGGAGGCATAGGTAGCATAATCCGGCTCATCACCATCGACATAGTTGATATTATTTGCTTTCTGATAGTTACGGCGTGTTGCAGCTTCCTGTTCGGTAACATCACGTTGCTGGATACGGCCAAGAGAATCTTTTTCTGCCACTGCACCTTCTTCGTCGGTGATCTGTGTCTGATATACGTTACCGCGGAAAGAACGGAAGTCGGTTTTATCTTCATGAGAGAGCGGACGATACACATCCATCACCCACTCAGCTACGTTACCTGCCATATTATAGATACCGTAATCGTTCGGCACATAAGAATATACAGGAGCAGTAATATCCGCATTATCGTTCAGGCGACCGGAAACACCCATGTTATCACCACGACCACGCTTGAAGTTCGCGAGCATTTCTCCCTGCCATTTATCATCCGCGTTACGCACGCCATGACCATTCCAGGGGTATAGTTTACGCTCATTAACGTTTTCATAAACGGTATTACCGATAAGAGAGAGCGCAGCAAACTCCCACTCAGCTTCGGTTGGGAGGCGGTAACGAGGCAAGAGGATACCATCTTCCATACGTACTTTACGGGTATCCACGTTGGGGTTCAGATCCACCAGCGGGCTTTTCACCAGACCTTCGTACTGGCCGGCGAGATAGGCATCGGTATTAAAGTTATCTTCATTCACCTGAGCAGGGTTCACGCGAAGAATACCCTCACGGATGAGGATCTGTTCGTTCACGCGATCTGTTCTCCAGGCAGCATAGTCATTACATTGGAGCCAGTTAACGCCCACCACCGGATAATCCTGATAAGCGGGGTGTCGGAGATATAACTCCACGTATGGCTCATTGAAGGCCAGACGATCACGCCACACCAGGGTGTCAGGCAATGCTTTGCGCTGAACCTCAGGATAATCTGTAGCAAACACACGGCCTAACCAATAAAGGTATTCCAGCCAGTAAGTATTGGAGATTTCTGTTTCATCCAGATAATAGGAAGAAACTGTCACGCGGCGTGGAATATTATCCCAATCCTGAATGACATCCTGTTCGGTGCGACCCATCACGAAGGTACCACCTTCTATCAGAATCAAACCGGGTCCGGTTTCCTGTTCGAGGTAAGGAACGACTTCAAATCCGCCGTTTCTTTCATCGTTCATGTTCCAGCCGGTTGCACCCGATTTCGGATAATTGTTACAGGCGGCTGTAAAAACCATCATTCCCACT
>WBZT01001207.1_pt2 | contig 11930 bp, 7 predicted proteins | sample 5204241 | NCBI WGS metagenome assembly WBZT01 (sample SAMN12344358, study PRJNA552823) | activated sludge metagenome | biome: Activated sludge suspended growth; feature: Nitrification reactor; material: Wastewater; isolation source: activated sludge from nitrification reactor of wastewater treatment...
GAACCCAGCTATTCACAGGAGCAGTACGACATCGTCCTCATGTGAATTCGCGTGACGCCCGTCAGGATCGCTTCGCTGGCAAACACGCGATGGGCAAGGGGACGTCCAAATGCTCCTTTCGATTGCCTCCGGGCGGGCCGCTGGCAGCTTGACCAGGGCCTTGCTAGCGCCCTATAATCGATCGTCCTAAGGTGATGTAGCTCAGTCGGTTAGAGCGATGGATTCATAACCCATAGGTCGGTGGTTCAATTCCACCCATCACCACCAATAAATCAAACGATTAGCGCACGCTCCAAAGAATTTGGTTTTTCAAGGATTGCGCCCGCGTTACATTTGCCGTAGTCAAGCCGGATTCTTGGCCATCATTTCTCGTGCGCCTGCAAGGCATATCGTGAAACGGTAAAGCATCAACCTGCGGTTTCTGTGTCAGTCACAAGAGCCCCGGCGCTTGGCCGCGCCTTGATGCCTCGACAAAGATCGTCATGAACGTTCGTCGGGCAATGCCAAGGTTCAAAAGTGGCTTTTTCGCCGTCATCGCTGTGTGTCTGCCAGTCATGGCCGCCGCAGTGCCAATGTACACTGCGGTCGACCTTGGCACGTTACCGGGCAGCCTAAACACCATCGGCCTAGCCATAAACAGCAGCCGGCAGATCACGGGCTACGCAGGCATGGCTACTGGTGTCATCCACGCATTTCTTTAATCCGCGGGCGCATTGACAGACTTGGGTACCTTGGGTGGGACCGAAAGCCGCGCCCAAGGCTTCAACGCCACCGGCCAAGTCGCGGGCAATGCCGACATGGCTGGCGGTGCCTCTGCTCCCCGCGCCTTCCTGTACTCCGGCGGAACTATGTACCATTGTTTTCGTCATTGACCGAGGTGAACAAGGTCGCCCTGCTTGGCACGAGGTGGCGGAAGAACAGCTGATTGCTCGGGAAGAATCTGCGAGTGGCGCGCCCTACTGATGTACCGCACACGGCGGACTTGGACGGCCGAGCGTTTGCCTGGTGCAGGGCCGAAGTCTGGAAGGCGTGGTGGCAAGGTTTTGCCCCTTGGTTGAGGATTTGGGTGCAGTATACGCTTTCGGACTCCACCACCGCCTGAAGCGGTGATGGGCTTGTCCCGACCATTTGGGAGCAGGCACGGGCCTTTCGGGCGGTCGTTTGCTGAGGGGATGGTGATGATCAGAAAACTAGTCCTGCCGGTGCGAAGGCTGCTGGGCGGGACGCTGAGAAAGCTGTTCAACGTTCTCCCGCGAGAGAGGCGCTTCGCCGTCTACCGCAATTTCGTTGATTGCGATCCCGCCCCGAACGCGAGCCTTGAGCTGAAAATCGCCGAAACGCAGGAGGAACTCGAGGCGTGTTTCACTCTGCTGCATGATGCATACGTCGCCAGCAAGTTCATGAAACCCGATCCTTCCGGGATGCGCGTCACCATTTACCATGCGCTGCCGACGACCACGACGTTATGCGCGAAGTATGATGGCGAAGTGGTCGGTACGCTGTCGTTGATCAGGGAGAGCGTGCTGGGCTTTCCGCTGCAGAGAATCTTCGACTTGTCGGCGCTGCGCGAAAAGAAGGGAAACATCGCGGAGGTATCGGCGCTGGCGATCCACCGCCGCTTTCGTCGCACCGGCGGGAGCATTCTGTTCCCCCTGATGAAGTTCATGTACGAGTATTGCACAACCTTCTTCGATACTCGGCATTTGGTGATTGCGGTCAATCCCAGTCACATCGAGATGTACGAGTCGCTGCTCTTTTTCAAGCGTTTGACGCAAAATGTGGTCGAAAACTATGATTTCGTGAATGGTGCGCCAGCGGTCGGTGCCACGCTGGACTTGAGTACTGCCCCGGAGATTTTCCGGAAGCACTACGCGTCGAAGCCGCCCAAGAAAAACCTCTATGCGTTTTTCACCGAGGTCAAGCTACCCAACATCAAACTCCCGCAGCGCCGTTTCTATACCACCAACGATCCGGTGCTGACTCCCGGGTTGCTCGACCACTTCTTCAATGTGCGTACGAGTGTCTTCATGCAATTGAGCGATCGAAAGAAGAGGTTGTTGCACACCATTTACGATCTGCCAGCGTACCGCGCGATACTGCCGCCGGCTCCCGAGGAAAGCCAGGCAAATGCAGCAGACAGGAGCCACCGGCGGTTTTCGGTACGCTGTCCGGCGCGGTTCTCGGTTCTGGGGTCCGACGGTAGCGAAAGCCGAGTCCGGCTCGACATCGTCGAACTCTCTCGTTACGGTTTTCGGGCGCACACGAGAACCCCCGTCCCTATCAATGTCTGGGGCGAGGTCATCGTTCAGCTGGGGCCGCGGGAAATGTCGCAGACACACGTCTTTGCATGGCGGCAAGCGGAGCCCGGCGCCTACGACTTCGAACTCGGCGAGCCCGATCTGATCTGGCGCAAGTTCGTCAATGCGCTCTACCGGGGCAGCACCCAAGCCGATCTGGAAGATGCGACTCGCTTCATGGTGGAAAGATGATCGCCCGTCTGCGGTCCTTCGTCGCGCACTAGGGCGGCTATCCCGGAGAGCCTCGTTCGCGTCGCCCATTGCCAGTCCCGTGCAGCCGTCGGCGGTATTGTGCAGGAGACATACCGGTCCATCGCACGAACGCGCGATAGAAGGCGGCACTGTCCGCGAAGCCCAGCTCGGTGGCAATCTGCGTGATCCCTTCTCTGGTCTTGGCGAGTCGGCTGATGGCCAAGTCACGGCGAAGTGCATCCTTGACCGCCTGAAAGCTCGATCCCTCCTCTGCCAGTCGGCGATGCAAAGTGCGTGGCGAAAGATGCAGGGTCTGTGCGACATCGCCGAGCGAACCTGGAGTCGGGAGCGCATCACGCAAGGCATTGCGTACGCGCAGCACCATCTCCCGGTCGCGACGATACAGCATGGTCAGCTTGCCAGGTGCTCCGTCGAGAAACGCGAGCAGCGCGGCCTCGTCACGGCGAACTGGCAGATCCAGGAAGTTCGCGGCGAACACGGCGGTCAGTGCCGGTGCATCAAAGGTCGAGCCGGCGGTATAGATCAGCGCGTAGTCGTCGGCATGTTGCGGTCGTGGATAAGGGAAAGCCACCGAATCGAGGACGATGCTGCGTCCCACCAGCCAGGAAAAAAGTCCGTGCAGCAGTCGCAACAGCCACTCGAAAGCGAAAATGCGGCCAATCTGCAGCGGACGACTTTCTCCTATGCACAGAAAAGCCTGCTCCGGGTTGCTCTCGAGGCGGACGGCGAGGTCGGGCAAAACCAGGCGCAGAAAACGGATGCTGCGTTCGATGGCGTCCACCAGTGTCGGTGCGGTGACGACGCTGCGACAAAGGAACTCGAAGGTGCCGCTGCGCATCGGCAGTGAAAAGAGTCCAAAGCCTTCATCGTCCAGTTCGTCCGTGATCAGATTGTAAAGGTCCGCGTAGCGGGCTACAGGGACGCGGGCTGTCGGATCGCAGAGGATCTGCCTGGGAATGTGGGTACGGTCAAGGAGTGGCGCTGGGTCCCGCCCCGCATGACGGAGACCGGCGAGCATGCCCTGGACGAAGGCCATGGCGACGGTTGCGCGTGTGGCTCCAGCCGGTGGCGTGGCGGTCTTCTCAGGGTACGGCACTGGCTTCTCGCAAGATCGTGTATTGACAGGATATTCCAAGTTGGCAATATTTACAGTGTTAGCGGCGTCTTGGGGAGTGGCTTTATTGGCGTCAACTTTCTACCATGTGTCTTCCTGTGCAATTCGTGGTGACCTTTTCCGATTTCGTGGAGCGCAAACGACATGACCGACCTATCCATTGCCAAGAAGCTCTTGCCCTACAAGCCCAAGCACAAGGTACGTTTCGTCACCGCTGCATCGCTGTTCGACGGGCACGATGCGTCGATCAACATCATGCGGCGCATCTTGCAGTCGACTGGCGCCGAGGTCATCCACCTTGGCCACAATCGCTCCGTGCAGGAGATCGTCAACGCGGCGCTGCAGGAGGATGTCCAGGGAATTGCCATCACCTCGTATCAAGGTGGGCATGTCGAATTCTTCAAGTACATGATCGACCTGCTGAAAGCCGGCGGTGGCGAGAACATCAAGGTCTTTGGCGGTGGTGGCGGCGTCATCGTGCCGAGCGAAATCGAGGAATTGCATCGCTACGGGGTCACCCGCGTCTATTCGCCAGAAGATGGGCAGTCGATGGGTTTGCAGGGGATGATCAACGAGGTCGTGGCGACCGCCGACGTCGACCTGTCGGTGCTGGCGCCGCAGGACCCGGACGCAATCCTCGCGGCGCTGAAGGCCGGTGACCGCCGCAAGCTCGCACAGATCATTACGGCGCTGGAAAACGGTGTGTACCCGGAAGCGCTGCGCAAAAAGCTGACGCATGCCGCCGCTGGCCTGAAAGTGCCGACGCTCGGGATCACCGGTACCGGCGGCGCGGGCAAGTCGTCGCTCACCGACGAACTGGTGCGCCGCTTCCGGCTCGACCAGGGGGACAGCCTCCGACTGGCGATCATTTCGATCGATCCCTCGCGTAAGCGTACGGGAGGCGCGCTGTTGGGCGACCGGATTCGCATGAACGCGATCGAGCATCCCAACATCTACATGCGCTCGCTTGCGACGCGGGAAACCGGTTCCGAAGTCTCCGCCGCGCTGCCGGAGGTGATCGCCGCGTGCAAGCTTACCGGATTCGATCTGGTGATCGTCGAGACATCCGGAATCGGCCAGGGCAATGCCGCCATCGTGCCGCTGGTCGATGTTTCGGTCTACGTGATGACCCCCGAATTTGGCGCAGCGTCGCAGCTCGAGAAGATCGACATGCTTGATTTCGCCGATTTCGTGGCCATCAACAAGTTTGACCGAAAGGGTGCCGAGGATGCCGCACGCGATGTGCGCAAGCAGTATCAGCGCAATCACGAGGCGTTCAGCCAGAGCCCGGACGAGATGCCGGTGTTCGGCACGATGGCGGCCCGTTTCAACGATGACGGCGTGACTGCGCTCTATCAGGCCATGGCACCGAAACTGCATGCCCTTGGCCTGAAGCTGAAGAAGGGCAAGCTGCCGCCTGTCGGCGTTCGCCAGTCGTCGAACCAGCGCGCGATCGTACCGCCGCAGCGTGTGCGTTACCTCGCTGAAATCGCCGAAGCGGTGCGCAATTACCACACGCACACCGCCGAGCAGGCCGAGATGGCTCGTCAGCGTCAGTCGCTGCGAACGGCCAGGGATCTTTTCGTCGCCTGCGGCAAGCCGGCTGGCGATTTCGACGAATTGATTGCATGGAAGGATCGGCAACTCGATCCGCGGGCATGGAAACTCCTCGACATGTGGCCGAAAACCGTTGAACTGTACGCGCAGGACGAGTACGTTGTGAAAATACGCGACAAGGAGATTCGCACTCGGCTCACTCATACCTCGCTGTCGGGGTCCAGGATTCGCAAGGTGTCACTGCCGACCTACCGTGACGATGGCGAAGTGCTGCGCTTCCTGATGAAGGAGAACGTTCCGGGTTCGTTCCCCTTTACCGCCGGAGTTTTTGCTTTCAAACGCGAGAACGAGGACCCGACCCGTATGTTTGCCGGCGAAGGCGATGCCTTTCGCACCAACCGGCGCTTCAAGAAGGTTTCCGAAGGAATGCCGGCAAAAAGGCTGTCGACGGCCTTCGATTCGGTCACCCTGTACGGCTGCGACCCTGACGCCAGGCCAGACATTTACGGGAAGGTGGGCAACTCCGGGGTGTCGATCGCGACGCTGGACGACATGAAGGCATTGTTCGACGGCTTCGACCTCTGCGCACCGACGACTTCCGTGTCTCTGACCATCAACGGACCGGCGCCAATCATCCTGTCGATGTTCTTCAATACGGCGATCGACCAGCAGGTAGAGAAATTCCGCACCGACAACGGTCGCGAGCCGACCGAAGACGAAACACAGAAGATTCGCGCGTGGGTGCTGGCCAACCTGCGAGGCACGGTCCAGGCGGACATCCTCAAGGAGGATCAGGGTCAGAATACCTGCATCTTCTCGACCGAATTCGCGCTCAAAATGATGGGTGACATCCAGGAGTTCTTTGTCCATAATGACATTGGCAACTTCTACTCGGTGTCGATTTCCGGCTACCACATCGCCGAGGCAGGTGCCAATCCGATCTCGCAACTGGCGTTTACTCTGGCCAACGGTTTCACCTACGTCGAAACCTATCTGGCGCGCGGCATGCATATCGACGACTTCGCGCCCAATCTGTCGTTCTTCTTCAGCAACGGCATGGACCCCGAGTATTCGGTGATCGGCCGCGTAGCTCGCCGCATCTGGGCGATTGCGATGAAGAACAAGTACGGAGGCAACGAGCGCAGTCAGAAGCTGAAGTACCACATCCAGACTTCGGGCCGTTCGCTGCATGCGCAGGAAATGGCATTCAACGATATTCGCACCACGCTTCAGGCACTGATCGCCATCTACGACAACTGCAACTCGCTGCACACCAACGCCTACGACGAAGCGATCACCACGCCCACCGAGGAGTCCGTTCGTCGGGCGATGGCCATCCAGCTGATCATCAACCGCGAGTGGGGGCTGGCGATGAACGAGAATCCGAACCAGGGATCGTTCATCATCGAGGAACTCACCGACCTGGTCGAAGAAGCCGTGCTCAAGGAGTTCGAAGCCATTGCGGCGCGCGGCGGGGTTCTCGGAGCGATGGAAACCGGCTATCAGCGAGGCAAGATCCAGGAGGAGTCGCTGTATTACGAACACAAGAAGCACGACGGCTCGTTCCCGATCGTCGGTGTCAATACCTTCCGCAATCCCAAGGGCGACGCGCAGATCGAGATCGAACTGGCGCGGTCGACCGACGAAGAAAAGCAGTCGCAACTGACACGGCTGCGGAGCTTCCAGACGCGCAACGCGCCCGCTTCCGGTGCGATGATCGAACGTCTGAAGCAGACGGTGATCGACAACGGCAACGTCTTCGGGGTCTTGGTGGATGCTGTTCGGGTCTGTTCGCTCGGGCAGATCACCGGTTCGCTCTACGAAGTCGGTGGCCAGTACCGACGCAGCATGTAAGCAGCGGCGCGTGCGGCGGCTCCGGGCAAGGCGTACCGGGGCCGACGGGTGACCGGCGTCCGGCGCAGCGCGATCTGGTCCTTGGGCACGCAGCAGCGTGCGCCGGAAGCCTGTTGCATCTTTGGCGGGATTGGTCCAGCATCGCCCATCGCCTTAATATAAAGAGGGACCGACATGGTGGCTGCACTTCGGCGTCTGAGCCTGACCTACCGACTCGTTCTGATGACCGGCCTCGCGCTGCTGGCCATGCTGGTGATCGTCTGGCAAGCGCTGACCGCGATGCACAGCCTTCTCTACGAGGATCGGCAGGTGAAGACAAGGCATCTGGTCGAAACGGCAACCGCCGTCCTGGAGTATTTCCATGGCCAGCAGCAGAAGGGTAACCTGACCGAGGAGGAAGCGCGGGCGCAGGCGATGGCAGCGGTGAAAGGGCTGCGTTACGACAATACCGAGTACTTCTGGATTCACAACCTGGAAAAGCCGGTGCCCAGAATGGTGATGCATCCGACCGTGCCGGCGCTCGACGGAAAGGTGCTCGATGAGGCGCGCTTCAACAAGGCGATCTCGCTGCAAGCCGGAGTTGCGGGAGAACGGGTAAGCGTCGACGGGAAAAACCTCTTCGTCGGGTTCAACGAGGTGGTCGCCAAGGCCGGCGAGGGTTACGTCGAATATCTCTGGCCAAAGCCAGTGGCCGGAGGTGGTGTCAGCAGCGAGCTGTTTCCGAAATTGTCCTTTGTTCGCAAGTTCGAGCCCTGGGGCTGGGTCGTTGGCTCGGGCATCTACATCGACGACGTAAACCTGATTTTCCGGGAGCAGGCGACCCGCTGCGTCGTCATTGCACTCATCGCCACCGGTCTCTTGCTGCTTACCAGCTGGCTGATTCGCAATGCCATCGTCAGCGAGTTCGGCGGTGAGCCACGCCTGGCTTTGGCTGTGTCGAGCCGGATTGCCGGTGGCGACCTGACACAGGAAGTGCCGCTGCAGGCAGGTGACCGGAGCAGCGTCCTGTTTGTCCTGTCGCATATGCAGAACAGCCTCCGGGAAATGCTGCGTGCCATCTTCATCAACGCTGGCAAGGTACAGGGCAGCATCGAGCGCTTGTCGGCTGAATCCAACGAGATCAACTTGGCCACCCAGGTGCAGGCCGGCGCGGTGCAACACACCCGCTCGGCGATCACCGACGTCTCGGCGAGTGTGGATGAGGTCAACGGCCTGGTGCATGCGACCGAGGGCGGGGCACATGAAGTGGCGAGACGAGCCCACGATGGAGCCGAAGTGGCGGCGCGGGTGGCAGTCGAGATGCAGGCCATCGCCAATACCGTTTCGGCGTCATCTGATCAGGTGTCGAAGTTGGTGGCGAGCACCAGCGAGATCGGCAAGATGGCCAGGGTGATCAAGGAAATCGCGGACCAGACCAATTTGCTGGCGCTCAACGCAGCGATCGAAGCTGCGCGCGCCGGCGAGCAGGGGCGCGGTTTTGCCGTGGTGGCCGACGAGGTGCGCAAACTGGCCGAGCGTACCAGCAACGCGACGAGCGAGATCGGCGCCATCCTGCAGGGCATCCGGAGCGACACGGAAAGCGCCGTCGAAGGCATGCAGGCGGCTGCACCGGTGATTTCCAGCGGCGTTGCGCAGGCCAATTCGGCAGCCGACACTCTACATGCGATCGAGCAGCAGGCGCAGGACACCCTGCGCAAGATGCAGGCACTGTCACAGGCAACGCGCGAGCAGACGCGCCGCATCCAGGACATCGTCAACAACGTCGATTCGGTGATGCACGCCTCCGGTCAGACCGAGAACGTGATCAAACAGTCGCTACAATCGGCGGCTGATCTCGAGCAGGCGTCGGCCGCGATGTACTTGATGGTGCAGCGCTTCCGGATCGGTGAACTCGGCGAGACGCGAGTGCCAGTGGCAGCGCGTGCCGAGGGCGCGGCCAAGCCGCTGATGGAATGGTCGTCCGCTCTCGCCGTCGGGCATTCCGAGATCGATCGCCAACACCAGATCCTGATCGAAATCGCCAACCGGCTGAACAACGCCATGCGCACCGGAGCGGGGCGAGCCGCGTGCGGGACGATTCTTGACGAACTCGTCGATTACACGATCAACCACTTCGGCTTTGAAGAGAAACTGATGGAGAAACACCAGTACGCGCACCGTGAAGCACATGCACAAGCGCATCGGCAGTTGATCGAAGATGTTTCGAAATTCAAACGTCAGTTCGAGGCCGGCGGATCGATTTCGATCGAACTGATGGGTTTCATCCGCGACTGGCTGGTCAACCATATCCTCAAGGTTGACAGGGCGTTGGCTGGCGATTTGAGCGCCCGGGGAGTGTCGTGAAGCGCAGCCGACGACGGCCTGTGTGTGAGCCATGCTTGCCCGGGCTGTCCGCGTCCGCGACGTCGCAATGAGCGAGCTGACGCGGCACCATTACCGTCGGCGCACGATGGCGCTGGCGGTCGTGGTTGCTGCCTACGTCCTGTCATTTTTCCAGCGCTTTGCGCCGGCTGGAATTGCCCAGGATCTCATCACTGCGTTCCACACCACCGCTTCGTCGCTGGGCGTGCTCGCGGCGACCTACTTTTACGTCTATACGGTAATGCAGGTGCCGACGGGTGTTCTCGTCGACACGCTCGGGCCGCGCCTGATTCTGCTCCTCGGCGGACTCGTCGGTGGTTGTGGAAGCCTGCTGTTCGGCACGGCGCCCAGCTTCGAACTGGCCATTCTGGGAAGGACGCTGATCGGGCTGGGGGTTTCGGTGACTTTCATCGCCATGCTCAAGATCATCGCCCTTTCTTTCGATGAGCGGCGTTTCGCCAGTCTGGTTGGGGTCAGCATGCTGGTTGGCAACCTGGGGTCGGTGCTGGCCGGTGCGCCTCTCTCGTGGCTGGCGCAGGTCACTGGCTGGCGAGCGGTGTTTCTCGGCCTGGCAGGACTCTCGGTGTTGCTTGGCCTGGCCTGCTGGCGCTTGCTGCGCAGCGATGTCGACATGCCGGGAACCGCCTCGGCGGTCGTTCCCGGTCGGCCGCGCTTCGACCGCACGGTAGTGCTTTCCGGTCTGCTGTCGGTGCTCAGGAACCGGGACACCTGGCCGGGGGTCTGCGTCAACTTCGGCATCAGCGGCAGCTTCTTCGCTTTTGCCGGTCTCTGGGCGACGCCTTTCCTCACCCAGGTGCATGGCATGTCGCGTGCGATCGCGGCCAACCATGTCAGTCTTTACTTTGCCGGTTTCGCGCTCGGATGTGTGTCTGTCGGCACGCTTTCCGATCGTCTCGGCCGGCGTAAACCGGTGCTGATCTTGAGCAGCCACCTGTACGTGGCGATCTGGCTGGTCTGGCTGCTTGCAGGCACTTTGCCCCTGAGCGTGAGTTACTCGCTGTTTGCACTCATGGGGCTGACCACCGCCGGCTTCACGCTGACCTGGGCCTGTGCCAAGGAGCTCAATCCCCCGCTGCTTTCCGGTATGTCGACCAGCGTGACCAACATGGGTGGTTTTCTCGCCGGGGCCATTCTGCAACCACTGGTTGGCTGGGTGATGGACCGGACCTGGCAGGGGGGACTGACGGCGAACGGAGCGCGCCTATATACGTCAGACGACTTCCACGCCGGCCTGTTGCTGCTTGCCGGGACGGCAGCCTTTGGGGCGCTGTTCGCCTGGGGAATCCGCGAAACTCATTGTCGCAACGTTTGGCGGCAAGCCGGTTGAGGGCGAACACGCGCGTGCCGATCAACTGGCTGGACGCATCATCTGCGTAGCGGCGCAAGGTCGATCGATCGCGCCATCGCTCAGCGCCACTCATAAACCAGTTCCACTCGTCGCATGGTTCGACGACAGGTTTCACTGTCGCATTTCACTTTGTTGCTTTGTTCGCTGCCGATCGGCAGCCGGCGAATCTGATTTCTCGGCACTCCCAGCGAGCGCAGCCGGTCGCTCACCACCTCCGTGCGCTTGTCGGCGACGGCCAGGTTGTAGGCCGTGCTACCGAGGTTGTCGGTGTGTCCCACGAGTACCACCACCAGTTGCGGATCCTCTTTCAGTTTCTGGGCGTTCTGGCGCAGAATCTCTGCCCCTTCGTTGTCGATCGTCGCACCGTCAAACGGGAAATAGACTGTTCTCCTTGCTGCATCATCGGCAAACGGCGTCGGCTTCGCGTTCCCCTGGCGCGCGCCATACGCGGGTTGCCGCGCGGCCTGCACTTGCGGTGCCTTTGCCTTTCCCGAATCGTCCGCGGCAGGTGGCTTGTCGACGGAGGCGCAGGCCGCGAGAAGGAGCACAAGGGTCAGCGAGCCATGGATTGGCGAACGAGGGAGCAGCATGGGCGATGCACCGTCAGGTCGAGACGCGAAGAAGTAGTGTAGTGAACAGGAGTGTAGCAATGATTCTCGATCGGCAGGGTGATTCAGGAATGGACAAGCGGGCGCAAGCGGTGGCGATGATGATCTGCTGTATCAGTTCGGACAGTCGCTGCCTGTTGCCCGATCAGCGACCTCCGACCTGGCGCCAAGCTGCCGCCTGGCGCAAGCGCGCGCCGGGCCGCTCCGCTATCGGTGGCCGGTAGTACTCCTGGCAACCCCGCCAAGTCCGCCGGTGAATGTCTGCCAGTGCCGGTGGACGATTTAGGCGATGCCGACCAGACGGCGCGCTTGCCCAACGATACTTGCAACGTTGATGCCGAAGTATGCGTACAGTTCCGCAGCCGGCGCGGATTCACCAAAACGGTCGATGCCGATCACCGCGCCATTTGGCCCGACGTATTTCCGCCAGGGGTCCGGGTGCCCTGCCTCGACGGCGAGCGTCGGGATCGTTGGCGGCAGCACTTCCTGGCGGTAGGAGACTGGCTGGAGATCGAACCGTCGCGTACAAGGCATGGCGACGACTCGTGCCGCAATGC